>Ga0256406_1005020_pt1 | contig 14538 bp, 11 predicted proteins | sample RumenRJG_03DNA_FD_185986 | JGI IMG/M metagenome (GOLD analysis project Ga0256406, IMG submission 185986) | Bovine rumen microbial communities from Lethbridge, Alberta, Canada - RJG_03 | ecosystem: Host-associated > Mammals > Digestive system > Stomach > Rumen | place: Canada: Alberta | collected... | reverse complement strand
TTCGCGACCCGCTCCGACGAGCAGACCGGGCATTCCGAAACGGGCATGGAGTTTACGAGCGCGATTTCGTCCGGGCAGGCCACTCGATGCTTGGCCTGGTACCATTCCCCCATCTTGTCGACTATCGTCTTGCCCAAGGGGTCTGCCTTCGGCAAACCGGAAAAGACGGTCCTGAGCCTAGCCTGGCTAAGCCCTAGACCGCCTTTCCTCCGTTACTTCTTTTTCTTCTTCGGCCGGATCCAGGAGAAGAAGCCTCCCTTCTTCTCCTCTTCGTCGGCGAAGTCCCGGATGTCCTCCTCCTGACGGGAGGAGAGGCGCTTCGGGAACTTGACGTTCACCGTGACGTACTGGTCGCCGACCTTGCCGCTCGGTAACGTGATGCCTTGGCCACGCATCTTCAGCACGGTGTTCGGCTCGGTGCAGGCCGGAATCTGGAGTTCGAACTCCCCGTTGACGGTCTCCACCGTCACCGTGCAGCCGAGCAAGGCATCCTGGACGGAGACCGGGATCGAGACGTAGACGTCCGCTCCCTTCCGGGTGAACTTCGTGCTGGGCGCGACGTCGAGGCGGATGATCAGGTCGCCGTTCTCGCCGCCGTTAGTCCCGGCATCGCCCTTTCCGGCGATGCGGATCGTGTCCCCAGTGTCCACGCCGTGCGGAATGTTGACCGTCAGCGTGTCGTTGACCCGGATCTTGCCGGACCCGTGGCAGCGGTCGCACTTATGAGCGACCACCTTGCCGGACCCGCCGCATTCCGGGCAGACTTCCTGGGACTCCATGACGCCGAAGATCGTGTTCCGGCGGGAGCGAATCGTGCCCGAGCCGTGGCAGGTCGGGCAGGTCCGGACGTCGTCCGGACTTGCCGCTCCGGTGCCCCGGCAGTCCGGGCAGGTCTGGATGTAGGAGACCGGAATGTCGACGCTGGCCCCGTGCACGGCCTGGTCGAAGCTCAGCTTCACCGTCACGGCCCGGTCACGGCCCCGGTGGGGCATGTTGCTGCGCCTTGTCGAAGCGCCGCCACCGAAGAACTGGCCGAAGATGTCGTCCAGGTTGACGTCCTCAAACCCGGCGCCGCCCTGGGCGCCGTTCGGGTTGAAACCAGCCTGGCCGTTCTGGTCGAAGGCGGCGAAGCCGAACTGGTCGTAGGCCGCCTTCTTCTGCGGGTCGGACAGGACTTCGTAGGCCTCCTGGACCTCCTTGAACTTCTCCGGCGCGTCCGGGGAATGGTTGAGGTCCGGATGGTATTTCTTGGCCAGTTCCCGATATGCGTGCTTGATTTCGTCCGCCGAGGCGTCCTTCGAGACCCCGAGGACTTCGTAGTAGTCTCTCTTCGCGCTGTCTGCCATGCGTGTTGACCTCCGAATAAAGTCAATAGCCCGGAAGAACCGGGCTATCGGCTTTTACGATGCGAACTGCCGCTACTTGTTGTTCTTCTTCTCCGTGAACGTGGCGTCGACCGTGTGCGGATCGTTCGGGTCCGTCGAGGAGTGCGCCTCATTGGCGCCGTTGCCGCCGGCATTCGCGGACGACTGGTTCGCATTGGCGTTCATCGAGTTCTGGTAGAGGGTATTGGCCGCCTGCTGCAGCTGGGCGATCTTCGCCCGGACCGCGTTGAGGTCGTTCTTGTCGAGGTCCGCCTTGATCTCGTTGCGGATGCTCTCCGCCTGGCTTCTCGTCTGGGCGTCGACCGGATGTGCCGTGTCGCCGAGCAGATGGTCAATCTGGTCGATCAGGCTCTGCGCCTCGTTGCGGGTATCCGCATCGGCCTTGGCCTTCTGGTCCGCTTCCTTATGCTCTTCCGCGTCGTGGACCATGCGGTCGATCTCGTCCTTGCTTAAGCCGTTGGAGTTGGAAATGGTGATGTGCTGCTCCATGTTGGTGTCAAGATCCTTCGCCGAAACGCTGACGATGCCGTTGACATCGATGGAGAAGGTAACCTGAATCCGCGGCGTGCCGCGCGGCGCCGGACGGATGCCCTCGAGCTTGAACCGGCCGAGGAACTTGTTGTCCTGAGCCATCGGACGCTCGCCCTGGTAGACCTGAATCTCCACGCCGGGCTGATTGTCCTCTGCGGTCGAGAAGACCTGGGAACGGGTCGTCGGAATCGTGGTGTTCCGAGGGATGATCGGCGTCATGACGCCTCCTAACGTCTCAATGCCGAGGGTCAGCGGAGTGACGTCGAGCAGGACGACGTCCTTGACGTCGCCCCGGATGATGCCGCCCTGGATGGCCGCACCGACGGAGACCGCCTCGTCCGGGTTGACGGACTGGTTCGGCTTCTTGCCGTTGTTCAGACGGGTGACGAGGTCGACGACGGCCGGCATACGGGTCGAGCCACCGACGAGGATGATGTCGTCCAGGTCGGAGACGGAAAGCTTCGCATCCGCCAGCGCCTTCTCGAACGGCGTCTGGCAGCGATTGAGCAGGTCGCGGGTCAGATCCTGGAACTTCGCCCGGGTCAGGGTCGTCTCAAAGTTGACCGGCTGGCCGTTGGCAAAGCCGATGTACGGAAGGCTGATGGTCGTCTCCGACTGCGAGGAGAGGTTGATCTTGGCCTTCTCCGCCTCGTCCCGGAGACGCTGGAACGTCGGACGGTCCTTCGGATTGTTGAAGTCGAAGCGCAGGCCGGTCTGACGGTCGATCTCGGAATTCAGCCAGTCCATGACGTGACGGTCCCAGTCATCGCCGCCTAAGTGCGTGTCGCCCGAAGTCGAAAGGACTTCGAAGGTTCCGTCTCCGATGTCGAGGATGGAGACATCGAGCGTGCCGCCGCCGAGGTCGAAGACCATGATCTTACCGGACTTCTTCGAATCCATGCCGTAAGCCAGGGCCGCGGCCGTCGGTTCGGAGATGATCCGGACGACGTCGAGACCGGCGATCGTGCCGGCGTTCTTCGTCGCCTGACGCTGGTCGTCATTGAAGTAGGCCGGGCAGGTGATGACCGCCTTCTTGACCGGGAACCCTAAGTACTTCTCCGCATAGCCCTTCATGTAGGAGAGAACCATCGCGGAGATCTCCTCCGGACGGTAATCCTTGTTCAGGCAGTTGATATGAACCGTCTCGTTGGTTCCCATCTTCCGCTTGATGGATGCGACCGTGTCCGGGTTCGTCAGCAGCATCCGCTTCGCCGCGTTGCCGACGATCGTCTCGCCGTCCGCCTTAAAGCTGACGACGGACGGGCAGGTGTTGGTGCCTTCCGGAGAAGGAATGACCTTCACCGTCCCATCGTCCTGCATATACGAAACCACCGAATTCGTCGTTCCTAAGTCGATGCCTAAGATAACTTCCTTTGCCATAGTTCTGTCCTCCTATTTCTTGGACGTTTCCGTCTCGTTCTTTTCTTCCTTCTTCGTCTCGTCCTTCTTCTCTTCCTTCGGCTTCTCGACGGTGGCGATGACGCCGGCCGCCCTGAGCAGATGGTCCCTCAGCCGATAGCCTTTGACGTAGGTCTCATGGACGAGGTTTCCCTTCTCCGCTTCGACCGTCGTGAAGGCTTCCATCGTGTTGGGGTCGTACGGGTCGCCCGGCTTCGGGTCGAGGATTTCGACCCCGTTGCGCGTCAGGGCGTCAAGGAGCTTCCGGTGGATCATCTGGAAGCCTTCGTAGTACTTCTTCAAGGCTTCCTCCTCCGGCGGGGTCTTGACCGCCATATCGAAGGCGTCGAGCGTCGGAATGATCTCCTTGACGAAGTCCTGCAGGGCGTACTTCTTGAAGTCTTCGCCTTCCCGCTGGACCTGCCGACGGGTGTTGGCCATGTCGGCGTAGACCTGGTAGTACTTATTCTTCCATTCGTCCGCCGAGCGGTCCGCCGCCTCGAAGTTCTTCTCCGCAGCCTGGAAGTTCTTCTCGCTTTCTTCCAGCTTCTTCTCGAGCTCTTCGGCCTTCTTTCGGGCTTCCAGGAGCTCCGGCGACTCCGTCTTCTTCTCTTCCTTCTTTTCCGGTTCCGGCTGCGGGGCAGGTGCGGCGCCCTTGGCTTTTTCCTCTTCGGTCATTTCCGGCCTCCTTTCGATTTCGTCTCTTTGCCTGAAGGCTTCTTCTTCGGCTCCGGCGCTACGGCGAGGTCCGAAGGCGTCTCAACCGGCACAAGGGAGCTTGCGCTTCCCTTCGCCGGGTTGAACTTTCGTTCCAGCATGTAGGCGATGTATTCGAGCAGGGAGAGGATCTTCCGGTAGTCCATCCGCTTCGGACCGACGACCGCGATGGAATCCTTCCCGCCGAGGTTCTTGCTGACGATGGCCAGGTCTCCCTTGCTGTCGTTCGTGAACCCGACCCGGACATCGCCGAGGTCGTCGCTGGACTGGACGTTCTTGTCGAGGGCGTGCGGGTTGTCGAGCGCGCTGACCGCGTTCAGCAGGGCTTCGCTGTCCTCGGAGAACTCCGGATAGGCTAACAGGTTCTTCTCCCCGTAGACGGCGTAGTGCTTCGCCGAGAAGTTCAGCATGCTCTCGAGCAAGGCCGAGATGACGAACTCGCCCGAGCGGCCGTACATCTGGATGAGCAGCGGGGCGACTTCCTTGGCCTTCGTCTCGACTTCGCTTAGCTTCGTTCCGACGAGGTGGTCGTTCAGCACCTTGACGGCGGACTGGTAGGAGGAGAAGTTCGCCGTCCCGAGGTCCGGGATGACGAAGGTCTTCTTCTCGACGTACCCGGAATCCGTGATCAGGATCCCGAGCGCGGACCGCTTATCCAGGGGGATGAGCTGAAGCGAGACGAGGTGCTCGTCTTCGGCCTTCGGGCCGAGGACGACGGTCGCCGTCTTCGTCATCTCACTGAGCAGCTGGCAGGACTTGGAGAGGGCGTCCTCGATGGAGCCCGTCTTCGAGCTGAGGACTTTCTGGAACTCCTTCTGGAACTCGAGGTCGACCGGCTCTTCCTCGCCTTCGTTGAGATGGTCGAGGTAGTACTGGTAGCCCTTGGCGCTCGGAACGCGGCCCGAGGAGACGTGCGTCTTCTCAATGTAGCCTTCCTGCTCCAGTTCCTTCATGACGTTCCGGATCGTGGCGCTGGAGACGTTGAGGGGATACTTCTTGAGAAGCGTCTCGCTTCCGACCGGCTCCGACGTCCGGATGAACTCTTCCACGATGATCTTCAGAATCTGGAACTTGCGTTTGGAATTCATCCGTGCCTCCTTGGCAAAGGCCTTCGGCCAATGCTAAGTCTATTATAAAGCTCCATTTAGCAATTTCAAGCATTGAGTGCTAAAAAGAAGAAAAAGCCGTTCCCGTGGAAGGACAAGGTGGCTTCGATTGGCGCCTTTCCCCCTTTCCGGTATAATGTCGGACAGACGGAACAAGGAGAAACGAGACATGAGCGAGACTGGCGCAAGAATTCTTCTCGAAGGAACCCATAACACAAGGGACCTCGGCGGCATCCCGACGAAGGACGGACGCCATATCCGTCCCGGCTTTTTTCTGAGGACGGACGCCCTGATGCACCTGACGCCCGAAGACGTCTTGACCTTGGTCAAGGACTACCGTCCCGCCCTGGACGTCGACTTCCGCGGTCCTGCGGAGATCCGCCGGGAAGGAGAGGACAAGGCGATTCCGGGCTGCCGGAAGGTCTCTCTGCCGATTACCTGGGACGACTCGGTCCGGAAGTCCTATCCCCATCCGGAGTACCGGATTCCGGACCCGGAAATCCAGGGCCTATACGACTACCTCTTCTGGATTTCCCCCGTCGGAGACGCCCACCTCGGGATGCAGGGCTCCTACCGGGACTTCGTCCGGTGTAAGAAGGGGCAGGAAGGCTACGCCGTCTTCCTCGACCTCGTTCTTAAGGAAGGAGATAAAGGGGCCGTCCTCTACCACTGTGCGGACGGGAAGGACCGGGCCGGCGTGGCGACCTACCTTCTTCTTTCTGCCCTCGGGGTCGGGGAAGAGGAGATCCTGAAGGACTACCTGAGGACTCAGGAGAACGTGAAGGCCATCAAGGAGAAGCGGAGAGACTACCTTCTCAACGTCGTCCACATGGGCGACCGGACGGACCTCGTCGACTCCCTGGCCCTCCTTGCCGGGGTCGACGAGAGCTGGCTTAAGGCCGCCATGGACGAAGTGAGGAGAATGGGCGGCATCGAGGCCTATCTTTCGAAGAACCTGAACTTCGGCCCCGAGAAGCAGAAAGCCTTACGGGACCGCTGTCTCTCTTAGTCCTCTCTTTATAAGGAAAAGAAGGACGCCGAGACGTCCTTCCCTGGACAAAGAAAAACGTTACCGGTCTTAGGCCGGTAACGTCTTTTTTCTAGTATTCGACGACGTTGATGTTCTTCAGCAGCTGCTCTCGCTGTTTCTCGTCGCTCGTCGTCGCCAGCTTCGTCGCGGAGACGACGCTGATCCACTGCTGGACGTACTGGGCGGCGATATCCGTCTTCCGGCAGAACTCCCGGAGGTACATCTGCGCTCCCTTCTCGTCCCCGGCAAGGAGGAAGAGGAGGTAGGTCATCGCGGCGTCCGCCGAGGAGTTGCCCCGGGTCGCATGAGCCCAGTCCAGGATCCAGGCTTCGCCCTTGTCGTCGATGATGATGTTATGGGGAGCGAGGTCGCCATGGCAGAACTTGTAGTGGTTCGGCATCTTCTCCAGCCGGACGTGGAGGTCGTAGCGGGTCGTCGCGTCAAGGCCGGAGTGGGTGATGTAGTTGTTGAGCTTGTCCTTCAGCTTCGGCAGCTTGAGGTTGTCCGAAAGGTGCCCTAAGAGCTTGACCTGGATCTGGACGAGCATGGAGATGTACTTCTTCTCGTGGCTCGGATCCTCCCGGATCATCTGCTCGAGGGTCTTCCCCTGGATCCGCTGGCTCTCGATGGCCCAGTCCTCGCCGAGAGGATAGACCTTGTAGAGCGCCGGGGCGTTAAAGCCGCATTCCAGGGCATAGGCCTGGTTCATGGCTTCCTTCATCACGTCGCTGACGGCATACTTCTCGTGGGAGAAGACCTTGGTGACGCGGTCCCCCTTCGCGTAGATCGTGCGGCCGTTACGCTGAGCGATGATCTCGCCCAGCTCTTCCGCCTTCGCATTCGCTTTCTCGGCCATGTTCTTTGCTCCTTTCCCTTACTTTCATTATTCCCTTACTTGGAAGCCTTTTCAAGGGAGGCCTTCTTCTTGGCGTAGGCCTCCGGTCCGTAATAGGCTTCGAGGTAGAGCTCCTTCATCTCCGAGATGAGCGGATAGCGAGGGTTGGTGCCCGTGCACTGGTCGTTGAAGGCGGCTTCGCTCATCGGCTCGAGGGAGTCGAGGAAGGCCTTCTCGTCGATGCCGGCCTCCTGAATGGTGAGCGGGCACTCGATGTCCTTCTTCAGCTGGTCGATCTTCTCGATGAGCTTACGGAACTTCTCTTCGTCGTTCTTGCCCTGGATGCCCAGCATCTCGGCAATCTCGCAGTACCGGCGCAGCGTGTGCGGATACTTGTACTGCGGGAAGGTGCCCATCTTGGTCGGCTTCTCGCCGGCGTTGAAGCGCATGACCGGATCGAGCATCAGCTCGACGCAGATGCCGTGCGGCAGGTGATGATAGGCGCCGAGCTTATGGCCTAAGGAGTGGTCGATGCCGAGGAAGGCATTGGCGAAGGCTAAGCCGGCGAGCGTCGCCGCATGGGCCATATGCTCCCGGGCTTCCGGATCCTTGCCGCCGTTCTTGTAGGCGCGAGGCAGATAGTCGAAGATCTCCTTGATTCCTTCCTTCGCGAAGGCATCCGTGAAGGAGGAGGCATACATCGAGGCGTAGGCCTCGAAGCAGTGCGTCAGGGCATCGATGCCCGAGGCACGGGTCAGTCCCTTCGGGATGTTCATCATGAGGTCGCTGTCGACGATGGCCATGTTCGGAAGCAGGGAGTAGTCCGTGATTGGGTACTTGGTGCCGTCGTCGCCCGTGATGAGGGCGAAAGGCGAGACCTCGGAACCGGTGCCGGCCGTGGTCGGGACACAGACGAGCATCGCCTTCGATCCCATCTTCGGGAAGTCGACGACCCGCTTCCGGATGTCGAGGAAGTCCATGGCAAGTTCGGAGAAGTCCGCGTTCGGGCATTCGTAGAGGAGCCAGGTGATCTTTGCGGCATCCATCGGGGAGCCGCCGCCTAAGGCGATGATGACGTCCGGCTGGAAGAAGTCGGCGACCTGGACGGACTGACGGACGCAGGCTAAGGTCGGGTCGGACTTGACGCCCGAGAAGACCTCGGTCTGGATGCCCATCGCGTTGAGCGGCTTCTCGATCTTGTCGGCCATCGTGTTGGCGAGGAACCCGTCGGTCACGATCAGGGCCTTCTTCCGGTGATAGACGCTACCGAGCTCGAAGAGGGCCTTCTGCAGGCATCCCGGCTTGAAATAGATCTTCTCCGGCGTGCGAATCCAAAGCATGTTCTCTCTCCTCATTGCTAACGTCTTGATGTTCAGCAGGTTCCAGATGGTCACCTGACCGGAGACGGAGTTGCCGCCCCAGCTGCCGCAGCCGAGCGTGAGGGAGGGCTTGATCTTGAAGTTGTAAAGGTCGCCGATGCCGCCGAGGCTCGAAGGAGAGTTGACGAGAAGACGGCAGGCCGGCATCTTCAGCTTGAACGCGTCGATGTGGTCCTTGGCGTTATACTCGTCGCAGTAAAGGTCGGCCGTGTGGCCGATGCCGCCGTCCTTCAGAAGCTGGTAAGCCACCTTAAGGGCTTCGTCGAAGTCCTTGACCCGGTACATGCCGAGTACCGGGCAGAGCTTCTCGTGCGCAAAAGCCTCGGCCTGGGTCGAATCGCTCACCTCGCCGATGAGAAGCTTGGTTCCCTCCGGAACCTGGATTCCGGCAAGACTGGCGATGAACGCCGCCGACTTACCGACGATCTCCCGGTTGAAGGCGCCGTGGACAAAGAGGGTCTGGCGCATCTTCTCCATCTCGTTCTTCGGGATGAAGTAGGCCCCACGGTATTCAAACTCCGCCCGGACGGCATCATAGACGTCGTCCAGAACGACGAGCTCGTTCTCGGAGGCGCAGATCATGCCGTTATCGAAGGTCTTGGAATGAAGGACGCTCGAGACGGCCATCTTAATGTCGGCCGTGGAGTCGATGATGCACGGCGCATTGCCCGGGCCGACGCCGATCGCCGGCTTGCCGGAGGAGTAGGCCGCCATGACCATGCCCGGGCCGCCCGTGGCCAGGATGCAGTCGGCCGCCTTCATCAGCTGGTCGGAAAGCTCAATCGTCGGATTCTCGATCCATCCGATGATGTTCTCCGGTGCGCCGGCCTTGACGGCCGCGTCCAGGACGAGCTTCGCCGCGTCGATCGTCGACTTCTTGGCCCGCGGATGCGGGGAGAAGATGATGCCGTTACGAGTCTTTAAGGCGATGAGGGCCTTAAAGATGACCGTAGAGGTCGGGTTGGTGCACGGAACGATGCCGGCCAGGACGCCGAGCGGCTCGGCGATTCTCTGATAGCCCATGTCGTCATCTTCCTCGATGACGTCGCAGGTCTTCGCATACCGGTAAGCGTTATAGATGTACTCTGCCGCAAAGTGGTTCTTGATAACCTTGTCCTCGACGACGCCCATGCCGGTCTCCGCGACCGCTTCCTTGGCTAACGGGATACGGGCCTTGTTTGCCGCGATGGCCACCGCCTTGAAGATCTGATCGACCTGCTCCTGCGTGTAGGTGGAGTAAATCTCCTGCGCCTTCTTGACGCGAGCGATGAGCTCGTTGAAGTCGTCACTGGCTTTCTGCTTCAGAGCTAAGTCATCCATACTCTAGTTCCTCACTTTCACCGGAAATCATCATAGTTGAAATGAGCGTTTTTGTAAAGTCAAAACGTGCAAAATGATTATTCAAATGGATATCTTGCGCACTGAATGCACGCTTTTTTGTGTATTGAGCATGCTCAAATGCACATTTTGCAATTCGTCTTTTCTTTCTCCTACTCCCGACCCTTCTCTTCCCCGATTCGATGATGCGAAACATCCCGTATCCGCAGACATTCTTTCTCGGAAACGCAAAAAGCTGCCTCGAAAGAGGCAGCTCGTTGTCAAAAACGGATGGGATTGTCGGAAGAACTACTTGGCTTCGGCTTCGGCCTTCACAGCTTCCGCCTTCGGCGCCTCTTCCTTGACTTCCGCCGGCTTCTCGGCCTCAGCGACCGGGGCCTCCGCCTTCGCGGCCGGAGCGACCTTCTTCACCTTGGCATTCTTACGAAGCGTCCGTAAACCCGCCGCAGAGACGCGGATCCGCTGCTTCTTTCCGTCCACGACGATCGTGGTGTTCTGAAGGTTCACATCCCAACGACGGCGAGAATGCCGCATGGAGTGCGAGACCTTATTTCCGTACATCGGCTTCTTTCCGGTAACCGGGCAAATGCGAGACATAACTTTTTCCTCCCAATCGAATCAACCGGCGTCAAAAAACGCGCCTAGTAGGATAACACAATCCATCGGAAAGTAGCAACAAAATCTTCGTTTTTCCTCCGTTCTTCCGTCCCCTTTGCTTTTCCGTTTCTTTTCTTTTCTTTCCCATCGGTAAAGAAAAGGGTTACATTCCGGTACGAAAAAAGAGCAAGATACGGAAAGACCGCCGACTCTCGTCCAGAAGCCGTCCCGACAGGGTGTATAATAAAATCAAGAAGGAAGAGCCCTGGCGTGAATTCCCGGCTCAGGGCATTCCCGATTTCTGTAAGCGCTTCTCAAGAGGAGGTAACCCATGAGCCAGGAAATGGTCGCGCTGATTCTGGCGGGTGGCAGGGGTTCTCGACTGAAATCCCTCACGAACAACATCGCAAAGCCCGCGGTCTTCTTCGGCAGTAAGTACCGGATTATCGACTTCGTTCTCTCGAACGTCAGCAATTCCGGCATCCGTTCCGTCGGCATCGCCACCCAGTACGAATCCACCGTGCTCAATAACTACATTGGCTCCGGCCGGAACTGGGGTCTGAACGGCCAGGGCTGCCTGACGTCCATCCTCCCTCCTCGGGAGACCACGAAAGGCGCCGAATGGTACGCCGGGACGGCCGATGCCGTCAAGCAGAACATCGACTGGATCGACAAGACGCATGCGGAATATCTCGTCATCCTCTCCGGCGACCATATTTATAAGATGGACTACTCCAAGATGCTCGACTTCCACAAGCGGAACGCGGCCGACTGCACGATTGCCTGCCTCAAGGTCCCGCTCAGCGACGCTTCCCGCTTCGGCATCATGATCGCCGACGCCGAGCAGCGCATCACGGAATTCCAGGAGAAGCCGAAGGTCCCGAAGAGCAACCTGGCTTCGATGGGCATCTATATCTTCACCTATCCTTTATTAAGGGAGATGCTGCTCGCGGATGCGGAAGACCCGAAGAGCAGCCACGACTTCGGGAAGGACATCCTGCCGAAGATGCTGGCTGCGGATAAGCGGCTCTTTGCCTACCCCTTCGAAGGCTACTGGAAGGACGTCGGAACGGTCCAGAGTCTCTGGCAGTCCAACATGGACCTATTGGATCCGGACTGCCCGCTCCACCTGGACAGCGGAGACTTCCGGATCTACTCGGTGGATACGAAGAGCCGGCCGCAGTTCGTCTCGTCGACCGGCGTCGTCGAGGAAGCCTTGATCAACCAGGGCGCGACCATCAAGGGAACCGTGCGTCATTCCGTCATCTCCAACGAGGTCACCGTCGAGAAGGGAGCCGTCGTCGAGAACTCCTTCCTGATGCCGGGGGCTGTCGTCCAGAGCGGGGTGCACGTCAACTATGCCCTGATCGGACCGAAGCAGGTCATCAGCAAGGATATCGCCGGAAAGCCGGACGACGTCCTGCTCGTCAACAATTAGGAGGAGGAAGACATGAACCCGAAAGTACTGGGACTGGTCAACTGCTATAACGAGCCGGGCTTTGGTCCCATGACCAAGCACCGGAACATCGCTTCCGCTTCGTTCCTCGGCCGTTACGCCTTCATCGACTTCGCCCTGTCCAACTTCACCAACTCCGGCATCGAGGACATCGGCGTCCTCTGTCAGAACCACATCCGTTCCCTCTCCCGCCATGTGCAGAGCGGACGCTCCTGGAACGCCAACACGAAGGTCGGTTCCTTTGTCGTGCTCTACGACGAGCCGAACGTCCGGATCCCGGCCTACAACACCGACGTCGCCAACCTCACCGAGAACGAATGGTACCTCAAGCAGGTCAAGCCGGACTACGTCGTCCTGGCGCCGGCCCACATCCTCTACCTGGCCGACTTCCGCAAGCTCCTTCAGGACCATATTGCCTCCGGAGCTCGGATCACGATGCTCTACACCCAGGCCAAGAACCTCCGGGAGTCCTTCATCGGGTCGAAGAAGATTTTCGTCACCGACCGTGGAAAGGTCTCCAAGATTGAGATCAACAAGGGCGACAGCGACGAGGGGAACATCTCGTTAGAGACCCTCATCATGGACGCCACCATGCTTCAGAACCTCCTCGAGTATGCCCGGGGCACGTCCTCCTTCTTCGGCATCATGGACACGCTCGCCTATCTCTCTCCTTCCGTCCTGGTCCGCGCCGTCCCGATGAGCGGATACATCCGCTGCTATGACAGCCTGAGCCACTATCTCCGCTACTCGCTGGAGCTTCTGGACGAGAACCTCGCCTCGACGCTCTTCCATCCGGACTGGCCGATCTACACCAAGACCTACGACACCCCGCCGGTCTCCTACCGGAAAGGCGGCAAGGTCTCCAATTCCTTCATCGCCAACGGCTGCAACATCGAGGGGACGGTCGAAAACGCCATCCTCGGCCGTAACGTCAAAGTCCGCAAGGGCGCTGTCGTCCGCAACGCCGTGATCGGTTCCGACTCGGTCATCGACAAAGACACCCACATCGAGAACGCCGTCGTCGACAAGGAAGCCCAGGTCGTCCATATCTCGGAAGTCGTCGGCACGCTGGACGACCCGCTCTACATCGCCCGAGGAGACATCGTCTAGCCATGAAGATCCTCTTAGTCACCAGCGAGGCCCTGCCGTACTGCAAGTCCGGTGGCCTCGGGGATTTCGTCTTCTCTTACGCCAAGGCGCTCTCCCGACTCGGCCAGGACGTCTCCGTCATCCTGCCGCTCTACCTCACCATCCGGAAGAAGCATCCGGAGGTGATGCAGGAGCTCTACGACCAGTTCGACTTCCGGATGAGCTGGCGGACCCAGGGGTGCGGTCTTTTCCACACCTTCCGGGACGGCGTCCACTTCTACTTCACCGCGATGGACCGCTTCGACCGGGACCAGCTCTACGGCTACGGGGACGACACGGAGCGCTTTGCCTGCTTCGTCATGGCCGTCAACACGTTCCTCGCCCGGCATAACGACTACGACGTCGTCCACTGCAACGACTGGCAGACCGGCGTCCTTCCGCTTCTCCTCCGGTACAACCCGAGGAAGATCAAGACGGTCTACACCATCCATAACCCGGCCTACCAGGGATGGGCCAGCCGGTCGGACCTCGGGACGTTCTTCAACCTGCCTTTAGACTACTACGACTCCGGCTTCGTCCGCCTCGGCGACTCCTTCAATTACCTGAAGACCGGCATTATGTCGGCCGACAAGGTCAACACGGTCAGCCGCACCCATGCCCGGGAGCTTCTTAGCGACCACAGCGGCTTCGGCGGCATTGGAGCCATCCTCGACTGGTGTCGGCATTACGACTTCACCGGCATCGTCAACGGCCTCGACACGGAGATCTGGAACCCGAAGACGGACCCGCTCCTTCCGAAGAACTACGGCCCGGAAGACGTCGAGGAAGGAAAGAAGGCCGCCAAGGAGAGCCTTTTCCGCTATCTCGGATGGACCACGCCTTTCCGCGGTCCCCTCTATGCCGCCGTCACGAGGCTCAGCGCCCAGAAAGGCGTCGACCGCCTGATCGAGGCGATGAACCACCTGAAGTCCGCGGACGCGCGCTACGTCGTCATCGGGACCGGAGAGGACGAGAACCGGTTCCTCGCCGAGGCCTTCCGGCATCCGGAGGTCTACTTCGTCCGCCGTTACGACGAGAACCTCGCCCATCTCCTCTACGCCGCCAGCGACTACTTCCTGATGCCGAGCTACTTCGAACCCTGCGGGACGAGCCAGATGATCGCCATGCGCTACGGAAGCCTGCCGGTCGTCTCGAACGTGGGCGGCCTCAACGACACCGTCAAGGACCTCTCCGTGGGCGATACGGCGACGGGCTTCGTCTTCGACAACGGGCTTTCGGACGCCTTCGCGAACTGCATGGAAGCCGCTAACCGGTTCTTTGCCTTCGACAAGGAGCATTACAAGAAGGTCCAGCAGAACGGCATGAAGGGAGAATACGGATGGGAAAAGAGCGCCAAGGAGTACCTCAGCCTCTATGCCAGCATCCGAAAATGAGTAGTAATTACGCATGACAGCCTGACAAGCATGAAAAACAGCGGTAATCATGCGGACTGAAGCCGCAGAAATCCGGCAGAGCAGCAGATTTTTAGAATGAGGTAAGCGACAGCACGGATCAAAGGCAGACATCGACAGGATGCCCCGGTCCGTGCTTCTTATTTCGACCGCCTGGTTCCTCTCATGTTCTCCCGGATCAGCTGGTTGACGTTCTTCCGGCTGAGAAGAGGCAGTATGAGGGAGA
>Ga0256406_1005019_pt1 | contig 14544 bp, 18 predicted proteins | sample RumenRJG_03DNA_FD_185986 | JGI IMG/M metagenome (GOLD analysis project Ga0256406, IMG submission 185986) | Bovine rumen microbial communities from Lethbridge, Alberta, Canada - RJG_03 | ecosystem: Host-associated > Mammals > Digestive system > Stomach > Rumen | place: Canada: Alberta | collected... | reverse complement strand
GCTTTCGGCTGTTTCTTTCTGCATCCTGGCTTCCGCTTTTACGCAGGCTCCCTGGCAGCTTCTCATTCTCCGTACTGTACAGGGGCTGGTCGGGGGATTTGTGCCTATCGGTCTTTCTATCGTGGTTTCTGTCACTCCGGAAGAAAAAACGTCCTGGTCCATGGGCTATTTCCAGGCAGCCATGGTGGTGGGAATCATGGTAGGACCTTTGATCGGCGGGGCTATTGCCGATACCATCGGGTACCGCATGCCATTTTTCTTCTTTGGTTCCCTGTCTCTTTTATGCCTGCTGGCAGTCAGACTTTTCCTGCCGGAAATTCATCGGAAAGGGGCTTCGAAGGAAAAAGGGTCCACCTGGAGTCAGATTGTCTATTTCATGAAAATCCCCCGGGTCCGGATTATGACTTTCATGCAGTTCCTCTGCAATTTCGGTATCACCGGCATCGGACCGATCCTGCCGCTCTATATCAAACAGATGATGGGCAGCAATTCCGAAGCCGTGGCGACAACGGTAGGGTTTATCATCTTTATTTCCGGCGCCTGCTCGGCCCTGATGTCCCTCAATGTGGGCCGTCTCACCCAGCGTTTCCGCCCCCATAAGATCCTGGTGGCCGCTACGATTTTTGTGGGTTTTGATTTCATCATGCAGTATTTCATGACGTCGGTCACCGGCCTTGGCTGCTGGCGGGCCATTACGGGCCTCGGTATGGGTCCCATCGGTCCCTGCACGAATACCATCCTCGCCGCTTCCGTTCCTCCTGAAAAAAGGTCCATCGTTTTTGGAGTCGTTTCCTCTATTTTCCTCATGGGCAATGTGGCAGGACCCGTCTGCTCGGGAGCCCTGGCCCGCTGGTTTGGCTACCCCACCGTTTTCTGGACCACTGCCATTGCTTTCTGGCTGGCAGCCGCATTTATAGTCTATAACTTCCGGGGAGACAAAGAGGGAAAGAAACTTTGAAAGCTGTCATCTGTCAGATAAGATGGATTGAGGCAATTTCGGTATTCGGGGTCAGTCTCGCAGGGACATGCCCCGTCAGATTCTTTTACGAGATTTCGGGGTGATCGGGAAGGCGGCGCTGCTGAGGCAGTGCCGATTTTTTTATGGGGATTATGCACAGGCGGAGTTGAAGGAAAGGCAGAGCGTCCACCTTCCGGCCAAAGGCTCCTGCACGACGTACTATGTAAAACTGGGTCAAGCCCCATATCCTTCACTGACCGCTTTTATTTCAAATAAAAAGAGCCGGCTGCACAACCGGCTCTTTTTCTAATCACTAAAAGCTGACTGCTAACGGCTAACGGCTAACTGCTAACTGCTAACTGCTAACGGCTAACGGCTAACTGCTAACCACTTCTCACTTCAGATATTCATCAAAGAATTCCGTAATGATATCCAGCACTTCTTTCTGGTTCCAGTAGATCCCGCCATGAGCGGCTCCTTCCACGAGGTACCGTTTGGAGGGAATCTGTCTTTCCCGGAGGGCCTGGAAGAGGAGGTCTGTCTGGCTCGGGGAGACGACCACATCCTTTGTACCGTGCATGAGGAGCATGGGGGCAGAGGTTTTGGAAATATAAGTCATGGGGCTTGCGGCAAGGGCTGCTTCCCTGTCAGAGAGGATGCCGCCATCTTTTCCGCCAAATACCGGGGAACCGTTCACCCAGAGGGCTTCGGTGGCGCCGGCAGATTTATGTTTTTCCTGTACTTCAGCGCTGTAATCATCGCCAATCCGGGTGAGGTCCGAAAGTCCATAGAGGTCGACAGCTGCTTTCACATCACTGGTTACATTGAGATTTTCTCCTTTATCAAAAGTGGTTGTCCCACTCGTGGTGGCAGCCATGGCAGTGAGGTAGCCTCCTGCACTTCCTCCGACGATACCCACTCTTTCAGGATCGATGCCAAACTGGTCCGCATGGGCTTTGAGATACCGGATGGATGCTTTCACATCTTCCAGAGGCTGGGGGAATTTAGCTGTCGGGGCGACTCTATACTGAATGGAAGCGACTACATAACCTGCTTCGGCCAGGTGCATGCGGAGCTGGATACCATTATCTTTATTGGCATTGATAAACCCGCCGCCTGTCACGAAAACGATGGCCGGAAGCTTTTCCTTTGCTTTCGGCTGGAGGATATCCATCTTCATGGCTACAGAGGGGTAACCCCGCATGGGCACCTGTTCATAGACCACATTGGAAATCTGATTGATGAGGGGCGTCTTCACATCCACTTTCAGCAATTCGCTCTGTGCTTTATTTACCATTTTTGCGGTAGAAGAATCCACATTGACTGTCATATCCGCTGCCATAGCACTGCCTCCTAAAGAAACCAGCCCTGCCAGCAGGGCAGCCATCATCATTTTTTTCATTTCGTTTCCACCAGCCTTTAATAATTATTGACGTTTGTATACTTCTCTCCGGTGAGCTATTTCGAAAAGGAAAATAATTAGTTCTTCGTCATGAATTTCAGCAAAGAGCCGATAATCTCCAACGCGATAGCGCCATATTCCTTTTAAATTTCCAGTCAGGGCTTTGCCATGCATCCTTGGGTCCGTGGTATCAACCAGATTTTTTATGACCCAGTTTTTAATAACCCGGACTGTAGGCTTATCCAACTTCCTTAGCTCTTTGACCGCATGTTCAGAGAATTTGACCTGAAACATCAGACGCCCAGCTCCTTCCAGACATCTTCATGGTCGTAAATTTTTTCTTTCTTCATAAGTTCACGGGCATGAAGAATTCGGGCCTCATCCATTTTCATATCATCTTCGATTTTATCCAGAACGGCACCACGAATAAAAGCGGAAAGGCTCAAATTATTAGCTGCCACATAGGCCTGAATGAGTTTGTTTTCATCATCACTGACTCTAAGAGAAATAGTACTCATAATGACCTCCTTGCGTAATACAAGTAATACAATCCTATAAACAGTATATCAGAAATGAAGTAAAAAACAAGAGTAAACTAATGAAACGGCACTTGTAATGCTGAGTTGTCATCTCCTTGACAAGTTCTTCTCTCCCTTTCTACTGAATTCAGATTAAAGAAAGCAGGTATGTTTCATGGAAATGAAATACTACGATTTAGGTCTAAACTTATTTAGCCGTTCCTTACTTTATTTGCCATTTTAGCGGTAGAAGAATCCACATTGACTGCCATATCGGCTCCCATATCACTTCCTCTCGGAGAAACCAGCCCCGCCAGCAGGGCAGCCATCAACATTTTTTCATTTCGTCTTCACCTTTCCGAAAAAACAGAATTCAGGATTTGCTGCATATAGCATGGAATAAAATATTGAAAAATTTGCAATGGGAAAATAAGGTGGTGGAAAATCAGCCCTGAATGTGCAGGCGGAGTGAGTTGTCGCACGCCGGAATCAGGAATTTTATTTCTATTACATGAGTACAAGGGATTATTTCTTTAGAGAATATTGCTAATGAATAGCTTTTAGCAATCGTTTGTACTATAATATAAGAAATGAAAGGAAATGAGGTGACCTTTATGGCAAGAACTGCAGTGAGAACAGCCAGTGTTTATACCCGGGTGGATCCGGAGACAAAGGAACAGGCTGAGGAAATTCTGAATCGCCTTGGCATTCCCATGTCCAATGCCATCGGTATGTTTCTGAAACAGGTGGTCCTTCAGAGAGGCATGCCTTTTGATATGAAATTGCCCCCATATCAACCGCTGGATATCAGTCAGATGACAAAAGAAGAAATTGATGCGGAAATACAGAAAGGCGTAGATGACCTGAAAGCAGGACGGACGGTCACCCTTGAAGAATTACAGGAAGAAATGGAAAAACTGATAAGCCATTTATCTCAAAAATGATATATGCGGTTCGGCCATATTAAACCTCATTACATAAGGAAAGCAGGAATTTTTCTATGGAAATAAAATACTACGATATAGGTCTCAATCTGTTCACCCGCTCCTTCCCAAAGCCGGAGAAGATTATTTCTGACGCGGAAGCGGCAGGCATCAAGTGTATCCTGACGGGCTCGGAATATGAGGAAAATGAACTGGTCAACGATTTCGTGAAAACTTACGATGTATACGGCACGGCAGGCATCCATCCCCATGCATCGGATGACGCAAAAGAAAGTGATATCGACAGGATTCGTGAAATTATTCTTGGAAATCCACGCATCGTGGCGGTGGGGGAGACAGGACTTGACTATGACCACATGTATGCGAAGAAAGAAAACCAGCTGTATTATTTCAAAAAGCTCATCGACCTGGCACAAGAGCTGAAAAAGCCTATGTTTCTCCATGAAAGAGATGCAGCGGAAGATTTCATTGAATGTTTCAAAGGCCATGAAGACCTCTGCCCCCTCTCCGTGGTCCACTGCTATACAGGAAATAAAAAGACCCTGGAAAAGCTCCTCGATATGGGTTTTTATATCGGTATCACCGGCTGGATCTGCGACGAAAGAAGGGCCGATGACCTGCGGGATGCCGTTTCCATCCTGCCTTTGGACAGAGTCATGGTGGAAACCGATGCCCCTTACCTCACTCCCCGGGGCTTCCATCTCCCAAGGACCAATGTGCCTCAGAATATTACCTATGTAGTCAAAACACTGGCAGGCTATATGGGTGTGGATGAAGAAGAACTTAGGCTCCATGCCCTTGCGAATACGGAAAAGGTATTTCATTTGAAATAAAAGTGGTCAATAAAGGTGGTCGTCGTATTGAAAAGACGGCCATTTTTATATGGGGACTTTTATCTAATACAACTTTTGAATCGGGATTGTCGGGATTCCCGGGGTTAGTTTCGGGGGTGTCGGGAAGGTGACGGGCATCAAATTTATAAAGCCCGTCAGTTATAAAATTAAAAATCATAGGGAAGTCACTCCGTTTCGTCTGTATTGATCTTAAATACGGATATGTAAAATCTGCGGCGCTTTCTATTTTTGGCGGCACCACCCCGATATTCCCGAAATGATTCCCGATATCCCCGACAGTCCCGATTCAAACGGGTTTACTGCAGCAACCTTAATTTTTCTCGATACAAGGTATGAAAGAACTGGTAGATGATAGATGCCGGTTGCCTCCATGACAACGCAACAGTCATCATCCCATACCTTTGTTAATTCATAAAATTCATCCAGCTCATCAAGAGTGTGACGAACATCAAATGGCCGCTTTAACATTTTACCCGTACCAGAGTCCATAAGGCAGACGGTACTATGACCTTTTGAAACATCAAATCCAAAGACTTTCATTGAAAATACCTCCTAAACAAAACCTTTAAAGGAATTAGACAGTAGATTGGCCTCACTCTTGCTTGCAAAACTCATTTTAGTTCGTTATACGGGCGCAATAGCCCAACCTGCTTAATCGGGTGTCATCAACAAGAAGATGTGAGTAGCAGTTTGAATCACGGATGCAAAATCCAAAAGTTTTTGCGTTACCCAATCTCTTCCTATTATAAATAACCACAAGCAGAGTGAGGATGATACCAATGAACTGCTCTATATTTAGGATACTAAAAGCTTTTTCATCCTGAATATTTCCTTCCCAATTACAACTGCCCCGAGCCATGTTATAATGAATCAAAGTATTTTTTCCGAAAAACTGCGAGGCCATTATGACGAAGAAAAATATCCCTGTCAAACTGAATGAAACTTACGAAGTGCCCATCCGGGACCTGGGCATTCATGGGGAAGGAATCGGTTCGGTGAACGATTTTACCGTATTTGTGCCGGGAGCCCTTCCCGGAGAAACCGTGAAAGCCACGGTGCAGACGGCAAAGAAATCCTATGCCCAGGGGCGCCTGATTTCCATAGAAAAAGCCTCCCCGGATCGCACAGAGCCCACCTGCCCCGCTTACAAATCCTGCGGAGGCTGCCAGATTTCCCATCTCACCTATGAAGGCCAGCTTTCCATCAAGGAACGGCGGGTACGGGACGTGATGAAACGGATCGGGGGATATGACGAGGATATCGTCCTTCCCATCCTTGGGGCTTCTCATCCCTGGAATTATAGAAATAAAATGGCGGTCCCCGTTTCCCAGGTCACCAGCGGACCGGTAACAGGCTATTACCGGCAGGGAAGCCATCAGATCGTTCCCATCGACGGATGTCTCATTCAGGAAGAAGAAAATAACCGGCTCCTCCGCTTTGCGGAAGGTTTCATGGTCCGTCACCATCTTCAGGGGTACAATGAAAAATCAGGAAAAGGCTCCATCCGGCATATTATGGGCCGTGTAGGAAATAACGGAGAAGTGATGGCAGTCATTATTACGGCTGCTCCGAAATTACCCTTTGCCGCCCTCTGGGTCAAGGAAATGCATGAACTTCTCCCCGAAGTGGTTTCCATTTACCACAATGTGCAGAGCAAAAAAGGAAATACCATCCTGGGAACGGAAATCCATCACCTCTGGGGCAAGGAAAAACTGACCGCTTCCCTCATGGGCCTTTCCTTTGAAGTCTCTCCCTTCTCCTTCTTCCAGGTCCATAAAGAACAGGCCGAAGTGCTCTATCAGAAAGCTCTGGACTATGCAGACCTTTCAGGAAATGAAACGGTCATCGATGCCTACTGCGGGACCGGGACCATTTCCCTCTGCCTTGCAAAGAAGGCAAAACGGGTCATCGGCATCGAAATCGTTCCTCCTGCCATCGAGGATGCAAAGAAAAATGCAGTCTTCAATGGAATCAGTAACGTCGAATTTTATGCGGCGGACGCTGGAAAGCTCATGCCTGAACTCTATGAAAAGGGTGAAAGACCGGACGTCATCGTCATGGATCCTGTCCGGGCCGGCTGCAGCGAATCGGTTTTAAAATCGGCAGCTGCCATGGAGCCGAAACGAATTGTCTACGTTTCCTGCAATCCCGCCACTTTTGCCAGGGATGCGAAACTCCTCCGGGACCTGGGCTACGAAGTGGAAAAAGTCCAGCCCGTGGATATGTTCCCACAGACCATGCATGTAGAGACCGTGTCATTACTTGAGAAGACGGAATGAGACAATTGGGGTAATCGTGATTCGTGATTCGTGGAGGTGGGCGCCTTAGATTTATAAAGGCGCCTCTTTTTATATTTCCCGGAAAGTCCGCAGGAAAAAAGGTAGAATATATAGCAGATTCTAAAACGGATCCCGGATTAGATAAAATGATAAAATAAATAAAAAATGATGAGGTGAATTCACCGGGGGCGAAAGGAAAATGAAAAAATTTGAAGGCATTGCCAATACTGTTTTTGTTCCCCTTCTGGCGAGGATCCATATTTCCAGGAAGTTTCCGGATATTTTCTATGACCGGAAAGCGCTGGAGCTTGAAAAATACCTGCCCCGCCATGCGGCGAAGGGTTCTTTCGAATATACGGATCTCGCCTCGGCAGCTCGTTATATCATTATGGATGAGATGGTCGCTGATTTTATAAAAAGGAATTCGCCCTGCCATGTGATTTCCCTGGGCGCCGGTCTGGATAGCGCTTATTTCCGGCTGACGGAAAGACTGGGAGGCGGCAGGGCTCTTTTTTATGAGGTGGATCTGCCGGAGGTCATAGATGCCCGCCGGAAAGTGTATGGAGAAAACCCGGGGGAAAAACTCATCAGCGGAGATATGTTTGCGCTGGACTGGGCCGGAGAAATTGAAGACCGGACGCGCCCCACGGTCCTTATCGTTTCGGGGGTCTTCCAGTATTTCCGGGAGGAAGATATTTTGAAGCTGATCGCCGGCCTCAAGGAAATATTTCCCGGCCAGGAGCTTATTTTTGACGCCACCAGCACAAAAGGGCTGAAATTTACAAACTGGTTTATAAAGAGAACAGGGAATAAAAATGCCCTCATGACCTTTGGCATAGATGACAGCCGCCAGTTTGCGGAAAAAGCAGGGGCACAGCTCCTGGAGGAAAGGCTCTTTTTCCCGGAGGTCAGAAAAAAACTGGGGAAGCGGGCCAGCCTCATCAGCCGGCTCTGTATGGAGAATTCGGACAGAGGAAAGAAAGCCATCGTCCTCCGGCTCCGGCTGGCACATTAAAAGGTCCTTTTTGGGGACTTGACGGAAAAATGCGGATTCCGCAATTCAATTTCCTCATTTCTTGCGTGCCCGGAAGAAGGATGGTACAATGAACTTGACGGAAAAATGCGGAATCCGCATTTTTAATTCGCAAGCAGAAGGAACAAAAATGGAATTTGACAGGAAACAATATTTGGACAAGCTGATTTCCAAAATGAATAATGGCAGAGTCAAGATCATCACGGGTATCCGCCGCTCGGGGAAATCGTACCTGCTCTTTGAGCTGTTCGTCAGATATCTCCACGAACAGGGCGTTTCAGATGGACAGATTATCTCATTGGCTCTTGATGAACTGCCCAATGCAAAATACAGAAATCCCATGGAGCTGGACCGGTATGTACGGGAGAAAATCAGGGATAAAGCAAAACGCTATTATATCCTGATTGATGAAATCCAGTTTGTTTCTGAAATCCCCAATCCTTATCTTCCGGATGCATCGGACAAGATCACTTTTATCGACGTGCTTCTGGGTCTCATGAAGATTCCCAATGCCGATGTCTATGTGACGGGCAGCAATTCGAAGATGCTTTCTTCCGACGTGCTGACCCAGTTCCGTGACCGGGGCGATGAAATCCGGGTGTATCCTCTTTCCTTTGCAGAATTTTATGAAAGCTATAAAGGCGATTCGCGGAATGCCTGGCCCGATTACTATACCTATGGCGGTATGCCCGCGGCCGTATCACTGGAGACCCATGAAGAAAAGAGCCGGTATCTGAAGAATCTCTTTGAGAGGACCTATCTCAGAGATGTGGTGGAAAGGTACCGTATCCAGAATGAGACTCCTGTATTGGATGATCTTCTGAATATCGTTGCATCGGCCATCGGCTCCCTGACGAACCCGACGAAACTGTCCAATACTTTTCTCAGTGAAAAGCAGATCCGTATCAATGCGGCTACCATTGAGCGGTATCTGGGTTATTTCCAGGATGCATTCCTTCTGTATAAATCCAGCCGCTATGACGTGAAAGGGAAGAAATATCTTCGTACGCCCATGAAATACTATTTCACCGACGTGGGCCTCAGAAATGCCAGACTGGGTTTCCGGCAGCAGGAAGAAAATCACATCATGGAAAATGTGCTGTACTGCGATCTGATCCGCCGGGGATATGATGTGGACGTGGGAATGGTGGAGCAGAATATCAAAACAGAAGAAGGAAAGAAAATCAGGAAACAGCTGGAAGTGGACTTCGTGGTGAACCGCGGAAATGAACGTCTCTATATCCAGTCTGCCCTGACCGTGGCGGACCCGGAAAAAAGGCAGCAGGAAATCGCCTCCCTCCTTCGCATTCCTGACTCCTTTGCGAAAATCGTGGTGGTCCGGGACTATATCAAACCCTGGCGGGATGAAAACGGCATATTGTATGTGGGGATAGAACAATTTCTGCTGGATGAAGGGCTCCTTCGCTGAGCAGGGAATCTTCAGAAATCATATTATGGAACAGTAGTAAGCACAGGGCACCTTCAAATTTTCAGGGTGTCCTTTATCGTGTGGAAAATCAGAAACTCATGTCCGAAAATGGCGAGAATACAAAGCGGAAATATGATATGCTTGTCTCATGAAAGGAAGTGAAGCTGATGAATCTCGATGATAAGTCGCTCTACAGGATTTTCAGAACGAGGGATGCCCGGTACGACGGACGGTTTTTCGTTGGTGTGAAGACCACGGGCATTTACTGCCGCCCTGTCTGTCCCACCATGCCGAAGGAGGAGAACTGTGTCTATTTCGAATCCCAGGCCGCGGCGGAAAAGGCGGGGTTCCGGCCCTGTCTCTTATGCCGGCCGGAACTCGCCCCGGGGTATGCACCCATCGATTTCAGGAGGAATATGGCCCATCGGGCTAGAAGGATGTTTGACGAAAAAATTTCCTCGGAAAAGCCAATCGAAGAAGTCTGCCATGTTCTGGGCTGTACGGACCGTCATCTCCGGCGGGTATTCCATGAGGAATTCGGCGTGACTCCCATCGAATATCTCCAGACCTGCCGGCTTCTCCTGGCGAAGGAACTTCTGACGGATACGGGGATTTCCATGACCGACGTGGCCTATGCCTCCGGCTTTCGGAGCGTCCGGCGGTTCAATACCCTTTTCAAGAAGAAATACAATCTCACTCCCACTTCCTTTCGTAAAAAAGCGGCAGGAAAAGTGCCTGGCGAGATTACAGTCAAAGTGGGATATAGAAAGCCTTTCCTCTATGAACCGCTCCTGAAATTCATCGCAGACCGTGCCATCGAAGGCATGGAAAAAGTGGAAAAGGGAGTCTATACAAGGACCATTTCCATCAGAAAAGGAAACAAAAAATACAGCGGACTCCTCCATATTTCCAACAATGAAAAGAAGAGCTGCCTCCATCTCACGATTTCCGAAAGCCTTCTTCCCGTACTCCCCGAACTGATGGCGAAGGTGAAAAACCAGTTTGACCTCTATGCGAGTCCGGAAGAAATATACGAAGGACTTTCCCCCGTCAATGACATCGTTCCCGGCGCTTTCGTGAAAGGGACAAGAATCCCGGGCAGCATGGATGATTTTGAAATCTGCGTCCGTGCCATCATAGGCCAGCTGGTGAGCGTGAAAGGAGCCAGGACCACCCTCAGGAAATTCGTGGAAGCCTTCGGTGAAAAAACTGGAGACTGGTATCTTTTCCCCACCTGCGAGCAGTTCGCGGGGCACGAATCAGACATCACCGAAATGCTGGGACCTCTGGGAATCACGAAAATGAAAGCCTGTGCCATCGAAGGGGTGGCGCGGTACCTCATGGAAAATCCGGGGTCTTTCCGCGATACCCTGGACGTGGAGAGTAAAATAAAGGACCTCATGGAAATCAGAGGCATCGGCAAGTGGACGGCGGAGTATATTTCCATGAGGACCATGCAGAATACGAATATCCTTCTTGACCGGGATTACGGCATCAGAAAGATGATGGATAATTTCCCGGCGTTGAAGGACAAAAAATTGCAGGAAAGCTGGAATCCCTGGAAGACCTACGTCACCGTGGGCCTGTGGAATCTGGAAATGGGAGGTTAATATGCAGTACGTCAGTCATTATGCATCGCCTTTAGGAGGTATTACTTTGGCGGCGGACGAAAAAGGCCTCACGGGTCTCTGGTTTGACGGGCAGAAATATTTCGCCCTCTATCTCGATAAGGAACACGAGGAGAAGGAGCTTCCGGTCTTCCAACTCGCCAAAAAGTGGCTGGACATGTATTTCTCCGGCAAAAAGCCCCATGTGGACGTGCCCCTCCACTTCACGGGAAGCGATTTCCAGAATGAAGTGTGGGAAATCCTCTATTCCATCCCTTACGGAAAAACCATGACCTATGGAGAAATCGCACAGATCATGGCTAAAAGACGGGGCCTTCAGCGCATGTCCGCCCAGGCCGTGGGAGGAGCAGTCGCCAGAAATGAAATCTCCCTCATCGTTCCCTGCCATCGGGTGGTGGGATCGAATGGAAGCCTCACAGGCTACGCGGGAGGAATCAGCAGAAAAGCGGCACTTCTCAAAATGGAAGGCGGATTCAAGGATATATTTTTCGTCCCGAAAAAGAGCACTGCACCGTGAGTAACAGATAAAAATTCAGAAATCCCTCTGTAGAACCTTTTCAATGGTACGGAGGGATTTTTATCTTATCATTCACGGGGCAAATGATAAGATAAAATCAAAAACAGCAGTTAAAGGGGTAACTTTTGACAAAATTGCAAAAATTACCCCCTTAACTTGATGTTTTTCCCATAATTTCATATACTGGAAAGAAAGTGAGGTGGATAGGATGAAGGTCTACAAAAGAGAAAATTACCTGAAGCGAATTCGCGGATTCTATCATGATACGGAAATCATCAAAGTCATTACAGGGATCCGGCGCTGCGGGAAATCCTGCCTCATGCAGAGTATAGCCGATGAGCTGATAGAAGCAGGAATTCCCCCTGAAAACGTGATTTATCTGAATCTGGACAAGAGAGAATATCAGAAAATCACTGCTGCCGATGATCTGGATGCTCTCATTGAACAGAAAACCGCACATCTCCCGGGTGTGAAATACCTTTTTATTGATGAGATTCAGAATGTAAAGGATTTCGAACTGGTCATCAATGGATACCGTGAAGAAGGGGATATTTCCATATTCATCACCGGTTCCAATTCCTACCTTCTAAGCGGTGAACTGGCCACGAAACTGACAGGACGGTACCTGGAATTCGAGCTTTATACACTGAGTTTTGAAGAGTACCTGGGGATGAAGCAATTTCTTGGAAAGCCGCTCCAACCGGATCTGACCGGTGAATTTGACCTTTACCTGGCAGAAGGCGGATTTCCAAAGGCTCTGCAGTACGAAGGTATGGACAAACAGACCTATGTACAGGGGGTCATTCAGGAAATATTTGAGAAAGACATCCGGAAACGGGTCAAAATCCGTAAAGTTTCTGTCTTTGACACAGTGCAAAGGTTTATTATCAATAATTTTGGCTCCACCATGAGTCTCACAAACATGCTGGACGATTTACGCAGGAATGGATGCGAAATCAAAAGAGAAACATTAAACCGGTATATCACCATTCTGGAAGATGCTAAAATCATATATCCCTGCCGCCGGTTCGATCTGAAATCAAGGAAATCCATTGCCGGCGAGCAGAAATATTACGTTGCCGACCTGGGACTGTACTATGCCCTGAATACGGATGCCCGAGTCAATTACGGCCCTGCCATGGAAAACGTAGTATTTATCTATGCGAAATCAAAGGGTTACAAAGTCAGTGTAGGCAGGATTGGTAAACTGGAATGTGATTTCATACTGAATATGGCAAACCGTGACTATGCTTATGTACAGGTGGCTATGACCATCATGAGCAGCCGGGAGACGGAAGACCGGGAATACAGGCCCTTTGAAAAAATACGGGACAATTATCCAAAGTACCTCATGACCCGGAATGACCTCATTCAGCAACGCGATGGAATCAGACACGTGAATGCGCCGTCTTTCATGAAGGATAACCGGCTTTTTATATAAAAATAGCAGTTAAAGGGGTAACTTTTGACAAAATTGCAAAAGTTACCCCTTTAACTATGGAATTGTTTTTCCCAATCTAATTGTTTTTCTCCCAAAAATCATATAAAATTGTGAGAAAGAGAAGCCCGTTTGGGAGAAAGGGGATAAATTATGAGGGAATTTGATTATCGACTGTTGAAAAATCGTACATGGGATAATGAAATTCTGTCTTATGTGGCCCAAATCCATGAACACAAAGGCAGGCAGGAGCTTTTCCTGCGTCAGAAACCGGTAGAACTCCAGCGTCTCATTGAAATCGCAAAAATCCAAAGTACGGAAAGCTCCAACCGTATCGAAGGCATTATTACCACCCATCCGCGACTGAAGCAGCTGATGGATGACCGGACTACCCCCAGGAACAGGGCTGAAAAAGAAATTCTGGGCTATCGGAATGTTCTTTCCCTGATTCATCAAAATTACAGGGACATTCCACTGACGCCCAACTATATCCTGCAGCTTCATGGGGAATTATTGAAATTAACCACGCTTACCTATGGAGGCAGATTCAAGACCGTTCCCAACGAAATTGATATGATTATGGGTGATGGGAAAAAAGTGACTCTGTTCCGCCCTCTGGAGCCTTACGAAACACCGGAGGCTATAGAGCACCTTTGTGAAAGTTTCAGGCAGGCAGAAGGAGAAGAACTGATTGATTTACTGATCCTGATTCCCTGTTTTATCCTTGACTTTCTCTGTATTCATCCCTTCAATGACGGAAATGGACGGATGAGCCGCCTCCTGACTCTGCTTCTGCTTTACCGGAGCGGATACATGGTGGGGCAGTACATCAGTATAGAAAAGGCAATTGCAGATACAAAAGAGGATTATTATGATGCTCTGGCCCGTTCGGATCAGGGCTGGCATGAGGGGCGCAATGACCCGAAGCCCTTTATCCGGTATATGCTGGCCATTATTCTTTCCTGCTATAGAGACTTTGAAAAAAGACTTCAGATTTCGGAACAGGCAGGGGTGCGCAGTACATCCTATGACATTGTGAAAAAGTGCGCAGAAAATAAAATCGGGACTTTTACGAAACGGGAAATACTGATCGAGTGCCCCAGCCTGGGCAGCTCTTCTGTAGAAGCTGCATTGAAAAAACTTGTTTCTGAAGGATACCTTGAGAGGCTGGGGAGCGGAAGAAAAACCCATTATGTTCGTAGCGACTGAATATCAAAAAGCCCTTCATCCTTTCAGGAGAAGGGCTTTTTGATGCGGCTGGTTTTGCTGCACCTGGTATGCATCGATTTTAAAGAAAAGACGGATTTATCATTGATGTTTTTCGATTTACTTATTTCTCATTTTCTAGTACAATAGAAATAAAGGAAATCAATCCGCCATTACTCTCTGACAGCTGAAGGCTAATTGCTAATTGCTAATTGCTAACAACTATATACTTTCTATTATTATATAAGGAGAAATCACATGACAAATTTCGACGTGATCATCATCGGAACGGGAGCAGGAAATATTATTGCGGATGCTGCCATTGCCAATGGAAAATC
>Ga0256406_1005018_pt1 | contig 14546 bp, 11 predicted proteins | sample RumenRJG_03DNA_FD_185986 | JGI IMG/M metagenome (GOLD analysis project Ga0256406, IMG submission 185986) | Bovine rumen microbial communities from Lethbridge, Alberta, Canada - RJG_03 | ecosystem: Host-associated > Mammals > Digestive system > Stomach > Rumen | place: Canada: Alberta | collected... | reverse complement strand
GGGGAGATACGGTCGTACATCGGGTGGCGGTAGCGGACGAACTCGAGATCCTGGCCATGGAAGCTCTTTAGCAAAGCGCACTCCGTAAGCCCGAGCTCTTCCTTCAAGGCGGCCTCGCGGTCGCATAGGAAAATCAATTTGCCGCGGTTCGTCTGGTATTCCCCATAGACGAACTTCGGGTTGGCCGTGACGGCCAAATTGCTTGGGATCGTCCAAGGCGTGGTCGTCCAGATGACGATTTTGGCGTCGTTGTCCACCACTCCCTTGCCGTCGACGACGGGGAAGGCGACGTATAAAGTCCGGGCTGGGATGTCGTGGTATTCGACCTCCGCCTCGGCCAGGGCGCTTTCGGAAGAGGGCGACCAATAAACCGGCTTGACGCCCTTGAAGATCAGCCCTTTGAGGGCCATCTGGGCGAAGACCTCGACTTGGCGCGCCTCGAATTCGTGGGAGAGGGTGAGGTAAGGATGGTCAAAATCGCCCATCAGGCCAAGGCGCTTGATCTGGGCCTTTTGCCCCTCCACCTGCCTTTTGGCGTAATCCTCGCAGATGCGCCGGAATTCCGGGATCGGGGTCCTTTTGCGGTCCACCCCGCTTTTGGTCACCTGGACCTCGATGGGGAGGCCGTGCGTGTCCCAGCCAAAGATGAACGGGGTCTTGTACCCGCGCATGTTCTTGTAGCGGACGATGAAATCCTTGAGCAGGCGGTTCATCATGTGGCCGCAGTGGATGCTCCCGTTCGCGTAAGGCGGGCCGTCGTGGAGCAAAAACTCCTCGCAGCCCTCGCGGTTTTGGTTCATCTTCTCGTAAAGCTTTAGCTCATCCCACTTTTTGAGGAGCAATGGCTCCTTTTGGGCCAGATTGGCTCGCATGTCGAAGCTCGTCTTCGGCATCAAAAGGGTTTTCTTCAGCTCGTCCATAGGCGCCTCCTAAGAAAGAAAAGGCCCGTGCTCATAAGGGCGCGGGCCGCGCGGTACCACCTTAATTCGAGGGGATTCCCCTCCTCTTTCGCCCATAACGCGGGCGGCGCGGTCCCCTTACTGCTTTTTCGGGGGGCGGGCTCGGAAGGGATGGCCGTTCGCGCGCCCCCTCTCAGCCTAGGGGGGCTCTCTGTCGTTTGCTACTGGGTCTTGTCTTCGTCTTGGCCGGGAAAAGTCTAGGACTTCTTTCTCGTTTGGGCAAGTGCCTCACTTGCTGAAAGCAAGAACGCCCGAATAGGCTTCGTAGGAATCCGTGTAGGAATAGGTCACCGTGAACTTGGTCTTGGCCGAGTTGATCTTGGCCGTGAGCTTATTCACCGTGAGGCCGGAGGATTCGCCCTTGGCGTTGGAGATGGTGAGGGATTCGCTCCCCTCCTTCTCGACGAAGTCAAAGGAGAAGCTCGTGCCGTAGGCGTCGGAGGCGGTGATCAAGGCATGATTTTTGTTGGAAAAGGCGCAGGTCCAGTCGATGTCGTCGGAGTCGCTGGCCTCCCACGTCCCCACGGCCCAATCGGAAGAGACGGTCGCCTGCTTGGCCTCGACGGTGAAGGCGACGGTCGCCGTCTTGCTGGGGTCGGCCTTGGAGGAGAGAGTGAGGGTCGCGCTGCCGACGCCGACACCCGTCACCGTGATCGTCCCCTCGGCCATCGTCGCCGAAGTCTTGCTGAGGGAAGGCTCGGAGACGCTGAGGATAGAGGAATCGCTGGAAGTGGCGAGGACCGTGTAGTCGGCTTCGCCTTGCAGGTAAACCGTGACGTCGACCGTTTGGGTGTCATCGACGCGGAGCGTCTTATTCGAGGCGTAGGCGGAGATGCTCTTGATGAGCGGCTCGGGCTCGACGACGGTCACGGCGAAGGTGGCCTTCACGTCGCCGAAGGCGCTCGCGATGGTCAAGTTGGCCGTTCCCGCGGAGAGGGCCTTCCACGTGTTGTTTTGGAGGCCGACCACCGCTTCGTTGTCGCTGGAAATGATCTCAAAAAAGCGCGCATCGAGGGCCGTTTCGGGCAAAAAGCCGTCATCGGGGATGTCCAAGAAGAGGGAATCGCCCACCTCGTAGGTGCCGCTTTCGTTCCCGAAGTTCGCCTTCTTGACGCTTTGGACGAAATAAGGGGACGGGTCGAAGGAGAGGGCGGAAGAATCGTCGATCGGATTGCCGTATTCCATGGACGCGGAGTAGGACTGTGCCTGCTCGGCCTCGGCGCCGTCGACGGGTTTGCCGTCCACAATCTCGCTTACGGCGTAACGCCCTTGCTGATAATGGAAGGAGAGGAGGTCGCCCGCTTCCCCCACCGCGGCGGTCAGCAAGTAGTAGATCCTCTCTTCGCTCCCCGTCGACCAAGAATGGATTTCGGCGGAGTATCCCCCGTCTTCGCTGGGGGTGGAGTCGAAGGAGAGGGAATCCTTCAATTTGCCGTTAGAAGAATAGACGTAAGAGATTTTCTTGATCAAATCGCTGAAGGTGACGCTTGGGACGAGGGAGAGGTTCTTTTTCGCGTCTTCCGCCGTAATCTGGTTCGAGGAGGAGGCTTCTTTGACGACGCCCTTCTTCGAGGCATGGGCCTCATCGGTTTTGACTTCGTAATAGAAAGAATCGTCGTATCCCGTGAAGTGGACGTAGGATTTGGTGGTTTCTCCCTCCTCTTCGCTCGTCACGTCCAAAGCGCCTTCCTCCAGCACCTCCCTTTGGTAGTAGGTGATGGTGGCGTTCCGCCTGGAAGTGGACGAGGGCGAGGCGTCGAAAGTGAGCTTGCGGAGGGATTTCTTCCCCGATTCTTCGACTGAGGCGGCGAATTCTTCCAGCGTCTTCTTCGGCAAAGGGGAAGAGGAGGCTTCTTCTTTCGGGGCCGAGGAGGCGGAGGCCGCTTCGGACCCCCTCTCGGAATGGATCCTTGCCCCGCTGGCGCAAGAGCAGAGGAAGGCGGCGGATAGCAGGATGGCAAACGCCTTTTGATTTTGTTTCATATCGATTACTCCTGAGAAATAAATCCTCAATCGTCGTCGGATTGGCTCGCCCTGGTGTAGTCCTCCGCAATGCCCGAGGGGATGGCGGTCGAGCCGAAGGAGTCGTATGAGACGGAGGCTTCGCCGTAAATGCCGTTTTGATAGTCGCTGAAGGTGCAGCTGAGGTAGCTGAGCCTCCCCGACTCGTCGAGCTTGGCCTTGATTCCGGATGCGTAATTCGCAAGGTAAGCGCGGTAGAAAGAGGGGAAGAGGGCGTAGGCGAGCTCCCCGGCGAACTCCGAGTGGGCGAAGTAGGCCTTCTCCTTCTTGTCGTAGGCGAACACCTCGGGGGCGAAGGAAGACCAATCGGGCTCCAAGGAATCGCGGGAAACCCCGGCCTCTTCGTCATTGAGGAGGCAGGAGGTCGGCTCCTCCTTGGCGCTGAAGGATTGGGTGAAGGGGTAATATTCCTCGCCCAAAGGCAGATACCCCGAAGCCTGATAGCCGATCACGTTGCCCGAAGAATCGGTGAGGGGGCTCTTGTAATCGCAGTAGATTTTTCCGCTTTCGTAGAGAATGGGGATGCTTTGGCTGTCGTCGCCGTATTCGAGGATGAACTCGGCCGTGTAGTTGCGGCTGGAGAGGCTGCCCAAGACGGCGGAAACCGCCTTTTTGAGGGCCTCGTGCTCGGAGGAGTGAGCGTAAGGCTTCAGCTCAGGGACCTTTGGCGAGGCGCCCCAATCGAAGGAAAGCCCGTAATGGTCGCTGGTTGTAAGCCCCGAGATCATCGTGGTCCCGGTCGAGTCGACCTCCAATTTCTTGAAGCGGTTCCCCTCGAGGGTGAGCACCACCTTCCCCACGGAGAGGGGCTCCTGGAGGAAGGAGACGGCGAAGTCGGCGCGCTTGCCCGGCTTTAGGAGATAGCCGCTCCCCAGCTTCACGAAGTCGATGTACTCCAACTTGGCGAAGGGATTGGAGAAATGCTCATCGAAGGTCAAGGGGTCTTTCGAGGAACTGGAGAGGACCTTCTCCTCCTCGACCTTGTTTTTGAGGGTGAGGCGCTTCCGATAGGTGAGTCCGTCCTCGCCACGGTAGTAAGTGGCTTCGTAACTGTCGTCGAAGGATTCGCCATCGACCTCGTAATGGTAGGTTTTCTTCGAGGAGATCACCCCGTCGGCGAACCCCGTGGAAAGGCTCATCGGGTTGAGGGTTTCGCTCGTCCCCCCGGCGGAGGAGGCGCCGCTGGCGTTATAAGTCCTTTCGAGTTCGCCCGAAGCGACGAAGGCGTGGGTTTGCGCGTAGTTCAGGGCGTCCAAAAGGTCGTTCCCCGTCGAGGGGGTGCAGGAAGTGCTATCCCTCCCGCTTGAGCAGGAGCAAAGCAGCAAGGTGCCTAAGCCGAATAAAGCGAGTGCGTTTTTCATGCCCATATCCTCCTTATTTCGCCAAATCCCCGTAGACGGATGGGATGACGCTCGTACCGACGTCCGACAAAGAATAGGTGAAGACGTCGCTGTAGGAGGCGTATTGGTCGTCGGCCTCCACGCTCCAAGAGACGATGCTCTCTTCCGCTTCGTCCAACTGAATCCGGACGCGGGTCGCCCCGCCTCCGTATTCGCTCGTCCGATCCTCCCAAGGCATCAGCAGATTCCCGAGCTGCCCCACGATCTCGGCTTGCGAGCAGGAGAAGAGGTGCTTGTTCGAGTTGTAGGTGAAGAATTCGGGCGCGAAGTCGAAGGATAGTTCAAGGTCAGAACGGTTTTTGATGGTGTATTCCGCCAAATCGCCGCTCGTCGTCGCGGCCACCACGTCCCCTTTGGCGTGCAATAACTTGCCAGTGGAATCCTTCTGATCGGCGCTGAAGTAGTAGAACTTGTGATAAGTCCCGTCCTCTTGCTTCTTGAAGAAGGGATAATCCACGTAAATCAAGGGCTTGAAGGTCGAATAGAAGCCATCCGCCAAGGCGACGGATTGGTATTCGGCGACGCCATAGGACTCGCCCGTGTCGTCGGAGACGTTGACCGTGTAATTCTCCCCGGCGATCTGGGCGGAGGCTTTCGCCATCGCCGCCTTCAGCACGTCATGGTAGGCGTAATGCGTTTTGGGGGTAACGGCGGGCATGACGGCCCCGCTCATCGGGGTGAGGGAGAAGCTGTATTCGAAGAAGAAATCCGCGGGGGAGATGGATTGATCGCTCTGGGGGACGGTGTCGATCAAAAGGGAAGTGGCCTCGCCATCCTTCAAAGCGAAGGAGAGGGAGCCGACCTCGCAGGCGTAGTAGCCAAGGTCGTTCACGGAGAGGAAAGTGGCGAAGCCGTCGAAGCGGGACAGCTTATCGGCGTTCAGATAGTAGCGCCCTGCAACGTAGGAGAAATCCCCCACCGCAAGCCCCTTAAAGGAGTTGACGAGGCAAGGGGCGAAGTCAAAGGAGGAGGGAAGTTTTTCCCCTTTGGCGTCGACGCGGCTCGTCTTGACCTCATAGAGGTTGCCCGAGGACATCTCGTTATGGACGTTCAGCTGGGAATAAGAAACCTTCCCTTCGGCGTTCGGGGAGAAGGTGTAGCTGATTTGCTCCTCGCGCGAATAGACGTCGGAGAAGGTTTTGCTGTAGGAAGCGAACCCCTGCCCCAAAAGGATTTGGTAGTTCCCCTCGGAGTAGGCGTCCCCGTCCTCAATGTAAATCGAGGTGCAGTCGCCTTTGAGCTGGAGGTCGTCTTGAAGGGACTCCAAAGCCGTGGAAAGAGCCGTCAAATCGGCGCTTTCCGAAATGACTTCGCACTTCCCTCCCCCCGCGGAGGCGCAAGAAGGCAGAAGCCCCAGGCAAAGAAGCGGAACGAGTCGAAACGCGGTCTTATTCATGAATGACCTCCAAAAAACGCGAAAATGTTAGCATGCGATAGGCTCGAGAAAAAGGGGCCTTCGCGAGGGATGACAGTTTTTACTTCTTGTCGCCCCCGCCGTAGCCATCCGGGTCGAGGAAGCTTGGGAGGATGTCGCCGAAGGGATTGTCCTCCTCGCGGTTTTCGGGGCTCGCGTCCTCACGGGCCGCCTCCTTCTTCTCGAAGTCCTCGACGCCGGTGCCGACTTGGCTGGGGGCCAGGGGCGGGATCGGCTGCGGCGCTTGACCGAAGTCGTATTCCTGCTCGAAGTCGGCGGCGATAACGGAGACCAAAATCGTGTCGGGATCGAGCTGATCATTGATTGAGACGCCGAAGTAGATGTCGATTTTGCTCCCGGCCGCCTCGATGACGTGCTGGATGCAGTTTTGCGCCTCGAACAAAGACACCTCGGTGCCGCAGGTGACGGCGCAGATGGCCTTCCTCGCCCCCGAGATCGAGGTCTCGAGGAGGGGGCTGTTCACCGCGTTGCGCGCGGCGTCCTCGGCTTTGTTGGGGCCGGAGCCCATCCCGAAGCCGATTAAGGCGATGCCGCTTCCCTGCAACGTGTTCTTCACGTCGGCGAAATCGAGGTTGATGGTCGCCGGGAGGAGAATCAAATCGGTGACGGTTTTGACGGATTGCGCCAAGATGCGGTCGCTTTCGCTGAAAGCCTTCCCGACGGGGAGCTTGCCGCTGTTGATCAAAAGGTTGTCGTTGCTGACCACGATGATTGAGTCGACGGCTTCGCGGAGCTCGGTCAGCCCCTGCACGGAGTTGGCGATCCTGCGCTTCCCTTCGAAGGTGAAGGGGCGGGTCACGATGGCGACGGTCAAAGCGCCTTCCTCGCGGGCGATCTGCCCCACGACGGGCGCGGCGCCGGTCCCGGTTCCTCCGCCCATCCCGGCGGCGATGAAGACCATGTTGGCCCCATGGACGATGGAGCGGATCTCCTTTTCGCTGGCTTGGGCGGCCGCTTTGCCCACGGCGGGGTCGCCCCCGGCGCCTAACCCCGCGGTCACCGATTCGCCGATGACGATGCGGTTGGGGGCCTTGGAGGTGGCGAGGGCCTGCTTATCCGTGTTTAAAACGTAGAACTCGACGTTCGTGATGTTCTCATCGATCATGCGGTTGACGGCGTTGTTTCCTCCGCCGCCCACGCCGATCACGATGATGCGCGCCACCGCCTCGAAGTTGTCGAGGTCGGTGCGTTGGTCATAAGGTTGTTCGCTCATGGTCTAATCCCCCTCAGAGTTGGTCTTCGTCGGGATCTTTCTCCCGCGTGATTCGCCATTTTTTCGCCGCTTTCTTCGGGGCGGCGTCCCGCGCTTGCTCACGGTCCACGGAGACGGTGCTCTGCGTTTGCTCGCTGAGCGTCCCGCGGTAATGCCCTGAAAGCGAGAGAGCGCCCAATAGGGCCTCATCCCCCGCGGGGGCGGAACCGATCGAGGCGAGGCTGGGGAAATAAAGCTCCCGGCCTGGATAATCGCGCCTCAATAATTCCGATAAGCCAAGCAATTTCGAGCCCTCGCCGACGAAAACGAGTGGGAGATGATTCGAGTCTCCGTTCACGCTTTTGGACGCGGCCTCGATGGCGGCGTCCAAATAATGCTTGAGCTCGGCCTCCCACGCCTCGACTTCGCGGTTAAGGTCTTTTTGCTTTTGGCCGCGTGAGGAGATGGGCGGGTCGTATTTCGTGTCGCGGCGGAAGCGGCCGTAGCGCACCTTGATTTGCTCGGCCTCGGACAGATCTATGCCGAAATCGGCGGAGATTTTCCGCGTGAGTGAGGCGGAAGCAAAGGGAGAGGACAATCCGCAGTAAGGAAGCCCAGAACCGATGAACCCAACGGTTGAAAGATTGGCTCCGATATCCACGAGAAAGTAATTTTTTGGTAGTTTTTTATCTAGTTTGCAGAACTGGGCTTCGAAATAGGCGGCCGTCCCTTTCCCATTGATGTTGAAGCCCGCGCGTTCCACCGCCGCCTGATAGGAATGGGCGATGGAATGGGGAATCGTGAAAATGAGGGCCTGGACGGACAAACTGCGGCCGATTTCGCCAAGGGGCGGGTTGACGAAGGAATCCCTTGCGCCATTATCCCGCTCCAAGTCGAAGCGGGTCGGGATGATGTCGATGATGTCGTGGTCGCCCGTAAGAGCGTTCCGGCGAAGCTGATACATGACGTTGGCGACGTCCTGGTTGGTGACGTGCCCCTCCTTCTCCACGATGACGGAGGAGGTGAAGGTGGACAAAACCTGAAGGGAAGCGCTGGGGAGCACCAAGAAAATCCCAGAGAGGGCGAGGCGGAGGCGGAGGTTTGGATCCTCAACGCGAGAAAGCGCCTTCAACGCGTCGGCAAGCCCATCCGAATTGGTGATTTCCCCTTTCAGAGAGACGAAAGAGTTTGGGATTTCGCGCCGATAGATGACGACCGGATACCCGTTTTCTTCGTGCCCCACGAGCAATTTGATCGCGCGGGTGGTAATTTCTAAGCAAGCGGTTTGTTCTTCCATGCTCCAAAGCCTTAGGCATATTTTAAGGCCCTATCCCTTTCTTTGAAACAACGTTCGATAGGAATTTAGTAGAAAATCGGAATGAAAAATCCCCGGAAAGAAAGGTCCCGGGGTTAGGAATCCACGTCTTTTACTCGTAAGAGGAAACGGAATGCACGGGTTGTTCTTCCGAGGAGGGGGCTGTCGAAGGCTCGGAAGTCGCCGGCTCCGCGTGAATGGGCTGCGCCCTTCTCTCATTATGCCCCGCCAGGACGACGGGGAGGGCGAAGGCGGTCGTGCTGGCCACGAACAAACCAAGGACAAGCAAAAAGGAGCGCGCGCGATAATAGGCCTTCCCGTGTCCGGTTTTGACCAGTTTGTCTTTCATCATCGCGGTGCCCTCCTTTCTTTTTCTTTTTTAGGTGTCCGCCTTTCTCATGATGCCGCGCATCTTCGCGGAGGCGGCGCGATGGTTCATTTCTAGCTCTGCTTCGCTCGGGACGATCGGCTTCTTGGTCAGCGAGACGAATTTCGGCTGCTCGATTTCATCGGGAAGTTCAAATCCCTCGCGGGAGCCCTCCACGCGCGTGAGCTGGCGGAATTTCTCTTTGACCATGCCATCATCGAGCGACATGAAGTCGATGATGACCAAGCGCCCTGAGGGAAGGAGCCGATTGGGGGCTTCTTCTAGCGCGAGCCTTAGGGATTCCGTCTCGTGGTTGACTTCCATGCGTATCGCCTGGAAGGCCTGCTTCGCCGGATGGCCTTTCTTCCTAAGCTCTGCCAATGGCTTCGCGGATTTGATGATTTCCGCGAGCTGAAGCGTCGTTTGGATCGGGGATTTCTCCCTCACTTCCACGATGCGCCTCGCGATGGAACGGGCGAAGCGGTCTTCGCCGTATTCCCGGATGATGGCGCCCAGTCGCTCCTCCGAATAGGTGTTCACCACATCGTAGGCGGTCAGGGGCTGACGCTGGTCCATCCTCATATCGAGAGGGGCGTCTTCTTTGTAGGAGAAGCCCCGCTCCCCCTCATCGAGCTGCGGGGACGATACCCCGAGGTCCATGAGGATTCCGTCGACTTTGCTGACGCCGATTTCGTCCAAATCCTTCCCGAAGTTCCGGTAGTTGTCCCGGATGATGCGGAAATTGGGGGCGATTTCTCCGAGGATCTTGGCGGATTCCTCCACCGCTTCCCCGTCTTGGTCGAAGGCGATTAGGCGCCCGTGCGGAATCCGGCGAAGGATTTCCGAACTGTGCCCTGCACGGCCAAGGGTCAGGTCGACGTATGTTCCCCCGTCCCGCACATCGAGCAAATCGATGGCTTCGTGGAGGAGAACCGGTGTGTGTTGGCCCATCAGCAGCTCTTCATAGCGAGCGATTCGTATTGCAGGCTATGCTCCATCTGCCAGTGGGCATAACTCATGGGATCCCAAATCTCGAAGTGGTCAATCACCCCAATGATGACGACCTCTTCCTTGATTCCGTGATCCATGAGCGTGTCCTTGCCAAGCGTGATCCGGCCGTGGCTGTCCAGCTTGAGCTCTTGGACGGAGGCAGAAGCCATACGGATGAACTGACGGGCGTCGGGGTCCATGAAGTTCATCCCTTTCAGCTTCTCCACCAGTCCTTGGAAAGCCTCTTCTTCGTAAATGGAGAGGCATCCCTCGAACCCGCGCAGGAGGTAAAGGCCCTTGAGGCCGGGGGGCAGGAGCTTGCTCGGCACCTGGAGGCGGCCTTTTGCGTCAAGGGTGCGCCGATAAGTTCCGAAGAAGTTTCCCACTTTTTCCCACCTAGCACCACAAATATAAAACCCGCCTCGCTCTTTTGTAAAGGCGAAGCGGATTTTCTTTGATTATACAGCGTATAAATAAAATCGATAAATTAAGAACTCTTCTTGCTTTCATCATCGATGTTTTGCAAGGCATCGAAGGGGGAAGAGCGGTATTCGTCCATCGTTTTCTCGGCTTCTTCCTCGCTGAGGAGGCGGAAGTCGCCGTTGCCTTGGGGGCGTTTGCTGCCCTTCTTCACGACCTTCGAGGGGAGGCTGAAACGGATGACGAGCAAAGCGAGCTGGGCCATGTCGATGACCGGACCGGGGACGATGAAGCCCTCCCCTTCCCCGTCTTCGTCGTCGAGGATTTGGAAGTCCATGGACGGGGAGACTTTCTTATGGAAGCGCTCCGCGGTGTTGGAATCCTCCAGCAAAAGGGTCGCCTGGACGCTGAGGGCGGCGAAAATCTTCCCCTCCTCCAGCCAAAAGCTCCCTTTGACGTGGCACTTCTCAATGCCGCGGACGGGGTAAGTCGAGGCGAAATCCTCGGGGGAATAGACTTCCTCCTCATCGATTTCGATGGGTCGTTCGTGGATGTGCGATTTGAATAGTTTCATTGCCTTAGCTCCGCGCCGAACTTCGATTTGATGGCGAGGATAGCCTTCTCCACCGCCTCTTGGACTTCGGCGTCCTTCAACGTCCGATCGTCCGCGCCGATGATGAGGCGGATGGCAATCGACTTCTTGCCCGAGGAGACGTGGATCCCTTGGTAAACGTCGAAGGGGCTGACCGCCTTGATGAGGGAACTGCTGCGCTTGATCTCACGCTCGATGCTTTCGTAGGGCAAAGCGGCGTCGACCGTGAAGGCCAAATCGCGCTCCACGAAGGGGAATTTCGGCGGAACGCTCGCTTTGATCTGTCCCGTCTTTTGCGCGAGCAGGAAGGCGAGGTCAAACTCCATGACGACCGCGTTGCGGTAGCCGCGACGCTCCAATTCTTTCGGATGGAGCTCGCCGAGGTATCCGATGAGTTTTTTGCCCATCCTCACCTCCGCGCTTCTCCCAGGGTGCATCTCCTCGCCCCCCAAACTCCAAGGGACGATTTGGTAGCGGTTATGCCCTAAGCCAAGGGCCTCCATCACGGCCTCCAAGGCGCCCTTCATGTCGTAGAAGTCGTACGGGGCGCGCTCCATGAGGCCGCGCTCCGACTTCTCGCCCACCATCACGGCGGCCAAATGGGAGCCATCCTTCCGGTTCAGCGGGTCGACGTCGCTGATTTCGAAAATGGCGACGTCCTTATTCTGGTGGTCGAGGTTGTAGGAGGCGCAGCTAAGGAGGCTCGGAATCAGATGCTTCCTCACGAATTCGTGGTCGGAGGTCATCGGGTTCTTAACGCGGTGGCATCCGCCCGATTCGAGGTAATCGAACTGCTTGCTCATCTCCTCGCTCACGAGGGTGTAGGTCAAAACTTCGCTGAGCCCCTGCCCGCGGAGGAGGGAGCGGATTGCCCTCTTCTTGCGCTGCGCGGGGGTCAGACCGGTCAAAGCGAGCTCGACGCGCGGGAGGACGCTCGGGACGTTGGCGTAGCCGAGGATGCGGATCACTTCCTCGCTCACGTCGGCTTCGCCGTCCATGTCGATCCGATAGTGCGGAACCAAGATTTCGTAGCGCCCATCCCCCATCTTCTTCACGCCCATGTGGTCGGCGGTCAGCGCCTCGACGACCTCTTCCTCGCGGAAGGAAGTGCCCAAGCGACCGTTGATGTAGGAAAGGGAGGCGCAGATCTTCTTCTCTTCGTGAGGCAATGTGTCATAGTTTTTGCTCTCCCCCACCGATTCGGCGTCGGCCAGTTCGATGAGAAGATCGCTGATTAAAGAGAGGACATATTCCGCCTGATCGGGGTTGACGCCCTTGATGAAGCGCTGGCTCGAATCGCTGGAAAGGCCGAGGCGGTTGACCGTGTGGCGAATCCTCGCCCCGTCGAACACCGCGCTTTCGACGACGATGTTCTTCGTCGTCTCGCTAATGGCGCAGGCCTCGGAGGTCATGACGCCCCCCAAGCACACGGGCTCGCCATTCGAAGTCACGACGAGGTCGCCTTTGACGAGGGGATAATCCTTGCCGTCCATCGCCCGGTAGACGCCCTCGTAGTCATCGCGGACGATCAAAGAGCGGGCAGGCAGCTTGTCGAGGTCGTACATGTTGACGGGCTCGCCGGTCAAAAGCATGACGTAATTGCCGATGTCGACGATGTTGTTGATGGAGCGGATCCCTTCGTTGCGGAGGGCCTCCTGCATCCAGCGCGGCGAGGGCTTCACTTGGATCGCATGGACTTCGCGCACGGCGAACTGGGGGCATTTCTCGCTGAGGGAGCCGACCGAGAAATCGCTCGGGGCAAGTTTTCTTGCCTTTGGCGCGGGCAGGGTCACTTCGCGACGGTAAAGGCAGCCGATTTCGCGTGCGATGTTGGCGATGGCGTACAAATCGGGGCGGTTGGCCAAAAGGTCGAGGTCGATGATTTCATCGTCTAGGCCGAGGTAGGAGAGGACGTCCTCCCGCCCCACTTCGGCGTCTTGAGGGAGCTCCTCGATGCCGCCGGCTTGCGCCTCCGTCAGGAACTTCTTGTCCACCCCGAGTTCGTAGAGGGCGCAGCACATGCCGTCGCTTTCCACGCCACGGATGGCGCTTTTACGGATGGTGACTTCGGGGAGCACCGCGCCCTCGCGGGCCACGATGACCTTGAGCCCCTTGCGGGCGTTGGGGGCGCCGCAGACGATTTGGTGGATGCCGTACTTCGACCCCTCGTCCACTTGGAGGATATGGAGGTGGTCGGAATCCGGGTGCTTTTCACAGGAGAGTATTTCGCCGATGACCAAATTGGTGGCGGAGGCCAAGCGGATGATCCCCTCGCTCTCAATGCCAGCGAAGGTTAGCTTATCCGCGATTTCTTCCGCAGTGAGATCGTCGATTTTGACGTATTGGCCGATCCATTTCAAAGATGCTTTCATCGCTTGTCCTCCTTATTTCCCCGAGTAATCCTTCAAAAAGCGGAGATCGTTCTGGTAGATTCTCCGAATGTCGTCGATGCCATAGCGGAGCATGGCGACGCGCTCAACACCGACGCCGAAGGCAAAGCCCGACCATTCCGCCGGGTCATAGCCGCACATCGAGAGGACGCGCGGGTTAACCATGCCGGCGCCGAGGATTTCGATCCAACCGGTGCCTTTGCACATGGCGCATCCTTTGCCGCCGCAGTTGAAGCAGGAGACGTCAACTTCCACCGAGGGCTCCGTGAAGGGGAAGTAGCTGGAGCGGAGGCGGATCTCCCTCTTCTCGCCGAACATCTTCTTGACGAAGAGCTCAAGCGTCCCTTTGAGGTTGGCGAGGGAAATCCCCTTGTCTACGACAAGCCCTTCGATTTGGGCGAATTGATGGCTGTGGGTCGCGTCGTCGTCGTCGCGGCGGTACGCCTTGCCGGGGCAGATCATGCGAATCGGCTTTTTCTCGGCGTTATCCTTCATCTTGTGCGCCTGGGCCGCCGAAGTTTGGGTTCTTAATAGCAAATCGGTCTGCTCCAGGTAGAAGGTGTCCTGCATGTCGCGGGAGGGATGGTCCTTGGGGACGTTTAGGAGCTCGAAGTTGTAGAGATCGGTCTCGACGTCGCGCCCCTCCATGACCTCATAGCCCATGTCGAGGAAGATGTCGGTGACCTCATCGATCACGAGGAAATACGGATTGATGTGGCCCGTCTCGATCTTCTTGGCGGGCAGGCTCACGTCGATTTTCTCCTCTTGGAGGCGCTTCTCCATCGCCTTTTCGGCGAAGGCGCGCTTTTTGTTTTGATAGGCTTCCTCAACTTTGGCCCTGGCCCCGTTGACGGCCTGGCCGAAACGGGCGCGCCTCTCCGCGGCGATTTTGCCCATTAAGCGCATCAGTTGGCTGATTTTTCCCTTCTTCGAAAGGTAGGCGTTGTAGACTTCGTCCAGCTTTTGCGCGTCTTCGGCTTGGTCTAAGGCGGACATGGCCTCCTTTTCGAGGCCCTCCGCTTGTTCAATCGGCGAATTCTCTTCGGGCATATTCTTCCCTCCACGAAACAAAAAAGACGGCCGGGAACGGGGCTTCCCCCGCGGTGCCATCCTGGTTCGGCGGTCTTTGCCGCCGCTGCTTTTTCCCGTTAACGCCGGGCGCGGCCCATTTTGATTCCGGGCCTCCTCGGGAGCGAATTCGCGGCCGTCCCGCGGGGTGGTCTCACTGTTCACCCTTCCCTTTGGCGGGATTTTAAGCCGTTACTGCTCTCCTTCGTCGGAGTGAAATAATCTTATCCCTTATCTCCTTTCGAAGAAAGGGTCAGCTGATTAAGGCGAGGCGGCTCATTGTTAGTTGTCAGATGATGTGAGACGCCTTCCGAGCTTCGGGCACCTGATCTCACCCGTAGTTAACATCAACTCGCGGAGCTTTGCAAACTCGACCTGGTCCGGCGTCTTCAGGCC
>Ga0256406_1005017_pt1 | contig 14546 bp, 16 predicted proteins | sample RumenRJG_03DNA_FD_185986 | JGI IMG/M metagenome (GOLD analysis project Ga0256406, IMG submission 185986) | Bovine rumen microbial communities from Lethbridge, Alberta, Canada - RJG_03 | ecosystem: Host-associated > Mammals > Digestive system > Stomach > Rumen | place: Canada: Alberta | collected... | reverse complement strand
AGAACTTTTGCTCGACAAAACCCTATCAGGTGTGCCATACAGACGTCAGTCAGGTCCGTCTGGCTAATCAAACCTGGGCTTACCTTTCGGTGATGACTGATGAGGCCAGTAAGGAAGTTCTGGCATGTCAGGTCAGCCTTCACCCGAATTCAGATTTAATTACAAGGACTGTGGATGAATTAATCAGGAATCTTCCTGATCATGCCTGTCCCTTGATTCATTCGGATCAGTGATGGCAGTATCAGTTGCCTTACTATACTCAAAGATTGGCTAACCATCACTTTGTTCAAAGTATGTCTCGTAAGGGACATTTTCTGGATAACGCACCAGTGGAAAGCTTTTTCCACATACTGAAAACTGAGTTGCTGGATGGGATACCATTATTTGAAGACATTACTGCATTTCAAATGATGGTTCAAGACTACATCCATTTCTTTAATTACGAACGGGTTTCTTTAAAAACAAAAGGCATGACTCCGGTAGAATACCGAAATCATGCCATGACAGCTTAATTGTTTAATTTTATCTAACTTTTTTATTGCACTTCAAAACGGGCTTTTAACACATTTAAAAATTACTTATAATACCGGTGATCGGTATTTCCCGATGTGTCATATCAACGATTATAACACACCTGGACAACTTTTGGACAACAATTAGGTTACTACAATTTTTACCACTACTATTACGACATGCTTTTCAATTTTTCTTCAATCACTTCTGTTAGTTTTTCTAACTCTTTACTTGTAGTCTGATTATCAATGTATTTTATAATGTGTTTCATTTTCACCTTTTTATAGTTGCCACCACTACCTGAATTCCTACCAATAAATACTTGATGAATAGCTTTCTTGTTCCTAAAACCGTAACTTTCAGGTGTATTAGTCTCATCTACAAGGTAACTAATAGAATTTACTAAATTTCCAAACCTATATCTAACATTAACACTACTCATTAACTTCAGAATTATACAAATAATAATGGCTAATTTTTTTGTATATACTACCCCGTCAATTTCATGTCCTTCATTTCCAGCCGTAATAAGATATTGTTTCAGTTCATCAGGAACTTTAGGGCTCGTTTTCAGTTTAAGATCTACTAAATTTCCGTTATGACAACAAATATTTCTGACCAAATTTATGCAATCCAACCAACTAATAAGCTCATCTATTGTGCAACCGAAATTATTCGCAATTTCTAACTTATTACACCTTGACATTAATTTAACAATTCGTATCGAATCACCTAACGTTAATTCATTCATTATCAACCAAATGGGAACATAAACATCAAATTTGTTATTTTTATTAAATTTTTTAACATCCTTTGAGGCTGATTTTTTTGCTTTTTCTTGTATTTTTCGAAGGAATTCATTTTGCTCTTTAGCAATAAAGTATTTATCGATTTTCTTTGATTTTAAATGTTTATTTTTACCTTCTGTTTGACACCATTTGTTAAATTCAAGATAACCTAAAGGTCCATACTTCTCGCCCAAAAGAAATGCAATTCTCGTATTCAAACTAGCTTCAATATCCTCTATTGCATGTTCCACAGCATTTCTCAATCTCTTGTCCCTATAATAGCGAGCTACAAGCTTAGAAAAACTAAGATTAACATATTTTCCATTTTTTAAATACGGGTATGCATAATCTTTTAGCTGATAATATCCCAAGGTACTAATAGCCTGTAAATTTTTCTGATAATTTTGATTATTCTGATCAAGCTCTTCAAAACTATAATCAAAAATTATCCCTCTATCATGAAAAAGCTTTAACTGTTCAGTGTAGCCTAACTGTTTGTACTCATTTTTGCTCATAATATTTGCTCCAAAAAAACCCCCACGTGTGATGTATCATACGCACATCAGTATGGGGGGATAGATCTCTTATTAAGTGTATTGTATATTGTTTTATGATTATTGTCAATAAGAAGCAACAATTAAATATGCAAAAAATATCACCCGAAATTTTTACACAAAAAAGCCCGCCTCCCGAAGGAAGCGAGCAAATGAGTAGATCACACTACTCCGGAATAGTATCTATTATACATTCAAACATTCCCGTTGCCAAGACTATTTGAATGTGCCGAAAGGATTACCTTTCTATTCAAAATTGTCAGTATACCAAACGCTGGTCAACATAAATCCTGTTAGGGTTGCTGATGTGATTGCGACTAGCCAGTGAACTTAGTGATACGCCAAGCCGACTAGCAATGCTGCTCAACGTGTCACCGCGGCACACTGTGTACGTGCGTAACATCTGCCCACTGATGGTCAGCCTGTCGCCTGGGTGCAGCATACTGTAGATGGTTCGCCCGTTGCGCGCCGCTAGTGTATACATGGACATACCGTGACGGGTTGCGATTGACCACCAACTGTCGCCGGACCGCACTGTGTAGGTGCCCGCGGTGGTTTGCTTGGCTTGTGCCGATGTCTGCAGTATCTCGACATCGTTGCAACTGATCCAACTCATGATGCCGGCCAGCAGCACCTTGTCACCCGATGCCTGTTGCACACGATAGGCCTTGCCGTGCACCCACGATGGGATATACTGCCCGCTTGCCCACTTGCTGGCACTGAAGTTGACCTTGACCGTGTAGCCGGCCTTGATGTCGGTCTTAGGCGTGTTGTCCGCCTTGATACCCTGCTTGACGGCTGACGGCTTGCTTACAGGCTTTGCAGTATCCCCTTTACGGTAGCCGTTTTGCGTGATACCCGTCAGGTCAACGTTGCCATCTAAACCGCCGGCTCTGTACATACTCGTAAACTGCCACTGGGCTACCCCGTCCATGGTCGGAAAGTACGCATAGTCCGGTGTAGTGGTGATGTTGTAGTCCTTGTAGGCGGCAATCCAAAGCGAGTTGGGGAACTCAGCTAAAATCCGCTTGTAGTCAACGTGCGCCAACGTGTATGGCTTGTATGAGTAGTACACGGGCGTGTAGCCCGCGTCAGCTATGCGCCGCATGCCATACAAGATCGCGTCTGTGTTGGCCGATACACTTGCCGAAGCCCCATCTTCATAGTCCAACGCTACGATTGACCGCTTAGGCGTTTGCACGCGCGGCAAGAAGTAATCTATGCACTGCTTAGCGGCTTGCTTGTCAGAGCCGATTTGATACCAAATGTACGTGTGCATCCTTAGCCCTTGCGCGATACCGGTAGCGACCTGCGACTGGTACGTGTCCTGCGTGTAGATACCGCCGGTGTTGATGCCACCGATTTGCGAGATGGCGAATTCGTCACTTGCCTGGCCTTTAACGGCCGTATACCCTTGATACCGTGATAAATCCGTCCCCTGTGCCCTGCTTGCATAGACGTTTTGACTGCATAAAAAAAGCCCCGCAACTGCGAGACTTGCAACAACAACCTTATTGATTTTTACCATCAGAAGATTCACCACCTTTCGGAAACGACATGACGCCAAGAACTGTCAAGATTGTCAGCACTGTATTTACACAGTCCTGCACCGCAGACATCTGTCCTGTCAAATCCAGTCCAAAAATCCCGGCAATCTGCTGAGCAAGAAGCAGCAGCGCCGACACTAGCCCGACTACCGTCCCCCGATTCAGCGTACCATCTGCGTTGTACAATGCTTTCTTAATTTTATCTCCCATGATTAGTATCCTCCTTAAGATTCTTAATTTCCAAATCGTGCTCCTGCAGCTGCAGTTCATGATGTCTGAGATCCTCATTGATTTTTTCGATTTCCGATTCCTGCCTGTGGAAATTCCCATTCAATTTCTTTAGATTAACATTAAGCTCATCGAGTGACGACCTAAGCGGGGCCAAAACATTGGCAATCCCACTCTTGAACAGTTTGGACCCAAGTGTGATCAACCCGCCGATGAGCGTTACCAAACTGAGAATTTCCCCCCAGCTTAACCCCCATAATCCATGAATCAAAATATCACCTCAATCTTATTATCCTACCCACCCACCACACATTTTATGTTAGCCTACAATTTTGACCAGTTTCGCGTGTGCAAGATCGCTGATTTGCTTACGTGTCAAATCGTCAAGCGTTTGACTGTCTGTCAAATCCGCCACCGACAACTCAATGCTTGCCGATACGTAATTAGGTGACGCGTCAAATCTCATCGAAACGTTGATGCTTTGTGTTGTTCCATCTTCATTAAAATTATATTGAATGTTAGTCAATTTCATTTTGCTCACTTTCCTTTGCTTTTAATTCTTCAATTTGTGCTTTGAGTTCCTCAATCGTCGCCTTTAAATTTGCAATTTCAACGGTATCATTGGCAATTCTGATTGCCAGTTCCTGTACTACTTTTTCCTCATGCATTTTCTTCAATCCTTTCTATTCGGTTAAGTAAATTCTGCACTACAACTGTCAGATACCCCAGTTGCGTTCCGTCATCACGTCCCAAGCCGTCAACGAATGCTCCTGCCGCTTTGTACTGTGGCTTGTCATTAACATCATCGATGATAAGACTGGCATAGTGTTTGCCGGTCTCTCCAAACTCCTTAAATTGGTAGTCATAAATATCGGTATTTTTTATAGCGTTGACGGCGGTTTGAACGTCAAGTTTTTTGATATTCATTTTTTTAGATAACGCCGATGTGTTGACAAAAGACGGGGCATGCATTTTAGGACCCCACCATAGGTCACTCGTGCCATCGTTTAAATCAATGGAGTGCTCGCCGTTGTATACCAGCCTGTTCATGATGATGTTACGATTGTTTGGGCCACAAGCATTAAGTTTGATATCCCAAGCGTTTATCACAACAGAAGAGCCGTTTTTGTCCAGTGACGAACCAGCTTTAGCCATTTCCCCACCGACCTGTATAAACGGGATGTGATTAAAACCATCATAGCCTTTGAAGTTCCATCCACCTTCTATAAAGGTAGGTTTCAAACTTCCAAGAATCAGTTTGCCGTCATCGGTGCCGATGATTCCGGCTCCAGCCGTAACGCTTCCAACAAATTCATTTCCGCCCCATCCGTTCACGTCACTGTTGTCAGTGCGTAAGTTAAACCCGCCCTTGCCAATTACACCGATTCCTTTTTTGCCTGTTATGTCATCGTCACATTTGATAACACCGTAATCTATGCTTTCAAGACTCAAACCGTTCTGCCAGTACGCAGAGCTAGCTAAAGTTAACCGCCCCGACTCCATATACATGCCCTGACCGTTAGAATCAAACGCTGCTAGTGTTCCTCGCTTTATCCACACGTTATTGCTACCCATTTGGTTGTGTATGCCGTCCTTGTTGATCCACGTATCAGCGCCCGCACTGCTCTGATGTATGTCAACAGCCGTCAGCGTGCCGGTGGTTATTTTAGACGCGTCCAAATTGATGACGTTTATCTTTGACGCATCGATGGTGCCGGCCAGCATCATGTCGGCCGTGATACCAGTTGCTTTTATCTTTTTCGCGAAAGTCGTCCCGTCAATCGCAACATCGCCATTCAGCAGGATATGCTTTGAATCAATCTTGACTGCCGCACTAGTCATGTCGAATTTCGAAATATCTGATCCACCGACTAGTTGGGCAACTTTTAATCCAATGCCATCTGATGACTGTTTGATTGACGTCATGTTTGACTGAGTGTAGTTATCAAGTTTGGTAAAGCTGGCGTAGGTGAGATGCACAACACTGGTAACCCCGTTATCTTTGACTGATATGCATGGCTTTACGCTTGTGATGCCGTCTGGCACGGTTATGATGCCTTTAATCCACCCAGTAGTACTGCCTGCAACTTGACCAGATGGTCCCGGTTGCCAAGCAGTTTTTCCGTCTTTAGTGTACCTAAAGAGACCACTAACGTTTATTGTGCGTCCTCCATGTGCACTGTAAAAGTTGGGAACTAGTAGCTCTACATAATACTTGTCGCCAGGATTTACCTTGCAATCGACATTCCAGTACAGGTCATTGCCGTTAGGCGTGTAGATACACTTGGTATATCCATATGCATTGTAGCCGCTAACGTTGCTGATAACAGCCTTGGTTTTGAGGTCATTGCACGTCCACTCCCCCACATTCCCGTCTTCAAAACTCTTTTTGCCAATAAGTTCGCTACTCGAATCAAGATTGTATTTCCATGCTTGCTGTTGGAAACCAGTTGCGTCTTGAATCCAGCTTGAGTTCTGATTAATCTTAATCAATTTTTTCCAATCGTCAGTGGCCTTCAAGTCACTGATGGTTGAATTTTTAAGAGCATTTTCTCTAGTCTGCGTTTCCGTTTTGGTATAAACCGACGATGACAAAGCATATGTCCGCTTTACTTCGGCTTGATAAGCCGTGAGTGCATCGGCCTGAGTCTGTATGCGCTTGTTAATGTCCCCGTCCGACATGCACCAGTCGGTGGCTTTGTTGCCTTTTTCAAGCTTGACGTGGCGGATATATACCGTGCCATCGGCAAAGTTGCTTTGATACCTTCCAATTAACACGCGGTGGATATTTGACTGTGTCATTTCCTGAGACCACGTCCATGTTATCCAGTACCGCTTCCACTGCGTCGACAAACTAAGCGGGGCGTAACCATCAGAGTTTCCGGTCGGTGTGGATGTTTGACAAGTGACCGTGCGAAGGCATTTTCCGTCGGCATACTTGCCCGAGCCATCGTAGAAATGGTTTACGATGGTTGTTTTATCAGTCGTTGCTTTTGCCTCAAAACTTGCCGTGAAAACCGTTCCCGTTGGTGGTGTGGCTAAAGTTTGCATAAAAATGTCAGTGTATCCTGTAGCAGGTCGCTTAGCTGACCGCTCTCTTTCGCTATCATCCAGTAAGTTTGTCCCACCGATTTGTAGCCCGTCAATCTTGCCACTCAGCGATTTATACGATTCGGTCGTACCATAGGCATCAGCAACTTTTTTGGCAAATCCGCTGCCGAAAGATCCGGTCGATGTGTTGTAGTCAAGTGCACTAATCAAATTAGTTGTTTGCTTTTTTGTTTGACTGGTTTCGTTGCTGTAGGCAGATACTAACGTATTCAAATCACCGGTTGTCCCATCCTTACCGATCAGCTTCCTGATAGTAGTATCATAACCAGCTACTTTCGTATCAATTCCGCTTGCCTTAACCACGCTGTTGGCGAAACTTGTCGAATTCATAGTCGTTTCAATAGTGTCAGCTTTTGTCTTTACAGACTTGACATCGCTTGCAAGCGTGTCAACTTTATCTGCCGTCTGTTTAAATTGTGTCCCTGTTACATATCCGTTCAGGTCAGTCTTATTGGCTTTTTGACCAAGTTCGGTTGACGTTTGTCGCTTAAACGTGTTGTACTCACTACCATCTACTTTGGAATCAACGAGCGATTCAATACGATTATTTTCAGCTTTGACGCTGATCAATCCGCCTTTTCCGTCACTTAGTGCTGCTTCAACTGCACCTGCTCTAGCCGACACTGATGTAACTTTTCCATCGAGCGTGGCAAACGTGGCTTTAACACCATCGACATCGGTTTTAATTTCCCCGATTGCTTTTCCGTTTGCTTTAGCGGTCTTGGCAACGTCATCAACTTTAGCACGCGCTTCGCTTGCACTGTTATTTGCCTCTGTTGCGCTTTCAACCGCTCCATCAGCTGCACTTTTTGCCGCCCTCGCTGTTTCAGAAGCTTTATCAAGAGAGGTGGTCAGTGCTTGTTTTTCTGTCTGATAAGTTTCGTTTGGTACGTACTTGTCATCGATTTCTTTGAAATGCGCGTTGACGTCTTTGATAACCTGATTAACTTCTTTCTGCACATTATGCAGTTCAGCGGTTGATGTGATTAGCTCCCAGTTTCCGTTTTTGTACTGGTACATTTCAGTTTCGCCGTTGCCCAGATCTTTGTACCATAAATCACCTTCGACGGCATACAATGGCTGATTAGCACCATAGAAATTGGTGTTCTTGCCGTTTGCCGATTGCAGGGCAGACTGTGAATACTCTTTAGCTGATTGCACCGTATCTTGAACTGCGCTGATCGTTGACGTTATGCTGGCGGCTTGAAAATCATCCCCCAGTTCGATCGTGTTGTTCTGCGCATTGAGCAAATCGTGAGTGACCTTATATACACGCGTCAGGTACTCTATTTTTAAATCATGTCTGATAATCGCAACAGTATCGCCCAAATTCAAGCTACCGACGTCTGTAACTGACGCTTTAAAAGAGACCTTAGGCCGTTTCAATTCTTGCAGCTTATCGTATGTTGCCTTTATCAATAAATTTTTATCATCGATTTTGTCAAATTCGACAAAGCCGATTCGCGGTTTGCCGTCAGAAAAACCATATACGGCCGTTGCGGACGGGTCCTCAAGATATTCTTGCCCTGCCGGTTTATCAAGCGGGTCCCCTGCAGATTTCTTCCATACAACGTCGGCAAAGGTTATCTTCCGGCTATAACCGTCAGGACTTCCGTCTGTTCCTTCGCTCACTTGAACGCTCGAACCTCGACCAACCAATGCAGTTACCAGTTCATCGCTAGATTGTTCACGTGTTACGCTCAACAGTTTGTCGCCGTACTCAAACCGCCGCCCCGTCCTAGCTCCTTGTTGCTGATACAGGTTGACCATGCGCCTTTTGACCTGATTGTCAATCGGATCAAAAACAACGTCAAAAGTGACTTCAAGGTTAAACAAGTTGACCACGCTCTGCAGACTGGCTAACACGGTCGTGTAGTAGAAATTCGTACTCTGTGTACCGGTGTCAGCAACGTAACCGACCGAATATCGTGTTTGTGCAAGAATTTGCTGCAGCATTTCCTTAGCCGTACGATTCTGTGGTCGCATGTCCTTGATGTATGAGTATGCGCCCAGTTCGTCGTATGCCGATTCAACTGCAGTATAGCTGACCTGATTGTCTTCTTGAGTTTCAGTCAAGATTTTAAAGCACATATACGTTGTTGCACTCGGCCGTTGGAACAATACGTACAGACAGGCATCACGCAATTTTTTGGCAACGACAAACTTCAGACTGCCGGCCGTGTTGATTTGCTCCTCGAGCGTTGCGCTGATGATGTCAGACGAGGCAATTCCAATCACATCCTGTTTTTTGTTCAGCTGATACAAAATCACAATTTTTTCACCTCGAATCTAATTACATAATTGCCGTTTGCGTTAAATGTCAGCTTAGTGTCGTGGTCAATCCTAAAATCAGCAAAGTTGCTGTTGAGAGAAACACTTGACAATACCGTAGCTCCGTTGACCGTACATGTCAGGGATTTAAAGTCAATCACTATTTTCTTGCCGGCTGAAACTGACTGATTTAGTAGAAAATGCTTGCCTTGATTGCTAGTGACTTGGAATGTGGAAATTCCCTCCGCTGGCGTGAATTCAATCGCAGCTGGCAAATTTGCAAACCCAGTGTCATCATACTCGGACAAACTTACAGACGTCCCTGTTCCCGTTATAGTCTTCTCCGCAGAATAACAGTATGGATCGCTCAGCGTAATTTCGATGGTCCCTGTTGGGTGAAGAGTGGTATCGTCAAATGTGAGTGACGTTACAGTACCGGTATATCTATAGCCGTCATCGGCAAAGGAAACTTCCGTATTTCTGACGGACAGAAGCTTTTTAAGTTTTCCTGTTTTGTCAGCCAGATCCGACAGGCTTGCAGCCTGCAGGAAAAAATTTACCGTCAGCTTCTTCGATTCAATACGCGAACTCAGGTATTTAGCACCATCACTGGCTAAATCAGTCGAATTGACCGCAGTTGTAAAATTACCACGACCTGAAACGGCAAGCGTGGCAAAGCCGGCTATTGCGGTATCAATGCATTGCCCATTATAGCTAAATGCCACCTGTGATCTCATCTAACCCCTCCTTCTAAAATTTGTAGTTGCGTTGGAACTGTGCTTTAGTCCCCTGCACTTTTGAAATATCGTCAACAAAAGCAGAAAAATCATTACTCCCAAGCGTTAAATTGATTACAACAGGTTTAGCGCTAGCGGTGGCCATGCTCGGGTCAACGTTTCCGTTTGCAGTAATCGCAGCAACCGGATTACATGTCAACGTGTCTGCGATAGTGCTGCTCATGCCCAACACGGTTGACTTAACGTTTTCAAAACCGGAAACCAGTCCGCCGTTCAAACCGGACATGATTGCATTACCGGCTGGAATCAGCAGTTTTTTATCGTAACTGATAGGCCCCTTATGCCTCTTAATCCAGCCCGCAATACCTTTTACAAAGTGTTTTACGGCGCCCCAGGCGGATTTGAGACCGCCAAGGAAACCGTTCATGATAGCGCGACCTGCTCCCGCTAAGGATATGTTTCTCAATCCGTTGAATGCGTTTCTGACCCCGCCGAGAACTCTGTGGACTCCGCCGGAGACACTAGACACGCCATGGCCAAATGCGCTAAACGCATTTTTGGCGCCATTTACTGCGCCTTTAATGCCTCTAGACACGCCGGAAACTACGTTACCCAAGCCATGCCATGCGCCAGATGCCGCACTCTTGAGCCATGATCCCGCTTTGCCCAATGCATTCCAGGCAGCCTTGACGGCATTGACTACACTCTTTATGCCACCGCCCGCAACTGAAACGGCCGATTTAATGCCGTTCCACGCTCCGCTGACAAGCGACTTCATCACTTTCCCGGCCGTACCGAGACTGCCAAAAGTTCCAATCAATTCACCGATAAACTTCGCCAGCGTTGTGATAACTGGTGAAAATGCTTTGAACACGCTAACGATTACTTTAACAATAGGTGTGATGACCAGAATAACAATCTTGAGTGCGTCGAAAGCAAATTTAACCGTACTCAAAACACCCTTGAACACGCCGCCCAGGAATGCACCTAAAACCTGAAATGCCGGTTTAAGCGCACCGGCAATCACGCTGACTAACGGTTGAGCCGCATTCCATAGTGACGCGAACGATTTGACCACGCCGCTGATAGCAGGACCTGCGACTGAAACAAATGAAGAAAAACCGGCTGAAACCGCCGGCAGAATCGCATTGGCAAGCGACTGTAATCCGCTGAAATTCAAATGCGAAAAGCTATTCTTAATCGTATTGACAACCGGCTGAATTGCCGTTGTGATTTTTGAAAAACTTGACGTAATGCTCGAAAAATCGATTTTTATGCCAAGATTTGAAAACAGTCCTTGAATACCTTTTTTAACGTTGGGAGCGGCCGCCTGAATGAACGTGCCTATCGCGCCGGGCAGATTCTTAAAAATTCTGCCGACCATTGGCAAGAAGTTGTTAAACAGGAAGTTAGACGTGGTTGTCGCCAGCGCATTAAGTGATGGCGTGATGTCAAGTTCCCCGTCCGACAAGTTGCCAAGAACATCCTGAAACGATGCTTTCATCGAGTTGAACGAACCCTCAAGGGTTGTTGCAGCTTCTTTTGCAGTTGTGCCCGTGATGCCCAGATGTTCTTGGACCGCATGGATTGCCTTGACGGTATCAGCAAAGTCACCAACGGTATAGTGCTCACCGGTAAGCTTTTCTGCATCTTTCATCAAGCGTTCCATTTCGGATTTAGTACCACCATACTAGGTACGTATTCGCCATGATCCGCTACTTCATGACCGCCCGTTTAGGGCTGCTGCATGTCGCCATGCAGAATAGACTATCTTTTGTGCATATAATCCTGCACCCTAGCGCTTCGGATTCGCTTGAATCCTACTCTACTCCATTAAAAAAACACCCTTTCAGGTGTTTTCTCTGTTTCGATAGTCGTTACACTTTCAAGAATTATAAAAAGTATCTAATTCTTGCTTAGCACGGTATTGTCTAAGCTACTAAACTTAGAGTTTCACCGTTTTCACTAGGTTTATACTCGGCTATGGTTTTTCTACCGAGTTTCAAGTTATCCAGCATCGCATAGTTTCCACGTGCAAGCGATTGATACGTCTGCGTGATCAGGTCCATGTCAGTGCCCATTTTATTCGCATTATCGCCCATGTCAGTCATTGCGGTATTGGCAAGTTTTGCGGCCTTTTTCGTGTTACCACCGCACGACGACACAAGGGATGCCGCAAAAGACGTCACGTTTTCCATGTACGTATTAGCGGACACGCCCGTTGTCCGGTACGCTTCCTGCGCATACTTTTTGACCGTGCCGGCAGATGATTTGAACAGCGTTTCGACGCCGCCAATCGATTGCTGCAGTTTGCCGCCTTCACTGATTGACGCAGCGATAGCTTTTCCGATACCGGCAGCCGCGATTGCGGCAGAAGCAACTGCCGCTAGCCTTTTTCCTAAGTGCAGTCCGCCATTTTTGCCAGCTTCATCGGTTGCTGGAACAATTTGACATGTGATTTCTTTTCCGATGTCTTTAGCAGAAGGCACGATTTGCACATAAGCTTTGCCGAGCTCAATCGCCATCAGCTTCCACCCCTTTCAAAATTCTGTTGCGCGTTTCTTCAAACTCCTTGCCGCTCGCAAACGATACATTTTCGGTTTCAGATTCTTGTGCGTTGCCTATCAGCAAATCCACTATGCTCGTTGGCCTGTTCTTGCCGGTTTGCGCATCCTCCGTTTTTTGCCAAATGAGAATGCTCAGCCTGTCAAGTATGCCGGCTTGTAACAGTGTGTTTAACGGCAATGTTGTATCGGCCATTGCCATTTTTATCCTAGAATCATCCCTCAGCCCATACGCAAAAACAGCTACCCGGTACGCAGGTAGCTGTCTGTAATTGTAAATGCCATACGTTTCAGCCAGGTCGCACGTCAAAGCATCTTCATCAGCGCTAATTGCGGCGGCAAGGAAAACTATTTTTTTAACTCGGCTTGAGTTGAGAAAATATCTTGAAACTCAGTCAACATCTTCTCGATATCAACAACCCCGTCTGCATCTCTGACATGATCTTTAAGTTCCTCAACTCGATCACCTAGTAACATCTTAAAGATTTTAGGTAAGACAAGCGGGTCATCGTCAACTTCTGCCAGTAACTCGACAAGTTCATAGTTTTTCAAGATTTTTTCATCAAATTCGTACTGGAAACCAGTCTTGGTTTTACCCTTCAGCATTAGTGACCACCTCCTGAAACTGCCGTTTTAGGCTTAACAATGTATTCATAGTGCGTATTTGAGTTGTCATCGGGGAAGCAGGTAACGGTGGTTTCGTAACCAACGTTATCTCCGTCCTTATATTTAATTTCGCCGACGTCCGTAACCTTTGCGGACGGGAGAACAATGCGTTTAAGCACGTCGTTACGCAATACCATTTCGATTACAATTACGTGTTCATCGAGTTCTGTTGAGTTCGATTTGACCGTGATGCCCGTATCGAGATTGCCCGTTACATTAGAATCACCATAAATTTCTTTGAGAACGTCAACGTTCAACGCTTCAATCAACGTATATTTAAACGTGTCTGTTTTTTCCGTTTGAACCGAGTTAACGATGTCACCGCCCCAGCTCTTGATGTCAGTAGTTTTGCGGTCATCCGAGTTCTGCACGCCATCGTCGGACACGTACCCCAAGCATTTAAAAGCCGTATTAAGTGCGGTGGTTGCGTCAGTCGGCAGTGCCGTGCCGATTGGTGCGCTATAGATACTGCCGCCTACCTTTGGTTTGGCAGACGTAACATATTTAGGTTGATTTGCCATGTTATACCTCCTGTAAATAATTAATGTCAAAAACCGCTTGATAGCGATAATTCTTTGTTTCTGTATCAGAATAGTTATAGTTACTATTTAGATGCGCGCCAGTGATGTTTTCGATTTCGTCGAATTTATCCATTGCCTGCACAACTTGATTGTTTAGCAAAGCTGCATTATACAACGATGCGGCATATGATTGGATAGCAATGGTCGCTTTCTGCAAATGGTTATTGCTACTGCCGCCCGTCTTTTCGATAATGACAAACGGGACATCCGTGCCTGCTTTATGCTCAAACAAAACGGGGACATCTAACGCGCCATTCAGATACTGTTTCAAAATGAGTTCAATCACGTGCCGCATTCACCGCCTTCAGAATCGTATTATGCTTCGCATTACTGCGTTTTGCCTTGATGGAATCGGCATATACCATAGTGTTTGCACGATTCTTGCCGACATATATATCCTGTTCGTATCCATCGCCGCACCGTTCCCGAATAATTGTAGCCTTAGCCTTGAGTGCCGACTGCATTTCGTTAGATTTAAGCAGCTGTGCAACACCTGAACGTTTTAGTACAAAACGGTTCTTACTCATATCGTTCCACCATCACTTTCTTATTCCAATCAAGCGGTATCAGGTCCTCAATGCCTTCTTGCGGGATTCCGACCGTTTTCCACTTTTCGCCAAAAAATTTGACTGTTTTATTAGTCCAGTCATGGATATCTCCCTTGGGGATTGCCAATTCATATACGATTTTCTTGCCGGTCAAACTCAGCTCTGCGGTAACATCATCCGTCGATGCCGGTGCAACCAACACGTTTTCAATCGGAATTTCGTTTTTTTCAACAACCGGTTGACCAAACGGATCTTCACCTGTGTTTGTTTCGTCAACAAGCATAACCGTAATTCCGTGTAATCTACTCGTCATATAAATTCATCACCCCGTATCGTTGCCTTTTTAAGCCTAAGCGTCTAAGTTCACTGTCTTTAATAAACAAGCCACCACCTGGCACCAGGAATGACCCGCTATACGAATATCCAAGCGCGCTTTCA
>Ga0256406_1005016_pt1 | contig 14547 bp, 9 predicted proteins | sample RumenRJG_03DNA_FD_185986 | JGI IMG/M metagenome (GOLD analysis project Ga0256406, IMG submission 185986) | Bovine rumen microbial communities from Lethbridge, Alberta, Canada - RJG_03 | ecosystem: Host-associated > Mammals > Digestive system > Stomach > Rumen | place: Canada: Alberta | collected... | reverse complement strand
AAGAATGTCTCGATTTCCCACCTGTTGCGATAGATCTTCGCTATCTCGAGCGGTCCAAGGTCGAAGTTGTTGGTGATGAACGATATGACCTCGTCATTTTCAACATCGTAGTACCTGGTCAGGCGGAGGTTTCCTGGATACAGTTTACTGGTTTTATAACCTGTAAGACGGATGGTCTCATCCCCGACGATTCCAACGAGTTCGTTGATGTTATAGTTCACCTCTACGGTCTCATACTTCATGGTTGACTTAGGTCTCGTCACAAAGTAGACATCCTTCTGTGTCCATGCCCATAGCGCCTCAAAGTCCACGTAGGCTTTGTCCATTGTGTATATGGCCCATTTGTATGGTTCATACACATCGAGGACGTTGCTGTCGTGATATCGACTGTCGGTGATGTAGATCGAGTCAGGTATGCTGCCTCGCAGATCCAGTACTGTGTGCATCTTCACTCCTCCTTTGGAGTATTTGCCAAGAGCCCATTCTGCAAGTTTGATGCTGCACGAGATCGTTGTGGAGTCTATGGCCAGAATCTCCCAACCTGGGAGATATAGGTCAGTGACCTGTTCTTTCGCATACATCGGTCGTACTTTTCGGATGAGCCACTGGCCCAGTTCCTCATAGATTCGGTAGTCTCTGGTCTCATTAGCCCTTGACAAGGATGATGAGTCAACAGTGCACTCGAAGCCGAGATGGTAGAGGGCCTTAGAATGAGTCTTGAGTATCAACTCAATCTCATTGAGGGACTTACATCCGGCCAATTGGCCGAAAAGAAGATGCTGACACTGTGTGAAACAGGACATCCTCATGCGATAGTCGCCTTTGTACTTTTCTACAGAAGCATCAAAGACCCAACGAGGGAAGTATTCCATGACCTGACGGAAGACGTACTTGCCTTTGTTCATAACATTGAGCTATTTGAGGCTCAAAGTTAGATATCACTCACTTCAAATCGTAAAATGTCAAAGAGCGTTTTAAAAAATTTATAGTCAATGACTTGTAACGATGATGAACCGCATTAACGCATCAGATTGCGATTCAAATCGCGAACAGTCAAAAACATATATAAAGTATTAATTATTAACAATTTATAAATCGATGCGAATCAATTAACGCATCACTAGTATTGTGGAATAATGGAAAAGAAAGTGAATATTGAATAACTCTTGGTTAGAGATGCGAACAGGTGCGGGAATCTTGGGCTAGCCTAGGTATCATGGGCTAGCCTCGGCCCTTGCAGCTCACTCGGGAGTGACTGTGGCTTACATGGCGATGTGGTGGGGGATGACCGATTTTTGCCGGCCTCAAATGGCAGCCAAAAGTCAGATGGGTTCCAACACAGGCCACTCAGAGGCACTTCGCCTCCCGAGTGATTTGCAAGAGTGATTTGCTGGTCGCCCGGACGAAATTCCTAATCTTGTAATTAAAGCGACTATCATATTAATCCATTCCTATCATCTCGGCCAACTGCACGAAATAATCATTTGACCAAATGTCAAGTTCATTTGGATTGCGGACGAAAGGCAATACATCTTCTTTCACTTGTTTTATATCAGCAGAAGAGAGACGCTCAATGAGTTTCTCCTTAAATGACTCTGGAGTAATGGTCTCATTGTTTAACTGATTGCATCGTTCTGCCAAATGAATAAAATCCAGAGGAACATTATGGCGTACATACCATTCAAAGTCATACCAATCACGGCCTTTAACTCTATTCTTCCACACACGATAGACCAATGCGTGCATCTTACCGGCAAACAAATCGGGAAGTGTAAAACAACGAGTCATAAATGAGTATGGCTGAAGCAATAGCTTCTGTTCTGTCTTGAAGTTCAATGGTGGACAAGTATCCACTTCAATCTTTATCTTTATTGATTTCTCTGTCTGGAAAGTCACATCATACACATCGGTATTATCTTTAAGAAATGCCGATTCGACGTTTCCGAAATTCTTCTTGTCTTCTTTCTTTATTTAAGTTTCGCAAGTAGCTAAAAAAGGGATACGACTTTGCAAAAGGAATGTGTCTTGCCTGATGAAGATCTATGAATGAAGGACGGCTTCCAGCTGGCTGAGTGTTTTCGTCTTAAGCACTTTGGCGTCATATTGCTTCATGATGAAATGGAGGCGGTGGCAGTCGGACCCTGCCATGGAGTAGTAGCCTCTGTCCAGCAGGTGCTGGGCCTTCGCTTGAGCCGCTTCCCCATAGCCGCCGATGATGGAGGGGATGTTCAGCTGGAACAGCACTCCCCTCTCATGCAGGCTTTCGTAATCATCGTCATTCATGTAAATATACCGTTCCGGATGAGCGAGAATCGGCCTCAGGCCTGCTTTCATGGTGGCGTCTATTACGGAGTCGAAATCCAATGGCGGCGCAAAGGTGGAAGTCTCCACTAGGATCTTGCCCTCCCCGTGCAAAAGAAGGTCCCTGTCCGCCAGCCTTCTCCTATAGACATTGTCCAGCATGTTTTCGGCAGAAAGGTGAAGCTCCACCGAGCCCGGATACAAATTTACTAGTTCCGCATAACGTTCTTTCAATGAACGTGTTTCATTGGGAACATCTTCCATGATATGAGGAGTCAGCCACAAGACGGAGACTCCGCACTTTTCCATGAACGCTATAGTGGCCAGAGATTCTTCGCTCGTCCTGATGCCGTCATCCACTCCGAACAGGATGTGGGAATGCATGTCGTGCGAACCCTTGAGGATTCCACTTTCCAGAAGTGATTTCTGCCTATTGAAGAACTTGAACATCAGGCTTTGCCGTCCTCCTGGGCTCCAGGATTTCCCGATCCCTCATTGCCATAACCGTAGCTGTAGTTGCCATAGCCATAATGACCATAACCATAGTGTCCGTAAGAATGATAAACGGTGCTGAAATCGACGCCGTTCAGAATGATAGCCATTTCATTGAATCTCTTCCTATTGTACATGTCATTCAGCATGCCGACGTCCCGCTTGTCAAACAGCCCGGCGCGAATCACGAAAATCGTGAAATCTGTCTCTGGAGAAAGAATTGAGGCATCGGCCACTATGTCGATTGGAGGGCAATCCATTATGATGTAGTCAAACTCCTTCTTCAGTTCGGCGAGCATGCCTTTGAATTTATCGCCCAGCAGCAATTCCGATGGGTTTGGAGGAAGAACACCCACAGGCAGGAAATACAAGTTTTCCGCAAGGCTGCGAACGGATTCGGTGAAGCTGCCCTTACGTCCGTTCAGGTAACTTACGTAGCCGTTCTCGTTGGATCTCAGCGACTTCCCAAGAGTGGCCTTGCGCAGGTCGGCATCCATCAGCAAGACTTTCTTTCCTTTCAGAGCCATCACCGCTGCGGTGTTCAGCGAGATGAATGACTTGCCTGCGTTAGGGTTGTAGGACGTCACCATTATCACTGACTTCCGTGCGCCAAGCATCATGTCCACATTGGTTCTCAGGACCCTGAACGCCTCATTGAGCGAGTCCCTGGATCCCTGCTTCACCAGTATGTGCGCAGGTGCATGAACTTTTTTGCGCGGCCTCATTCTCTTAAGCAATGAATTAGGCTGGCCAACCAGAGGAATCGATGCCAGGAACGGGGCCTGGAGCGAAGGCAAGTCGCTCTGGGAATGGACTTTGGTGTTCAGGAGGTTCATGGCCAGCAGAACTCCGAGAGGAATCAGGAAGCCGGCCATGAGGGCAACGAGAAGAAGGTTCATGCTCTTAGGGAAAACCGGCGAGGCGGAGCCGTTAGGGGTCATGATGATTCTGGTATTGCCAACGTTCACGAGGCTTGCAATTTCATTCTCCTCGCGTTTCTGAAGAAGATAGACGTACAGCTCTTCCTTGACCTTCTGCTGTCTTTCGATGGACAGAAGCTGAAGTTCTTGTCCGGAAGTGTTCGCAATCCTCGACATAATGAGGCTTTCCTGAGAGTTCAGCTTGTCGACCTGCATTTGAAGAGTCGCAATCAGATTGTCTACTGAGTGATTGATCGCGGCTTTCATGGCGTCAAGGGACTGGTTGATGTCAGAGACCACAGGGTTCTTGACGCTGCTGCTGCCAAGCAGCCTGTCTCTTTTGAGCAAGAGGTCGTTATATTCCTTTATCTGGCTATTGATGCTCTCATTGGTCAGTCCTGAGTTGGCTGGAATCAGAGAGCGGGAGTTAGCGGGAGAGGTAAGATATTCCTTTATGTACCGTGCTATGGACAGCTGGTTGTTCACTTCAAAGGACTTATCCTGGTAGCTTGACGAAGCAGTCAGATAAGATTGTGACACTGCGCTGATGTCGGTGATCTTGTGCTCTTCCTTATAATTCTTCAGCTCGTTCTCAACCCCTCCGAGCTCCTTCTCGATGACGACGAGCCTGTCATTTATGAACTGGGTGGTGTTCCTGGCGGAACGGTTCTGATTGTCTATGCAGGCTTCGTTGTACGCATCTATCAATGAAGAAATTACGGCAGATGCCCTCGAAGGGAAGTTGTCTTTCATGGATATATTCACGACTGAAGACTTAGCGTCAGATAGTGAAACGTTCAGATTATTTCCCAGGATGGAGGCTTCGTGAGCGGACGTGGTCCAAGTAACAGTGACATCACCGCTCTTCCAGCCCTCGTAATTGACGGTCGGAACCACCATGATATTAGCAACCGGCGTTGACAAAGTGTCACCGAAATGGCCTTCTGCCATGGTGAAACCCGGAACCTTTGCGATTTTCCCGCCGCTTGTCACGCACAGGTCAGTAATCACGTACATGCTATCCCTCGCGCCCGTAATCTTGAACGTCACGTATGAATGCTTGTCTGGATTGGACAGCGACACGGCGAAAGGCGACTGGTTATAAAGTTCCCTGATTCTTAATGGCTGGTGGCTGAAATATCTGGTCTGAAGCCCTAGTCTCTCCACCACTACTTGCATCAAGTCAGGGGATGAAATATATTCAATCTCATTATTGACGTTGATTCCTCCGCTGCTCTTCACGCCCGAGAACGCTTCGCTGATATTGGACAAGTCGCGCATGGCGCTGTTCGCGGCGCTTTCGTCTATGATGATCTTGGCTGTCTGCTGATAGACGCTGGCAGTCTTGTATTTATAGAATGCTGCGAACATGAGGCAGACAATGATGCATGTTGCGAACCAAACTTTATTCTCAATTATCAATGCCCATATGTCGGACAGCTGCAAAGAGCCGTCGTTGCTGGAATTCCTGTCAGATTCAGGAATATATTGCTGCTGATTAGTGCTTTCCCCTGCCATTTTACGCTATTTTGTTTATCTGGTCGAAATGATGATGAGATTGGCGACCGAAGTCAGGAACGAGCCTATCGACGTCCAGAAGCCTACAGACCTGACGTTGTTTTCGTTCAGGGTGGACTGGCGGGCGCGGACCTTGTTCGGCTCTACGTAAACCACGTCGTTTTGCTGAAGGTAATATGCCGGCGAGTCGAAAAGGTTCTTGGAGCGGAGGTCTATCTTGTACGACTCTCGCTTGCCGTTCTGCTCCCTGATGACGGTTATGTTGTCTCGCTTGCCATAAATCGTGAGGTCTTTGGCAAGGCTGAGCGCTTGCAGGATGGTGATTTTGTCGCCGGAAACCGTGTATGACCCGGGACTGTTCACCTCCCCGAGGACGGAAATCCTGAAGTTCATGAATTCAACGGTCACCACGGCACCTTTCAGCAGTTCCCTGTCTTCCAGCTCTTCCTTGATGAGGCGTGACAGTTGCCAGCGGTTCAGCCCCGCAACGTGAATGGTTCCCAGGATTGGGAAATCAATGTCTCCGTCGTTGTCTACTACATAGCCCAGAAGTCTCTGGTTGCCATAGCTCGTAGCAGTAATCTCAGAACCCGCCTGGTAGGATGCCACCGGGAGATTGAACGAGGCCGCCAGCTCTGGGTCCTTGGAGGAGACCACGATCGAGAGCTGGTCCTTCGGCTGAATCACGACGCCTGCGTTCGCAGTCATCTTCCATGTAGAATCAGATGTCACATCCTGCAAGTAATTGATGTTCCTATATGTCCTCGACGAGCAGGATGCCAGGATCAGCGCCCCTGATAATAAAATAATTAGTTTGGCTAGCTTATTTTGCATAACGTGCTAGTGTTTACACTTTGATAACTTACAAAGATATAATGAAAAGTTACAAAAATCAAGCATTTGTCAGAGTTATCCAAAGATGCAGATATTTTTTTGAAGAAGATTTGAATATAAACGGAAAAAGGCTATATTTGCACGCTGAAATTTTCAGCGAGAATCTTTTTAATTAAATTTTAGAGAAATGAAAAAAGGACTTCATCCCGAAACCTACCGCCTTGTAGCTTTCAAGGATATGTCAAACGACACGGTTTTCATCACTCGTTCCTGCGCCCAGACAAAAGAGACTCTGGAAGTGGACGGCGTTGAATATCCGGTTGTGAAGGTCGAGATTTCCAACACGTCTCACCCATTCTACACAGGCAAAGTCAAGCTCGTTGACACTGCCGGTCGCGTTGATAAATTCTACCAGAGATACAAGGACCGCAAGAAAGCATAAGGTTCAAAAAATTTGCAGGGAAAGGATTTTTGCCTATATTTGCAATCCTTTCCGACTACGGTGGGTTCGTATAACGGTTAGTACTCGAGATTCTCAATCTCGCAATAGGAGTTCGATTCTCCTACCCACTACTACGGCGACCGGAAACGGCGCCAAATGAATAAGAGGCGACAGTCCGTTGGCTGTCGTCTTTTTTTATATTAATAAATCTTGAGTATCTTTAAGACCAAATTGATTTTACGATGAAAAAGTTCTTTCTGGCGGCCGCTGCGCTGCTATTCTTCATTCCTTCTTTCGCAAAAGATGCTTCGAAGGGCACGACAGTGCCTGCGTCCGACGGCAGAATAACTTATGTTGGCAGGACCCTTGTAGAAGACGGCAGGGTCTCTTTCGACTGGACGGGGACATATTTTCGAGTGAAAATTAAAGGTAACATGCTTTCGATGAAGGTTTCTGACACGAAAAAGAATTATTACAATGTCTGGGTGGATGCTCCTATGAACGAGAAGCCAAGCGAGGTGATAACCGTCACGGGAAAGGACACGACTATAGTAATATGTAGCCTGCCGAAAGGGAAGAAAGCCGCCACGCATGCAATCACGGTGCAGAAAAGGACAGAAGGCGAGCAAGGCAAGACCACTATTTCGGAGTTCACGTGCGATGGGGAATTTTTGCAGGCTGAGGAGCCGAAGGATAGGATAATCGAATATGTCGGCGACTCATATACCTGCGGATATGGCACAGAAGCCTCCAACAAGGAAAGATTCTCTCCGCAGACTGAAAATCAGAACCTGACGTACGCCTGCAAAGTTGCAAGGTATTTCGGGGCAGACCAGGTCGTAATAGCTCATTCAGGGATGGGAATAGTCAGGAATTACAACGGAAACCTCACAGGGGACGACATGGTCAGGCGATACCTGCAGACTTTCGACCAGGAAAAAGAACCCAAATGGAATGCCGGCGAATCAGCAATCAAGCCTGACATTACGGTCGTCTACCTTTGCACGAATGACTTTTCTACAGGTATGCAGCCTAGCCAGAGGCGCTTCAAGCAAAACTATATTGCTCTGCTGAAAGAGATAAAGACCAACTACGGAGAGGACTACCCTATCCTGATGATGGTGCCGAAGCACGATAAGATGATGTATGAATATATTTACTCGGTGCTGAACGACTGCGGAATGAAGAATGTTCATATCTTGCAGTTAGGTCCTGACATTCATGACAACGATGGCGACATGGGTGCTGACGGGCATCCGAATGGCTTCGGGCACACTAAGATAGCATATTCATTAATCCCATATATTTCCACCATCACGGGATGGGAGATTTCTGAAAACAAGATAAAATGATCATACCATGAAAACATCAACGAAAGTCATTTCTGGCATAATCCTATTCCTTGTGATAGCGTTTGCCATATTCTTTTACATCCGCTTCTATTTTGTTTTCGGTGACGGGGTGAAAGCTGGCGAGCTGAATCAATTCACTTACAAAGGTTATGTTTTCAAGACTTATGAAGGCAAGCTGATTCAGGCAGGCTTCCGAGGAGCGCAGAAAGGCACCATGGGCGCATCGGTGGAATCCTACATATTCGATTTCTCGGTAACCGATAAAGTAGTGGCTGAAGACCTGATGCAGTGCTCTGGGAAAATGGTGGAGCTTCATTATAAGGAATATCTTGGGGCATTGCCTTGGAGGGGCATGCAGAAGCACATAGTAGATAAAGTAATTTCTGTTTCAGAACCAACTCAGTAATATGAAAGCTAAATACTCTCTTGTGGCACTCTTGTTAGCGCCTCAATTCTTGTTTGCCCAGACGGGCGTAGTCGCCAGGCATCCTGCGAATCCGCAGGGTAAGGATTTCACGATGGAAGACGTTACCATAAGCCGGAATGTTTATCCTCTAAACAATTACGCAAGATGGGATGATGACAATTCCATCCGGGTGTTTTCAGACGGGGCATGGAAAAAAATGGACCCTGCCACGGGTGCTACCAGCGAATTTGAAGCCGATGCGCTTCCGGACGGCTTTCCAAAAGAGGCGAGAAATATTACAGAGAGCCCACAGAAGAAGACCTTCGCCTACACTGTAGGAAAGAGTCTGTTCATTTTTAGCGGCAAGCAGGTACCTGTAGCGGAAAGCGAGAACGAAGAGATCACTTACGGCCAGTCGGTGAGCCGAAACGAGTTTGGCATCAATGGCGGAATTTTCTGGTCTCCAAGTGGTTCAAAGCTGGCTTTTTACCGGAAAGACGAGAGCAGGGTGACGAATTTCCCTCTCCTGGACATCAAGACCAGGACAGGAGAACTGAGGAACATAAAATACCCGATGAATGGAATGGAGAGCGAGGAAATAAGTTTAGGAATATATGACGCCAAGTCACGGAACACGGTTTACTGCAGCGTCACCGACTTCGGATACGACAGATACCTGACGAACATCAGCTGGTCTCCAGATGACAAATACATATTCATCCAGGTTCTGGACCGCACCCAGAGCCACTGCAAGCTCAATATGTACAGGGCATCCGATGGCGCGTTCGTCCGCACGATTCTCACCGAGGACAATGCCCGCTACACCGAGCCGCTGGATCCCATATGGTTCGTCAAGGGAACATATTCATTCATTTATAGGACAGACAACCGCGATGGTTATCGCAATCTCTACCTCTGCGACACCCTTGGGAGCGTGCGCAGGCTGACTTCCGTGGATGCAGACGTGAAATACGTCGGGAACAACGGAAAGTCTGTATGGTACACTTCCGCGGAGGTCTCCCCTGTCGAGCAGCATCTGTTCAGGGTTGACTTGAGGCTTGGGAAAGGTGCCAAGGCCGTAAGCGGCGCTAAGATTTCGAAGCCGGTGCGCCTTACCACCCAGGAAGGCTGGCATTCTATTTCCTTCAATAACGAGTATTCTGAATATATTGACTCGTATTCCAGTTTCAACGTGCCTAGAGTGGTGGATCTGCGCAAGGCGGATGGGAAACTGGTCAGGAACATCCTGACTGCCGAAAATCCGCTGAAGGATTACCGCACAGGCGAAGCAATGCTTGGGACAGTGAAGAGCGCCGATGGGAAGTACGACAACTGGTACAGGCTGTTCCTGCCCGCAGACTTCGATGCTTCGAAGAAATACCCTGTGGTGCTGTACGTTTACGGAGGCCCTCATTCCCAGATGGTTACAGGCGCATGGCTAGGGAATGTGCGCATGTGGGAGATGCTTATGGCTCAGAAAGGCTACATCGTCTATGTTCAGGATAACCGAGGCACGGAAAACCGTGGTTCAGAATTCGAAAAGGCCACTCACGACCAGTTAGGCCAGTGCGAAATGGCCGACCAGATGGTCGGAATCAATATGCTCAAAAGCCTCCCGTTCGTGGATTCCGACAGGATAGGCGTTCATGGTTGGAGCTACGGAGGCTACATGACCATATCACTGATGACTAACTTCCCACAGACATTCAAGGTCGGAGTGGCCGGAGGACCTGTCATAGACTGGAAATGGTACGAGGTCATGTACGGAGAGCGCTACATGGACACTGAAGCCCTGAACCCTGAAGGATTCAAGAAAGTCAGCCTGATCAATAAGGCTGCGGCCCTGAAAGGCAAACTGCTAATTTGCCAGGGGGCAATTGACAACACCGTGGTATGGGAGCACAGCCTGAGCTTCGTCCAGGAGTGCATCGAGAAGAACGTGCAGCTGGACTATTTCCCTTACCCATGCTCGGAACATAATGTAGCAGGGAGATGGAGGGTTCATCTGATGGATAAGGTAACTGAATATTTCGACGAGCATCTTTAGACAATCTAAACGAAACAAGGTGGCCATGCAGACCACCTTGATTATATTAAGTAGGATTCATCATTCGCTTATAGGCTCATATCTCGGCGCCAGGGATTTCATGACACCCCAGCCAACCAGGTAAGCTACGGCGCAGACGCAGAATATTATGAAATACCCTGCTGGCTTGCCCGTGAAACCCATAAACTGCATGTTCGTTTCTCCTGCGTAAACGAAAAGCCTTCCGGCAACCTGCTGAAAGATAAAAGAGCTTATTCCGGCAGCCATTCCGCATATTCCCGTAATCGTAGCAGATGCTCTCTTCGGGAACATGTCTGTTCCGACAGTGTAGAGATTAGCAGACCAAGACTGATGGGCTGCGCAGCCAAGTCCGATGCAGAGGACAGGAAGCCAAGGGGAAATTTTGCCTAGCGGCTGAGCCAGAAGCACTACAAGAGGAATGACAGCGAATATCAGCATAGCACGCGTGCGGCTGGCATATGGGTCTTTCCCCGTCTTGTCCATGATGATGGTCGGGAGCTTGCCGCCAAAAATAGATAGCATCGTGATGAGGTACAATGTAAAAATCAGCGCCATGCCCAATGGGTCTGATGTCTTGATTCCGAACTGAGTATTCAGATAAGAAGGGGTCCAGAATAAGAAGAACCACCAAACGCCATCCGTCAGGAACCTGGCGAGAGCGAATGCCCATGTCTGCTTGTACTTGAAGCACTCCCAGATGGACATTTTTTTCACAGGCCCTTCAGCGCTCACCTTCACGAATCTGGCATCAGCCTCTTTATCCTGTTCTATATAAACGAGTTCTTCAGCGTTTACATGCTTATTCTCCGAAGGCTTTTTATAGAGGAATATCCAGAATCCCATCCAGATGAAGCCTAATGCGCCAATGATCAGGAAAGCCATTTCCCAGCCGAATTTCGCTGCCAGAACAGGCACGGTCAGCGGTGCCACAAGAGCCCCTATAGATGAACCTGAATTGAATATGGACGTTGCGAAAGCCCTGTCTTTCTTAGGGAAATATTCAGCAGTAGCCTTGATTGCCGATGGGAAGTTGCCGCCTTCGCCTAGCGCCAGGACACATCGCGCGACTATGAACATCCAAACGCTGAACGTAGATATCATGACGGCCATGTCGCCAGTCGCTTGCACTAATTGTAATCTAGAAGAGGCGCCAACGTAAGATTCTGTCAAGACACCGCATAAGGCATGCAAGCATGCGCCCAGAGACCAAACGCCGATCGCCACTGCATATCCTTTCTTTGTGCCTAGCTTATCGACGATTCCACCCGCAAAGAGCTGGGCAAAGGCATACACGATAGCGAAAACTCCGGTTATGTTACCGTAATCAACCTCGTCCCAATGAAATTCTGGCTTGATGAATTCGTCCCAAGTTAAAGAGAGTACCTGCCTGTCCAGATAATTCACAGTCGTCGCCAGGAACAGCATAGCGCAAATTACCCAGCGGAAATTAGTCATCTTATTATTTCCCATGTATCAGAATTTGAAATATTCTTTGGCATTGCCATAACAGATGTCGGAAACAATCTTTCCAATCGCTTTCATCTCGCTTTCAGGCATCCTTCCAGTCTGAACCTGATCACCGACGTAACTGCAGAGAATCCTGCGAAAATATTCATGCCTTGGATAGCTGATGAAGCTCCTTGAATCAGTGAGCATGCCTACGAAACGGCTTAAGAGCCCCAAGTTTGCCAAGGTCTCAATCTGCGTTCTCATGCCCAGCTCATTATCGAGGAACCACCACGCTGCGCCAAACTGCATCTTCCCAGGGCAACTGCCATCGTTGAAGTTATATGCCATGGTTGTCATAACTTCATTATCTTTAGGGTTTAGGCAGTATAGAATCGTTTTCGCAAGTTTTCCGGAAGAAGCAAGCTTATCCAAGAAACGATTCCCGCTTTCGGCGATTTCACGGTCATGCACGGAATCATAGCCCGTATCTGGCCCGAGACTCAGGAACATCTTGGTGTTATTGTTACGAATGGCTCCTACGTGGAACTGCTGCACCCAGCCAGACTCTGCGTCCATCACCCCAAGATCATAGAGGAGAGCGCTACGGAACTTCCGGATTTCTTCTTCATTCGGATACATCCCGACAAGCACTTTCTTTAATATTGTATCTGCATTTTCAGGCGTGCAGTCATCGGCGTAGAATTCCGTGAGCCCGTGATCTGACAGACGGCAGCCCATGGAAGCAAAAAAATCGTGGCGTTTCTTCAACGCCTCCAAGAGAGTCGAATATGAATGGATATCTATGTCTGCGGCCTCTCCGAGCTGTCTCAGATATTCGTTGAAAGCATCAGGATTATCAATCCCCATAGCCTTGTCCGGCCTCCAAGCAGGAAGCACCTTTACGCCGAAAGGATGCTCGGAGAGATATCTGTGCCATTCAAGAGTATCAGCAGGGTCATCTGTCGTGCAGACCACCTCGACATTGAATTTTTTGATAAGATTCTGGCCAGAATATTCAGGAGACTGTAATTTTTCGTTGCACTCGTCAAAAATTTCTTTCGCAGTTTCAGGTTTCAGAATTTTATATATTCCAAAAACCCTGGCAAGCTCCAAATGAGTCCATACATAAAGAGGGTTTCCCATCAACGCAGGAACAGTTTCGGCCCATTTTTCGAATTTTTCCCAAGAGGAACGGTCTCCGGTGATGTAATCCTCACTCACTCCGTTAGCCCTCATAGCCCTCCATTTATAATGGTCGCCGCCCAGCCACAACTCCGTGATATCCTTGAACTTATAGTCCTGAGCGATCATCCCTGGCACAAGATGGCAGTGATAGTCGATAATCGGCTGTCTTTCAGCGAAATCATGGTAAAGCCGTTTCGCAAAATCATTTGAAAGCAAAAAATCCTGATTGATGAATGACATGGTCTTCTGTGGTATTAATTATTCAAAGATAATAATATTTTGAAGACCATGTCAAATTTATGTAGGCCAGCTTATTTAATATATTCCTGCACTTCCGCGGGGATAGTGAACTTCTTCTTTTCTATCGTAACAGTGGCAGTGCTGTCGCCCATATGATAGCTGAATTTTCCTCGTGCGGAATCGAACAAAGGAAACAGGAACCCTCCCCTTATCGTTCGTGCGTACAAATTGTAGTAATTAACCGTGAATTTATCATAGGCATTCTTTATCTCGAATTGTACGCTGTCTTTTGTCTCATTGAAATTCTTTAACCCATAGTCGGTACTGTTACTTATCAGTATTTCATTTAGATAGCCAATAACGCCTATCCGTCCAGTGACTTCATAATTTATCTTCAGTCTCTCGGTGAAGTCGGCAAGATTCTCGTACCGACGGAAAGCATACAGCTTTCCTAGATCGCTCCTAGTGCGCTCCGACTCTGGCACATCGTAGACCTCGGAGGAATAGATGTGACCGAAAGTCTTAGTGTCGAACATCAAGAACAAAATCGTTTCGCCAATCTTGACAACGTACCGAGACCGCGTAGTGTCTAACTGGCCAAATTCGCAGAGTTCTGGCGCGATCACCATGTCCCTACCGTTATCGAATGAGGAGGTCCTGCATCCATAATCGGCTTGGTATTTCACCGTCAGATTCGGATTAGTCGCAGTTCCCGTATTCTTGAAGACATTCTCATGTACTTTGACGGTTGAAGGATTCTTGCCATCTCCGACAACCACGTATGCATAAGTAGGGAATGCAGGATAACCATCTTTATCGTAACTTATGTGCCTAGAGACTAACGGAGAATGCAGGATTTCAGCCGAGGACATATCTATGGAATCTGAGCATACCGCATATCCTTCCGGGACAGGCAAGCTAAGGTTGACCTTTTGAACGCTTAGCTCTTTGAGATCGCTCTCGCTTATGTTATAGTAATAGTTCTGCGCTGGCCAATCCTGCTGCATGCCTTCGTAAACTCGTTTCGCCGCCCAATTGATCCTCACGCTGTTATAATCATTAAAGGAGGGCGTGGTCAATTTAGCAATCAGTGAAACACGATAAGGAATGAAAGTGTTATCTGCTATCAAGGAAGCTTCATCAATGCTCTTCTCTCCGAAAGACAAAGATTTTATGCTGAGCAGCCTGCCACCATGCCGTCCATCGTCAGCCCACTCCGGCAGTTCGTCGCAATCTACATAAATATAACCGCTCTCGTCCGATTTCCATTCGTATGAAACGCCTTTCTCGTCCATAGCTTTTATCTCTGCGTTCGGGATGATCACCGGTCCCGGGCCACT
>Ga0256406_1005015_pt1 | contig 14557 bp, 12 predicted proteins | sample RumenRJG_03DNA_FD_185986 | JGI IMG/M metagenome (GOLD analysis project Ga0256406, IMG submission 185986) | Bovine rumen microbial communities from Lethbridge, Alberta, Canada - RJG_03 | ecosystem: Host-associated > Mammals > Digestive system > Stomach > Rumen | place: Canada: Alberta | collected... | reverse complement strand
AAGAGGTGCTCGAGATACTCGGCGGTAAGTCCGCGTCGGTTGTGCGCAGGCTTGAGAAGAAGATGAAAGAGGCCTCTGAGAACATGCAGTATGAAGAGGCTGCTGTATACAGGGATAATATACGAGCCCTAAGGTCCATAGGCGAGACGCAAAGGGCGAGCCTACAGGGTGAGCAGGATATGGATGTCTTGATACCGGTCATCTCACACAAGACGGCCGTTGTGGCTCAGTACAAGGTAAGAGACGGAAAGCTCGCCGGGCGTGAGATTACGTATTTGAGGGGCGAGTATTCGAAGGGTAGCGGCAGCGATGCCGGCTCGGCCGGCATTGGAGCCGAGATGCTCGGCTCCTACATCAAGCAGCATTATCCGGAGCTTGCTGTGCTGCCGCGCGAGATACTCCTTCCTATGCACATAGAAGATGAGGACCTAATAGAAGGCATGCTCGATGCCGTCAATTCTTCAAACGCAGAGGCCGGATCGGATAAGATGCACAGGACCAGGATAAGCGTGCCTGAAAGAGGTGAGAAGAAGGCCATAGTAAAGATGGCGGCCGAAGACTCTGTCAAGCTCGCGGGAAGCCTTGATGAGAAGGCTGAGCGCGAGATGGAAAGGCGCGATGCCCTTAGGGAAGAGATAGGAAAGGTGATAGAGTATGCCGCAAGCATAAGCGGCAATGCGCCTATTCTCATACCTGAAGGAGATGACAGAGAATACAGAGTCGAGGCATACGACATATCTAATTTCAACGGTCTCGACACGGTAGGCGCCATGGTCGTATATGAAGGCAGAAAGGCCATCAAGAGCGACTACAGGAAGTTCAAAGTAAGAACTGCAGAGGGCGACGACTACGGCAGCCTTCGAGAAGTCATATACAGAAGGCTCAAAAGAGCACGCGCAGGAGACGAGGGATTCAGCAAGTATCCTGACCTCATGCTCATAGACGGAGGCATCGGGCAGGTGCATGCAGTAAAGGCCGTTGTCGATGCGTTTCGCATCGCAATCCCGGTGGCCGGGCTCGCAAAAGACGATGCCCACAGGACGCGCGCCATCGTCTTTGACGACGGAACCGAAATCGATCTGAAAGACCACAGGCTCCTCTTCACCTACTGCAGTACCGTACAGGAGGAGGTCCACAGGTTTGCCATCACGTACATGTCCGGCGTCAAGGGTCGCAAAATGGTCAAATCCGCTCTCGAGGAAATCCCGGGAATAGGACCCGCAAGAAGAAAAGCGCTGCTGGCCAAGTTCGGCAGCATAGATGCCATTAAAAATGCCACATATGAGGAGCTCAGCGAGGCGAACGGCATGAATTCAAAGGCAGCAGAAAGCATCATAGAGTTCTTTGCAGACTCCTCAGAGTCTTGAAAAAACTGCCGTCAGATGTTATATTGAACTTGAGCCTGGGAAAGGAGAAACGTACTATGGCAGAAGATATTAAGAACATCACCATCGAAGAAGAAGAGGAAGATATCATCACCTTGGAATTTGATGACGACACAGCGGTTGACTGCTACGTAATGGGCACATTCGAACTCGACGGAAAGGAATATATCGCACTTGCACCGGAAGACGGAACTGACGATGTGTACATCTACGGCTATAAGCAGATAAACGATGAAGAATTCGAGATTCTCGAGATTGAATCCGAGGAAGAATTCGACAAAGCTGCTGCAGAATTTGATGCCATTATGGCAGAGGCAGAATAGGCCGAATTTAGTTCTCGACATATCAGTTTCAATAGTGTACAATAAGTGGCGTGCCAAAAGGCACGCCATAAGTATGCGGATGTGGCGGAATTGGCAGACGCGCACGGTTCAGGTCCGTGTGAGTAACATCGTGAAGGTTCGAATCCTTTCATCCGCACCAAGATGAATCGTCCTGCCGACCGGCTGAATGCAACGAGGCCGGAGGCATGGAGATTCATTTACGCAGTGCGCCGACGATTGACGAGCGACAGCGAAGTCAGAGACGCCGCGCACGAGCCGTTCAATCAAGGGGCATTGGCGCAGCTGGGAGCGCGTTTGACTGGCAGTCAAGAGGTCATGGGTTCGAGCCCCATATGCTCCACCAAACCATTCTTACTCGAACCTCTGCAAATATGCAGAGGTTCGTATTTTTATTAGCAAGCATGTCATTCCGAAAGTACAATAGTACGGAACTGTAACTGTGTTGGGATTATACTCGGCCTCGGAGGTTCTAAGCACCTCCGAAAGAGAAGGCGATAGGACTCATAAATCACGAAGAAGAACATTTGATATCGGGAGAAAAAAGTGAAACATCTAAGTAAGAAAAAGATAGCTGTAATACTTTGCGTAATGTTGATTATCGTGGTCATACTGGCCGCTGTGGCAATCAAGCAGGGAAAGAAGAATCCGTACGGCAAGGAAGCAACATCGATGATTACCGAAAAGGAGGTTTCGAAGGTAGGTGATACACTCCGTGCAGCAGGTCTTTCAAATGTGGACATGTTTGAGACCTGGGTGTACGAATACCTCGAGAATAAGAATGAGGATTTTCAGTCCAATGCGTACTCTGATGCAGACTGCAGGATGACGGCCGTGCTTCTTTTGGATGACCAGATAAGCTGCGACGGAGCAGAGGAGTATAAGGGCGACTACCTCATGGTAGACGTGGATAAAATGCAAAATGATGATACCTATATCCTGATAAGGGACAATCTCCATGTCTTCACGACTCTCTTCGGAGAGACAACTATTCCGGACAGCGGTATCGAAAATGCCCTGCCGAATAATTGGAAGAAACATGGGATGAAGGTGTTCAATGAGAATGCTTCACTGGTCAGTCTGGTGTTCAGCACTACGGACACTGACGAAGTGTTTGTAGGCCATGCGGGAGTTCTCGTTGACTGCAGCAAACTTAATGACAGTCCTTACAAGAAGTTTCTGTTTGTGGAAAAACTCGCTTTCAATGAGGCGTTTATGGCTACGGAGATAGGTAATCCTAAAGAACTTATTGACATATTCTCTAAACGAGCCGACTACACTGTAGAAGAAGGCGAGCATAAGCCTATTGTCTACATCAATGATAAGCTGCTCGGCGAACTTAAATAAAAAAGGCGAAGCTTGGACTTTGTCTACGGTCCGTCGCTTCGGATAATCCGAAGCGGTATTCTTTTGCCTGCTTTTTTTGGTATAATGGGATGGCAACATGTATATGCGCGATAACTTGATATTCCGACTCGTCGCAAGAGAAGAGGATTGATGGATTATTCAAGATACGATAAGACAACAGAGGAATTAATAAAAAGCTGCGAGAGCATGGTGGTGACCGGTGATGCCGGTGCGATTGATGCTATCGCAAAACTGCGAGGCATTGCTTCCGAGATGGGAGACGATGCCTTGCTTGGTATTGCGGATTATTGCGCATGCAACTGGTATTACGATCAATCCGAATATGACAATTATCAAAAACATATAAAAAGGGCAATTCAACATTTCCTCAAAGGCAATGAAGCGGAGCTTTTGGCTCGTGCGTATAATTTTTTCGCGGCCGATGCACACGATAACGACGCCTTTGATGTTGCATCTCACTATTTCCACAGTGCTCTTCAATTTGTCGATGAGAATAAAGCGCCGGTGACAGCCGGTGTTGTCTATGCAAATCTGGCACGTCTTTATTACGATATCGAAGACTACAAGCTGGCCAGGCACTATTTCAGAAAGGGATTTAAGCTGATCAGCCACAATACCGATGATATCTACTACCACTACAATGTAATGGCCGGCACGGTAAACGAAGGCTTGACTTTATTGCAGATGGAAAAGAACGATTTAGCTGAGAAGGCATATCTGAAATCCCAAAAGATTCTTAAATGCCTGGAAGGTGTGCAGCACAAAGAACTGTTGATGACGTATAAGGTGCTCGAGGCCAGGCTGGCAATGGAAAAGGGAGAAGATGAAAGGTTCGAATCACTTATGAACGACATGGTGGCTGAGCTCAAAGAAGACGAGCATCCGTATTCCCTTATGGGAGAGATAAGGGATTATTGCAGGGTGTTGATAGCCGCGGAAAGAACTGACTATGCCCTCGCTCTTATAGAAGCTGTTGATGAGCGCATTATCTCATCGGGAGTAACGCATGCCATCAGGCAACTTTATGAGGTAAAGGTTGACTTGTACGATGCGATAGGTAGCGAAAAGAAACTCGATGAAAGTCTACGTGAGCAGTATAAACTGCTCGAACGCCAAAAAGAGGAACGTATGAAGCTTTATCAATACTCTACGGAACTCATAAACCTCATCGGAGAACTTCAGGAGGAAGAGGCCAGAGTAAAGGCGGAAAACGAAAACCTCCAGCTGAGTATCATAACAGATCCGCTGACCGGCATTCCTAATCGTTACGCTATGGATATCGAGATGTCTAAGCGTTATGAAAAAGCATATAAGGGTAAGCGCTCTCTCGGCGTGGAGATAATGGATGTGGACGGCTTTAAATCATATAACGACAGCTACGGTCATCAGGCTGGCGATCGTTGCCTAGAAAAAATCGGAAATGTTCTCAAAAGCATATGTGATAAATATAATCTCTTCTGTGCTCGCTACGGCGGAGATGAGTTTATGGTGATTTATGAGAACATGTCTGATGATGAGATAAGGAAGATTTCCGGAGAAATAGGAGAGGCCGTATCTGAAGCTGAAGTCGTAACAGAAGGAAGGGTCATAGAAAGAAAAGTGACCGTATCACAGGGGATATGCAATGATGTTCCTAAGTTCAAGACAAAACCGTGGGATTACCTCTCCGAAGCAGATGCGGCGCTTTACGTCGTTAAAGGAAAGTCCGTTAATAAAATCAGGATACACAAGTTGCCGGATTTTACCGCATAAGTATGAAATAAATGAAGAAAGACCGCTTGTTTGAGCAACTGAATAACAAGCTCCTGAGATGCCTGGATGCACGTGATCCGAAAGCCCTCAAGGTGATTTCCGAATTAAAAAACCTCGGTCTTGATAGAGGGGATAACGACATAATCGGTTATGCCTATTATCGCTATGCTTATTATTACTATTTCACGGCTCAGGATATAAAGAAGCTGCGAAAGCATGTGCAGATTGCAATCAAATACCTGCTCAGAAGCGATAACAAGGAGTACCTGGGCGCCGCATACAATCTGGTGGCCTATGATGCCCAGGACCAGGGCAGTTTTGACATTGCATATGCGTATTATATGATTGCCCTCAAAACTCTGGAGGACTTGGAAGGGACCCCTCTACCGGCGCTCATCGCATCAAGTGCAGGCAGGCTTCTTACTGAGTTCGGAAAATATAAGCAAGGGCGCGAGGAACTGAAGGCTTCGGCCGAAAAGCTGATTCACTTTAAGGATATGCATGTATTCAACTACAATTTGATTTCGATTTATGAAGATGTATCGTTGGCATCGTTTCTGTTAGGTGAAGCAGATGAGGTAGAAAAAGCAAGAGACAAAATCGAATATTATTTCAATAATGCAGACTGCGATGAGAAGGAGCTATGTAGATCGTATTATCTGATTGCATACATATGCCATGCTCTTCTTACGGGTAATGATGAGGTCATGGAGGAGAAACTAGCCGAACTATTGGACCACTGGACTAGGGTGCCGGATGGAGACTTCATCGACCTCATGTTCGAAATAGAGACGGTCTTTTCATTCATGCTGTCGCACGATTACATAACTCAGGCGGCGGAGCTTTTGAAATACGCTGCCATACTCGAGAAAGACGAGAACTCAAGCATAGTAATCCGCTACTACAATCTCAAGATTCAGTACTACGAGAAAGCACATGATTTGAAGAAACTCAGGGAGAGTCTGAGAATTCAGCACGAGGTCAAGAAGAGACAGAAGGCAGAAGCGATTCGTATGAAGCGCTACTCTATGGAGTTTGCCGACATGCTGGAGTCAATTACAAATGAAAGTGAGAGGGTAAAAGAGGAGAATATACATCTGCAACTTCAGGCCAACACCGATTCTTTGACGGGCCTTCCGAACAGAAATGCCATGAACAGCGTGCTTCCTGTCAGATTTGAAAAGGCGGCAGAGGATAAGAGCGGATTCGGCATAGGCATTATCGATGTCGACAGATTCAAGCAGTATAACGATGAGTTCGGACATCAGGAGGGTGACCGCTGCCTAAAGACAATAGGAAAGACACTTCAGAAATTCAACTCAAGACCTGAGCTTTTCTGCACGCGCTACGGAGGAGACGAATTCGTAGTAGCGTATTTCGATTTGAGCGATGAGGAGATTGCCAAAATTGCAGAAGAAATGAAAGAAGCGGTTGCGAATGCGACGCAAAAAATAAGTAAGAAAAAAAGGGATGAGATTATCATATCTCAGGGTGTGTACAACAGCGTGCCTGACGGGACTAAGAAGCTATGGGATTATCTGACTCTTGCAGATCAGCAACTGTACAGAATAAAGCAGAATCAGTAAAACTATGAGTAGTCGAAAGGTGTGAATCATGAAGGTTGAAGTTGAACAAAGAGATGATGGTTCGGTACTCGTAACCCCACACGGAAGGATAGATACAAACACAAGCGCAGATTTAGACTTGGCTCTGAGAGATGCCAGCGACCTGAGCGATTTTGTTACTATAGACTTTAAGGAGTGTGCATACATTTCTTCCACGGGTCTTCGCGTGCTGCTTTCGCTTCAAAAGAGAATAAGAGACAGGGGAGAGCTCAAGCTGACCGGTGTCAGCGAATCAGTCATCGAGATTCTGGAGATGACCGGCTTCACTGACTTCCTTACGATAGAATCTCTCAATGCAGTCGATGCGGATATCAAGGTTCTTTTCTTTGATATAGATGGTACACTTCTCTCACACAGCATCGGGAAGGTTCCTGAGAGCACCGTGAGAGCATTAGAGGCGGCCAGAGCCAAGGGCATTAAGACTGTAATAGCCTCGGGCAGATCCCTTGAAGATATGCAAAAGCTTCCGATCATGGATCTCGGATTTGACGCATATCTAACGCTAAACGGAAATATCTGTCTGGATAAGGACCTTAATATGTTTGCCGGAAACCCTATAGACCAGGGGGAAATGGAGATAATCGTCAGTATATTCAAGGCTGGGAGGATTCCGTTTGCCCTGATTGGTGAGAACCAAAGATATATAAACTATGTTGATGACGTAGTTATCCAGACGCAGGAGTCAACACACGGCACCATTCCCGACATAGGAGAGTATAAAGGTGAGAAGATATATCAGTGCCTAGGATTTGTTGACACGGCCACAAGAGTCAAGCTCGATAATCTCCTGGATCAGTGCCATATAACCAGCTGGAATGAGACGGGAATCGACATAATTGCCGAGACCGGAGGCAAAGCCGCGGGAATTCAGAAATACTTGGATGCGGAAGGCTTTACCAGATCGCAGTCCATGGCATTCGGGGACGGCGAGAATGACATAGCCATGCTGAAGTATGTCGGAGTCGGAGTTGCGATGGGAAATGCAAGCGATGAAGTAAAGCGTGCGGCAGACTATGTGACCACTTCGGTGGATGAAGAGGGCATTGAAAATGCGTTGAAGCATTTCAATCTGATATAAAGTTTAAGTACATGCAGGAGGGGTAAAGAAATGAGTGAATTCGTAGTAAAGAAAAACGAACTTTTGGGACAGACCATAATTAAGGGACTCGAAAAGCGCAATATGAAGGGCTTCTATGCGGCAGACAAGAAAGAGGCTCTCAAGATAGCTCTCAGCCTCATTGACGAAGGTGCAAGCGTTACCATGGGCGGCTGCATGAGCGCCATGGAAATAGGTCTTGTGGATGCTCTTAAAGAAGGCAATTACAACTTCATAGACAGAAATAATCTTCCGAGCAGAAAGGAAGCTGCTATGGCTGCCTTCGGTGCAGATGTGTTTCTTTCGAGCGCCAATGCCATGACTCAGGACGGCGTACTCGTAAACATTGACGGCTTCGGTAACAGAGTGGCTGCAACGGCATCCGGACCGGATAAAGTGATATATATCGTGAGTATGAATAAGGTTTGCAGCGATCTCGACAGCGCCATTAAGAGAGCCAGAAATGTGGCTGCTCCGAGTAACACCCAGAGATTCGATGTCAATACTCCGTGCAAGAAGGTGGGACACTGCATGGATTGCACCAGTCCTGACTGCATCTGCAGCATGATAATGATTACGCGCTTTTCTATGATTAAGGACAGAGTTTACGTAGTGCTCTGCGGTGAGGATTTAGGGTTCTAGCGGCCACTGCACGAACTCGTCGCTGACGCTCGCGCTCAATCTTCGACCTAGCGTCCCTAAGCTCTGTCTTCGCTGACGCTTGCCAATCACTAAGGGCCGAGGTCTCAGGTTGCACCGCCGAGTTGCACAGTGTCCGCTTTAATACCTCAGCGGTCGCAATCAAAGCAAAGCAAAAGGCCCTGCATAGTGCGGAGCCTTTTTCGGTGTGTCACCACCATTATGTTAGCTGGTTGTAAAGGTAAAAAGGTATGTTATGAGACCTGATGAATTCTATTAACCTTCGATTGCAATAGTCTTCTTCTCAGGCAGTTCAGGTTCTTTCTCCTTAGGGAAGGTGAGGGAAAGAACACCGTCTTCGAACTTGGCCTTGACATCATTTTCGTCAATGCCTTCGCCTACGTAGAAGCTTCTCTGCATTGCGCCTGAGTAGCGCTCCTGACGGAGCAGTGTGCCCTTGTCGTCTTTTTCCTCTTCGTTTACGCTCTTTGCTGCACCTACTACCAGGTATCCTTTGTCAAGTGTGAGGGAAATCTCATCCTTCTTGAAGCCAGGAAGATCTATGTCAAGCTCATAGTTGCCGTCATTATCTCTGACGTCGGTCTTCATAAGACCGTTAATGTGCTTGCCGTAGATCCTCTTTTCGGCATCTGCCATAGGCTTGAATCTCGGGAAATCGAACCCCATAAAATCATCGAAGAAATTGTCGTTTAACAGTTTTGGATAGAACATAGTCTTACCTCCTTATATAAATGTGTTTATTAGCTGTTGTTGTGTGCTCTATAAAGAGCTGTTTTCTTTGACGGCTATAATATATCACTTTTGTTAGCACTCGTCAAGAGAGAGTGCTAACATTTTTAAAAAATTTTTGAACATGTTTTGCTATTATTTTTCTTTCTAATTTCACCTGAAGCGCAATGAATATAAGCTGATGTATGGTATAATTGCATCAAGTTGGGATAATTCATTTTTCGGAGGATTAAAGATGAGAGTAACGTTTATAGGAGCGACGCACGAGGTTACGGGTTCCTGCACAATGCTGGAGGTCAACGGCAATCAAATACTCATTGACTGCGGCATGGAACAAGGTGAGGACATATTTGAAAACATCGAGATTCCCGTCGCCCCATCTGAGATAGAGGCTATCGTGCTGACACACGCACACATCGACCACAGCGGAAAGATTCCTTTCCTCGTGGCCAACGGTTATAAGGGGCCTATCTATTCTACTGAAGCTACTCGCCGGCTCTGTGACATCATGCTTAGAGACTCAGCTCATATCCAGGAATTCGAGGCTCAGAGGAGAAACAGAAAAGGACAGAGGTCAGGTGCGGAAGAGTATCATCCTCTTTACACCACAGAAGATGTAATGAATACCATGCCCCTCTTTAAGACAGCGGGATACGGAGAGGAGGTTGAGATACTCGACGGAGTAAAGATCAGCTATACGGATGCAGGCCATCTCCTCGGATCTGCCAATGTGCTCTTTACTATGGAAGAGGACGGAGCAGAAAAGAAACTTCTCTTCTCGGGAGACCTCGGCAATGTGGATAAGCCTCTCATTAAGTCTCCTCAGGATCCTCCGCATTCGGATTACGTGGTATGCGAATCCACTTACGGAGACAGAATTCATCCGGAAAAGCCGGATTACGTAAAGCAGCTCACTGAAATCATACAGACTACTTTGGACAGAGGAGGAAATCTGGTAATTCCGGCATTCGCTGTCGGCAGGACACAGGAACTTCTCTACTACATCAGAATCATCAAGGAGCAGGGGCTCATTAAGAATCATGCGAACTTCCCTGTAATAGTGGACAGCCCGCTTGCGGTTGAGGCTACGAATATATATAGCACGGAAATGTATGATTACTATGACGAGGAGGCTATCGAGCTTCTTAGAGACGGAGTTAATCCTGTCACATTCCCTGACCTTAAGGTTTCGGTTTCGAGCGATGAGTCCAAGGCCATAAACGATGACACGACTCCAAAAATCATCATCTCGGCATCGGGCATGTGCGAGGCGGGAAGAATCAGACACCATCTCAAGCACAATCTTTGGAGACCTGAGTGCACGATACTCTTCGTGGGATATCAGAGCCCGGGTACGGTCGGAGGCAAGCTCCTCGACGGTGCGGAAGTCGTAAAGCTTTTCGGAGAGGAGATACAGGTTAAGGCTGAGATACTCAGAATCGATTCATTCAGCAGCCACGCGGATAAAGATCATCTTCTTGAATGGGTTAAGAAGACCGAAGCTACGACAAGAGTGTTCATCAATCACGGAGAGGATTCCGTAGTGGATCTCTTTGCCAAGGACGTGCTTGAGGCTACCGGCACGGCCGTAAGCACACCTTACAGCGGTGAGGTATGGGATCTTGTAAGTGACGAACTCGTACAAAAGGCCGATGTCAGACCGGTCATCAAGAAACAGGCTCAGGGCGGAGGCTCTAAGGAAGACCACAAGAGCACGAAGAATGCATCACCTGAGTATAAGAACCTCAGGTCCAGCGCAGATAATCTTATGAAGCTCATCGGGCGCAGTAACGAGGTATCCAATAAGGAGCTTCGCAAGATGCAAGCGGATATCGAGGAGCTGATTAAGAAGTATCAGGTTCAGGAAGAGGACCAGAAAACAGAATAAACCACAGGAGGAAAGCCGCATGGACAACAGACCGATAGGAATCCTCGATTCCGGACTTGGCGGTCTTACATCGGTAAGGGAGCTTCATAAACAGCTGCCTGAAGAAAGAGTGATATACTTCGGCGACACCGCACGTACACCTTACGGCTCGAAGTCGCCTGAGACCATAATAAAATTTGCAACACAGATAGTTGACTATCTGGTGTCTTGTAATACAAAAATGATAATAATCGCTTGCAATACGGTGAGCGCATGGGCCCTGAAGAGCCTCAGAGAGAAGTACCCGGCAATTCCTATTCTCGGAGTAATCGGACCGACCGTGAGGAAGGTCGTCTCTGAAGGAGTCGACAGGGTAGGTGTTATTGCGACCAAAGCGACCGTAGGAAGTGACACCTACGGTGAGAGCCTTAGAGAACTCAATCCGGATATAGAAGTTCACAGCATGGCCTGCCCGGCCCTCGTGCCTCTTATTGAGGACGGATTTGCCGGGACAGATATCATGGAGCTTACTATAAAGCATTACATGGACGACTTCATCAGAGACAATAATATCGAGGACCTGATACTCGGCTGCACCCACTATCCGCTGGTGGCATCACAGATTAAAAGGCTCTATCCGAATGTCCGCCTTTACAACTCATCTGCGGAGGTCGTAACGGACGCCAAGGGCATACTAACAGAGAAAGATATGCTGGCCGCAGGATCTGAGTTTACGGACAGATATTACGCAAGCGACCTATCTGAAAACTTCATCAGCATGACTGATGCCTTGTTTGAAGGGACGGATTTCAACGTACATTTTCTAAAGCTTGAAGAATAGCAAGTTTTCTAGTAAAATCTATGGGCTGCGCATTTGCGAAAAACTACATTATAAATGCAATACGCGCTATGAGGGAAAGAAATGGAAACAGAATTCAAATTCAGGCTTGATGACACATCGGTATTTGACCGTATAGTCGAAAGCGCAGAAGTAAAAAGAATGGGTATAGATGCGGTCGAAGACATCGAGATGCACGCAACTTACTTCGATACTGCAGACTACGATCTGCACAATAAAGGAATAGCTTACAGGATTCGCATGGAAGACGACAGGTGCACAGCCACCATAAAATGGGACGTCAACGTAAGCGAAGGCCTGCACAAGAGAGAAGAGTTCAATCTAGTTGTAAGCGATGAGAGAATGGCCGACAATCCGGACATCGGACTTTTCATATCCAGCGATGCCTACGAGGTGCTCAAGGACGCAGCCGGTGATAAGCCGCTTCTCAAGACCATAAGCATGGATTATCTGAGAAGGCAGTTTAAGGTAGATACCGGAAAATCCATAAGCTGCATATCTGTGGATATCGGAAACATCCATCACAGAGACGGACACGATGTGCCGATTTCTGAGCTTGAGGTAGAATGGTACTACGGAGATGAGGACGACTTTATGCAGCTGGCCTCGCTGATAAGAGATAAATATGAATTGGAAACAGAAGATATGTCAAAGCTGCAGAGAGCTTTTGACTAGGATATAAGAGATATTAACCAACGGAGGATTTATACAAATGAAAGCAACACAGGTTTCAAAGGAAAACGGAGTAGTAAAGTTCAGCATCGAGTTTACAGCGGAAGAGTTTGCCGATGCTCTTAACAAGGCATATCTGGCCAACAGAGACAAGTTCTCAATCGACGGATTCAGAAAGGGCAAAGCCCCTCGCAAGATCATCGAGATGCACTACGGTCAGGACATTTTCTGGGATGAGGCACTTAATGCACTTCTCGAAAACGGATACTACGATGCAATCAAGGAGATGGATATTGAGGTAATTGCCCAGCCTTCCATCGATGCTCCGGAAGTTAAGAAAGGCGAGCCTGTTGTAATCACCGGAAGCGTTCAGGTATTCCCTGAGGTGGACGTGAAGAAGTATAAGGGACTTGAGGTTGAAAAGGCGGAGACTAAGATCGGTGCCAAGGAAGTAAACGAGGAGCTTGAAAAAGTTCAGAAGTCCCAGGCCAGAATGGAAGCCGTAGAGGGCAGAAAGTCCAAGAACGGAGACACTCTCGTATTCGACTTTGAAGGAAGCGTAGACGGAGAGGCTTTCGAAGGCGGAAAGGCCGAGAACTATGAACTCAAACTCGGATCGGGACAGTTCATCCCGGGATTTGAGGAGCAGCTCGAAGGAAAGGAAAGCGGAGAGGAAGTTGACGTTAAGGTCACATTCCCGGAGGAGTATCATGCAGAGGAACTTGCAGGAAAAGATGCAGTCTTCAAGTGCAAGATACATGAAATAAAGGAAGAAATCCTACCTGAACTCAATGACGAGCTCGCAAGCGACGTAAGCGAATTCGAGACTCTCGACGAGTACAAGAAGGACATTAAGAAAAAACTCCAGGAAAATGCCAAGAACATGGACGAGTCCGTTATGAAGGACAGAGCACTTGAGCAGCTCTACCAGGCAAATGAGATCGAGGCTCCGGATGTTATGGTACAGAACGAGCTCGAAAACATGCTATATGACATGGATCGCAACCTCCAGGCACAGGGCATCGGACTTCAGCAGTACATGGAGTGGCTCGGTCAGACACCTGAGCAACTCATGGAGCAGTCAAAGCCTGAGGCTGAGAAGAGAATCAAGACAAGAATTCTCCTCAAGAACGTCATCAGACAGGAAGGCCTCACAGTAACTGACGAAGAGGTTGAAGACCTCATGAAGGACTTCGGTGCTCAGTACGGCATGGACGTAGATCAGGTAAGGACGATGTCCGGCCCTGATACAGAGAACTACTTCAAAGAGGACGCTCTTACAAAGAAGGCCATCGAACTTATCTTTGACAATGCAAAGTTAAAGGAAGCAAAGGCCAAGAAGGAAAGCAAGAAAGAAGAAAAGTAATATGAATTATGTACCTTATGTAATAGAGCAGACCGGACAGGGAGAGCGTACGTACGACATCTACTCCAGGCTGCTCAAGGACAGGATAATATTCATAGACGACGAGATTACTGATCACACGGCCAGCATAGTCGTGGCTCAGCTTCTCTTCCTTGAGGCGCAGGACCCTGACAAGGACATCAATCTGTATATTAATTCGCCGGGCGGCTCGGTAACTGCAGGCCTTGCGATTTATGACACTATGCAGCTCATAAGACCTGACGTCAGCACAATTTGCGTCGGGCTTGCCGCAAGCATGGGTGCGTTTATCCTTGCTGCGGGTGCCAAAGGTAAGAGATATGCTCTTCCGAATGCCGAGATTATGATTCATCAGCCGCTTGGCGGTGCGCAGGGTCAGGCATCGGATATCAAGATAAGGGCAGACCATATAATAAAGACAAAGGAAAGACTGAACAAGATACTCGCGGACAATACCGGTCAGAAGCTCTCGGTCATCGAAAAGGATACAGACAGAGACAACTTCATGACTGCAGATGATGCCGCCGAGTACGGCTTGGTCGATAAAGTAATAGACAAGCACTAAGGAGTATAAATGGCAGCAAACAGCGAAATTAAATGCTCATTTTGCGGTAAAACCAGCTCTCAGGTCCGTAGGATAATTGCCGGACCTGATATTTACATATGCAATGAATGTGTCGACCTTTGCAAGTCCATTATGGATGAGGAAGATCAGTTCAAGTCGAGCGGGAGCAAGCCGAGATCAGGCAAACTTCCTAAGCCTGAGGAGATTAAGGCTGAACTCGACCGCTATGTGATCGAGCAGGACCCTGCGAAGAA
>Ga0256406_1005014_pt1 | contig 14557 bp, 5 predicted proteins | sample RumenRJG_03DNA_FD_185986 | JGI IMG/M metagenome (GOLD analysis project Ga0256406, IMG submission 185986) | Bovine rumen microbial communities from Lethbridge, Alberta, Canada - RJG_03 | ecosystem: Host-associated > Mammals > Digestive system > Stomach > Rumen | place: Canada: Alberta | collected... | reverse complement strand
TCCAGGCTGGGATGAGGATTCGAAGCTCCCCCTTTCTTCAATTTCTGTTGCGTACGGTCACACTCTGCAGTGAACTTTCTTGCATAAATTAGATAACGATGCTGATTGGGGAGCAGTTGTCACGATGGTTAATTCGGAGCATCTATTTGCTAACATAAGAACAGATAACGGTAATGGATAGGTTAGTAGATTCAAATAACATAGGCCTTTGCGTTGTGAGGCAACGAGGGTGTGGGCTCCTGCCTCATAGCCTCAGTGCGCAAAAGCTATCTTCTATCGCTTCAGCCGGATAACGGCTAACGTTCGGCTTCCCACCTGCAGCTTAAGCTCGCCGTCTTGGACATTGACGGTTTGCGTGACGGGCTCTACGGCATGAGGGTGCTCGAAGCTGTTGGTGGCGACATTGCTGTCGGCATGCAGTGTGGTAACCGTGGTTGATGCCACATTGCGCCAGCCCTTGACATGCAGCATCACCTCCTGAGCCTTCTCTGTGGTGTTGACCACCTTTATGATTATTGTACCCGATGGCTTGTCGGCCACGGCACTGGCATAGAGTCCACCCTGACCTTTCACAGGCTTTCCATCCTCTGTGAGGCGTAGCAGATGAGTGCCCTTGTTGATGGAGAAGAGCTGTTGTACGTGCCAGTTGACAGTACGCACGCTGGTGGTGTTGTCGAACCAGATGAGGTCAGGACGCCACTGCCATCCCTCGCGGCGCGCAAAGAGGGGCGCATAGGTGGCCTGCCAAACGACGTCGGCATTGCGCTCAAGTCCCGTCATGAAGGCAGCTTCGGAGAGTGCGGCCTCAAAGTCGTTCATGGCTACATCCGGGCGTCCGTCCATGCCTTTCACATGGCAGGCATATTCGCCGGCAAACACCTTGGGACCCTTGCGTGAGTAGTTGTCGTATCGACCGGCATTGTCCAAGAACCATTGCGGTGACATGTAGTAATGCTCGTCTACCAGGTCGACGCCGAGGCGCCTCATCTGTTGCCAACCGTAGTCGAAGGATGGTCCATCGGGCGAAGGTCCTGCCGACCCGCATATCTTTATCTCGGGATGCGCTTTACGCAGAGCTTTGACAAAGGGCTCCAGGCGCTCGGTGTAGAGCTGTCCCCACTGCTCATTGCCGATGGCTATCTGCTTGAGCCCGAAAGGTTGCGGATGTCCCATGGAGGCCCTCAGACTGCCCCATCGGGTTGTGGTGTCGCCATTGGCAAACTCTATGAGGTCGAGGGCATCGTCAATATAGGGTTGCAGGTCGGCTAAGGCCACATGGGCATTGCTGTCGCTGTCGGGGTTCTGATACTGACAGGCCATGCCGCAATTGAGCACGGGCAGAGGCTCTGCACCAATCTTCTCGCTCAGCAGGAAGAACTCATAGAAGCCCAGTCCGCCGCTTTGATAGTAGTTCGGAGCGAGCCGGTGGCGGAAGCAGTAGTTCCAGCGGTTCTCGTTGATGGGCCGGTTCTCTGCGGGGCCCACGGTGTTCTTCCACTGATAGCGTGTGGCCAGGTCGGCACCCTCCACGATACAGCCGCCGGGGAAACGGAAGATGCCGGGGTGCAGATCCTCGAGGTCTTTCACCAAGTCGGCTCTGAGCCCCTGCCAGTTGTCGTGGGGCATGAGGCTGATGTGGTCGACATCCACTCCCTCCGTACTTTCCAGGATGAGACGGAGCCGTCCGTGCGAGGCCTGTAGGCCGGGGGTGAGCGAAGCGGTCTGTCGTTGCCACTGGTTATTGCCCACGTTGAAGCTATGGCTGGCAATCGTCTGGTTGTCGTCACCGATGAGCTCCACACGGAAGCGAGCCCCACGGGCCTGCAGACGGTGCAGTCGGGTTGTGACCACGAAGTCGTAAGCTCGTCCTTGGGTGAGGGCCATTCCGAAGAGTCCTTGGTTCTCAAGTGCCGTGAGCTTGTCGCGGTGGCCGGCATCCTCGAGCACGGCGTAGTGGGGACAGCGGTCGTAGGCCGGTTTGGTATCACTGATGTTCACATTGCCCATGGTAGTCCAGCCCATGAGACGGTTGGGATATTCAAAGCTGCGGTTCTCCACCATCTCGGCATAGAGGCCTCCGTCGGCACCAAAATTGATGTCTTCGAAGAAGATGCCATACATGGTGCTCTGGATGGGAGCCACCGGACGGGTGTCGATACTGAGCTCACGAGTCTGGGCGGGCAAAGTCTGCTGTCCGAGTGCGACCAGTAACAGCAGACAGAAGGAATGGAGAGGTTTCATAGAGGTGTAATCATATTAGTGGTCCTAAACAAAACCCCGGTACATTGTTTTCAGTCACAATGCACCGGGGCAGCTGTTCGAGCGGCAGGCCGGAGCCTGCACGCCTTGAGAGCCGATGGCTAATTAGTCGAAATTGCCCTTGTTGGCATTGTCCCACCACAGGTGGGTGCCACCCTTGTCACCGGAAATGCCGGTCTTGGCCGTATTCTCCTTGTTGAGCAGCTCTACGCCACCCTGCACTCCCTTGTCGTTGGAGTTGTAGGCATTACTGCTGTAGATGGAACGGCGCACACCTTCCTCGCTGTTGACGGCTCCATTGCTCTCGTTAACGTAGGGCGGGAAGAAGCGGGGATAGCCTGTACGGCGGTATTCAGCCCAAGACTCGTTGGAGAGCGGGAAGTTAGCCAGGAACTTCTGGGTGATGATGCGCTCGAGCTTCTCCTCGTTGGTGGCATTGTCATCCCACTTCACGCCAAGGTGGTTCATGGCCTTATGGTTGAGCTCTGAGTTACCTGGATCGACGAAGTCGCTCTGTGGAGTGGTACCGTTGATATAGGCATCCACGGCACCATCAGCATAGCTTGTCGTACCGCACCATTTGCCACGATAGGCGAGCTCATTGCTCATGGCCACACGGATACCGGTCTCGTAGAGGTCCTTCAGTGTGCGTCCAGTGCTAATCCATCCGCGGAGCTGTGCCTCAGCGAGCAGGAAGTAGCTTTCTGCAGCCTTGAAGATGGGGCGGGCCATGGAGTAAGCCGACATCGTGTTGACTCCATTCCACTTCTGGTTAATCATGTCGGCATATATCCACTGCGAGAAGTTGGCTGTGTAGTTGGGCTTTGGAGGCAGTCCGCTGGCAAACCGAATACCATAGTAGCCGCTCCAGGCTGGAGTTACGGCACCAGTTTTGCTGTCGGTGATAGTGCCAACGTTCTTGGTCATGAAGAGTGGCAGACGCGGGTCTTTGAATCCGGTCATCAGAGTGACAAGGTTAGCGTTGAAGCCGCAGTCGCCCCAGTTGTTAATCATCTTCGCCATCTCATTGTTCATGCTGTTGTCAATGAGCACGTCCTGGTTGCTGACAGCCAGCGTGTTGGTGGCAGCCTCTTTGGCCAGGGCCTTGAGGTCGTAGCCGTCGGCAGCCATCTCGCTCACGCGCTTGGAGAGGCGCAGGGCGATGCGCAGCTTCATGGTGTTGATGACCTGAATCCAGCGGTCAGTGTTGCCGCCACACCACACGTCGAAGGTGCCGAGGGTGGTCTTCTCATCGGCCGTCATGGCCTTGATACCTGTCTCAGCCTTCTTCAGCTCGTCAATCATCTGCTCATAGAGCTTCTGCTGACTGTCGAAGGCGTAGCTGGTCTCGCTCTCACCCGAGATAATCGAGCTGTAGGCGAGCGGGCCGTAGGCATCGGTGCACATCATGAGGCCAAAGGCCTGCACCACGCGCATCACACCGGCTAAGCCTTCCTGCTGCTTGGCATCGCAGTCGGCAATGATACGGCGTGTGTTGTTGAAGATGTGGAGATAGAAGTCCTCATACATACCTCCGCTATGACCACGGTTCTCGCCCATGTCGCCATTGGTGAAGTTGCCGTTGGGCGTCATGAAGTAGCCACCGTAGAAGTCGATGGTGAGGTTGGTCCAGAACTGGAACATGTTCTCCTGGGGAGGATAGCAGTAGTTCATGGGCTCGGAGGCCTGCGCCGAGAAGGGCAGGTCGGAGGGGTTCACCTCCGTTTGGTTGGTATTGAGCTTCTCGAAGTCGCTTGTGCAGGAGCTCAAGGTCATTCCACCGGCCAGCACGAAGGCCAGGGCGGAAGCGATATTTATCTTTTTCATATTCGGTCTAAATGTTTAGAAGTTCAACTTGAGGTTCAATCCCAGACTCCTTGTGGAAGGCAGACTGAAGATGTTGATGCCCTGCACGCCGTTGCCGGTACCCATGGAGACGTCGGGGTCGCAAGGAGCATCCTTATAGAAGAAGAACAGGTTGTGGGCGATGAGCGCTGCCGTGAGGTTCTTGCCGTTGCCGAAGAGGTTGCGGAAGGTGTAGCCGAGGCTCATCTCGCGCAGGCGCACATTCGTAGCCTTCCACACGTAGTTCTCAGCTGCGTAGGGCGAGTTGAAGTTGTTGGAGGCAGCGGTTCTGTACCATGCGTCGGGTGCGAACTCAGTGCCGCTGATAACCACCTTACCTGCATCGCGGGCCTTGCCGGTGCGCTCTGAGGTGCCCCAGCCGTCCATGGTAGCCTCAGTGACATCCAGGATGCGGCCGCCGAACTTGCCGTCAATCAGGAAGGAGAAGGTGAAGTCCTTATAATAGAATGTGTTGGTCCATCCCATATTGGTCTTGGCGTTCATGTTGCCAATGTACTTCATATCGGCATTCGAGTCGCCACCAAGCATGGGCTGGCCTTTGTCGTTCTTCTTAATGGTTCCGTCCTCATTGCGGAGCAGCTGGCGCACGTAGAGGTCACCATAGGAGCCACCCTCGTTGAGGATGATCTTGGCACTCTGGAAGGAGGCCAGTGTCAGTCCGTTCTCCAGACCCTCTACGAGCTCCTTAATCTTGTTGCTGTTGTAGGAGATGTTGAAGTTGGTGCTCCAGCTCAGGTCATTGCAGAGGTCCTGATGCCAGCCCAGAGAGAGCTCGAAACCGGAGTTCTGCACGTTGCCGGCATTGACGTAGCGGTTGCGGATACCAGCCTCGTAAGGAGCCTCCACGGAGAAGAACTGGTTCTTCGTGTTGGTCTTATAGTAGGTGAAGGCCACATTCAGGCGGTGCTGGAAGAACTCACCGTCGAAGCCCACCTCGAAGGAGTGTGTCTTCTCGGGCTTTAGGGTGCGGAAAGGTGCATTCTCGGGGGCCGAGATGGCGCCCTGGCTCTTCAGGGTGTAGCGCAGGTTACTCATGTAGATGGGCACGTCGTTACCTACAACAGAATAGCTGGCGCGCAGCTTGAAGAGGTCGATGTTCTTACCCATGTCGAAGAATTTGTTCATCAGCCAGCTCATACCGACAGAGGGATAGAAGAAGGAGGTGTTGTCGGTGAAGGCCAGTGTCGACGACCAGTCGTTACGGGCCGACACGTCGAGGAAGAGACCATCGTGATAGCCGAACTGTGCGGTAGCGAAGACTGCGTTGAGGCGCTTCTCGGTCTCCATGGCATCGCGGGCGCCATAGGTGGAGAGGTTGCCGTAGTAGTTGTTCGGCGTGAAGATATTGGGATAGTAAGTGTCACCGGAACCGGGCTTAGTGAACTGGTTGCCGCCACCATAGAGGTCGACATGCGAGGTCTTGGTCTTCGTGAAGCTGGCACCGGCAGTGGCGCTGAGCATGAACTCATTCCAAGTATGGTTGTAGCTGGCAAGAAGGTCACCGTAGAGTTGGTCGCTCCAGTAGTGGTTGTCCTTCATCGTTCCCATCTTCTGGATGTCACCGTTTGAAGAGCCCCAGCTGTTGTTCACGAAGTGGTCCTCTCCACGCTCGTAGCGCAGACGGCCTTGGATATTCACATCGGGAGTGATGTCCCAGCGGACACTGCCACCCAGCTCGTAACGGTTACGATGGTCGTTGGCACGCTGGCGGTTGAGTACCCAGTAGGGGTTGTTGTACTGCTGCTGGCCCGTATTGGTCCAGTTCTGTACCTCGGTCTGACGGCTGGCGTTGAAGACAGCGTAGTTGTTCTTGTAGCTGTTCCAATCCTCACCACGCGGGAAGAGATATACGCCTGTGATGGGGTTCGAGAGGAATCCGGCTGCAGGCTGGTTGTTCACCCATTGGTTACTGTACTTACCCGAGAAGTCGACATGCACGGCGTCGAGCACCTTGAAGTTGACCTTCGACATGATGTTATGGCTGCGGTAGTCGTTGGTGGGCGTGATGCCATGGGAGTAAACATTACCGTAGGAGAAGTAGGCACCGAAGTTGTCGTTGCCACCGGCCAGTGAAATGGTGTTGTTGAAGGTGGCACCGGTGCGATAGAACTTCTTGGCATAGTTGGGAGCCTTGGAGGAGAGCTTCTCGCCCCAAGAGTAGGTGCCATTGTCGCTCATGCCGTAAGATTCCTGGAACTTAGGGAGCACCATGGGCATCTCGGCAGTGGTGTTGCTCGATACATTGACGCTGACCTTACCGGCATGTCCGCTCTTGGTGGTTATCATGATGGCACCATTGGCAGCCACAGCTCCGTAGAGAGCCGATGCGGCGGCACCCTTCAGCAGTGTTATCGAGGCGATGTCGTCAGGGTTGATGGTCGACATCACATCACCGCCGTCGCGGTCGCCACCGTAGTCGCCACCCACCTGGGCATCCACAGTCTTAGTCATGGTAGGCACACCATCGATCACAATGAGCGGCTGGTTGCTGCCACTGATAGACTTGTTACCGCGGAAGAGAATCTTCGAGGCACCACCGGCACCACCGGCATTAGGTGTAATCTGAAGGCCGGCAGCCTTGCCCTGAAGAGCATTGATCATGTTGATGCTCTTGATGTCGTTCACATCCTTGCCGCCGACGGTCTCGGCGGTGTAGGTCAGCGTCTCCGACTGTCGCTTGATACCCATGGCCGTGACTACCACCTCGTTAAGGCTTTCGGCGCTGGGACTCATGGTTACATTGATAACCTTGCGATCGCCGACAGGCTGCTCTACGGTCTCCATACTGATGTAGGAGAACACGAGTACATCCGAAGGTGCTGCCTGAATGGAGTAGTTACCATCAATGTCGGTCACTGCAGCGGTGTTCGTGCCTTTCACCGTAACGGTCACTCCGACAAGGGGTTCACCAGGAGCATTGTCCTTGACAAGTCCTGTCACCGTATGCTTTTGAGCATACGCTTCCGTAATGAACATTCCCAGGAGGAACATCATTACGGTGAGAAATGCCTTCTTTTGCATAATTCTTACGTTTAGAGTTTGAAGAGTTAATTATTGAGTAGTTGTATTTAGCAGGGCAAAGTTAACATTTTTTTCTTTGTAAGCAAGAGATTTGTTACAAATATTTCTTAGGCTTGACGAAAAGGCTCTTTTCTTTACAGGCTTTCGGAGTTTTAACAATAAAATCGGAAACTACAGACCGTTGTTTCCGATTTTATTGTATCTCTCACCGTAATCGATGATGCAATTAAGGTGTCTCTGTGTGGAGATTCAGGGGAGTAGCACTGACTACGGGGCGGCATCCGCGTGCGTCGGCCTTATCATAGCTGATATCTACCGTCCGGCTCTCACCGGGCATCAGCGGGAAATAGTTGTCACTATAGATGACGGGCAGTATCTGCTGTCCATCTTCTCCCTTCAGGCAGAGGCGAATGAGCAGTGCCGGTACATCGCCCTCATTGGTCACCGTCACCTGGCCCTTCCACTCGTTATCCGATAGTGGAGCAAAGTGACTCTCCGTGTGAATCCGGGCTGTGGGCAACGCATGCAGTGCCTGCAGATTGTCGGTGTCACGCCCCTCCACATAGAAGTTCTCCGAGACCAGTCTCCCGCCTTTCTCCAGCTTGAGCTTGATAAAATAGACCGCACTGTCGGGCACCTCAATCCGCATCGGGCTGACTGTCTCATCACGGTCGACGGCTACGTCGGCAGTATGCTCGCTGATGACGTTGCCCCACATGGAGAGCACCTGTGCCGTGGCCTTCATGTCTCCAGGCTTATCCACGCTGATGTTGGCCACCTCTACGGTGCGCTGGGCCGGATTGTACTGTATGTGGATAGGTTCCAAGGCCTTGCGGATGCCAAAGTAGGCCGCGGTAGGCTCCCAGTAATAATCGTAGGTGGCCCAGGTGAGTGCTGGCCAGCAGGGATGACTCATCCAGATGAGCACTCCCATCCTGTCTTGCAGTCGACTTTCAAACATTGCGCGGTGACCATCGTAATTCACCCACTGTGCCCACTCTGTGAATTGTCGGGCACTGGTAGCAGGTCCGAAATGGCGTTCTACCATCTGTGCGAAATTATGGCCGCGCCCCCTCGGGAAGTCGTGCTGCCCCCAGGCGTCACCCATCGGCCACAGTCCTTCAGGAGCCAGCATACGTTTCAGACTTTCGTAGTTGGGAATGCAGCTGATACCCTCTTCGGAATGCAGCTTGCCCGAGAGATGGCTGAAGTAGCGTGCTGAGGTCCACAGTCCGTAGGGACCACGTCCCGACACGCCACCGTCGGCTGAGCTGCCGATGTAGCCCAACTGGCTGTGCAACTCGGCTACAGCCCTCCGAAGGCTCTTGTCAAGAGATGCCGGGGGATAGCCCTCGTTGCGTCCGCAGTAGAGGGCTATCGAAGGATGTCGGCGCAATCGCTGGATGACATCGCGCGCATTGTCCATGAACATCGTCTCATCCTGCGGGTCGGGACCGTCCCAGGGATTGGCCAGCCAAAAGTCCTGCCACACCATGATGCCATACTTGTCGCAGGCATCGAAGAACTCGTCGTCGCCCACCTGTCCGACCCAGTTGCGCACAAGGTTCATGCCCATCTCGCGGTGATAACGGAGCGTGACGTCATATTCGCGGCCCCTATAGGTGAGGTTCGACTCAGGGAAGCCCCAGTTGCCACCGAGTGGCACGAATCGCTTGCCGTTGATCCACAGTTTGAGCTGTGTGTCCATATCCTTATACGCCATTTCCCGGATGCCCGCTTTGTAGTTGACGGTAGCGACATCGTGTCCGGCTTCACTTACCGTGAAGCCGGCATCATAGAGATAGGGCTCACCATATCCATTGGGCCACCAGAGGCGCATACGCTGTCGGCTCAACTGCGGAAATTCCTCCGGGCTGAAGCTCACCGTCCGCTTCTCGCCTCCTTGCAAGGTGACCGTCCGTTCGAACTGGATGCTGCCTATCCATCCTTTCACGGTCACGGTACGCACTGTTGAGCTCTCGTTGCTCACAAGGGCGGCAGGCGTCATCGAGGCCAGCGTGTCGGGGTGGTTGAGGGTGGTCGTCACATAGGGGTCGGCCACACGCACCCCCTCGTCAGCTGTGAGATAGACATCATTCCAGATGCCCATGCAACGGCCCGGTGTCGAGGTTATCCAATCCCAACCCATAGTAGGCGAGAAGGTGGGACTGTCGAGTCCAATCACTCCGCCATTGATGTCGGTGCTCTCGCTATTGGCCACCTTCACCGCTCCGGGGTGAGCATTCTTCACGACATGCACCTCCAGGGTGTTCTGTCCGTCGCGGAGCAGGGAGCTCACGTCGAAGCGGCCACGGATGAAGGCGCCGGCCGTACGGCCCACCTCCCTTCCGTTCAGTGTGATGACCGACTTCCAGTCAATGCCATCGGTATTCAGGTAGTGGCAGGGTTTCCCGTCAGGGTGCCACTTGAAGGAGGTGCGGTAGATGAAGTCGGCGTTGAAGAACGACTCCGATATCTGTCGCATGTTGTTGGCATAGAGGTTGTAGGGCACGGCTCCGATGTTCATGTAGCTCGTCAGTACGGTCCCGGGCACTGTGGCCTCCACCCATTGGCTGTCGCCGGCACGTCTTACTTGCCACTGGTTGAGCGAGCGTTTTCCGGTCCCGATGTCAAGGGTGTTGGCAGGCTCGGCATGGAGTCCGCCCCTCCCCATCACTTCGACCTCAGTCAGTGCATAACGCCCCGTTGCATCCGGTTGTGTCAGCCATAGCCGCACATAGCGTCCCTGTCCTTGGCACTTGAGTGTCTCGGTCAGGGGTCCCTGCTTCGGAAGGTCACAGACGTCCGACCACTTCTTACCGTCGTCGGACACCTGGACCTTGCCAGCTGTCGGACGGTTAATCCATCTGAGGACAACCTTGTCGAACTGCACCTGAGTACCCATGTCGATGCTTGCCCACTGAGGCTGACTGTCGGCATCCACGGGGGCCGACATCCAGCAGCTGAAGAAATGCTCCGAGGGTAGCCACTGCATGTTGCGGCGCGGCCACTTGACATCGTACATCTCGAATGTTTCCTCGTTATCAGTGATGCTGCCTTCATCGACTTCGCACAAGCGCCACCACACCGCACCGGGCATCTGGAACTCCAGTCGCAGATGTTGCAGTCGTCGGTGCGAGGACAGCGGTATGGCCAGTTTGCCACGGCTCAATGGCAGACGGGTGGTGCCCAAATGGTTATTGGGGTCGTCGGAGGCCGTCTGCTGCGTCACGTAGCCCGGCACTCCCTTTCCTGCTACTTTGCCCATCAGCCGCCATGTTTTCCCGTCGTCGCTGCCCATCACCGCCACACTCCACCCCTGGGTGGCCAGTGCCTTGTTGAAGGCGGTCTCGGTGATGAGACGCAGTGTGTCGAGGGTGATGCTCATGGCGGTCCAGTCATACTGTATCCAGGCATGGGGTCCATATATATAATAAGGTGTAACGGGATTGCCGTCGATACTCCTCAGTCGGGCTCTTGTGCGGTCGATACCCCGATTGGTGCTGACGGTAATGGTCGGAGCTATGCCCTTACTCACTATGCCGTCGGTGAGCAACTGTGCCGTGAGGTTCCAGTCCATCGACGACGAGGCCGTGGCACTGCGGTGAAGAGCCACATTGCGGTAAGTGTCATCTCTCACCATGCGGGGAGCCGTGTACTCCTTAGGGCTGCCGGGGTAGCGGCCAATGCCCCGGTTGAGGACGTCGTGGTCAGCGGAGGCCGGTGTGCCGACAGAAAGCGGACCCATCGCATGGATTCCCCCCTGACTCGGAGAGGAACTGAGGACCGCGGCAAGGGCCAGCAAGCGTAGCAGGCGCTTAATCATAGCGTTATCTTTTAGTTATTTGAGTACTATCTTTTCAGCGCGCTGTCCGTTGCCCGCACTGGCCACAGCCACATAGACACCCGGTCGAAGGGCGGAGAGGTCGATGGTGCTGCCCTCATACTGGCGGATGAGCAGTTCGCCATTGGCGTTGAAGATGCTCACCGAGGCAAGCGTCACGTCGGCCTTCACCGTGAGCAGTCGGTCATTGAGGTCGAAGCTCACCTTACCCTTGAAGGCCGAGCTATTGATGTCGCGGATGCCAGTCTCTGGAGTCCACGTCACACTGGGGTCTTTGGCTCCGAGGGTGAACTCATGCATGTTATACTTCGAGGGCTTGAGGTAGGTGTGCGTAAGTAGGTCGAGCACCGTGGCATAGCGCACATTGGAGAGCGACCAGTCGTTGCTGGTGTCATAGGTTCCATGCAGCTTCACTGTGGTCACGGCACCGCCGCCAGGCAGCACCACATGAGTGGTGTCCATGTGGGCACCATCGCAGAAGTAGTTGCTCTCGTCGTAGATACGCACGGTCATCTTGCCGTCGTAGCGTCCGCCGTCGTTGCGTATCTCGGCATTGAGAATGAGACAGTTCACGGGTACCTGGTAGTCGCGGGGCGTGAAGTAGGTCTCCTTCACCAGCAGCAGGTCGGGTTCCTTCTCACCGCCTATCACGGGGATGGTGTCGGTGAAGAAAGGACGGTTGGAGCGGTCGAAGAAGGTGATGACGTAATTGTCGTCACCGGGCAGCGTGAAGATCTGGTTGAACACCAAGTCTTTGGTTTCGCCGGCTCCCACCGTAAAGGTTTGGTTGGGCGAAGTGTACCAATGCTTCTTCACGGCGTCGCCGGCCACATTGAGGCGGAAGTGCACAATGCCGTCGTAAAGACCTCCCCGGTTGGTGACGCGCAGCGTCACGGTGGAAGGTTTGTCACTGGTCAGTGTGTCGGGGCTGGTGATGAGCTGCATCTGGAAGTCGCACTGACCGAGCGAAGCATAGAAGGCTGAGTCGGCGGTGATGTGCAGACTATAGCCGTTGGGCTCCCCGAGGGCTATCTCGGCCGGTTTCATCTCGTCGGAGCCCTTTTTGCAGAATCCGAAGGTCAGGGTATAGTCGCCTGCAGGCAGTGTGGTGGCAGGCTCGTAGAGTGCCGAGAGCGAGTCGAGGGGCTCACCGGCAGGCGTATAGCCGCGGTAGGCCACAGCGGTATCGACGACGGCACCCTTGCTGTCTTTCACGAAGAAGCCGAGGGCGGTGATGTCAAGGTCGGTATTCGACGGATTGTAGACCTCGTAAGAACTGAGCTTCACCGGTGTGCTGCGCTTCACCCTGGCACTGACGGCTGCAAGATTGTCGGCAATGATGCGCTCGGGAGCCATCACGCTGCTGCCGTCGCGGTCGGGCTCGAAGCCTATCACCATGTCCTGCACATAGTTGAATCCGTCGTTGTTGGCCTCGCCCGTAGTGAAGTCGAAATCGGAATAGGGGATGGCAGTCAGCAGGAAGTAGCCGTCGCTGGAACCGCCCCATCCGAAGTTGAAGTGGTAGTAGCCCTGGGCATTATAGCCGTCGCAGATGAACGAGTGACCCATGGAGAGGTCGGAGGTGGCACCGTCGTAGATGACAGGACGGGCGTTGCGGAGCTCATTGTCGAGCATGGCCGTCCAATCGGAGGCGGTGTAGAAGTCGCGCTTCACCAGCCGTGCGCCCTTGTTGTACTTGAAGTAGCGGGCCAGCGCCTGGGTGATGCGCTCGGAGTAGGCCCCGCTGCCACTGGCATCGTAGTCCATGTTGACAGCCACGCCGGCATCGTGGAGCAGCGTAGCTACAGCCTGCTTGGCCGCATCCGAGCTGCCTGCATCGAGGCTCGGTGCCATGTCGTCCCAGAGGTAGGGGTGGTCGAAGTCGACGGAGTCGGCCACATGGTGTGTGGTGGTGACATAGCGGTGCTTGCCGGTGCCACGGTCGGGCCACCGATAGTAGTACATGATCTGTCCCATGGCCGTGGCCACGCAGCCGGTCGGGGTGCCCTTAATGGGCACAAGGCGGTTGTAGTAGGTACCCTGTCCCCATTTGATGTTGCCCAGCAAGGGCTGCACGCTGTCGGTGCGCAGAGCGGGTGCCTGAGCCTTCAGACCGCGGGCTGCGGCATAGCGTATCTGACGCTGATACTGCCTGAGCCATATCTGTGCGTTGACGGGCATGCTGCTTAGGTCGAAGCTGCCGCTGTCGGCATAGCCCAACACGGGATAGGCAGCGTCGTCGGCGGCCACGATGACATAGCCTCCTCCTTTGCCCCGGTTGATGACGTAGAAGTCGTTCACTCCGCCCGTGCTTGCGGTGTAGGCAATGGTGAGCACAGCTTTAGCCTGAGCTTTTCGCATAGTGGCGGGGGTATGGGTGGCGGTGAAGTCGCTGGCTATCTGCAAGGCCCTGCGGCTGTCGATAGGAGCGGCTGCCACCCAGGATGCCGTGAAGACGACAAGGAGGGATAGTAATGTTCTCTTCATTTGACGATTACTTTATGATGGTTGATGATGTAAATGCCGGGAGTGAGACCCGAAGTGGAGGGAGCGTTGCGGCGCACGAGGCGGCCGTCGGGAGCATAGATATCGGACCGTTGTTCTGCGTCGGTCTTCAAGGTGCTGATGCCGGTCGAGGCACCCACTACGGCTGGTTCCGACTCGCTGCCGTCCTTATAGACTGCCGTCACGCTGTAGACGGGTGAGCCTCCCTCGGCATCGGCTGCTGTCCAGGATGTGGTGCCGACGGTAGCTGCAAGCGCACCGTCGCGATAGACGCGGTAGGCCACGGGAGTACCACCTTCCTCGAAGCTGAAATCGTCGAGCATGAGGAGCACGGCGCCACCGTCGCTCTCGTCGCCGCCGGGGGTGACGTGGCGAATGGCAAAGTAGCGTGTGCCTTTGGCCAGATGGAGCGTGTACTGCTGCCACTCGCCCATATAGATGTCAAATCGGTTGCGGATTCCCGAGGCGTAGTAGTCGGTGAAGCTCTTGGGCTCGGGTTTGGTCTTGGAGCCCAGGAAGTAGAAGTATTCATCGTTGTCCTGGTCGTTGCCCAAGGCATCCTTCGTCCTGCGGTTGCTCACCCAGAAGCTCACGTCCTGCTCCCTTCCGGAGAGCTCGGGCGAGATGAGCCAGTTGTCGGCCGAAGGATAGTAGGTGTCGGTGGTCTCGTCGTGGTAGGCGTAAGGGGCGCCGGCAAACTGCTGCCCGCTGTGGGCCGCCAGACTATCGCCGATGGAAGAGGGGTTCATGATGATGAAGGCCATCTTCTCGCCCACATGAGGATAGTCGGAATACTCGAACACACCGCCCGTAGTGGCTTTGTCGGCGTCGATGAGCGTCCAGTCGCCAAAGGCTGTTGTCCAAGGCTCATACTCCTCGAAGTCCTCGGTGCGCGCTCTGCTGTTGGGGGCCGGTGCCTCCCAGCTCAAGCTGCCCGGAGCTGTGAGTCGGAGCTGCCGCACTCCATGGCGCCAGGCTTTCTCGAGGGCGATGGTGCCGGAAGCCTGGTTGTTGTCGGCATAGGTGTCGCCGTCAGCAGTCACTGTGGCCGTGACCGTCAAT
>Ga0256406_1005013_pt1 | contig 14557 bp, 13 predicted proteins | sample RumenRJG_03DNA_FD_185986 | JGI IMG/M metagenome (GOLD analysis project Ga0256406, IMG submission 185986) | Bovine rumen microbial communities from Lethbridge, Alberta, Canada - RJG_03 | ecosystem: Host-associated > Mammals > Digestive system > Stomach > Rumen | place: Canada: Alberta | collected... | reverse complement strand
CGGCCTTGGGAAAACCGGCTTTAAGGACTTCCGGCCCTAAGGCAGAAGAAACATTGAATTTACCGTTTTATTGGGTCACTTTTAACCGGCCAAATGGGTCAAATTGAACCCGGCCTTGACACTGCACGCCGGGCAGCCCGCTCATCCGTTAATCCCACACCTCAAAATCCCTAAAATTTGCGGTCAGAAAATAGGTTAACCTCAAAAATCGCGATTTTTGAGGTTTGGCATTCTTGCACATATTCATATTATAAAAGCATCGCCCATAAATAACAATACAGAGGCCGGGACGGGCTCCCCTGCGGGAAGCTCCTACGCCGTCTCCGTCGAACTGAGGATAACAATGAGGTTCTCCGGTTCACCGGCAACCTCGTCCACTCGATTGAAGAAACGCCATCCGACCTCAACTCTGTAGGAGTGCGCCGCAGGCACGCCCTTCCCGGCCACTGGCTGTTTTGATCCGACTGGAATTGGCGATTTTAACCCGACTCTAAGAAGGAGCCTGGTTCCATAACCACTTAGCCACCTAATCCCTTAACCACGTTCTTTCCCCCTTGGAATCCCTGGGTGGCTCAATTTTTGGCAATCACGTGACTTACTTTTTCGTTGACATTCACTTTTCACTTAACCTTCCTCCCAATCCCTCGCACCTTCTCCTTCTCCTCCGGGCTCATGGCCATAAAATACACCACGGCTCCATAAAGCACCGTATATCCCAGGATTTTAAGAAGAAAGGCAAGTTTTCCGGTACCGGGAAACACATGATCCACTCCATATCCCACAACCAGACACAGCCCCACACTCAGACTGATCCGTCCAATCTGTTTCCAGAATTGAGGAATATCCAGACCGATATATTTTTTGTAGAAATAATTCATCACCACACCATTCCCCATGAGCATGGAAAATCCAGTGGCCACGGCACATCCAATGCCGCCGTACTTCATGCCCAAGGGAATAGCCAGCACCAGATTCAGCACCCCGGTAAGGAAATAAATCTTCGCCCGGAAGTCATATCGGTTCATGGCCTGTAGAATGGCCAGACCGATGTTCTGGATCAGATCAATGGTAAAGGGCAGGATGATCAGGATGGTAATCCAATAGGACTCTTCAAAACCTGTTCCTGCCCATAGCTGGATAAACTGCCGGCCGAAAATCATAAACCCGGTAGCCACCAGTGCCAGCAGGTAATACTGCCAGCGACCGATCTGGATAAACAATGCGGACAATTCCTTCATGGGTTTTCTCTGTGCCACCATCTCCGTAATATGAGGCAGGTACACCCCGGAAATAGCTGTGGATAAAGCCATATAATTCATATAGATCAGGGAAGCGATGGAATACACAGCCACTGCCGCCGTCCCCTGCACAATCCCCAGGATGATCTGATTGGTCTTCCAGAACACCTGGTCGATGAGACTGACACAGAAAACACTCAATGCCAGCTTCTTGAAATCACGGAACAGATCCTTGTTCCAGTAATGGAATCGGATGGTAATGTGCAGCCTGACAAAACAGTAGTAAATCCGTGCCAGGATCAGCCCTACATTCAGCGCCGTCTGGGCCACCGCCACTGCCATGGCCGTAGGATACTTCTGGAGAATCAGGATTACCAGCGCCGGCTGCAGAATCAGCTGTACCGTTTCCAGTCCCTTAAGGAACAGGAACTTTTCATGGGCATTGATCACCGACCGGAACACCATGGTGGAAAGGCTCACCGCAATGTTGAACAGCAGCAACAGGAACATCTGCCGGGCTTCCAGCAGTTCCCCAACCGTCATACTGGCCCCGAAAATCCCATCCAGGTTCCAGTAACAGATAATCCCCACCAACAGAGAAAGAGCCGTGGCACCCCCATACCCATACAAAGAAATGGCCAGGATGTTCTCCATCCCCACCTTGTCCTTTAACGCCTTGTACTTAGTATAAAACCGGGTAACCGCCGCTGTCAGGCCAAAATCCATGATGCTGAAATAAGCAATCAGGGACCCGATCAGCTGATACAGGCCGTATTCCGATTTGCCAATATAGTGCAGGAGAATGGGGACATAGAGAAAGCCAACAAGGGCGTGGAGAACAATATTCAGATAGCTGAGTAAGATTCCTATTTTACGTTCGTTCATTTTATTCTTTTTTATTGGGAAATAAAATCAATGCATAACCAAGCCCCATGAGAATCCAGTAGCTGCAAGTTATATTTAAATTATCACCTAAACCCGAAGCCATAATCCCAGCTAGAGAAATAAAGAAAAAAATATATTGTTCCCATTCCCTCTGCTCGTTAGTCAATTTTATCCGCTTTAATAACATAAATGCCAGAAAAATGGAAGGTACTAAATAAATCATTAAGCCAAGAATCCCTGTTTCTGCGAAACGAGTACAATATTCCCCTAAAGCAGGGAACCCTGATTTCATGATTCCCTTTTCCCTTTGGTTTTTTATCCAATATTGAACTTCAGAGTTTGATTTTCCCTCATCTGATAAATAATCAGGTATATAGGCATTTCTTAACGATTTTCCAACGCCCAATACAGGATATTGTTTACCTATAGCGATGCTAGCTTCTAGGATAGAAAATCGAGCCCTATTGCTTCTCTTATTTTTGCTAGCTAAAGATCCTACATTATCTTCTAAATAAGAAACTACTTCTGTATTGCCTTTATTGCCTTTATTGCCTTTATTGCCATACCCCATAGATTTTCCTTGAGGACTTCCTGGCATAAAACTTAACGAAAACGTTGCAAGCAAAAATGTTATCAATGAGACAATAAGAATAAAAATTGTTCGTTTTAAAAATGCCATCTGTTTTTTCCACAAAGAAAACAACAGTAATAAAATCTGTTCCCCAATAAAAAGTGCATTTGCGGTTCTGGCCTTTGTCAAAAAAAGTCCATATGTAAACATAAACATTACAAGTATAAGGACACTTTTCTTTTTTGTAGTCTGCGCTTGTCCCAACAGATACCACAGAAAAGGCATAGCAAATGCCGCATAAATGCCATAATAAGAAGGCTCAGCAAAAAGTGAGCGCAACTGGCCTTTCCATAAAAGTGGAGGCCACCATGTTCCATTGGATTTTATGTCATGAATGATTGGGTTCAGCGCAATTAAGATTTGTTCTGCAACAGGACTGCCCTTTAAATAAAAGAAATCTAACACATTATAACTACATACCAAAACAGTCGATATAAAAACCGCTTTCGTTAAAATGGAAAAACCTTCATGAGCATCTTTTCTATACCAGTTAAAAACCAAGTAAGGAACGGCAAAATACCAAAAAGTCTCTAACAGAAAACTTTTAATAGGACGGGCAAACATCCATGCTTTCAGCAATACCCCAGTTTCTATTTGTATTCCATGATTTGACAAAATACGCTGGAGAACTGGTAACTTTTCAATCTGATCTACCGGCCCAGATAAAATAGCTTCATAATAGGGATAAATTGCTAATCCGTGCAAAAAGGAGACCATCATGACAGCAATATAAACAATTATATAGGCAAGAAGAACCTTTTCTTCTTTATCAATCGGCCGCCTCACTCTTTTATAAAAAGCATAAAGCACACCTGCAAGGATCGGATAAAAGCTTAAATCTTTACCTAAAAATACCCCCAAGAAATTAAATTGCAAAGGCCGAGGTATATTGGAAAAAATAACAAATAAGACAATACTAAAAAACAATTTATTTCGAAATGATATGGACATAATGCTCTCTTCCCATAGAAAAATCAATCTATTTCTACTTTTAAAGTTACCTAAAATATGTTCTAGATAACTTTTTGGTTGAATTGCAAACTTTTAGAATAGTTTATTAGATATATCAAAATTGAAATGCACTCTTGATACCCATCCACTGCTTGTCTTTTTCACTAAGATTTAATGGTGTTCCATCTTCAAGATAATACCCATCTCCACTGGCAGAACCGTGATAATCTCCTGTTACCTGGGGCCATTGGATGCCAATTTCCGGATCATTCCAGGCCATGCCTCCTTCGTCATTGGGATGCCAGTAATCATTGACTTTATAACAGAATTCGGCTTCGTCGCTGAGTACCAGGAAACCGTGGGCGAACCCTTCGGGAATCAAGAACTGCTTCTTGTTTTCGTCAGTTAGCTCCACTCCGTACCATTTCCCATAGGTCTTGGAATCAACCCGCAAGTCCACGGCTACATCGAATACGGATCCCTTAACCACTCGGACTAACTTGCACTGGGGAAAATGTTTTTGAAAATGTAATCCTCTCAGTACACCTTTCTTTGACATAGACTGATTATCTTGAACAAAATTTACTCGAATACCAACTTCTTCTAAGTCACGTTGATTATAGGTTTCCATAAAATAACCACGTGCATCGCCATGAACTGTTGGTGTAATCACACATAAGCCTTCAATACCACCAATATTTTTATTGACGTGAATCTGACCCATTTTCTAATCATTCCTTTCTTTCATAAAAAAATGAAAAATGCTAACAAATTAAAAATTGAAACACAAGATGATTATCTTTTTAATTAAATTTCTCTATTTCCTATACAATGATATTTTCTATCTTGCCTTTCTCAAACTTTATTTTCGTAAAATAATAATTAGGGACTATCACACATCCTTCTCCAAACAACTAAATCATATTTTTACAAATATTTCATATTCTAAGTAAAGCTATACTTTTATATCATTTATAATAATATTATTGCAAACATGTATGCTTGAATTTAATTTTATAATAAAGGTAAATTGGCCAGTAAATTTGGTATCGAAAGCACAGTAAAACCAATTTTTCTTTCCATCTTTTTGCGTTATACTCCACGTTTACTGCAACACGTATTGCTTTCATACGTTTAAAAAAGAAATAATATGAATTGGGTAAGTCTTGCACCAAACCAGCTTTTCGTATAGTCCCCATAAGGGCTTGTCCCATAGATAAATCAGCATCATCAGTGTGTTTTCTATTTAAAAATACCGACATATGTTTTATGTGCTCTATGCGATTATAAAAAGTCTTCATCGACAATGAACTACTTAGATTTGAATCCTTATTTATACGGTAGACGTAATAAATACTCTCTAATTCAATAAAATATTTATCAATCCACATATAATAGTCCATATTAAAAACACTGTCTTCGTGGAAATTCATAGGTTCCGAAAATAATATCTTATGTTTCTTAATAATTTCTAGTTTATATAACTTTCCCCATGTAGCATCATTTAGACTTTGTAACTTATAATAGTCCTCTTTTATATTTCCAATGCAATTTTTAAAATCAATTGAGTAATTATTTTGGTTAATATCTGTATTGTCATAAGTAACTTTGCTTATAACAAAATCTGCATTTTTAGATTCGGCAGTATAAACTAATCCTTCTACATATTCACTATTAACGTAATCATCACTATCGACAAACAGGACATACTTTCCATTTGCATTCTTCAAGCCTTTATTACGACTGCAGGAAACTCCACTATTTTTCTGATTAAATAATTTTATACGAGAATCATTCTCGGCCAGCTCATAACAAATTTTTGCCGTATTATCATAACTTCCATCATCAATCAATATTATTTCAATATTAGTATAAGTTTGTTTCATAAGAGAATGTAAACACCTGTGAATCGTTTTTTCTCGATTGTATACAGGTATGATGATAGATACCAAAGGAATATCTTTTGACCTCATATATACCTCAAATTCTATAAAAAGTGACGTTCACAATAGTCTGAAATTTAACTAAGTCTACTTAATTCCATTAAATATCTCACAAGAGCAGACTGCCAAGTTGGCAGTTTTTTAAATCCGTAATATTCTAATTTATTTTTATTCATTCTACTATTAAACGGTCTCTTGGCTTTTGACAAACCATATTCGGCAGTCGTGACAGGAATAATTTTTATAAAGTAACCAGCCTGCCTAAATATTTCCTTAGCAAAATCATACCAGGAAATAAATCCTCCTTCATTGGTGGCATGATACACCCCATATTTATCTGATTCTATCATATCCACCAACAGTCTAGCCAAATCTTTTGTATAGGTAGGAGTGCCGATCTGGTCATTAACCACCCGCAGGGTATCGTGGGTCTTCCCCACCTTCAGCATGGTTTTTACAAAGTTGTTTCCGTTCAGCCCAAATACCCAGGCAATCCGGACGATGAAATACTTTTCCAGCAGTTCTTTGACTGCCAGTTCCCCTTCCAGTTTGCTTTTACCATATACATTCAACGGAGCAAAAGTCTGGCAATCCGCTTTCCAGGGTTCTGTTCCCTGCCCGTCAAATACATAATCCGTGCTGATGTACAGCATTTTAGCGTCCATCTCTTTGCAGAGTCGGGCGATATTTTTTGTGCCCTGAACATTCACAGCCTGTACTTTGGCCTGGTTTTTCTGATCTTCAGCCGCATCCACAGCCGTCCAGGCTGCACAATGAATCACGGCATCCGGACAGATTTTTTTCATCACCCCGCGGACATTTTTACTGTCTGTAATATCCATCTGCACATAAGGGCCTGCCGCCGCAGCACTGCCATCGGCCACTCCATGATACTCTGCCGAAGATCCGCTGCCGATTGCCTCATGCCCCCGTGCAGCCAATTCATTGACAACATCATGCCCCAGCTGTCCATTGACACCGGTAACGAGGATTTTCATTGTTGTACTCCTTTTTATAGCCGACAACCTTCAGTGGCCAGCAGTCAGTAAATTCACTTGACTTGCAAATTAGTTATACTGTGCCCAAAGTTGTTGACACCGTAACTTTTAAAAAAACCTCCATTTTTGATATGGATTCTGCTGGAAACCCCACTTTTCTGACAGTTACTCCCCTGACGGCCGGCTGCTGGCCACTGAATGCTCATTTCATCTCATACATCTTCTCATAGTATTTCTGATATTCCCCGCTGATAATGGGCTGCCACCAGTCTTCATGATCCAGATACCACTGGATCGTTTTTTTGATGCCGTCGGCGAATTTGGTCTCCGGGAGCCAGCCGAGTTCGTTATGGATCTTGGTGGGGGCAATGGCGTATCTTCTGTCGTGGCCTTTCCGGTCGGTCACATGGGTAATCAGACTTTCCGGTTTGCCCAGTTCTTTGCAGATCAGCTTTACGATGTCGATATTCCGCATTTCATTGTGGCCGCCTACATTGTAGATTTCCCCCACTCTGCCCTTTTGAAGGATCAGATCAATAGCCCGGCAGTGATCTTCCACATAGAGCCAGTCACGGACGTTCAGCCCGTCCCCGTATACCGGCAGATGCTTATCGTGGAGAGCGTTGATGATCATCAAAGGAATCAGTTTTTCCGGAAAATGGTACGGCCCGTAGTTATTGCTGCAGCGGGAAATGGTCACCGGCAGTCCGTAGGTTCTATGGTACGCCAGCACCAGCAGATCGGCACCGGCTTTGGAACTGCTGTAGGGACTGGACGTATGGATGGGCGTTGTTTCCGTGAAGAACAAATCCGGACGGTCCAGGGGCAGGTCTCCATAGACTTCATCGGTGGAAACCTGGTGATACCGCTGGATCCCGTATTTCCGGCAGGCATCCATCAGCACGGACGTTCCGATGATATTGGTCTGAAGAAAGATTTCCGGATTCTCAATGGACCGGTCCACATGGGATTCGGCCGCAAAGTTCACGACCATATCCGGATGTTCCTCTTCGAAAAGCTGATAAACCCCTTCCCGGTCACAAATATCCAGCTTCACAAACCGGAACTTGGGATTATTCATCACACTAGCTAATGTAGAAATATTCCCCGCATATGTAAGTTTATCCAGGCAGATAATCCGGTCCTGAGGATGATTCTTTATCATATGGAAGATGAAATTAGAACCTATAAAACCAGCACCACCAGTAACGATAATATTCATGATATTTTCCTCGTAAATTAAGACTCACGTAAAAATCTTGCCATCCACTACTTTCTGCAGATACTGGCCGTAGGGGCTTTTGCCGTATTGTTTGGCACTTTCTGCCAGTATGGTTTTATCGATCCAGCCGTGCATGTAGGCGATTTCTTCCAGGGCAGAGATCTGTATCCCCGCACGGGTTTCCACGGCTTTTACGAATTCGGACGCTTCAAACAGGCTGTTGATGGTCCCGGTATCCATCCAGGCATACCCTCTTCCCAACGTTACCACATTCAGGTTTCCCTGTTCCAGGTACATTTTGTTCAGATCCGTGATTTCCAGTTCTCCACGGGCAGAAGGCTTCACCTTTTTGACATATTCACAGACATGGGCATCATAGAAATACAGTCCCGTCACCGCATAGTTGGATTTGGGATGCTGGGGTTTTTCTTCAATGGAAATGGCTTTGCCGGTTTCATCGAATTCAATGACCCCGAACCGTTCCGGATCATCCACATAATAACCAAAAACCGTGGCCCCTGTTTCATTAGCCGCCGCCTGTTTCAAATGGCCGGTTAACCCTGCTCCATAGAAAATATTGTCCCCCAGGATCATGGCACACCGGTCCCCGTCAATGAATTCTTCCCCCAAAATAAACGCTTGTGCCAGTCCATCGGGAGACGGCTGCACCTTGTAGCTTAAATGGATGCCATATCGGGAGCCATCCCCCAATAATCGCTCAAAATTAGACAAATCATGAGGCGTAGAGATTATGAGAATGTCCCGAATACCCGACAACATAAGACTAGATAGCGGATAATAAATCATTGGTTTATCATAAACAGGCAATAATTGCTTCGACGTCACCATTGTTAGCGGGTAAAGTCGTGTTCCACTGCCTCCTGCAAGAACAATTCCCTTCATTTCATCACCTCATTATTTATATAATTTTCAAGTTTTTTCTATACTATAGCCACCCTAATAGAATATATGCTTTATAAATAATATATTCATACAACGGTGTATTAGAAAAACCTCCTCTAAAAAATAGTTTTACTCTCGAAGAAAACATATTTCTTGCATAAGAGACATCATAAACTGTCCTTAATTTAGGTTCAAGTATATTTGACTTAAAATAACGTATTAAAATGCTTGCATAATAGCTCGCTTTATCTCTTCTTTTATACTTTTTCAAAGTCCAATCGATGCTTCTAACTCTCTTTAAGAATAAATCCATGCCTTTCTTCATGGCTCCAACTACATTATTTCCATGTTGTCTATATAATATATAAGAATTTGAATCATAAATAATAGTTCCGGTAAAGTGAGCAAGGGTAAAAAGCCAAGTATCATGATATAAATGTTGATAGTCTTTTTCTTCAGGAATAAAATTCTTACAGAGATTCCTAAGACTTTTATTAAAGACCATCGTACACCCAGATGCAATATTCCCCTTCATCAAAACATCTAAGTCTCCAAATAAGGGAACTATATCTTTTTGTGGCATTTCATTTAATTTTTTATCCACAATTATTTTTCTTGAACAGTAAAGAGTTGGTTCATTGTGTCCGTCTAATTGTTTTATTGCCATTTCTATTTTTAATGGCAGCCAATAGTCATCCTGATCACAAAAGGCATAATAATCAGCTTCTGGTGCCTTTAAAAGCAATTCAAAAAAACTTTTTACTACACCCACATTTTTTCTCTCCCATAATTCAATTTTCCCTGTTTGTTCATATTTTTTTAAAATTGAAAGGGTATTCTTATCACTAGAACCGTCATCACGTACAAGTATATGAATGTAACTTGATACAGTTTGTTGTAATAAACTATCAAGTTGGGGGATTAAATATTCGCCGCCATTATATGAACTAAGAAGAATTATTATTTTTTTCATTATATAATCTTCCCTTTTGCTACCTAAAAACAGCCAATAACGACTTGATTATTCATTCATCTTTGAAGAGATTCAATAGTCCGTACAAACATTTTATCTAAACTATTCTCCGCCTTCCACCCCAACTGCATTAATTTTTGAACATCAAGGTTCATATAAAGTTCGGGCATAAATTTTTCCGTTGATGAAGGCGACTCCGTTTTTACCAATACTTTTATATTACCATTAGCTACTACGCGCGCAACCATTTCTGCCATTTCTCTAATAGAACAGTACGTTTTATCATTTGCTGCGTTATAAACTTGGCCATATTCATCGTGTGTCATTACTGTCAATATTGCAGTGGCTGCATCTGCGAGATAAAGATAACTTCTCTTCGTTTTTCCTTCTGTTAAAAGTTCAATATTATTCTGTTGCACTGCACACCGAATTAGCATGGCAAAAATTCTCTGATCATCATAACGAATCCCAGGGCCAAATGTTTGAGTAAGCCTTATGCAGTTTACAGGGACTTTATATTCTTTGTAATAAGAAGCACAAAGGCTCTCGCATAATCGTTTACTTTCTGGATAGGAATTTCGAGCACTCATAGTATCAATATACGATGGATGCATTTCCCCCACTTTTTCCTCGCTATGAACTGGTCCATACACTTCCATACTGGAAAGATAAACCATTCCTTCTGCATGCTTTTTTATCGCTAACCGAAGCAGATTCCACGTGCCCTTAATAGATATCAGGATTGTTTCAACAGGATTTGCGACAAAAAAAGAACTGCTAGTTGGTGAAGCAGCATGAAGAATGAAATCTATATTTCCATCGATTTTCGGCAAGTTTTCTACTGCCCCTTGAATTAATTTTAAATATGGTAGTTGTTCTTCAAGTTGTCTTTTAAATTTTATTCTTGCTTTTTCGCAATCCCTTACTAAAGCTACTACATGAATTTTATTTGTATGGCATCGATTATAATAAAGTAAAGAATTGATAAAATAAGAACCAATTAGACCTGTTCCTCCTGTCACTAGAACAGTTTTATTTTCCATCCGTTGCCATTTAATATAAGGTCTGCTTACAACATATTCCAAATCTTCCCTTAAAATTTTATTCTCAATCCACATATATGCCTCACAACCCAAGAATCTGCAAATTTTCTTTTGCATCCATAATTGCTCGAAAAACATAAAAATCAGAAGGTGTTGTAATTTTTATATTCTCTGCCGGTCCTTCTACCGTAAAAAGTTCATAGCCATAATACTGCATCAAACTGGCAGAATCAATAAAATGATTCAACCCTTCTCTTCGTGCCCTTTCATGGGTATCAAGAATTTCCTGCAGTTTGAAACATTGTGGTGCTTTGGCCATTTCGCAACGTGAACGGTCAAAAATCTGCCCCACCCTGTTATTTTCCTCGTTTTTCAAAAATATCGTTTCAATAGCAGGAGATACAGTAATGCCATTGCCATTTTTCTTCACACTTGCAATGCAGTGAGTGATGGTCTCCTCGTTGATCAAGGGCCGAACACCGTCATGGATCAGGACAACATTGTCCCCTCCATATAATTCCTGCGCTGTTTTTACTCCATGATAAATTGATTCCTGTCCGCTGTCTCCGCCTGGCACAATTTTAGCGACTTTTGTAATCCCGAATTTTTTCAAAAGGGCTGCTGTATATTCTATCCAGCTTCCCAGGCAAACTAATACGATGGAATCAATCATGGGATGATTTTCAAAGTTTTCCAATGTATAAATCAATACTGGCTTTCCGTGCATTTCCAGGAACTGTTTGGGCTTAGATTTCGTGTTCATACGAGTTCCTGTACCGCCAGCAAAGATTACTGCTATATTCATCAATTTCACCTCATTCAAGAAGATACGCTTCCATATCATGTGTTTTTCTTTTTTCTACAGGTGGAAGCTGCATATAATCGCCGTATAATCCTTTAAGATAGCTATCCCAGCAAGAGTACACAGAGAAAAAATGATGTTCAAACTCCATGGAAACGAAAGATTCATATTCACTTTTTTTCATTTTTTCTCCCAATCCGTAAAGCCCCCATGTGATTGCCCCAACATAGTCTGATTTATCATAGGGAATTCTGCGGCTGATTTCTTCTATTTTTTTTGCACATCTCTCTCTTCCGTACATTAGCGCCAGAGGCTTTAAAATATATTTACTAAGTTTTCTAAAGATTGTTGTTCCTTCACCTAACCGAGCATCACATAGCATAAAAATACGACGGTAAGTACTTACTGCTTTATAAATTTTAGTAGTTGCTGCATCATCCTCTGGTAAACCATCTACGGGGAAAATATCTATCCATAAGCTTGCAGCTTCAAGGCTGGAATTATATTTTGAATAAATGACAGTATTACGGTCAATAATTTTAGTGAAAGGAGCACTATAATTACCCAATGAAAAGGATCTAACTTCTAAATTGTTTGCTTCAGATTTAAAGTTCTGTATAAACTTTTCATAATCAGGGCGAGGCATACACACATCAATATCGTCGTCCCAGGGAATAAACCCTTTATGCCTTACTGCACCCAATAATGTTCCTCCTGCTAAGGAGTAACGCAAATGATATTTCATGCAAAAATCATGAAATACTAAAAGTATCTTCAATTCTCTATTTTTGATATCGCAATTTGTTAATCGTTTCATTTGTTTATTTATCCTAATTCTGGCCTAATTGTATAGCGGCTGTTAATCCCATAAATAGATACTTCATATAATTAATTACTATCGGTATTTAAAAGAACAATAAAAGCATACACTTCAAAAATGAATAATGGCTGTTTAGTGCATTTAAAATATCGTTAGTATTTCTCAACCTTAAGAAGCAAACACACGCTTCTATATATTTAGTATTTTAGCTATCAGCCGTCTTAATTTCATTTTTTTCTGTGCCGTTTCCGATAACCATGAACCATTAAAATGATGTATCGTAAATGTGCTCTCTGTCTTCATAATTTTTCCAGTTCTCCAAGATTTAGCACATAAATAATCAAATGGCAATAATGCTATATTATTACCGAAAACAACTTTTTCTCCATTCAACTTCAAATGGTAGCTTTCTTTTGTTAACCTTGTAATAACTTCTACATTTGTTGTCAAATCATAACTTCCATCTTCTTTTTTAAAATGACGATTATCATAATCATGCAGAAGCAATGCTATCCATTCATTATTTGGGACAGCTGCCATAGTACCCGTTTGAATAAAATGATCAGATTCAAATCCGGATACCGCATTATATTTCCTCAATGGATCCAAAGATTTCAAAACCTCTACATCTGTATCTAAATAAAATCCACCAAACTCATGTAAAACTTTCAACCTTACATAATCAGAAACGAATGCCCACTTATGAGCTTCATACGCTTCTTTGCAATATACATTTTCTCGAACATCAAAATTGGTTTCATTCCACTCTTTGATTACATAATCAGGACAATATTTTTTCCAGGTCTTTTTTAGCTTTATTACAGAATCCGGTAATACATTTCCACCGAACCAACAATAATGAAGGATTTTGGGAATCATTCATTAATCCCCCTTATGTCTTAATCTAAGAAAAGTTTGATAAAACCATTTTCTCAATCTATTTGGCATTAATCGCACTATTCCTCGTACGGTACAATTGAATATAAATTCTTCTAAATTAATAAATTTATTGTGTAACATAAATTTTTGAAAGCGAATATCTTGACAAAGATATTTTATCCCACCACGCCTTCCAAACAGATTATTATCCGCACGACAGTACAACAATACATCCTGAATATTTGCCATTTGATATCCAGCTAAAAGTATTCTGATGCATAAATCGTAATCTTCAAACCATAAAAAATGGCGATAATTACCACTTTTTAACACTGCAGATTTTTTAAACATAACAGAGGGATGTCGCATCGGATTTCTTTTTTTTGCAAACTTTAATATTGCTTCATAACTTTCTGGATATTTAACATATTGATCAGGATGTTGATAATCTTGGCTAAATTCTTCTACGTTCGTACCTACAACAGCTATATTCGGGTTTTCAGTTAAAAATTGTAATTGCTTTGCAAATCTATGTGGATGACATATATCATCAGTATCCATACGAGCTATAATTTCATTTTTACACTCAAGCACCCCATCTCTTAACGCAATTCCAAGTCCTTGGTTTTTTTCGTGAACTATAAAATGAAATAAACCCGTTGTATTCTGATATTTTTTCAACACATTCTCTAATTCTTCCGTCAGAGGTCCGTCTTTCACCAATATGATTTCGCTTGGTTGAATTGTATTTCTTAAGATACTATCTAAAGATTCACTAAGAAATGCAGGATTTTCATTTTTGTAAAGTGACATTAAAATAGAAAAAGATGTATAAATTGCCATATAAACCTCGTGAGCCAAAGCATTCTTTCTGTAAAATTTTACAAAGACTCATATCATTTTGCTTCTATCAAAAATATACTATAAAAATCCAATTCACATAAAACTTCTCCACAAATTGAATTTGCTATTTTAAAATGAAATAATTAGTTCATGTCAACATTTTCTAGAGAATCCCCTATAAGAAAAAGCGGTAAATTGCAAGTTGAATTTGAACAACTATAATCAAGAAACACACTCAATAGCATAAACTTCATCGAGGAATGCATCAAATAGCTCTGACGGCGTATGGTAGCCCAAAGCACGACGTGGGCGCTGGTTCAGCGTATCTGCCATGTTCAGGATATCCTCATCAGAGAACCGCTCTATGGACATGCCCTTTGGGATGAAATCCCTCAGCAAGCCATTGTGGCGTTCGTTTTGAGCCCG
>Ga0256406_1005012_pt1 | contig 14558 bp, 11 predicted proteins | sample RumenRJG_03DNA_FD_185986 | JGI IMG/M metagenome (GOLD analysis project Ga0256406, IMG submission 185986) | Bovine rumen microbial communities from Lethbridge, Alberta, Canada - RJG_03 | ecosystem: Host-associated > Mammals > Digestive system > Stomach > Rumen | place: Canada: Alberta | collected... | reverse complement strand
TTGGATGGCCTTCCTGAATTTCCGGATGCTCCGAAGAAAGATTCCTAGTCATAAAGAACGAAGTCTTGCCATGCGAATCCATGACAAGACTTTTTTCTTTTTCTTCAGTTTTGCTTTCCTTTTCTTTGGGAGCGTGCTAATTTATCCTTGGAGTGGGAAAAAGTGGGAAATTATTTTGGAACCTATGAACGTACTTTAGATGCCAAAGGCCGCTTACAACTTCCGAGCAAACTCGTGAAGGAAATGCCGTCTTGCCTCTATTTGTTACGCGGCTTCGAAGGAGCGGTCTCGCTCTATGACGAAGACTCGTTCCAAACCTACTTAGCTTCCTTGTCCAAACTTCCGTATCTCGAAAAAGAAGCCCGTGCTTATTTAAGGCTTGCCACATCGAGCGTGGAACGGATGGAAGTGGATTCCCATGGCCGCATTACGTTAGGTAGTGCCATCTTAACCCGTTATTCCTTAGGAAGTGACGTGGTTCTGATCGGGGTTCTAGACCATATGGAATTATGGGATAAAGCCACGTATGACGCTTACTTAACGGAACATTCATCCACATTTGAGGAAATCGCCGAAAATTTAAGCCATCTTGGCGAAGCGAAGGAGTAGTTATGGGCTTTCATTACAGCGTCATGCTACCCGAAACCATCGCTTTGTTAGATCTAAAGAAAGATGGCATTTACGTCGATTTGACCTTAGGAAGAGGCGGTACTTCAAGTGCTATCCTCTCTCACATCCCCTCTGGCCATCTTTATAGCTTCGATTTAGATGAAGAAGCCATCCAAGAAAGCCAAGAACGACTTGCTAAAGTCGGAAATAATTTCACCATCATCCATTCGAATTTCCGCGACTTCGTGCCTCGTTTACAAGAAATTGGGGTCAACGAAGTCGATGGTATTACGGCTGATTTAGGGGTCTCTTCTCCCCAATTTGACGAAGCAGAACGCGGTTTCTCTTACCGCGAAGATGCTCCGCTCGATATGCGGATGAATCAAGAAAGCCCCGTGAGTGCCGATTCCATCGTGAACGGATATTCGTATGAACAATTGCGCGATATCTTCGAACGTTATGGCGAAGATCCGTATGCAAAAGCCATTGCGGCGGCGATCGTGAAGCAAAGAGAAACGAACCCCATTCATACGACAGGAGAGCTCGTTGCGCTCATTAAACGCGTGAAACCGGCAAGGGAACTCAAGAAGAAAGGCCATCCAGCCAAACAAATCTTCCAGGCATTACGGATTGAAGTGAACCAAGAGATGGATAACTTAAGAATCATGCTAGATTCCTTCGATTCCATCTTAAAACCGGGTGGACGGATTGCCATTTTGACCTTCCAAAGTTTGGAGGACCGAATGGTGAAAGACAAATTCCGTTCCTTGACAGTCGTGGAAGGAAGTCGCGAAGGACCAGATCTCTTGCCTAGCGAATTGCCCGAGGCACCTTATGTCGCCTTAACGCGGAAGCCTATCACAGCAAGCGAAGAAGAGCTGGCTGAAAACCATCGTTCCAAAAGCGCGAAATTACGCGCCATTCAAAAGAAGTAAAGGGAAACTATTGCGATAGCAAAGAAAGGAGGACACCCATGAAAGACAAGCTAGAAAAAACGGGTAAAACCAAGGCTTATTACCGGTTACGCTTTGCCACAAAAGCCACTTTGATTACGCTTGCGACATTCCTCCTTGCGGCCATTCCGGTCGGGGTATCCTACAAGATTGCGGAGACCGCCAAAGCCGAAGAAAACACGGAAAGTAGCAGTGTTGTATCTTCCGAAGAAGAGACGAGTTCTTCCCTTGATGAAGACATCGTCTTAGCCTAAGCCCCGTCAAAGCCCTAAAAACCTTAGGGCTTTTCTTGTTATTTCTAAAAAGATTTTCTTCGTATCTTTCTTGCCTATTCCCTTTGTAAAAGAATGTTAAAACCTTTGATTCTATCGATACTTTACTATGATTTTATCCTTGGTTTTATAATTCCTAAAAAACTACTAAAACACCTCTAACAAACTTCTAATTTTCTTGTCAAATAAACCTGTCTATTCTAGAATAGAATACAAGTTATGGAAAACCCGAATTACATCAGCGCACTTGAAATTACCAATTCCTGCTTTCGCTTGGCCGTAGGCTTTTTATCGAAGGATGGAACGCCTTGCCTCATTTGCTACCGCGAAGTTCCATTAGCGCCAGGTGTGGTGAGTAATTGGGCCATCTTAGATCAAGATGCCTTAGTCACGGCGTTACAAAGCTTCCATGATATTCAAGACGAAAGCACGGGGCTTCATATCACGCCGCAGAATTTATGTGTGGTTTTGCCACCCCGAGGCTTTTTGATTTATCAAGTGCAAAAAGCGACGACATTAGTCGGTGGCGACACCGTCGGTTCCGTCGATGTGACGAATTGCCTTTCCTTGATTCGCCAAGAAAAGTTACCCGAAACCGAAAGTACGATCGTCGATATCGTTCCTGACTTCTTTGTGGCGGGCAATGCGAAATATGCTTATCCGCCGCTTGGCCAAAAAGGAACGCAACTCACGATTACCGCGAAGTTACATACGTTGCCGAAAGAGACGTTAGCGACATTCCGTGCCGTAGTGGAAAGCGCAGGATTCCGGGTTTATCGGACTGCTGTGGCGCCGTATTGCGCTTCGGAGCTTCTTGCCACGATGCATGGCTACCCCGATACGTATTTCTTACTCGATTTCGGAGCGGAGTTCACAAGCTTATCCGCCATCGGGCAGAATTCGGTCATCCGTTCCCGCTTCTTCGCGAAAGGGAGCGCGAATCTATCGCGCCAAATCGCTGAAGAACTGGACTTACCTTTCACGGAAGCCAACTGGCTCAAAGAGCGGTATGGCTATGATTTAGCGGAGCATCGTTATACGATGTCGCTTCTTGGCCCGAATGGTGCACCGTTATCGAAGAAAGTCAGTCAAAAAGAATTAAATGCGGCGATTTTGCATTACTTCGAACAACAATATAACCCGAATCTTGTGCCCGCCATCGGAGAAGTGGCGACAAACAAAGAAACAGCGTTCCGTGATTGCCCCATCTTAATTACAGGGGGTGGTGCGGAATTACGGGGTATTGGTTCCTTACTGGCCCCCGTATTGCAACAACGGACCTTATATGGCGTTTTGCCTTCCGTATTAGGCGCAAGAACCCCGAAAGCAACGAATGTCCTTGGCATGATTGTGGCCGAGGGAAAACATAAAACTTCAGAAAGTGATATTTACCGTGGCGTGTCGACCTTATCCCGTGAATCCGCGTCCGGTAGAGGAGGAAGATAACCATGAGTGACGATTTCGAAAATGATTTGGACTCATTTGAGCCCGTAGCGCGTATTGTCGTCATCGGTGTCGGCGGCGCTGGCAATAACGCCGTGAACCGCATGATCGATGAAAATATTCAAAACGTGCAATTTTATGTCATGAACACCGATAAACAGGCTTTGGCCTCTTCCAAAGCTCCGCATCGGATTTGCTTAGGCAGTGAAACGACGCATGGTCTTGGCGCTGGTGCGGATCCGGCCGTCGGCGAAAAAGCCGCGCTCGAATCGAAAGACGAAATCAAAGAGATCGTTAAAGGTGCAGACATGGTCTTTATTGCCGCTGGCATGGGAAAAGGCACTGGCACGGGTGTTGCCCCGGTCATCGCGAAAATCGCGAAAGAATCGGGTGCTTTAACGGTAGCCATCGTGACTCGTCCTTTCTCTTTTGAAGGCACAAAACGCACGGAAAACGCCGTGCAAGGCTTAAGAAAACTTAAGGATGCCGTCGACTCCGTCATCATCGTCTCGAATGATAAATTATTAACGAATTCAGGCGGCGTATCCGTCGATAAAGCGTTCCAAGAATCGGACCGTATCTTGGCCCAATCCGTAAAGACCGTCGCGGACTTAATCTTAATCCCTGCCCAAATCAACTTGGATTTTGCCGATGTCCGTAGCACATTAAAAGATTCGGGCGTTGCCTTAATTGGCTTTGGCCAAGGCAAAGGCCCAAACAAAGCGGAACAAGCTGCCTTAAATGCGATTAACTCTCCGTTACTCGAAGCCAATATTCGTGGGGCAAGAAGAGCAATTTGCTCCATTACGTGTGGTACGGCCGTCACGATGTACGAAGCGCAGCGCTGCGTGCAAAAAATCGTGGAAGAAGCCGGTGGTTCCGTTGATGTGAAGCTTGGTGTCTCCATTAACCAATCGTTAACGGATGACCTAGTCGTGAGCGTCATTGCTTCAGATTTTGAAAACGGCGATGACTTTATCGCAGCTCCAACGCAAATCTCGCAAACGAAGCCGATTATGCCTGCGCAACCTGCGCCAGCCATGGAACAAGCCACGAATGGCGGCGATGCCCCACGTGCCGATGACATCAACCTTTCCGATATCCTCCGTCCTGACTTTGGGAAAGACGGGAACGACGGAAACTTGTAACAAAACGAAAATAACGGCATCATTTGGTGCCGTTTTTCGTTGAAACGAAAGCGAAAACCTCGTATTATCGTTTCGGCTAAGATCGTAGAGCGGTCAATGGCAAATCACAGAGAGCCTCTTGGATGAGAACGAGGCACGCCAACGATCCATCACTACAGGAGCCAGCCCTCTGAAGAGATGTAAGGGGCCGTCACCTGACGTTACCAGGCGAAGGAAGCGCGGATGTTTGTCACGTCCGAACTAAGGTGGTACCACGCGTTTAGCGCCCTTAGAGTGGGGCGTTTTATTTTTGCCCGAGAGGAGGTTTCCCGATGGGAGACGAAATCAAAAAGAGTCTATTGATGCCACGCACCGCGTTTGAAATGCGCGGCAATTTAACGCAAAAAGAGCCGAAGATTCTCGAAAAATGGGATGCGATGGATCTTTATGGCAAGATGAATGAAGACCGTCCTGACGTCAATGAGTTCATGTTACACGATGGCCCGCCGTACGCGAATGGCGACATCCATTGCGGCCATATGTTGAACCGTCTTTTAAAGGACTTCATCGTTCGTTATAAGAATATGCAAGGCTATAAGACCCCTTTCATTTTTGGTTGGGATACCCATGGCCTTCCCATTGAAGTCAAAGTCACCAAAAGCGGCGTGAACCGGAAAACCACCCCGATTCTTGATTTCCGGAATTTATGTCGTGACTATGCCTTAAAGCAAGTGGAGCATCAAAAAGCCCAAGTGCATCGTCTTGGCGTCTTAGGCGATTATCAAAACCCTTATCTAACGTTACGTCCAGAATATGAAGCGCAGCAAATCGAAGTATTCGCCGAGATGGTGAAAAAGGGCTTGATTTACAAAGGATTAAAACCCGTTTATTGGTCCCCATCGAGCGAAAGCGCGTTGGCGGAAGCCGAAGTGGAATATGCCGACGTGCCAGCAAGAACGATGTACGTGTCCTTCCGCTTTATCGATGGCAAAGGCGTGGTTCCGAATGACGCCTCGATCATCATCTGGACAACAACCCCTTGGACCATTCCTGGAAACCGGGCCGTCACTTTAAATCCTGGTTATACCTATGGTTTATTCGAGACGGAGAAAGGCAAGTTCGTCTTCTTGGCTTCATTAGCCGAAAAATTGCAAGCCGAGCTTGGTTTTGAACGTTGCGAATTATTAAAGAGCTTCCCTGGCCAAGCGTTAGAGAACGCCACGGTCAAACATCCGTTATATGACCGCGCTTCCCCAATATTGATGGCTTCGTTTGTCACCGATAGCGATGGCACGGGTTGTGTTCATACCGCCCCCGATTTCGGCGTCGATGACTTCAATGTCTGCGCGAAGTATGGCATCCGTCCGACTTGCCCGATTGATGACCGCGGTTATTACCATTTGGAAGAGAATGATCCGTGCAACGGGTTATTCTATGCTGACGCGAACGATAAAGTCGTCGATTTACTAAAAGAAAATGGCTCGTTATTAAAAGAAGTCGATATCGTGCACTCTTATCCGCATGACTGGCGGACTCATAAGCCGATTATCTTCCGGGCCACGCCGCAATGGTTCTTCTCCATCGATAAGATTCGCCCACAACTCTTAGAAGCCGTGCATCAAGTGCATTGGAACCCATCCTGGGGCGAAGAGAAGATGGTCAACATGATCAAAGACCGTGGTGACTGGTGCATTTCAAGACAACGGGCTTGGGGCGTTCCAATCCCGGTGCTTTACGCTGAAGATGGCACGCCGATTCTTGAGGAAGCTGTTTTCCATCATATTGCCGAACTCGTTCGCAAAGAAGGCTCGAATGCCTGGTGGAACCACACGGCACAAGAACTATTGCCAGAAGGCTACCACAACCCACATTCACCACATGACGAATATAAGAAAGAAACCGACATCATGGATGTTTGGTTCGATTCTGGCTCGTCTTGGGCAGGGGTCTTAAAAGAACGGGGCTTAAAGTTCCCAGCCGATCTTTATTTAGAAGGCAATGACCAATATCGTGGTTGGTTCAATAGCTCGCTTATTTTGTCAGTGGCGGCCACAGGGCAAGCGCCATACCGCGCGACTTTAACCCATGGTTGGGTCATGGACGAAAACTGGCAAAAGATGTCGAAATCCGCCGGGAATGGCATTGATCCTTCTAAAGTTGCCAGCCAATATGGCGCTGACTTATTACGGCTTTGGGCCGCCAGCGTGAACTATGTGGCGGATGTCCGTATCTCCGAAAGCATCATCAAAACCATTGCCGATTCTTACCGGAAGATTCGGAATACGTTCCGTTTCTTACTCGGAAGCTTACAAGATGGCGAAGGCAAACCTTACCTTCAACCCGAGACGGCCCCAGAACTTTGGCCACTCGACCGTTATGTCTTAGCCGAATGGGAAGACACGAAGAACAAAGTCTTAAAAGCCTATGATTCCTACGCTTTCTCAAGCGTCTCCATGATGTTGACGAACTTCATGGTCGAATTGTCTTCGTTCTATCTCGACTTTGCCAAAGACATCTTGTATTGCGAAGCTGCTGATGCTTCGCGTCGGAAAGCCGTCCAATACGTGCTTTATACGTTAACCTACGAGCTTTGCTTGCTTTGGAACCCAATTCTTTCCTTCACGATGGACGAGGTGTATTCTTATCTCCCCGGCGCGAAGAAGGCATCACCGCAATTAGAGCGCATGGTGCAAGAAAGCCACGCGTATTCCGCGGATGACTTAGCGGAATATCAAAGCTTCTTGGCGTTACGGAACGGCGTCTTAAAAGCGTTAGAAGAAGAGCGCGCGGCTGGCAAGATTGGATCTTCGACCGATGCGAAGGCCGAGATTCATACCCCCGACGAAAAATTAGTGGCCTTGTTTGCCCATTTAGATAGCGCAGAACGGGCACGGTTATTCGGCGTCAGCGAAGCCAACGTGACCTTAGGGGAGAAATCCATTGCGATTGAAGTGGATGACGACCCAGTATGTGAACGCTGCCGTCTCCATAAGAAAGACGCGGTCAAACGGGAGAATGGGGCAGTGCTTTGCACGAGATGCGAAGACGCCATCGAGGAAAAACAATGAACGAAGAAACCCCGAAAAACGGAGCAATAAAACCAAATCAGGACGAAAAGGTTGAAACAAACTTTGCGGATGCCAAACAACCGGAACCTTCTTTGAAAGGCGAGGTGATGGATATGTCAAAGCAAGCCGAGCTAATCAAAAAGCCTATAGAGAAGAAAGAAAAGTTCGTATGGACTTGGAAATCGTTCTTCTTTAGCTTTGCGTGGCTTGCTATCGTTTTGTTCGCGATTGATTTGGCCAGCAAGTGGGGCGTGGTAAATGCTTTTAAAGCGCACCCCGTCTATGAAAATCCCCACCTTTCAGGGGCATTATCGAAAGAAGTGATCCCGCATTTCTTTTATATCACGTTAAGCTATAACAAGGGCTCGTCTTTCGGCATGGGTGACAATGTCGTTTGGGCGCGTTATGTCTTTATTGTGATTTCGTGGGCCGCGAGTGCGGCACTCGTGTGGTATTGGTGGAAGAGCCTTCCGAAGAATGACCGCTGGATGAACGCGATTGTCATGTTGGCGTTCGCAGGCGCGATTGGAAACGCGATTGACCGCACGTTCTATTGGGAACCGGTGGTCGGTTTCTCTGGCGTTGTCGATTTCTTCCAGTTCTATATCTTTGGCTTTAACCACGACAGTTTTGCCATCTTCAATGTGGCGGATTCTGCTTTGGTGGTGGCGGTTGCTACGTTAATCGTTTTAACGATTGTGCGGGCCATTCGTGACGCGAGAAGGAAGGGTTAAGCGAATGGAAAAGCTCAAAGTCGGAGAAGAAGCGAGAGGAAAACGCCTCGATGTCTTTTTGCTAGAACAAGGCATTGCCCCTTCCCGAAGCAAAGTCCAATCCTGGATTCATGAGGGGAAAGTGCTTTGGAACGGGAAGAAAGCAAAACCCCATCTTCTTTTAACGCCAGGGGACGTCATCGCGTATGAGCCCTATGAAGCCGAGACTTGGGACGTCAAAGGAGAAGATATCCCGTTAAACATCGTTTACGAGGATTCTTGTCTTTTGATCGTGAATAAACCAGCTGGGATGGTCGTCCATCCTGGAAATGGCCATCATGATGGCACCTTGGCGAATGCCTTGGTCTATCACGAAACCGAACTCGCCGATGATGGGGATCCGTTACGGCCTGGCATTATCCATCGGATTGACAAAGACACTTCTGGGCTTTTATGCATCGCGAAAACCGATGAAGCCGCAGCTTTCTTAAAAGACCAACTCCAAGATCATACGATGCACCGCGAATATTACGCGTTAGTCAAAGGCATCATCGAAGAAAACGATGGCAAAATCGATGCACCGATTGGCCGGGATCCCAAAAGTCCCGTGAAGTTCGCGGTGAATCTTCATTCTGGCAAAGAAGCCATCACCTTCTTTCACGTGATAACCCGTTATCATGAGGGTTATACCTTGATTTCTTGCCGGTTATTAACGGGTAGAACCCACCAAATTCGCGTACACTTAAATGCGATTGGCCATCCTGTGGTCGGAGACCCGCTTTATGGCGTTGGGAATTGCGCGATTTATACGAAAGGCCAATTGCTACATGCGTATCGCTTAAGCTTCATCCACCCCTTAACGAAAAAACCGGTGCAGTTTGAAGCACCGATTCCCGAAGATTTCCAACATGTCTTGGATTCGTTACATCCGCTTGCTAGTTAAATTTCTTCCCGTTTGCCCAGTTTAGCTTCGCGACTTCGCGGAGCTTTTCTTTTCCATATTTGGCGATGAACTTCGGTAAGAAGTCGTCAACCGGTTGTCCGGCCCCCAAGGGAAAATCCATGCCATAAGTTTCATTCATGGCTTCCATTTTCTTTAAAAACGCGTAACGGGCAATGACACTTCCTGTGGCAACGGAAGGGAAGTGGATTTCGCCACGCACATGGAACACGATGTTTCGTAAGGGGTTTGGCTCGTCTTTGAGATAGGAATAATAAAGACGCGGTTCGGCAAACTGGTCTTGATAACGGTAGGCTTCGGGATGACGCGCGGCAAGATTCGATAAGCAACGGTTATGCATCTTTGCTTTTATCGCGTTCATGTTGTAAGTCGGATAAAGCGTGTTGTATTTCGCGTTAGGAAGCGCCAATTCGGAATAATCCAGCTTTTGAATCAAGACTTTGCCGACTTCTAAGATTTTCTCGTCACTCATCTTTTTGGAATCCGTGACCCCTAATTCCGTCAATAATGGCAAGTCCTCTTTCCGTACATAGGCGGCAGCCACAACGACCGGGCCAAAGAAATCGCCCGTTCCGACTTCATCGCTCCCGATTTGGGGATAACGATTGATGGGCGCGGATTCTTTTTTGACCTCTACTTTGGCACTAGGATCCCAGATCTTCGCCTCTTTTAAGGCGTCTTTTCCTTGAAACACCACGGATACCACACCTTTTTTGTTTGGCTTATAAATCGAAACTGAAACGGTGGGAGACGTCACAAATATCTCGATATAGGGATTGGCGTTTGCCCCTTGGAACGGCCGATAAAAATCCTTCATCTTCTCCAAGGTGGCAACATCAGGAACGAATCGATACGTCGTCGGGGCTTTTTCCATGGTTTAGATTTTAGCATGTTCCTAGGCGTTCTCACACGGAGACGAAAGAAGGAATGCTATAATATCGACGTTATGCAAGATGCCTACGAGAAATTTGAATTTGCCCGCATTCGGGAAACGTTAAAAAGCAAAACCAAGACAGAACGAGGGGCAAGGATGGCCGAGGAACTCATGATGTTCCCCGATCCCAAAAGTTTAGCCCGCGAACGGAATTACGTCGAAGAGACCATCGATTTAGTGGCCCGTCATGGGGCGATTCCAATCGACGTATCCTCCGATTTAACACCGCTTGTTTCCGCCGCGAAAAAAGGTGGGGTCTTGTCTCCCGAAGATTTTGAACGCATCGCTTTGGATGTCACGAATGCCGAAGGGATTCGCGCCTTCTTTTCTAATGTCACCGAAGAAGACGAATTGCTAGACTATGTCTCAACGCTCCCGCGTTTGGCATTCTTAGAGAAAGATATCCATCATATCATCGCCCCCGATTTATCGATTTATGACGATGCCTCGCCGAAACTAAAATCCATCCGGATTGCCATCCGTCGGTTAGAATCCACCATGAAGAAAAAGCTAGGGTTCGTCTTAGAAAGCAACAAACTCTATCTTTCCGATACGAATATGACCTTAAAGAATGGTCATTATGTCTTGCCCGTCAAAAATGCCTACAAGAATAAAGTCAAAGGCATCGTGCAAGATATTTCGAACACCGGCGAAACAACGTTCATCGAACCGGAATTACTCGTGGAGATGAATAACAAGTTAGCAGAGTTGGCCAACGATGAACGCGAAGAAATTCATCGGTTGTTACTGGTGTTATCCCAAGAAGTGGCGGGCAGTGGCGATGCTTTGCTCGAAACGAATGGCAAAATTGCCCAGCTCGACTTATGGATGGCAAAAGCCCGTTATGCGGAACTCATTCATGGCCATTTGGCCGTTCCTTCCGAAAAACCGTTAATTGACTTATATGGGGCAAGACATCCGTTGCTTGATCCAAAAAAAGTCGTCGCGAACGATTTTCATTTAGATGAAAAAACTTCGTTGGTGGTGATTTCTGGCCCGAATGCCGGGGGTAAAACCGTCGCGCTAAAAACATTGGGTTTACTGGTTTTGATGAACCAAGCAGGATTACCAATCCCCGCAGAGCAGGGTTCTTCTTTATCGTATTTCCCCCATATCTTCGTGGATATCGGGGATTCCCAGTCTATCTCCGATAATCTTTCGACATTCTCTGGACATATGAAGAACGTGGCGGAGATTTTAGAGGTCGTGAAAGGCAAAGACTTGGTGTTACTCGATGAAGTCGGGACAGGAACGTCTCCGAAAGAAGGGGAAGCGATTGCGTTAGCCGTTGTCCGTGCCTTACTCCGGAAACATGCCTTATCGATGATTTCTTCTCACTTTGAGGGCTTAAAAGCCTACGCGATGTCTCACCCCGAAGTCACGAACGCTTCGATGATGTTTGATGAAAAGAACTTGTTGCCCACTTATCGTCTCAAAATGGGATTGCCTGGCGAATCGTATGGCTTAGTCGTCGCGAAACGTTTCGGGGTGCCCGAGGATGTGTTACAAGATGCCAAATCCATTTTAGAACAAGGCGAGGATCAATCTGTGGCCGAAACAATCGCGAAACTTTCCGCCGTCACGAAAGAAACGGAAGATTTGAAAGCAAGCTTAGAAAAAGAAAAAATCGCCTTGGCCAAGCAACAAGCGAGTCTCGATTCCAAGCAAGCCGCCCTTGCGCTACGCGAAGAACATTTCTTATCTGACGTCGAGACGAAAAAGAAACGGATGTTGGCCGATTATGAATCCCAGATGGAAGACATCCTTCATTCGGTCGAAGGGGGTAACGTCAAGTTACATGAAGTCATCCAAGCCAAGAAGAAACTAGAAAACTTAGAACCCGACAAACCTGCGGAAGAAGACCATCACGAAGACTTATCGGTCGGCGATTATGTGAATTTGCCTTCGTTATATACGACAGGCCGAATCACGAAGAAAGATGGGAACCGCATTGAAGTGACGTCTCCCGAAGGCATTGTCTTTAAAACAAGAGTAGAAAAAGCCATCCGGGTCGAAGAGCCAAAACAAAAGACGAAGACGGTTTCTTCCACCGTATCGTTAGATGACTTGGCTTTCGTGAAGTCCGTTCCTTTAGAACTCAATTTGATCGGAGAACGGGCGGAAGAAGCGAAGTTAGACTTAGAAAAATACCTTGATGATTGCCGGATTCGCCACTTTAAACGCGTTCGGATCATCCATGGTTGGGGCAGTGGGGTATTACGAAAAGTCGTCCGTGATTATCTCGATGCCCACAAAGAATTCGTCGATCATTACGAGGGGGCGAATGGGAACGAAGGCGGCGGAGGCGCCACCATCGTTTATTTGAAGTAGTTATGGTGTTAACCGAATCGTTAAAACGCCAAATCGCCTTGCTGCCAGACCGGCCAGGCGTCTATCAAATGAAAGACGTCAATGACCGGATTATCTATGTCGGCAAGGCCAAGAACCTCAAACGACGCGTGTCGCAGTATTTTTTGCGCCCCCAAACGGGCAAAGTGCTCGCGATGGTCAACCACGTCGACCATTTTGACTTTATCCAAGTCCATACCGATCAAGAAGCGTTCATTCTTGAAATGAACCTGATCCAGTCGTTACATCCCCGTTACAACATCATGTTGATGGACGACTCGCATTATCCTTATATCGCGATTCGAAAATCCGATGCTTTCTTAAAGATTGCCAGGCGGGCCGATGACAAACATTATTTCTATTTCGGGCCATTCCCGAATTCTAGGGATGCGTTTACCATCATTGATTTATTGAACCGCATTTACCCGACTAGAAAATGCAAAACGTTAGGGAAGAAGCCATGTTTATATGCCCACCTCGGGCAATGCCTTGCGCCTTGCGTCAACGAAATCTCACCTGAAACCTATCAAGATTTATATAACAAGATCAAAGCGTTCCTAGATGGCAATACGGCCCCCGTCATCAAGGAATACGCCGAAAAGATGGAACAAGCCTCCGAAGCGATGCGTTATGAAGATGCCGAGTCCTATAAAGAAACGATCGATGCGATTAAACGGGTGACGGCCAAGCAAGCGGTAGAACTACAAAGCGACCGCACGAACCGCGATGTGTTTGCCTATGCGGAACGCGATGGTTACCTTGCGTTAAGCATTTTAACGTTCCGGAATGGTTTATTGCTCGGCAAAAAAGTTCGGGTGGTGCCTTCGTTTGAAGGCGGTGCTTCCCAAGCTACGGAACTCATTGAAGAATATTATCAAAATAACGATTTACCTTCTGAAATCCTTTGTAACATCGAAGGCATGGCCGAAGAATTTACGTCGGTCTATCCTTCCGCGAAGGTATTTTCCCCGAAAGAAGGTCGGTTATTGTCCCAAATCGATATGGCAGCCTTAAATGCCAGACAAGGATTAGACAATCACTTCCAATCGGCAAGGTTGACCGATGACAATGAAGCCATTTTAGAATCGCTTGGAAAGTTGCTCGGCATCGATACACCTTATCGGATTGAGTTATTTGATAACTCTCATTTACAAGGTTCTAACCCCGTCGGGGCCATGGTTTGCTATATCAACGGGGAGCCGGTGAAAGGCATGTACCGGAAATTCCATTTGGATCCCAAAAATGCCGGGGATGATTATCATTCGATGGTCGAAGTCGTCACCAGGCGTTATCGGCGCTTAAAAGAAGAAAACTTATCTTATCCGGATTTAATCTTAACCGATGGGGGATTACCCCAAGTGCATGCCACGTTAGAGGCGTTAGCGGCAGTCGGCGTGAATATCCCTGTGTTTGGCTTATATAAGAACGACCGTCACGAAACGGAAGGCATCATCGATAAAGATGAGAAAACCTATCCGTTAGACCGACAATCCCCGTTGTTCTTTTATTTGATGCGAATGCAGGATGAAGTGCATCGTTTTGCGATTTCCTTCCATCGCTCCGAACGGATTAAATCGATGCACGCCTCGATTTTTGACGGCGTTCCTGGCATTGGCGAGAAACGGAAAGAGTTATTACGGAAGAACTACCCAACCTTGGATGCGTTAAAGAATGCGTCGTTAGAAGAGCTAAAACAAATCTTGCCAGCTGCCTCTGCCGAAGCATTAAAACAGAAAATCGATACACTCTAAACTTGTTCCTCAAGGGGAAGTGGTTTATAGTAAATTCGCTGCGCCCGTAGCTCAGCTGGATAGAGCAACAGCCTTCTAAGCTGTGGGTCAGGCGTTCGAATCGCCTCGGGCGCGCCAGCAAAAAGAGTGACGAATCCAATGGGGTTCGTCTTTTTTTGTTCTCGAACATTCAAAAACGTTGAATATCACATTTTTCGTAAAAAAACACATTTTTGTGTAGAGACTGTATATAGAAAATCACATTTTTCGTAAGAAATCGGCTCTGTTTTACATGTCTACTGATAGAACGCCCTTTTGAGGTAGAATAGTCCCGCCAAACCAAATCAAGGGATCGCGGGCCATTCGAACGAAGACGGCGAGACGATGAACGAGGTCAAC
>Ga0256406_1005009_pt1 | contig 14571 bp, 10 predicted proteins | sample RumenRJG_03DNA_FD_185986 | JGI IMG/M metagenome (GOLD analysis project Ga0256406, IMG submission 185986) | Bovine rumen microbial communities from Lethbridge, Alberta, Canada - RJG_03 | ecosystem: Host-associated > Mammals > Digestive system > Stomach > Rumen | place: Canada: Alberta | collected... | reverse complement strand
TCCAGAACTTTGCGACATCCCGTTCCTGTTCATGCATCTTGCCGTCCAGCTTGTACACCGAGCGCGGCAAAGCATCCGCAAGGTCACGCTCCTCAATGATGCGCTCTCCGTCAAACAGCGCCACATTCACGATATCTGCGAACACATCCGCATAATCGAGTAGCTTCTTCTCCGTCACGTCCTTCTCCGCCATCGCACCGCCCCCCCTTGCCTTTATTTTACGAAGAAACTACTTGCAAAGCAAGAATTTCTTGCCATCAACAAAAGCAAAACAGCCGCGCAGAAACATGTGCCTGCGCGGCTGGAATCCTTCTTCAGGGGATCTCGACCAGCTGTGTCTTCTTTCCATAGAGAAGCATATCGAATGGATCATAAAACCATGGATGCCCCTGTGCAAAGCTATTTGCCGCCGCACCGACCAATCCTGTCCCGCCGTCGGCAGACATATCGATCTGCCACGACGAGTCCTTTGTCGGCTTGAACGGTACGAAGCAGACCTTCTTGCCATAGGGCAAGGCATCGAACTGCTCCGCAAGTTCCGGACAATCCGTATACATCACGACGAAGAGATTGAACCAGTTGATACGCTTCACACGCTCGTACCATTTCACCTCGCCCTGCCACGTCTCCGTCCCCGACACCTTCTCCGGGTAGTGGTTCATGTAGACGCGGACATCGCCCAAGAGGAAAACCGGATACTCCCACTTGAGATTCGGCTCGTATTCCATTTTTTCAAATTCCAGCTGCTCCGCAAAATAAATCTGCGGATGACGCAGCATGCGGATGAACCCATCCTCGTCGAAGAACAGGTTGACCGTCGGCGAGCGGAACTTCAACCCGAGCGAATGACTGATCAAACCGCCGAAACAGTTCAGCGAGAAAATCGTCAGCTTATCCTTGAGCAGCTTCCGATATCGCTGCAACGAAAATCCCGGCACGCAGGCGATGAAATCGAACAAGAACGTCCTCTGGTCAAATCCCATCTGCACCAATCTTTCCCGAATCTCATGCTCCCGTGCGCGCCCCTCCTCGCCGACAACGACCAGCATCACATCCATCTCCGACGCTGCGAGTTCTTCCGGCGTGACAAAGGGGATTTCCCCTGCAGGGCCGGAAATATGGACATGCACCCGCCCAGACGCAGCCGAAATAGTTACAACATTACAGCCGGACAGGGGGGGGTAGTCGCAACCGTCTGCATTGCCTGCGGGAAAAGTTCCGTATGAGCGGCATCTTCCACCCATATGCAGATTTTCAAATCTCTTCGGCTCTCCTGTTCCATCTTTCTGCCTATCCTCCTGCGCATCTCATTTTTTGACCATGCAGGCAAAAAACTCAATGTCGTTTCGTTCTGTCTCATGCAGATAAAAATCCATCGGCGGCAGCAAGCCCATCGTGCAAAGTTCCGTGATGATGCTGCGGAAGCTTTCCGGCGTATAGTACCAGCCATGCGTATCCACATAATCGCCCGTCAGAGACGCTTTCCACGTTTGTGTCAGTGCTGCATATTCTTCCATGGGCGGCTTCCGCTGCATTCCATGGTCGCCCTGCCAATGTCGGTTGGAGAAATTATGCGTACAACGAGCGCCACGGAACAACGCCGTCAAAGGATGCCGACGACGCTGTTCATAGTATGCCGCCAAAACATCTTCTACGGTACTTTCGGGGTTGAAATGGTCAAAGCAGTATCGCTTGTCCGGTATGACAAGGACATACGCCCCCCCCGGCCGGACATGTTCCAATGCCGTCTGAAAATGGCGGATTGGGTCTGTCTGATGCTCGATCAGATGCGCACTGAACACCAGGTCAAATGATTCTCTGACCTGATCCCACGAACCGTCAGAAGAGACATAGTCCACTTTCTCAGGGTTCCGATCCAACGGCAGATGGAACCTGCGAGAGCGCTCCCTCAGGCCTTCGGCATCCACGACATCAAAATATTTTACGCAAGAACCTGTGAACAACGGCCGCTGGCCAGGGCCGATTTCCAGCACGCTGCTCTTTGACGGCAGCAGGCGCAGGAAAAAGGAAATAGGCGAATACATCGCTGCTTTCCCCTTCTGCTCTCGGATTTTCAAAAACGCCTGATCCTCTTCCATCGCGACAATGACATCCACATCAGCAAAAGACGCTTCTGCCTGCTGCGGCGATACTACAGCCAAATCATTCCACAAAGTTCCCCACTGGGAGGAATCTTCCGAAACGGCCGCTACCAAATCCAAGCCAACGAAACGCGCTGCCCGATAGACAAAAGACCCGTAAACAGGATCCAGCCCCCAAATCATGACAGGGCGCTTCTGACGTTCTGACAAAACCCGATGATAAAAGAATTGCTTCCAACACCAAGTAAACCGATTCATACATCCTGCCTCCTCAAAATCCTGATCCATCCACAAAATCCAGCCCTTCGGCATAGCCCATCGCCCGCAAGCGCCTGCTTGCCGCTTCGTCTTCTTCAAGCAACACAATCCACGGCTTTTCTGCCAGCTCTGGCAAGGCATCCATGCGGCATACGATACTGCCATCCACCATCTGCCCCGCGCAGCTTTCATCGCCTGAAAGCAGGACATCTTTCCATTGATATTTCTGAATGAGCGAGCGGATTCTGGAGCGCTTTGCAGCATTGACATCTCGCACATACAGGACAACGCGGCGATGGCGCATCGAAAAGAGTTCCGCTGGAACGGCTACATGGCTGTTACAGCGATTGCTCTGTTTTTCCTTCTCCACGACGCCCGATAGGCTTTGCAGGAAATTCGCAAAAATGCCGTAATCCATATGGGGCATCTGCGACAGCAGCCGCATCGTCTCGCCCATCATGTAGCGGAAATCGCCAACTTCCGTCGCAGCCGTCTGCGCTGTCATGACCGTCTGTGCATAGTATCCCTGCGACTGTGCAACATACGGGACGACGCGTTCCAGCGCATGATTCAGCGCACCATCGATTGGCAAAGGTTCCGGCAGGAAATCCTCATACGACCAGTCGCGCTCAAAAAGCGGCGCCACAGCGTCATACCGGCACCAGAAATCCGAACCGATGGAAATCACAGGTTTGTCATGCTGCAAGGGTGGATGAAGATCCAGCTTGTCCAGCAAATGAGAAACGGCATCATAACATTCCGTCCATGGATTGCTGAAGACGTAGAAATAATTCCCTCCATACACATTGGGCGGCACCAGAAGCCCCAGCCGGGAATCATCCGATAGTGCCTGCAACATCTGCTGGACATACCCCGCTGAGGCCAGCAGATTGTCCGCGAGCAAATCGGCAAAGGAGCGCCCGATGGTAGGATAATCATTCTGCGAAGAACGCTTGTCATGAAGGAAGCACACGTATTCATACTTCCGTACCAGCGACCTGCAAGCCACGAGGCGCGCCGACCATTCCCTGCCACGGTTCGGCACGACGAGGACTTTGACGTAATGCTTGCTGCCATGGAGATACTTCGTCTCCAGCAGTTCCTTCTTCTCTTCAGAAATCGTCGTGATAATCAGATTGATAAATGACGGCGTCCGCTCCACCATGCGGCAATATTTCTCAAACAGTTCCTCATACGTCAGATGCAGAACAACAGCAACGTGTCTCTCCTCGGTACGCAAATACCCCCCCTCGGTGCACACCCGATAGGATTTGAGCGTTTCATGCAGATCATACAGATTGTGCTTTGCCAGAAGCCACTGCCAGATCATGCCCGTATCATACGCCGTCTGCGTGCGAATGAAATCCAAGGCCTTTCCTGCCCGGCTTCCATCACCGTAACGCAAGTGCTCCTGATTTTCCACGCAGAGCGCCTTGCGCAGGACGACAGGGAGATGGCGGTGTGCAGCCATCTCATAGGCATCGTAGGCGGCATAATCCATATTCTTCTCGGGCTCTTTCGATTCCAGATTCATGGAATCTACATACGGTGCATATGAAAAACCGTGTGAAACGAAGTGCCACGTAAATGCCGCTTCGCACTGCGATCGCTCCGTCCGTGTCTCCGGCACAGGCAGATGCTTCCAATAGTCTTCAAAAATCCGGCTGCGAAGCATCTTGGAGCGAATCACCAAGAAATACGTCTGCAAATGACGTGGCCAACGTTTCTGCCCGCCATTCCCATCAGGCAGGACGCAAGCGCCATGCATGCTGAGTCCCCAGAAATCTACAGAACGATGTTCCATTTCTGCAAAAATCGTCTTCCAAGGACGAAAAGGGCCGAAGAAGGCATCGTTGAGCAGGACGAGTTCTTGGAACTTCCGCAAGTGCCGGATGCCGAGCTTCTCGATGCACCAGCGCCATGCACCGAAATCAAATCCCTGATCTGGTCGCTCATGGACGAACGGCGTCCATGTATTCAGGATGTTCTGACCTTCTTCAGACAGGCTGCCATTGACAACAACATGCAGCTCATCGACAAGGTCTGCCATCTCCTTTGCGGCATATCGGACATAATCCCACAAAATGCCCGCTCCATCATGCACTTCAAAAATCGCAATCCGCTTCATACACCGTCTCCCCCAGACCTTCCTCTCCAACTCCGCCTCTTCAGTCCCGATGGTAGAGATCTCTTGTCATGACCTTGTCTTGCACATCATCAAGTTCCTGGCTATATCGATTTGTCACGATGACCTCGCTGCGCTGCTTGAAGTCCTCGATATCATGAACCACGACATTTCCATAGACCGTCTTGCCCTCCGGCAGGCTGGGCTCGTAAATCAGGAGCGTGCATCCGATGGCACGAAGGCGCTTGATGATGCCCTGGATGGCGCTCTGGCGGAAATTATCACTGCCCGTCTTCATCGTCAGGCGGTAGATGCCGACGACAGGAGATACCTCGCGACTCTTGAACCCTTCGCTGTCCGCCTCCTGATATCCCAAGCGGCGCAAGACCTGATCCGTCAGAAAGTCCTTGCGCGTGCGGTTCGACTGAACGATGGCATCAATGAGGTTTTCCGGGATGTCTTCATAATTGGCCAGCAGCTGCTTCGTATCCTTCGGCAGGCAGTAACCGCCATACCCGAACGACGGATTGTTGTATCCCTCGCCGATTCGCGGATCGGCGCAGACGCCCGAAATGATGTTCCGCGTATCCAGATCATTCACTTCGGCATATGTATCGAGCTCATTGAAATACGCGACACGCATCGCCAGATACGTATTCGCGAACAGCTTGACGGCCTCTGCCTCCGTGCTGTCCATCAGGAATGTCGGCATATCATCCTTCAGCGCGGCTTGCCGCAGCAGATGCAGGAACGTCTCCGCCGCTTCTTCCTGTTCCGGCTCCGACAAATCCGCTCCGACGATGATGCGGCTCGGATAGAGGTTGTCATGCAGCGATTGTCCCTCGCGGAGGAATTCCGGACTGAACAGGATGCGCGTCATCCCCAGCTCACTGCGGATCCGGCGCGTATACCCGACGGGAATCGTGCTCTTGATGACCGACCATGCGTGGGAGCCGCTCGCCTGCACCAGATTCAGGACAGCTTCCACCGAAGAGGTATCAAAATAATTCCGTTTGCTGTCGTAATTCGTCGGCGTTGCAACAATGACGAAATCGGCATCCCGATATGCAGCCGCTGCATCCATCGTGAATTGCAGATGAAGCTTTCCTCCCTGCAGCTGGCGCTCGATTTCCGCATCACGAATCGGGCTCTTCCCGCGTTTCAGCATCTCCACGCGCCCGGCATCGATATCGACCGCCGTCACTTCATTCTGCCGCGCCAAGAGCACTGCCAGCGACAGGCCGACATAGCCGACACCAGCTACAGCGATCTTGTATGATTTCTTTTGCTCGTTTTTCAAAACAGCTTCCTCTTCCACGTTTCCGGCGTCTTCTCATTCACGATTTCAAGACCGAGATGATACGTGAACTTCTTCGTTCCGCGCTCCCGGATCCACGCAACCATGGCTTCCAGCCCCTGACGCAACGTATACTCCGTATGATACCCGAGCAGGCGGCGCGCCTTGTCTGCCGAACACGTCGCCAGCTTCACTTCCTGCGGACGCCCCGGCATGTACGTCGGATGCAGGTCAAAGCCGATGATGTCCGCAATCGTCGTTGCCAGCTCATTGATGGTGATGAATTCCTCGTCCGGGCCGATATTGACCGTCTCGCCAACGACATTGTCCTGAAAGGCCAGCTTCTTCAGGCAGTCGATATCGTCCTGGACGAACGAGAAGCACCGTTTCTGCGTGCCATCGCCATAAATGATAGGCTGGCGTCCCTGCAGCATCAGATTGATCATGATACTCGCCACGTTGCGATACGGGTCGTCGTATTTCTGGCGCGGGCCGATGATGTTGTGCGGAACAGCCACGACGAGCTCCATGCCATGGACTTCCGCCAGGCAGTGCAGCAATTTTTCCGCCGACAGCTTCGAGATGCCATATGGATCCTGCGGACGGCAGTGCATGTCTTCCGTAAACGGCACGACTTCCTGCGTCCCATACCGCGCCATGCTCGAGCAGTAGACGAATCGCTTCACGCCCTGAGAAATCGCAGCCGAAGCGATGCTGGCCGTATTGAGATACGTATTCTTGCAGACGAGATACGGCGAGAAGACGCTGAGCCCCTCGTATGCCGTGCACGCCGTATGATAGACAATGTCCACGCCTTTCAGCAGTTCCTGCATCCGCTCCAAGTTGTTGCAGTCTTCCTGATAAAAAGCCGCCCCTTCCGGCACATTGTCCAGATAGCCGCCGATCAGATTGTCACAACCACTGACCTCCTGACCTTCGGCCAGCATAGCATCCGCGAGATGGCTGCCCAGAAAACCCGCGATTCCTGTGATAAATACCTTCATTATCTATCCCTCCGATTCACTCGGCATATTCTTCCCAAATGTCATCGATGCTCCTGCACACGACATCGGGCTGATATGCATGGATGTCCTTCGTAATCTCTCCCAGATATCGGATGGCCGCCACAGCCACCTCCGTACCACGCGGCAGGTCTTTCACAGCCGCCAGCGGCTCGACGGGGATGCCCAGATCCAGTGCGAGCTTTCCCGCTTTTCCCGGGTCTTTGTCAAAGACGCGCGAAATATGGCCGCGCAGCTCCGGATGCCAGTTCAGCATATCCTTCAGATGTGCGCCGACGCCATAGACGAACATGCCCGTCTTCTGCTTCTCGATGCACGGCAGCTCGATCTCCCCGTGCTCGTCCTCACCGAGGAGCTGCCGCCCTTCGACGAAATCTACATTCTCGACGTATCCATAGTCCATCAGCCGTTCCCGGATGCGTGGATAGGCATCCGACAGGACGACGATGCGGAATGCGCCCTGCACATCTTTCAGAACATCGGGAATGCAGACCGGCAGTCCGTCGATGAGCTTGCCACGCCGCGCATCATCCTCCTCGATGAAGAGGTCGCCGCGCTGCATCATGGGGCGGAGCCGCCCGCGCAAAAAGGCTGCACGGACGCCCTGCGTCCCCCAGAAGATGCGATGGCATCCTGCACATTCCATGAAGAAGCGCTGCCGCCAGCGTGCTAGTGCTTCCTTGCCCTTCATCCGCTGCCGCTGGAGCGTCGTCAGTGATTCTGCTTTCTTTTCCATCTTCATGTTCCTCCGCTCTTCCTTTACAACAATTCTTCCGCTTTTTTCCGCTTCGGATTGATCTTGTCCATCAGTGGATAGTAATACTGCTGGTAGAAATGATCCCGATAATACACAGCGCCATCCCACTTGATCTTCTTCGCTGGAATGCCCAGTGCCAGGATGTCTGCCCGTCCGCTCTCCGCGACTGGCGCTTTGTTCATCGTAATCAGCACATAGTCATACGCGCGCGATTGCAGCGCTTCGATGGATTCGACGGGGATGCCCTCTTTGTCCATTGTCGCCGCGTTCTTGTCTACGATGCCAACCACTTGGAGATAGCCATCATGAACGGCCTGCCGGTAGAACTGCTTGCCGATGTTGCCCGCGCCATACAGCATCACGCGATCGCCACGATGGAAGAGATGGTACGGAAAGAAATGGTTGTACGCATTCGCAGGGCCGAGATTGCCTGCGCCCGCTTCCATCCCCGCGATACCGAGTCCCAGCAGCGGATCCTGCTTGGCACGAAGTCTCGCCATCATTTTCTCGAGAAGATACCGCGAATTCCGATCATCGAGCACGGACTGGCGCGGCGTCATCACCCAGGCTGTGAAATACCCTGCCTCCTGCGCCGCATACGGAAAGATGCGCTCGATAGCATGGCTGACCGTGCCATCGGCGGGCAGTGGTTCTTCCGGGAAGTCTTCATACGTCCACGGATGCTCCCAAAGGAGTTTCAGCGCCTCCCTGCGGCACCAGAACGCCGTCTCCAAAGCCAGACAGTCTTTCGCCTCATCCATCGGCACATGGATGCCCAGATGCTTGGCCAGTGCTGCCGTCTGCGGGAAATCCCCGCTCCAACGATTGCCCAGCAGCCACGAATACACGCCATGCATCGGCGTCGGCGGCACGAGCAGACCCAGACGTTCATGCGATGCAAAGCAATGCAGGATGTTCAAGATATATGCCTTGCTGCTCAGCAGATTTTCCCACAATAGCGATTGGAAATCCTGCGCCACGCATCGCGGCTGCGTCGGCGTGCGCTTGTCATGGACAAAGCATAGATACGCATACGGCTCGATGACATCACGCGCCGCAATCAGGAGCGCCGAGACATCGCGGCCGCGATTCTCCACGACGCGGATGGTGATGTCATCGCGCGTTCCGAAGCACTCTTTCAGCCGCTCCGCCGTCGCCCTCCGTGACGTCGTCATCAGAATATGGATGCCCGACGGTATCGCATCGACATAGTGCTCTACGTAGTCCATCTGGTCATCGTAATAGACGTGCATAATGATCAGCGTCTGATACAAAACCTCTGCACTGACCGGCTCCGCATGGTCTTCAGACAGAACGTATTGGAGCCCCAATGCGTAGAAAATATCAGCAAAATGTTCATTCCGCAGGAGATAGTCCCAAATCAGATTGGTATCATATTCCGTATGCTGCTTGATGTATTCCATGCATTCATACATTTCATGTCCATTTGTATAATGCAAATAATCAAATAGTTGATATGAAAAATTTTTCTTTTTCAAAATTGGAAATTTCTGTTTCTTCACCAGCCAATATGGTTCATGAACATAAAGATTATAATTGTTCTGATGGTCTTTGGATCTTCTGCTACTGGAATCAACATACACATCCCAGCTGAATCCACATTCCTCAAAATGATGTGTGAATACGACTTCATTCTTTCCGACGAGTTCGCCAAAGGTATGCAGAATCGGCAGCTGTTCCCAATAGTCCTGAAATTCATAGCTCCTCAAGAGCGCTGCTCGGATGACAAGAAAGTACGACTGGATATGTGTTGGCCAATAACGATACGATGACGTACCAAAACCATCATTTGCTTCATAATGGCATGTCAACCCCCAGAAATCGACGGGACGCGCGTCCATCGTCTGGAAAACCTCTTCCATCGGATAGAACGGCCCGAAGAACGTATCATTGAACAAGACGAGCTCATCATACGAACGCACCTCGTCCCAGCCGAGGACATCCCGCATGGCGAACTGCCAGGCGGCCGCATCAAAGCCTTCATTCTTCCGGCAAACGACAGTATCCGCCACCTCCCGCAGGCGACGGCGGCTCTCGGCCTGCAATTTGCCATTGCAGACGACGACCAGCGTCGTAAGTGTCTTCTTCATTTCCCGCAGCAAGTAAAAAACGTATTCTTCCGTCTTCCCCGTTTTCCCGAAACTGCACGCAAAAATGCCCAGCCGTTTGTTCATGAATCTGCTGCCTCCATTATCTCTTGGTGTTTCTTTTCCCTCATCCCCGGCAGATACCTCCGCCGCCAGAAATCTCCTTCTTCATACGCCTCTCCATCCCATCGGATGCGCGCCGTTTCAATTCCCATAGCTTGCAAGTCGTTTCGGATTCCCTCGGCCGCATGGGCGAAACGGACGGCGATGAGGATGGCGTCGTATGTCATCTTTAGCAAGGCCTCTACGGGCTGCACATCCATAGGAAAGACTTGTTTCCCTGCCTGCCGATCAACAATGGCAACGAACTCGACATATCCGTAGGCCTGGATCTGATGGTAGAACGCCTGCCCGACTTCGCCGGCGCCGTAGAGGACGATGCGCTCACCTGGGTGGAAGAGATGGTACGGAAAAATGTAGCGGAGCTTCGGGGCTGCTTGCTGTGACAGCGCTTTTTCCCGCCAGGCTTCCATCTGGCCGTAGAGCCAGCCTGCCAGCCAGGCCGTGCTTTTTTGCTGCGCCTCTGCCTGCTGCCATGCCGCCCGGATGGCCGCTTGGAGCGTCGGCGTCTCGTAGTCGCTCCCACGATAGGCAAGCTCTTTTCGGAAATAGTCCTGGCTCGTCCGCGCATAGGTGGCGCGGACGATTTCCGCTTTGTCCGGATGCGCTTGGAACCATGCGTTTTCCTGCATGTACTGCGCCAGTTCCTCTTGTTCTTGAAGCAGGATGCTGACTACCCGCTGCAGATATGCGAGATCTCTCTGATGGTACTGCGAGGCCGAGGGATGGATGCGGTAGAGGTTCACGAGGTCGGGAATCTCGACATACGTCCCCGCTTCGCAGAGCGCTTCGAAGCAGAACAGCTTGTCGTCGGCGATGGGCATCGAGGAAAAGCGCAGGTGATGCGCTGTGATGAAGGCGCGACGGAACAGCTTGTTCCAGACGAGCCACGAGACTTTTTCCTCGCACCAGAGCGTCAGGCGCTCGCCGAGGTCTTCGGGGAGACAGGTTTCCTCCGCTGCGGCAAGCCCCCAGATACGCGCCGTCCGCTGCCCGTCCTGACAGTCGTAGCAGCCTGCCGCCGTGACGACGTCGGCCTGATAGCGCTCGGCCGCATCATGGAGCTTTGCGAGCATGTCAGGCAGGGCGGCATCGTCGTCATCGAGGAACGCGAGATACCGGCCGCGCGCCTCCTCGATGCCGCGATTGCGTGCCATGCCCGTGCCCTGATTGTGCGGCTGGCGGAGCAGGCGCACGCGCGGATCTGCGCCATAGCGCGCCTGACAGAGCTCCCAGCCGCCATCCGTCGAACCGTCATCGATGAGCAGGAGTTCGAAATTCTGGAACGTCTGCCCGAGGACGCTGTCAACGCAGGTTTCGATATACGCATTCGCCTGATAGAGCGGAATGATGACGGAAATCTCTGGTGTCACGCAGTCGTGCCTCCTTTCGTTTGCTGTTCGGCTTCCTTCCATGCCCGCAACTGCGGGAAATAGACCCCCGGATAAAACGCTGCCCGCCGGTAGCAGCTGCCGTCCCAGACGATGCGGTCTGCTGCGATGCCTCTGGTGACGAGGTCGCTGCGGATGGCGGCTGCGACGTCGCGGCTTTCGACGGCGAGCAGGATGGCGTCGCAGTCGATGCGGCCGAGGTCTTCGACGGGGTGCACGGGCAGGCCGTCCAGTGCGGGGCTGCCCGCCTGGCGGTCGACCCAGCCGGCGATCTCGAGATAGTCCTGCGCCGCCGCCTGCCGGTAGAACGCTTTCCCGACGCCGCCTGCGCCATAGAGGACGACGCGCGCCCCGGGCGCAAAGAGGTGGTACGGGAAGACGTAGTCCTGGCCGAGCGCGGACAGGACGGGACGCAGGGCGAGGAAGAGCTGCACGGAGCGGTCGCCTTCCTCCGCGCCATCTGCCAGCCGGTCGGCGATATCATAGAGGTCGCGGCTGCGGCGCTGGAGGTGCAGGAGCACGGCGTCCATCGTCTGCGGCGCGACCGTCCGGCCGCGCAAGAACGCCAGCATCCCCCAGAACGAGCGCACGCCATCGCGGAAGAAGCGCATGCCCGGCGGCTGCGACATGATGGATGCTCCATGCACGCGATAGCGATGCAGCACCTGATGGAGATGTCGCGCCGGCCCCGCGAGCAGCAGCGCCTGAAACATGAAGAGCTCGTCCTCGCACCCGTAGAGCGCGGGAAAGCGCAGATGATGCGCTTCGATGAACGCCCGCCGCAGGCAGTAGAGCCAGACGTTGCACTGCCAGTCCCGTTGCGGCAGAAGCGCCGCCAAGAGGTCTTCGCCGCGCGGAAACCGGCCGTACTCCCTTTCCTTTGCAAAGAGGCCGCGTTCCTGCGGGCGCTGTTGGCGGGATGCTTCGTCTTTATAAGAAATTTCTGTGTCAAAATAGAACACATCAAGCGTGTCCTGCTCCATCGCCTGCACCATCGTGGCGAGTGCTTGATTCGTCGCCCAGGTATCATCGCTGTCGATAAAGCAGATGTAGGTGCCCCGAACTTTTTCTAGTGCATGATTCCGCGCGGCTGGAAGTCCTTGATTTTCTTGCGTGAAGATGCGGATGCGCTTGTCTTTTGCTGCATACTCACGCAGAATGTCCGCCGAGCCATCGGTCGAGCCATCATCCACGCAGAGGACTTCGAACGAGGGAACATCTTGCTGCAAGATGCTGTCGAGACATTCCCTGAGATACCGCTCTGCATTGTAGACGGGGACGATGACAGACACGTCTATTTTATTTTTCATAGCGTCGCCCCTCATGTAGTTCCAGATGACAGTCGGTGTACTGGATGCGCAGCTCCTCGTGATGGATGGCAAAATAGAGCGTCGTGAGGAGCTCGCCGAGATAGCCGAGCGAGCGCGGTTCCTGCGAGGTGCCGCTTGCTTCATTCTTTCGCTGCACGGCTCGCAGGATGTGGAACAGGAACGCCGCATAGTCGTGAAAGACCTCGGCACGGGCAATCAGGATGTTCGCCGGGAAATGGATGCGATGATGGAAGATGCGGCGAGCGCAAGCAGCGGCCGCAGGATTTTCGTCATCGAGGATCGTGAGCATCTGATCGTAGTCGCGCCGCGCGAGCGTGCCCATGGTCGGCCGCAGGAACAGCGTCTCGACCTCAGGAAACGTCAGGCGCGGCCGCGGCAGGATGACGTCGACGCTGCGCTCCGCGAGTGCTGCACGGAGGCCGTCGGTGAGGACGAGCCAGCGGCGGTAGTGGCAGATGCCGAGGTAGTCGGCCGCTGGCGCATTTTCATGCAGCCAGTATGTCACGGAGAGCTCGGAGTACAGGCCATTGTCCCGCGAGATGTTCCGCCCCATGTCATCGTAGAGCATGTTCGGCGGGCGCTCGGATGCGAGCGCCGCGCCGCCAAGCACGGGATGGATGCTGGACGGGAGCGTTTTGCTCGGAGCCGCAGCATCTTTTGGTGAGCAGGCCATCGCGAGGAAGAGGGACGGCATCTCCGCCGCATCCCCTTCCTCTGCAACGGCAGGCGGCGGATACGCCCCGAAATCTGCGGGAAATTCCTCTGCCATGATTTGCGGCAACGCCTGCTGTTCTGCTTCTTTGAGCGGAATCTGCGTCATCGGGTAGAGGCGGAAGCTCTCGCTGGGCGCCTCGGCGCGGGCGATGCGCATCATCGATGCGTCTTCGGGGGCGGCGTCAGCGAGGATGCCGGGGAGCTTTCGGAGCTCCCGGATGCCCTCGCCTCGCAGGAGCGCTGTCGCATGCTGGAGGCCCCACCAGCCGATGGCCTTGCGTCGATGGGCACGGAGATAGGCCGCGACTTCTTCATGGTATTTTTCCTGAAGCGTCACGAGCACGTCAGCCGCCGGATAGCGCCGGAAGGCTTCCTCCGCTGCAAAAATCGGCCGCCCGCAGAACATTTCCGCCTGCGGTGCGGATGTCGTTGCAAAGCAGAGGATATCGCCGCCGCGCCCCTGCCGCTCCAGGTAATGAAAACTTTCTGCGGCAATCAGGCCCGCGCCATAAAGAATCAAGCCATGTGCCGCCGGGTCTCCTGCCCGGATGCGCTCCGCGCTTCGTTCTTTGCTTCGTCCTTTCGGCGGACGGCCGCGTCGTTTCGGTTTCCATGCGCCCCAGCCCTGGGCCCGGTATTCTCGCACCCAGCGGTTCAGGGTCGCCGGATTCTTGACATGCAGCTTCGCGGCCAGGACTTCATACGAATCTCCTGTCGAGAGATAGCGCTCGACGGCTTCTCGTTTGAATTTCTCCGTGTAGACTTCTTTCGTCCATGATGTCTTGAGGCCCGCGTCGCCAAATTTCTGATATGCTGCAATCCACTGGTGCACGAGCGACTTTGCCGATACGCCGTATTTCTTCGCCAAAAACAGCACGCCGCCGCGATCGGCCAGATAGTCCTCGACAATCTGGCGTTTGAATTCATACGTGTACTTCATAAACGGATGGCCCTCACCGCCTCTCATCTTCTCATCGCGCAAATGCGATGGAATTTTTTCTGTGGTCTATTATAATACTTTTAGGGGGGGGAGTAAAGCCATATTAGAAATTTAATGCGAGTTATCCACACAGATTCCGCGCACAAAAAACGCTCCTGCACACGAAAATCTGCTTTCGTGTGCAGGAGCGTTTGACGTTGGAAAATCATATCTGAGGCCGTACTCAGGTTTCAGCATCGGCCTTTTTCTTTGCCACATCCGCCTGATGCTGGAGGTAGACGCGGTACTTGACGTACCAGATTTCGAGCAGCAGGAAGTACGGCATCATCGACTGGAACGGCGGACGCGTGTCGCCCTCCTCGTAGAGCTGGAAGCGCGCGGGCGAGACGTAGAGGTTCACGGTCGA
>Ga0256406_1005008_pt1 | contig 14571 bp, 10 predicted proteins | sample RumenRJG_03DNA_FD_185986 | JGI IMG/M metagenome (GOLD analysis project Ga0256406, IMG submission 185986) | Bovine rumen microbial communities from Lethbridge, Alberta, Canada - RJG_03 | ecosystem: Host-associated > Mammals > Digestive system > Stomach > Rumen | place: Canada: Alberta | collected... | reverse complement strand
GTTCTTCTTCGTCGATCTCGTCTTGCAGGCGCTTCTCTTCCTCGCTGTCAATCAGGCCGATCTTCCCGCAGAACTTGTCGATGATCTTCATAATCCGTCACTTCCTTCAGTGGGGAGTTTTTCCATATTGGCGCGGGCCGAAGATCGCCGTGCCGACACGCACGATATTCGCCCCTTCCTCGATGGCCATCTCGTAATCATGCGACATCCCCATCGATAAATATCTTATATTCGACGCCGCAAAGGGCATTTCCTTTGCTTCCATGAAAATTTCATGCATCCGGCGGAACAGCGGGCGGCAGCGCTCGCGATCCTCGTAGTCAGGCGCGATCATCATGAGGCCGCAGAGATGGAGGTGCGGCAGTGCGTCGCAGAGCTTCAGAAGCTCTGGCAGGTCTTCTTCAAAGACGCCGCTCTTCTGCGGCTCCTTCGCGAGATTCACCTGCACGAGGACGTCCTGCACTTTGTTAATCTTGCCCGCTTCTTTGTCGAGCGCCTTGGCAAGGTGCGTCGAATCGACGGACTCGATGATGTTGAAAATCTTGACGGCCTGCTTCGCCTTGTTCGTCTGCAGGTGGCCGATCAGATGCCACGTCGCAGCATCCGGGCCGACGACTTCGTACTTGCCCTGCGCCTCCTGCACGCGGTTCTCGCCGACGCTCGTGACGCCGGCGGCGAGCGCCTCCTGCATGGCCGAGACGTCATGGTTCTTCGTCACGGCGACGAGCGTCACGTCATCCGTGAGCTCCGGCGCACGGCGCGCTTTCGCCGCTGCGATCTTCTCTTCGACTTCCTGCAATTTTTCTGCGATCATCGATGCTGCCTCCCCGCAAAATCTCATGATGATATTGCTATCAAAAATCTTTGCTCATGCCTCAGGCTTCAGCGCGATCATGGCCGCGATGCGGCCTGTCCTGCCGCCATCGGCGCGGTACGAATAATACCACTTGTGGCGGCAGCAGGTGCATTCGCCCGCTACCTGGATGTTTTCCTCCGGCACGCCCGCGCGCAGCATCTGCTGGCGGTTCGCCTCCCAGAGGTCGAGATAGGTATGGCCATCCTGCTCCTTCAGCAAGCACGCGTCTGCATAGGGGAAAGACGTGCGGAACTTGTCCGCGACCTCCGTGCCGACCTCGTAGCAGCACGGCCCGATGGCCGGCCCGATGCCGACGAGCACGTCTTTCGGCTGCGTGCCGAATTCTTCGCCCATGCGATGGAGCGTCTTCTCTGCGATGCTCGCCACCGTGCCCTTCCAGCCGCCATGCGCGATGCCAGCCGCATGATGCTCGGGGTCGAGGAACAGGATCGGCGTGCAGTCCGCAAAGCAGAGCAGAAGCGGCAGGTTCGGCGTGTTCGTGATCAGCGCATCCGTTGCATGGATGCAGTCCGCATAGTCTGTTGCGCCGCGTCCGGCATCGTCCTCCGTGACGCGCGCGATGACGTCGCCATGCACCTGCTCGGGCGTCACGATGCGCGCGGCATCGAGGCCGAGGCTCGCGGCAAAGCGGTGGCGGTTCTCGCAGACATCCTTGGCATCGTCGCCGACATGCAGCGCGAGGTCGAGGCTGTCATACGGCGTCTGACTCACGCCGCCAAGGCGCGTTGAGATGGCATGGACGGCCACGTCTTCGGGAAAAATCGAAAACTTGCCATGCCATAGATTATCGTGGATATGTTTCAGAAAGTATGCCATGAAGACCTTCCCCTTTCTGTTGTTTGCAGATGGATTCAGCAGACGCCGCAACGGTGGCAGCCTGCAAAACACGGAATCGTGCGTTCCAGCGCGGCCGCTTTTTCGAGCTCCTGATAGAGATACGCTTTCCGGAAGCCCATGTCGAGCCGTTCCCACGGAAAAATTTCGTCTTCCGTGCGCTCGCGCGAAAGGTAGAACAAGGGATCGAGCCCCGCCTCCTTCATCGCGCGCTTGAAGGCTTTCGCGCCGCCGAGCTCGCAGGCGCGCACGAGCACGTCAGCCACGCGGCGGTCGCCGCGCGAGAGCACGCCCTGCACATACGATTCACGCGGGCTCTCGGCGATGATGTGGATGTGCTTGCGACGGCGCAGCGACTGCTCGATGCGCTTGAGGCGCTGCTCGACCGTCTTCTTGTCGCACATCGGCTTCCACTGGAACGGCGTGAACGGCTTCGGGATGAATGGATTGATGGAAAGCGTCAAACGGCCTTTTGCGCCATGCGCCTCCATGTAGTCCTTGAGCCGGTTCGCGAGGTCGATGATCGCGTCGATGTCCTCTTCCTCCTCGAATGGCAGACCGATCATGAGATAAAGGCGATAATTCGGAATGCCCGCCGCGATGCCAAGGTCCATCGAGTGGAAGAGATGCTCTTCCTCGATGCCCTTGTTGATGACGGCGCGCATTTTCTTGCTGCCAGCCTCCGGCGCCATCGTCAGCGTCTGCAGGCCGCTCTTTGCGAGCGACTCGACGAGTTCCTGCGTCACGGAATCCGCACGGAACGACGCAACCGACATCGAAAGCCCCTCGCCGAGAATGTCCTTGCAGAGCGCATCGATTTCTGGGTAGTCCGAGATGGCCGCGCCCATGAGGCCGATGCGCTTCTTGTACTGGAGCGCGTCGCGCACTTCCTCGTTGATGACATCAAGGCTGCGGTTGCGCGGCACGCGGAAGCAATATCCCGCCATGCAGAAGCGGCAGTGGCGGCCGCAGCCGCGCGCCGTCTCGATGAGGTAGAGGTTGAACTCCGTATCCTCCGTGACGACGACCGTATGCGCGGGCCATTCATCGAGATTCTTCACCCACTGACGCGAGACATGCTCCGGCGCGCCAGAGAGTGGCACGATGTCTGCGATGCGGCCGTCCGCGTCGTAATGATGCTCATAAAGCGCGGGCACATAGACGCCCGGTACCTGCGCCAGCCGCCGCAAAAGCTCTTCGCGCGTGGCGCCTTCGGCTTTCGCCGCGTCATAGGCATCCATGAACGCCGGCAGGATGACCTCGCCCTCGCCGATGATGAAGGCATCGACGACGGCTGACAGCGGCTCGGGATTGAACGTTGCGCAGGGCCCTCCCGCGATGACGAGCGGGTCGCGTTCGCCACGCTCCACAGCGCGCACCTTTACATGGCCGAGTTCGAGAATCCTGACGACGTTGAAATAGTCCATCTCGAACGAGACCGCGAAGCCGATGACGGGGAAATCCGCGAGCGGCGTCTGGTTTTCAAGGCTCATGAGCGGCGTCTTCGTGTTTTCATACCGCGCAATCTTCTTTTTCTCCGGCAGGAAGAAACGTTCGCAGGCTGTGCCCGCGCGGCGATTCAGGAGGTCATAGATGATATGCAGGCCGAGGTTCGACATGCCGACGAAATACGAATTCGGGTAGACGAGCGCGAAGCGTTCGCGCGTGCCCGCCGCATAGCGGTAGTACCCTTCTTCGCGGGCAAGCTGGTCTTTCAGCTCTTTCTTGAGTTCCCAGTCCAAAAATTTCTGACCTCCATAACCTCCAATGGACAAAAATGGATAAAAAGCCCACCGGCTGGCAGGCTTATTTGATATGCTTTTTCGAAGCGCGAAGTTCGTCGAGCTCCGTGATGAAGCTGCTGATGTCGGCGAACTTGCGATAGACCGAGGCGAAGCGGATGTAGGCAACCTCGTCAAAATCCTTGAGCCGGTCCATGACAAACTCGCCAATCTTCTTCGACGGGATCTCGCGCTCCATCGTGTTGCGCACGTCGCGCTCGATTTCATGCGAGAGGTTCACGATCTTCTCCATCGGGATGTCTCGTTTCTCGCACGAGCGGATCAGGCCGTTCAGGAGCTTCTCGGAGTTGAATGGCTCGCGGCGGCCATCGTTCTTGATGACCATCAGCGGCACTTTCTCCACGACTTCGTACGTCGTGAAACGGCGGCCGCAGCCTGAGCATTCCCGACGGCGCCGGATGGTTGTTCCCTCGTCGGCGGCACGCGAATCAATCACGCGGCTGTCTGCCTGACCACAGTATGGGCAGCGCATTCGCTCACACCTTCCTTTTTGAAAAATTTATGGAAGTTTCTTTCTATCTTCGCAGATAACAATCGTACAGGTTGGTGTGCCCTACCTCCGACACTCCCCCCGCCGCTTATGCGGCCCGTCCCCCCTCTGAGAGGGGGGCTTGCCCCTATGAGCAGTCTCTGGCTTTACCAAACACTTCTTATCATACCCGATCAGGTCTTCGCGATGCGCGAGGCGCAGGGCCTTCCGCACGATGGCGTGGTTGCGTGGCATCCAGTACTGCATAAGCGCACGCTGCATGCGCTTTTCCTCCGGGCGCTTCGCCGACCAGACTTTCTCGCCCGTCAGCGGATTTTCGCCCGTGTACCACATGCAGGTCGAAAGCGTGCCCGGCGTCGGGATGAAATCCTGCACCTGCTCGGGATGATAGCCCATCTCGTGCAAGAACTCCGCAAGCTCGATGGCATCGGAAAGCTCCGAGCCCGGATGGCTCGACATGAAATACGGCACGAGGTACTGCTTCTTGCCAAGGCGCTCGTTCATGCGCGTGAAGCGCCGCACGAAGTCCAGATAGACCTTGCGGTTCGACTTGCCCATCAAGCGCGTCACGCGATCCGAGATATGCTCAGGCGCGATCTTCAGCTGGCCGCTGACATGGTACTTGCAGAGCTCTTCGAGGAAATCATCATCTGCTAGCAACAGGTAGTCGAAGCGGATGCCCGAACGCACGAAGACCTTCTTGACGCCCGGCACGGCGCGGAGCTCGCGCAGGAGCTTCAGGTAATCACTGTGGTCGGCCACAAGATTCTTACACGGCTCTGGCGAAAGGCACGGCTTGCCGCGGCAGGTGCCGCGCTCGAGCTGGCCATCGCACGACGGACGGCGGAAATTCGCTGTCGGGCCGCCGACATCGTGGATATAGCCCTTGAAGCCCGGCAGCTGCGTCAGAATCTTTGCCTCGCGCAGAAGCGATGCATGGCTCCTTCGCTGGATGATGCGTCCCTCATGCGAGATGATCGCGCAGAAATTGCAGCCGCCGAAGCAGCCGCGCTGCGAGACGAGGCTGAACTGCACCTCTTTGATCGCCGGCACGCCGCCCATCTTCTCATAGACGGGATGATACGTCCGCATGTACGGCAGATCGTAGATTTCATCCATCTCGGCTTCCGTCAGCGGCATGGCAGGCGGGTTCTGCACGACACACCATTCGCCATTCTGCTGCGCGAGCCGCTTGCCACGAATCGGATCCTGTTCGAGATACTCTTCTTTGAAAGCAGCTGCAAAGGCATGCTTGCTCTGCCGCACGTCATCAAACGACGGCAGCTTCCCATAATCGTAGATGTAATCGAACGACGGCACGCGGAAGCACGTTCCCGCGACATCCTGGATGGCTTCGACCGGCACGCCCTGGTGCAGGTTCGCCGCGATTTCGAGGAGCGCCTTTTCGCCCATGCCATAGACGAGCAGGTCGGCCATGCTGTCAACAAGCAGCGACCGGCGAATCTCGTCCGACCAGTAGTCATAGTGCGCAAAACGCCGCAGGCTCGCCTCGATACCGCCGACGATGATCGGCACATCGGGATAGAGCTCGCGCAGGCGGTTCGCGTAGACGATGGTCGCGCGCTCCGGCCGATGGCCACCCTCTCCTCCTGGCGAGTACGAATCCTGATGGCGCTGCTTCTTCGCCGCCGTGAACTTGTTCAGCAGCGAATCCATGTTGCCCGCCGAAACGAGGAACGCGAGGCGCGGCTTGCCGAGACGGTCAAAATCCCGCGTCGAATGCCAGTCCGGCTGCGGGATGATGCCGACGCGGTAGCCATGCGCTTCGAGCAGGCGGCAGAGAATCGCCGGGCCGAAGCTCGGATGATCGACATAGGCATCACCCGAAACAAAGACGAAATCAAGCTCGTCCCAGCCGCGTGCCGTGCAGTCCTCGCGCGAAATCGGCAGGAACTTCGTGCGGTCGCTCCAGTCCCAGCGAGTTTTTTTCTGCGTTTCCATCCTTTATTTCTTGTCGGACTTCGAGGACTTTGCCGATTTTGCAGATTCTGCATTTTCGGCACCATCACCCTGCCCATCGAGTGCATACGTCTTCTCGACGACTTCGCCCTCGCCGCCGAGCACGCCCTTGTCCTCGCCGTTGTACGTCAGCGTGACAGCAGCAGCATTGCCGGCTGTAATCTTGAGCTCCTTTTCCGCCTTCCAGTCTTTCGACGTGCCTTCATCAATCGTGCCCTCGAAGACCGTCTTGCCATCAGCCTTCACCGAGACCCAGCAGCGCTCCGTGAACTTTGCCGAGACCTGGACGTCCGTGTACTGCTTCTTTTCCTCGGCCGGTTTTGCGGCGGCCTGCTGCTGCGAGGAAGAAGACGTCGTCTCCTTCGCCTGCGTCGTCACTTTCGTCTGCGGCTGTTTCGACGCCGTCTCATCGTCCGAGCCGAACAGGAAATATGCACCCGCTGCGATGACGAGCACGGCGATGATGCCCATGATGAGCGTCTGGCGATGGTGCGAACTCTCGACCCGCGATTCGAAATCACTCATCGAGACGCGCGGTGCCTCCTGACGCGGCGCTGCTGCACGCTCGGGCTTTGTGCGTTCCGAACGATGCGAACTGCCAAAAAGTCCCCCTGAATGGCTGCGCGATTTTTCCGCCTCGCGTTTTTCATACGCCGCCTGCTGCTCGGCTTCGGCAGCTTCTTCCGCCCGCTTGGCCGCTTCTTTTGCCGCGACTTCTTCCGGGTTGTTTTCTTCATTATACTGACGCACGCAGGCATCAGCATCGAGCTTCAGGAAGTTCGCATAGTTGCGGATGAATCCCTTCGTATAGGCATTGCCGGGCAGCTTGTCAAACTCGCCTTTCTCGATGGCTTCTATATAGAGAGCACGGATGCTCGTTCCCTTTTCAATATCCTTGATCGACAGATTCTGACGTTCGCGCGCCTCGCGCAACGTATCACCAATCATTCCCGATGTCCTCCTATCTTGAGTTCCGGCCGGAGCAAGGCCCGACCTTGCCTTATTATACATTGGAATCCCGCCATTCACAAGGCCTACACGGATTTCTCTCGAAAACAAAGACAGCCGCGAGAAAATCCTCGCGGCTGCCGTCGTATTTCGTCTGTTTCTTTATGCCTTGAGCACCGCGCCCGTGCTTGCAGACGTCGTGAGCTTTGCATAACGGGAGAGATAGCCCGTCTTGATTTTTGGCTCGGGCTGCTTCCAGTTCGCCTTGCGCTTCTTGAGCTCGTCATCACTGACGTGAAGTTCGAGACTGCGGTTCGGGATGTCGATCGTGATCTCGTCACCGTCCTCGATCAGTGCAATCGGGCCGCCTTCCATCGCTTCCGGCGAGATGTGGCCGACACACGCGCCCTGGCTCGCGCCGCTGAAGCGGCCGTCCGTGATCAGACCGACCTTGAGGCCGCGTCCCGTGATAACAGCCGTCGGATTCAACATCTCCTGCATGCCTGGGCCGCCCTTCGGGCCCTCGTAACGGATGACGACGACGTCGCCGTCATGGATATCGCCACGCATGATGGCATCGCAGGCCTCCGTCTCGGAGTTGTAGCACTTCGCCTTGCCCGTATACGTCAGCATGTCCTCCGCCACGGCCGATGCCTTGACAACGGCATAATCCGGCGCAAGGTTGCCCTTGAGGATGGCGATGCCGCCCTCCTTACGATACGGCGCATCGCAGCTGTGGATGACGTCGCGATTCAGCACTTCGGCATTCTTGATGCGGTCGCCGACCGTGCCCGTGACCGTCAGCGCATCCTCATGGATGAGCCCCTTCGTCGCGAGCTCGTGCATGACAGCCGGGATGCCGCCTGCCTCATCGAGATCAACCATATGATGCTTGCCCGACGGGCTGAGCTTCGTGATGTACGGCGTCTTGCGCGAAATCTCGTCGAAGAGCGGTGCCGGCAGATCGATGCCAGCCTCATGCGCGATGGCCGTCAGATGCAGCACCGTGTTCGACGAGCCGCCGATGCCCATATCGACCGTGATGGCATTCTCGAATGCCTCGCGCGTCAGAATGTCGCGCGGCTTGATGTCTTTTTTCAGCAAGTCCATGACGACGGCGCCCGCGCGTTTTGCGAGCAGGCGGCGTGCACCCGTATAGGCGGCCGGAATCGTGCCGTTGCCCGGCAGGCCCATGCCGAGGACTTCCGTCAGGGAGTTCATCGTGTTTGCCGTGAAGAGACCGGCGCATGAGCCGCAGCCTGGGCAGCATTTCGCTTCAAGCTCGCGCATCTCGTCATCTGTCATATCACCCGCCGCATACTTGCCTGCCGCTTCGAACGCCTGGCTCACGCTGACGTCGCGGCCGTGGAAACGCCCTGGCAGCATCGGGCCGCCCGAGACAACGACCGCGGGGATGTTCAGCCGCGCTGCCGCCATCAGCATGCCCGGCACAACCTTGTCGCAGTTCGGGATCAGCACGAGCGCATCAAAACCTGAAGCCATCGTAACGGCCTCGATGGAATCTGCGATGAGCTCACGGCTCGCGAGCGAATACTTCATGCCCGTATGGCCCATCGCAATGCCGTCGCAGACACCGATGGCTGGAAACTCGATCGGCGTACCGCCCGCCGCGGCCACGCCAAGCTTCGCCGCCTCGGCGATGTCCCGGAGGCCGATATGCCCTGGGATGATTTCATTGAACGAGTTGCAGATGCCGACGAGCGGCTTCTTAAGGTCTTCCTCGCCATAGCCATCCGCATGAAACAAAGAACGATGCGCGCACCGCGTCGCGCCTTTCTTGACAATATCGCTTCGCATAGAACAACTCTCCTCACATATGGATAAATCTTGTGTGTTGCTGATTTACAATTTTACACTCTTTGCATACAAAGTGCAAGCAGAAATCGTCTCAGAGCTCCGCGAGCATCTCCTGGTACATCGGCCAGATGCCGGACTGCAGATCAACGCCTTCGGCAATGGCATGCTCGAGCAAGTAGATGCCGATGCGGCGCTGGCGGTCAAGGATATCTCGATGCTCTTCCGAGCTCAGGAGTGCATAGTCTTTCCTGCAACATGCGTTCCAGTCAAGCTGGTGTGCAGCGATGTCTTCGAGCCGCAGGTCGACGGACGGGCCGGTATAATCATTGTGCAGGATGCCGATGGCAATGCAGGATTGCTTTGCGCCAGCGGCCAACAGATTGCGCCACATCGACAGCATCTGCGGCTTGCCGCCTGCCAGTTCGTCCAACAGGCCACCGCAAGCCTTGAAAACTTCCCGCCGCACCAAGAGTCCTGCCAGGCCACGCGAAGGATATTTTCCACAAGTGAGCAGATACTGCCACATCGTCGTGCAAGGTGTCATCTGCAAGTTGACACTGGCTGGCACGCCAAAATCGATACAAGGCGAGATTGCAGGATACTGCCCTCCAGCGTCAGAAAACAGAAGCGGCAACGACAAATCCTGCAATTCCATCGATGTCACGAGATGGCGGAGCTTCTCAGGACGGACAGTCTCTCCCAGCAGCAACCATTCGACGTATTTTCCACGAACTGCTTCCAGGAACTCAGGCCTCCCCGTCACCAGGCGACCGCCAGCCTCAACGACCTTTTTCTGAATTACCTCCGGCACAGAACCAGCGATGACGGGGACGATGATTTCCCGCCATGGATAATCTTCTGCAGCTGCTGAGGAAAGAGATGCGCAGAATGGTTCGTTTCCACAATACAGTTGCGCCCCCTCAAGGTACGGAACAATCGTCGTCACAAGCGGATGCGAAGCAAGCGCCCGCGTCTCTGCCAGTTCCTCAGCTAACGCCTCGCTTGCTGCCATGACATTCGTGAGCACATCCGGCACGGTACCAGCACTGTACCGGAGTTTTGGCATCGCAGTGCGGCCAACAAAGCTGCATGCTTCATAGGTACGGCCGCCGTCATCCCTTTCGAGCGACTGCCCCATGCAGATTTTTGCAAAAGAAGCGCTATACCCGCCGCCTGATGAAGTATTTACGCTGTACTTCGCTACAATATTCGGCCAGCTGACCGCGAATTTCGATTGAACTTGCTCCGGACTCCGCCAAAAGAAATGTGCGATCTCCATTCCATCGCAGAAAGCACCATGCGCAAACTGCATTCCCTCCGGAGATTCCACAAGAATTTCATGGTTTCCTTCGCTGAGTCGTACATGCTTCCTTCGGACAAATTCACCACTAACGAGTGCCTTCTGACCTCCATCTGTTGTCGTTGCACGGAGAAGCTGCACGGAGAGCGCGAACACTCCAGGGGGAATGCCCTTATCTGACGCAGAAATATAGCGCCGCCACGGAAGCGCACGCACATCGTCCACTTGCAGCATTTCGAGGAGGCTCCGGACAGACATGCTTCCCGTCGGGACGAGAAATTCATCAGCATCCAGTGGCAGAACGAGATCGGCTTGATAGCGATCCGCTGCTTCCCACAAAAGATACGTCATCGTTTCTGCCTGCACATAGCGAGCAACTGCCACGTCTTCGATAATGAGAGGCAGCCCCTCCGCCTGCAGCGCTTCGAGAATCTCTCGCGTCCGGTCTGTGCTCTTATGGTCGGCGATGATGAGCAGATCGGCAAAACCGAGCGTATGGCGCACAAAGCTCTCGATGATATCCATCTCGTTCTTCACCATCGAGATGGCAACGATTTTTCTCATTAAAATTCGATTCCCTTCTGCGCCTTGATCCCCTTCTCAAACGGATGTTTGACGAGATGCATCTCCGTCACGAGGTCGGCACGCTCGATGATTTCAGGCGCGGCACCACGCCCCGTCAACACGACGTGAAGTGTCTTCGGGCGCAAGTCCAAGAGTGCGAGCACATCGGAGACCGTGAGCAGGCCGAACTTCACGGCATAGTTGATCTCGTCGAGAATGACGAGATCCCATGCGCCCGAAGTCAGCGCCTCGCGTGCGGTAGAAAGCGCTTCCTGTGCAGCCTTTTCGTGCTCCGCTTCGGGCACGTCGCCCTTGTGCATGAAGCCTTTGCCGAGCTGCCGCACCTCGATACGCCCACCTGCGCCTGCCGCTGAAGCCCTTCCAAGTGCTTCGATGGCACGGAGCTCGCCGTATTTCCAACCGCCTTTGATGAATTGCAAAATCAACACGGAGAGCCCATCGCCCCAGGCGCGTATCGCAAGTCCAAGCGCTGCCGTCGTCTTGCCTTTGCCATCGCCTGTATGCACGAGCACAAGTCCGTGCGGCGTTTTTTGTTCCGTTTCCAAAAAAATCCCCCTTCCGATTTGCTTCTCTATGATATACTAGGATTATATCATACTTCAGGAGACTATATTCGTTGAAAACATCGATTCTGAAATTCTTCTCTTTTCTCGTCATCATCTTCGCCTGCGTCATGGCCATCGTCTTCGTCTGTGAAAAGACAGACCCATTCGGCCGCGAGGGGCAGCCGCTGGCCGCTTCGTTTGTTGAAACGGGGAACGGCCGCCTGCGGCTGACATGGGAAAAGCTGCCATATCCCTGCTGGTACCGTGTCGAGACATACGCAAAGACGACAGGACGCGTGGAAGGGGAGCCGGAGTATCACCTGCTCACGACGGGCACAACGCGTGAAAATGCCTATGATGTGCCGACAGGCGCCATCCCGATGTACTACCGCGTGACGCCATACGGTCTGTTCGGCCAGCTCGGCGAGGCGTCCGAGCCTGTGGCGAACCCCATCTACCGCGATCCGCCGCAGCCTGTCGTCATCACGCACTACCCGCAGAGCGCGCCCGCGAGCCCGATGCCGTTCCTTGTCTGGCACGGCGTGCCCGCAGCCGTCTGCTACGAGGTCGAGCTTCTCTCCGAGCCGCCCGCCGAGGAAGGCGGCACGGCCCTTTCGAAGAACGGCCACCTTGAAAGCACGCGCGAAGTCTTCACGAATGGCTGGCAGGCAGACCTGCGCAAATACACGAAATACACGCAGCTTTACTGGCGTGTGCGCGCTCTCGGCCTGCACCTCGACGCCATCGGCGAGTGGTCGAAAGCCGAGCCACTCGTCATCGACTGGACAAAGGATGCGCCCGATGCGCCGCTCCTCAATGATTTTGATGACATGCCGGGCGCCGAAATGCCCATCTATCCCGTCTACCGCTGGATTCCGCTGCATGGCGTCACGCATTACGAAGTTGAGCTCATGACGCAGCCGCCGGAAGAAGAAGGCGGTTCGCAGCCGACGCCCGACCGCGTCTGGAGCCGCGTCGTCGATTCCGCCGCGAACTGCTACGACGAGTATGCGCGCCCCTATGCAGGCGACTACTACTGGCGCGTGCGCGCGCTCGACGCGAAGGGCAATACGATTGGTCATTATTCCAAGACCGCGCATTTCGTCATGCCAGAGCATGAGCATGTCAAGGCCGCGATGTTCGGCGACAGCATCACGCACGGCGGCGGTGCCATCTCATATCCGCCTTCGGCGCTTGAGTACAGCTATGGCACGTACCTCGACTTCCCCGCCGTGAATCTCGGCCGCAGCGGCGACACGAGCAAGACGACGCTCGCGCGCTTTGAGCAGGACGTCGTGCCGATGCACCCAGAAAACCTCCTAATCCTCACAGGCACGAACAGCCTGCGCGATCCAGGGATTTCCGCCGATGACGTCATCCGCGACCTCGCGCGTATCAAAGCGCTCTGCGAACAGTATGAGATCCGCCCAATCTTCCTGACGCTCATGCCGATTCATCCGCAGAACATCAAGTTCGCATTCCACACCGATACCGATCCGAAGTGGCACGCGAAGATGGACCACATCAATGCCTACATCAAGGCACAACCGTACTTCATCGACCTCGAGCCCTATTTCTACGACAAGACACACACCGTCCTCGATCCCGCGCTTTCCATCGACGGCCTGCATCCCGATATCCGGGGCAAACAGCTCATGGGCGAGATCATCAACCTGCATCAGGACGAGCTGAAGTAAAAAAATCGAGTCGAAGGCACTCAAACCTTCGACTCGATTTTTTTTGAAAAATCAAAGAACGTACCTTCGACACTCCCACCACCGCTTCGCGGTCCCCCTCCCTCTGAGAGGGAGGCTGGAGTCGTGGATGTCACATTTCGGCACGGGCCGCCTCGACGGCATTTCGTGCCTGTTCTGCGTTCATGAGGATTTCGCGCGGCTTGCTGCCATGCGCGGGACCGACGATGCCTAGCTCGCACATCGTGTCAATGAGGCGTGCAGCGCGGGCGTAGCCAATCGAGAAGCGGCGCTGGATACCGCTCGACGAGGCGATGCCCGTCGCGAGCACGCTGTCCACGGCTTCGTCGAGCAGTTCGTCGATTTTCGGCTTGCTGCGCTTGCCTTTCTTGCCGCTGTCCTCTTCTTCCTCCATGGCTTTTTCCGTGAAAGCAACGATTTCCTCATCGGGCTCGGCGGCCTGTCCTTGCGCGCGGATGAAATCGAGCAGCCGCTCGACTTCTTCATCGCTGATGAATGCGCCCTGCACGCGGCGGGGCTTCGCCGCGCCGACGGGATAGAACAGCATGTCGCCCTTGCCGAGCAGCTTTTCTGCGCCGCTCGCATCAAGGATCGTGCGCGAATCAATCTGGCTCGAGACCGCGAACGAGATGCGCGACGGGATGTTCGCCTTGATGATGCCCGTGATGACATCGACAGACGGACGCTGCGTCGCAAGCACCATGTGGATGCCTGCCGCACGTGCTTTCTGCGCGAGACGGCAGATGGCGTCTTCGACATCATGCGGCGCGACCATCATGAGATCGGCCAGCTCGTCGATGATGATGACGATGGCGGGCATCTTCGCGTCGGGGAAATGCTCGTTGTACGTGCCCATGTTGCGCACGTTGTGCTCCGCGAACTTCGCGTAGCGCTTTTCCATTTCCTGCACGGCCCAGTTCAGCACGGAAGCCGCTTTCTTCGCCTCCGTCACGACCGGCACCATGAGGTGCGGGATGCCATTGTAGTTCGAGAGCTCGACCATTTTCGGGTCAATCAGGATGAACTTGACTTCGTCGGGCTTCGCCTTGAACAGGATACTCGTGATCAGCGTATTGATGCAGACGGACTTGCCGCTACCCGTCGCGCCCGCAACGAGGAGATGCGGCATCTTCGCGAGGTCGGCGAAAATCGGCTGGCCGCCGATGTCCATGCCGAGGCCGCACGTCAGCTTCGACTTCGCCTGCTCGAACTTCGGGTTTTCAAGAACTTCGCGCAGGCGCACGCCCTCGAGCTCCTTGTTCGGCACTTCGATGCCGATGGCGGCCTTGCCCGGAATCGGCTCGATGCGCACGGAAAACGCCGCGAGCGAGAGTGCGAGGTCGTCGGCGAGGTTCGTGATCTTGCTGACCTTGACGCCCGGCGCGGGCTCGAGCTCGTAGCGCGTGACGGCCGGGCCGTGGCAGGCGTTGATGATTTTCGCATCGACATGGAAATCGTGGAGCGTCTGCGACAGCGTCTGCGCGTTCTCTTGGATTTCCATCTCGAGCGCCGTGTTCTGCTTCTTGACCTTCTTCTCGAGGATGTCCGTCACCTTCGGCAGGACATACGGCGGCGGTGGCGGCGTCTCGGGCTGCGCAGGCGGATGCTCGGGCGCATCCTCGTTTGCAAAATGCGCGCCCATGCTGTTCGGCTGCGTCAAGGTGCTGTACTCCGGCG
>Ga0256406_1005007_pt1 | contig 14571 bp, 7 predicted proteins | sample RumenRJG_03DNA_FD_185986 | JGI IMG/M metagenome (GOLD analysis project Ga0256406, IMG submission 185986) | Bovine rumen microbial communities from Lethbridge, Alberta, Canada - RJG_03 | ecosystem: Host-associated > Mammals > Digestive system > Stomach > Rumen | place: Canada: Alberta | collected... | reverse complement strand
GGCCTCGGTCTGCTTGCGAAACGCCTCTTTTTCAGTCTGATACTCTATTTGGAGCAACAGACGCTGTTGCTGTAATGCCTGAACGATTGACTGTTGATACATACTTATAATGCAAAGATAGTGCAAACGAGGGGAATGTCCAAGAAAAAGCTCGTCTTTTTCGTGGATATTCCCGAGTGCAGCCTATCTTATCCAAAGATAGTGCAAACGAGGGGAATGTCCAAGAAAAAGCTCGTCTTTTTCTTGGATATTCCCGAGTGCAGCCTATCTTATCCAAAGATAGTGCAAACGAGGGGAATGTCCAAGAAAAAGCTCGTCTTTTTCGTGGCGTTAGTCCTGTGATTCGCTGGTTATGGTTTGCGTTTGCCTAATTCTAACCTTCATTATTCATGAATGATGCAAGAGAACCCCTTTAGGGGTTCCGGCAACATAGCGAGGGGATGAGCAAATGAGCGATAGCGAATGCAGCGATTCCCCTCGAAAACAATTAGATTGCAAATTAAATCGCTACCCCCTTGTGGGGTTGCGGCAATATTAGAGGCGACGCATCCGTGGAACATCCTTCGATTGACATCATATTTAACATTGCCGCAACCCCCAAGGGGGTAGCGATTAAATCACCTACCATCACGTTTCGAGGGGAAGAGGCTCGCTTCGCTCACCTCATCCCCTCGCTATGATACCGGAACCCCCAAGGGGGTTCCAACAACACAACATTCAATGTGAAAAAATAAAGAGGAGTTAATCTCCATGAATAATGTAGGCTAAATTTAATTTTAAAGATAATTTTAAATTTCATTTCAAGCCGCTTGCGGCGCCCACAAAATCAAGGAGCGCCAGCGGTGGTCGTATGCCCTCGCCTTTCGTGATTTCCTCGTTTTCCATGAACATTGTTTACAATATGCCATCAAGATTTTAACACTTCACAGCAACGGAAAAAGGCCACAATCGAGTCAGAATCATCCAATAATCCCACCTCCGTTGCTTCTTCGGCGTTACAGTATTGCCATATCGGCGGGATTCCAATGCCTTTTCGGCGAAATCTCAATGGCATCCCGGCGAAATTCCAATGCCCTTTCGGCGAGATGCCTAAGAAAAACAAGTACATTATCAGCCACCAAATATATAACATCCTAATTTACAATCTGTTAATAACATCCTCAAAACAGGCGCATTTCAAGCCGACGACCACCTTGTTGATTTAAACGCGATTCTCAGAGGCCTTTTAACACAAATAATTTTGACATTACTTCAATTCCGATAAATTAGCACGCCCGATAATCCCTGTGGATGGATAAAAGAACCATAGCACACCATTGTCTTTTATATGGCATTGATTGAACCCCCTTGGGGTTCCGGCACCATAGCGAGGGGATGAGGTGAGCGAAGCGAGCCTCTTCCCCTCGAAACGTGATGGGGGTTAAATAAATCACCACCCCCTTGCGGGGTTGCGGCAATATTGTATTTCTGGTCCAATTATGATGTTATCGTGGCTAACAAGTATATTTAGCAAACGAAATCTTGTTACCATTACGATAAAAGTGCCATCCTATGAATAAAGCTGGCTAGGGGAAAGTCAGCTGATTTTCCCAATTATTGTTTCAAAAGGGAGCTCAGAATTGGCTAGCTGCCATTTTTACCGGACAGCAATACTTTTTTACAGATAAACAAAAAATTAAAAAATGATCTTTTTTATAAATTATTCTTTTTAACTTTGTGGAGTCGAAAAAAGCGTTAGAATTTGATAGAATACAAGGATGGTAAAGGATTCCCTTGCTATAATGATATTATAACAAGAAAGAACTTGAAGATCGGCATTATTGATGCCGACCTTTTAGATCATGGCACTCGACATCCCAATCTTGCGTTGCTTAAGATTTCCTCGTTTTGTAAGAGGAATGGTCATAATGTAAATCTTATTTGCAGCTACAATGAAATAATTCCCACAGATCACGATACTAATACTGTCGCAATAGGGTACGATTTGTTGATTATGTCCATGGTGTTTACCTTTACAGAGCCAGGTCTGCCTGAACAGATAAAGACTATGATAAAGGAAGGTAAAATAGTTTATGGTGGGACTGGCTTCTTTCCAAATAAACTACCAAATCCTGACAAAAAGCACCCTATAAAAGAGGATGATAATACAAATTTGCCATATGAAGTTGAGCATTCTATGCCCGACTATCATCTTTACGACAGGTTCATAGAGTCGCAACCTGGTGATGAAGAGTCTAAGAACAATCGATACAAGGATTATAAATACTATTCTATAGGATTTACTACACGGGGCTGCATTAGACAATGTGGCTTTTGCGTCAATAAACTATGTCATGGAGTTGACTCATGGTCGCCAGTTAAAGAGTTTCTCGACGAATCAAGGCCCTATATATATTTATGGGATGACAACATAATGGCTGCTCCTCATCGGCTGTTCAAGAAAGTTATGGAAGACCTCATAAAAACCAATAAGCCATTTCAATTCAGGCAAGGAATGGACATAAGATTAATGACCGATAAAAAAGCAGAACTATTGGCACATGTAAAATATCATGGTGATTTTATATTCGCTTTTGATCATTACCGGTTGGACGACCCACATGAGGCCAAGCAAGTAAAAGATACGATACGCGGCCTTGAAGTATGGCGAAGACATTGCAAGAAAACAACCAAACTTTATGTGATAGTTGCTTATGACAGTCAAGATGAAAAAGATATTGAAGGAACGTTTTTTCGAATAAAAACACTAATGGAATTCGGTTGCTTACCATATATAATGAGATTTGAAAAATATAAAGGCTCAGAATTCGAAAATATGTATGTGCAACTTGCCCGCTGGTGCAACCAACCTAGTTTTATCAAGAAAATGAGTTTTCGGCAATATTGCGTTAGGAACGAAGAATTCCATCAAGGTATACAATATGAGCATCCCAAAGGAACATATTATTCGAAATTAATTTTACCAAATGGTTTCAAACCTAAAAAGAATTTTTGTAAATGTTATCAGACGATGATTGACTTTGAAGAAAGTTTTCCTGATCTGGCTAAAAAATATTTTGATATAAGATTTGAAGACCTGAACAGATACAAATAAAAAACTATATGAAAGATTCACCATTAGTAAAAATATTCCGAGAATTGGGGCAAGGCGCCAAGGGCTCAGTGCAAGACGGCGATGCATTGGGCACTATAGATAAATACTTGCATGTTAAGCGTCCTGTTGACGACATCTTACTTCAAAAGATGCATGAGATAGATGTAGCCGGTGGTGGATTGGTGCTATTGGCTGGCAGTGCAGGCGACGGCAAGTCGCACTTAATAAGCTGCATCAAGAGCGAAGGCAGTTTTCGTGGCTTCTCCTATTATAATGACGCCACCGAGAGCTATTCGCCAACAGTCACGGCTACACAGACTTTGGAAAAGGGGCTCTCGCAATTCAAGGACTGCAATATCGACTCTACATCTGCTAAGATGCTGCTTGCCATTAATCTCGGCAAGCTCAACGAGTTTATCGAGGCAGATTCAGTGCGTAAGGAATACGGAGAACTGACAGATATTGCCAAGCAGATTTTCGATGACCATGCCATAGGCTATAACTACGACACAGATCGCATCAAGGTAGTACTGTTTACCAATCAGCAAATCTACGAGATAAAGAAAGAATTTACCGAAGACTATCCAGTAGACTCCCAATTCCTACGTAGCATATTGCAGAGGATAACTCAGAAGTCGGACAATAACCCGTTTTACAAAGCCTACGAGAAGACAGCATCGCAATGCGGTGATACGATTGATTCTGCTGTCGTCAACTACGAGTTGCTCTGCATTCCGGCTGTCCAAAATACCATTGTTAAGATGTGCATCGAGGCTATTATCAGGTACCAACTCATGCTCACCCCAAGAGACTTTCTCGACTTCATCTACAAGATCGTAGTCTACGAGCACAATGGCGAATACGATATTTCAAAAGATTTCTTCCCTTCATTGTTGCCGACGCTGATCTATTCTAACGGCGACAACCGGATATTACAAAGTCTGTATCTGTTAGACCCTCTGAAATACAGTAGCAACGGTCACGACAACGATTTGGCATTGCTGTTTACTGCAGCTAAAATCCCAGACGATTACTTTAACGAGGCAGATCTCAGTGCTATGCCTGAGAAAATGATAGATAAAGCGAACCAGTTCTACAGCAATGGCGAAAAGAATATCACCGATTTGTCGGAGTTCCTCTTGCGCCTAAAGCATCTCATGCATTATCACAGCGAGTCGGCAGCGTATAAAGATTTTCTGCAACTTTACCTGCGGTTTATCAACGGAGATACAAAGGCTTACATAGAAGCCTATTCGCTCGTCGGTCATTCCATCATCCGTCACTATGGATCGTATTACGATAAAGACAATCTCGTTCCGCTCAACATTCAGGGCAGCACATACAGACTCTTTGCGCCTCTGAGTCTGAAGAATCAGAAGCCTGTCGTGCATTATGAGAACGAGAATATTTTTCGTCCGTACATAACGCTCCAGTGGGAGATCAAAAATCTTGATAAATTTATAAGTCTGAAACTCGACTATGACCTTTACTGCTACCTCACAGACTTGCAGAATGGTATGCTCAACGTCAATTACGAGAACGACAAGAACATGAATTTCAACACTTTCATCAATAACCTGATTGACAAAAGTGACAAGACAACAGAAGTGGTAATCCTTGACGATAACAACAATAAGGAAGAACTGAAGTATGATTTCGATGTCCTTACTATCAGCAAATAAGACTGGCTTATGGATTTTTCTAAATTTAAAGAGTATTACACTAAAAATGGCAAGTTCAAGGACCATTTCCAGGATTCTGTCATATTGTTGCCAATGACTTCAAATATTGGATCATGCGACTACAACGAAAGTTGCGGCTTAAACGGCATAGTTGGCGGTTTCTTCAGAAACTTGAGCCGTGAAAAGGTCAGCCCCATAGACAACGAAGCCGATGCGATAGACCGTATAAACAAATACCTGCAAGATGAGATACAAATGTCGGACGATGATATAAAAGATTTTATAAACATCGCAAGGAACATATTGTGTCCCGACGGCAAATTCCAGGCTATAGACTCGTCGTTCCTGAAATATTATCCATTTCATAGCAGCGAAGGCAAAAAGAGTACAAAGGACAAATTTTTACGTGGGCAGGAGAAGATTGCTGATTATGTCAGCAGTATGGCTGGCGATGCCTTTGACATCGATTCGGCTAAAGGCCGTGCCGACCTGTTCACCACGACTATCAAAAATGCATTGCAATCCGGATTTAAAGTAAAAAAAGACTCTTTTGAACCGGAACATTATTACATCCTGCCTTTTGTAAAGGCACAGTTCAGAGATGACTTTAATTGGCTTTTGGGAAAACAAGACGCCGTACTGATAAAATACATCAACTCGTTCACCTATTTCTACGCATGTTATTCTATCCTACAAACTTTGCTGCATATTGACCCCAAGAATGATGAAGAGAAAGAAGGTAAGGGTGCAATCTGCCTGTACAGCACTCTCAGCGAGGAGAAAATCTCAATGAAGGGCGATGCCGTGACCAAAGGTTGGGACAGCAGACTCGGCAAAGATGTGATAGAGAAGACGTTTGGCAGAATTCAGACCATAGACATTATAAACTTTCTTACTGATTCAGATACGTGCATATACAGCGAGTTGATGACGCAGTTGAAAGCTGAGCCGTTTGAACAGAACAAGGATGTGTGCGAGAAGGTGCTACAATTTTATCAGACCGAGAAACGGAAAACTGTCAACAGCCGAAAAACGTCAAAGGAAATTACTATCAAGGATATTCTAACATCGGCTGAGAGCTATGAAGAGTTTGTCAAGAAGCTGTGTTCTCTGTGCATTAACATGCAGGACAGCAACTATACCCGCATGAAGAAATGGATATACAACCTGTTCTCGATAGGCTTTCTGTCTTTGCGACGCGGCAAATATATTCTTACCGTCGACAACGATATGCTTATCTTCCTTATTGCGATGATTACGCACGAAGAGAAGACGAAGTTGAAAGATATGTATGCCAAGTTCAGAAGTTATGGCATAATTTTTAACATGAATACAAGGAGAATTATAGAGCAGTATCTGCTTAAGTTGAACCTATTAGAACGGAAGAGTGATTCCGGGGAGGCACAATATGTCAGAGTCATTTTATGAATACATCGTCGACGATTTGCTTGCCGGCTATTTCAAGGCTAATCCTGTCGTTCCTGGCAGCCGCTATTACATCATCATAGAGAACGATGATTACAGAAAGATGTTCCGTCAGGCTGTTGAGAAGTCAAATAATTTTAAGGACACCTATATTCCGAACATCAATGCCGACAGTCCTACCGGTATTGAGGAAGGCATCTACCACACACGGGAGCTCCATATAGATAATCAGACGCCACTGTTGATGGGCTTTAGCGACACTGCAAAGGACGACTATCTTAACATGCTCAGAAACCACGTAGGCAAAACAGGGACTATGCTCAGCGACTATGCAATCATCTTCGTTTTGAGTAACAACAACATGGAGTCACTAACCACTGCGTCAGTCAATCTTGAAAGTGCCACATACCCACTCAACAGCAATGAGATAAGGAGCAACATAGAGCAGCGCATCAAAAACGCAACAGTCATCGAGAATGAGAGAGTCTATCTACGTACTTATGTCGACCGTCTCTCCCAGCTCATTGACGACGGTGCCTGCTCACTGTTCGATTTCGACGACATTCTAAACGTGTTGAAGCAAGGCACGCTGAAAGGCAATTTCACCAAGCTCGGATTCTTTGATGACAATGCCATCTATGCCCCTTCTTTCCCCACAATGGAACCAAAGAACATGGAGAAACGTGCTAACGACAACGCCGAATTCTATGAAATGACACAGAAAGTACTCAACAGCGATGACGATGACAAGATAAAGGTGGACCGGATAGCTGAGTGGGTAGACCGCAAGGTGGCAAAGAAGATTGTGGATAACGACAGCAACAAGCCCGTCTCTTTTGATGAAATTAGCGATGGCATAGACAGGAAGAAGCAGTCAACAATCTTAGACTTCGAGGAGCCATACTTGAAAAACAATAAGACGGATATGACCATTATTACACGCATAACGGGAGCGAAGAAACACAAGCGATGCTTCGTCATAATATGCGATGCCAATGGTACTGATGTGGCTTATCTGAACATTAAGTTTAATAAGAACATAAAAGATTACGTCTCAGACAAGGATAATTGCGAAACCAAAGGCTACAACCTCACGCTGCACGTCTCTGACATGATGAAGAATACCGTCAAGGATGAAAACAGCGAGGTAAACATCTATGCCGTAAAATTGCAGGCACGTGAAAATGTCTTTGACAACGTGCGTCATAATTTCACTCTCAGCAAAAGCGGAAACATCCTTATTGATGTACCCGATGATGAATCCGAGGTGATAATTGGCAATGGCAACAACAGAATAAATTATCCTTTCAGTAATATAGAGTGGAATGATGACTATTCTCTCCATATCCAGACCGATACTGAATACGATAAAGACAAACTGTCTTTCGACGTGCAGTTTGGATCTACCAACGCAACATTTGTCTTAAACTTGAATTCTGACAAGCCCCCCGTTATGGAGGCATTGCCTCTCTTTGAGAAGATATGGACAGACAGCCTCTCCTTCCATAAGGTAATGCGGCAAGGTCTCAGTAATGACGATTTCGTGAAGATCTGTAACGACAAAGATAACAACGACTATTATGTCAGTCCATCGTTAAGGAAATACCTTGTCATAGAGCAGAAGATGATCTCCGAGCATGCTTACTGCCTTGAGTCTGTCGAGGGCATGTTCCCGGAGCCTGATGGCTTTGACGCCGTTGAACTCAATCTGCCCGGAGAAGTGAAAGCCGGCATCGACGCCATTTACGATTATTATGCCGGTCACAACACCGTCCCGACCTTAGCCTATATCGATGATGAATTGAAGACATTGTACGAGAACTACCTTGACGCGGTCTGCCGGTGCATAGAGCAGTTTGACAAGCCTCAGATGAACGGTTCCCCTGAATACAGCATCACGCGGCTGGGCATTGTCAAGAACCACGGCAAGGTTTGTTTGTCACCGTTCCATCCTGTACTTGTGGCTTTCATGTTGCAGTTCAAACACGAGTTTGAAATCGACGGCTACGATTCCAACGGCCACGAAATAGACAGAAAGTTATTGAGCCTTGTCTCTCCCAACAACATCATACCTTACATTAGCCTTGACAACATCGACCTTCAGCCCTGTTCCGTCTACGACGACTTGAAAACGTGGCTGTTCTACGACAGCGTGAGAGACAAAAAACAGATCAGATCGCACGACTTCACGCCTGACGTGGTCACCGACAAGATGTCGTGCTTCATAGACCACTTCCATTACTTGTTCAGCGACAAGGACTGCCCGCTGATAATAAACGTTGTGGGCGTGGAAGACGATACCAACATCGTCAAGGGCGTGCTGCAGTTTATCAAGAAGCAGCTCCGAAAAGGGCAGGTGCAGCGCGTCTGCCTGAACGAGTATGTCGGCAACATGCTCTCAGAGACGTTCTTTGAGAAGCTCAACCGCCTCTCTGACGACAAGATTATGGAGGAGCTCTGCAGGATAGGGTTGGAGACAGACCAGTCTGACAAGGCAGATGACTACAGCATCGACATGAAGACCATCAAGCGACAGCTCTTCACACGTGTTACCTTCTTCAAGCACAGGCTTACCGACAAGGTAAATTATGCCCACATAACTTTTTTCGAGTTCAACACGGGCAAGGAGTTCGTAATTCCCTACACCGACAACCAGCGGTTGGAAATGGCATTTGACGGTTTGGTATCCACCGTATCGACGCAGAAGACTGGCGCATACTATCTCATCGGGTTCGGCACGAAAGGATTGAAGCCTGGCTCAGACAGAGCAGAGTCCGCAATGTGGGTCTACCGCACGGCAAAGGCTATGAACACTCTCTATGCCAACGGGAATAACGATGGCGTAAACCATTTTGTAAAAGACTGCTGCATAGCCAAGAAGTTCAACTTCAACGCGACAGATCTTTTAAATTCTATCTACGACAACTCCAATTGGGTCACATTCCTCAACCCAGAGGTCGACATCGACTTCTTCTATAAGCAGGATGGATTGTACATCATCCACTACATCGACCAGTCTTCGATCAACGCGCGCTATGACAGCATCACGGTCACCAAACATGTAACGCAGTATAAGAACATGCTCAATGCCTCTTACAAGAGTTTCTCGCTCGATAGCAGCCACTTCAGCGACTTCAACGAGCGGATGCTGTCTTACTTCAACTGCCTCAACGGCAACTGGCTGCTGAGCGTGATAAACCAGACAAAGGTAAAAATCAGGGAGAAGATGAGCCTCGTAGCGGCATGCATTCTCATGAAACAGTTTATGAGGAGGGCCGGTGGCATGGTGTGGGTGCCCATATCGTTGGAGGATATTCTCCGCGTCACTGGCTCCATAGGTCTGCCTATGAACTCGCTCTTCTCAAAGAAGTCGTTGGACATAAAGGGACGGCTGTCTGACGACCTGCTCATGATGGGGCTTGACGACTCTGACCATAACAATATTAGGCTGTATATCTATCCCGTAGAGGTAAAATACGCCCAAAACAACAGCGTAGTAAAAAACGGGGAGGAACAGGTTGTAAAGACTTACAACGCTTTCAAGGAAAACATAATAGACGGCAAGGGCTTCCGCCGCAACATCTACGCCACGTTCTTCGCCTCGCAATTCCTTACCAATGCCGACAAATTCAGCGCCAACGGCCGACTTAGCCCTGAGGAGAAGGAGCGGATAGACAACTGCCGCTACGAGTTGCTCAACCTCAGGTTCACCATGCCCTCGCACGTGCCGGAAGAGATGCTTGGTAATGCCGCAATAGTCTATTTCACTGATGCGGGATCAAGGGAGTTGTTCTTGTGCGAATGTGATGACGTGCCTGTGTGCCACATTCACCTGTCTGAGAAAGAGTGCTATCAGTGCGTGGCCAATTCCACAAAAGAGTTGAAGCAGTTTGTGGATGAGGAGGTGATAGATGTCAAGCAGGGCGATGAAGACGAGAACAACGCAGAAGGCGACAATAAGAAAGCTGAAGACGACAGCAACAACACCGAAGACGACAATAACAACGCCAAAGAGGACTTTAAAACCGCCGCAAAGAAGCCTGCAAGCAATAACCCACATTATGGTCTCTACACAGGCGGTCATCATATTGCTGACAATCAAGCGAAAGATAACTGTAACAAAACGGAAGATAACAGCAACCATTCGGAGGAAAGCACCGCCACGGCGAAAGACGAAAAGGAAGAGCAAGATGCTGTACCTGCTGACATGCAGCAGCCGGTGAGGGTAATAGTGGGCTCATCGCTAACGACTAACAAGGACATCAGCTTTGAACCTAACGATACCAAAAAGTTGTCGCATCCCAACATGGGCATCATAGGTACGATGGGCACTGGCAAGACGCAGTTAGCGCGATCTATCATTGCACAACTCTCAAAAGAGGGCGGGCACAATGTAGGCAAACGGCCGATAGGTGTGTTGGTGTTCGACTATAAAGGTGACTATAATGGCAAGGACTTTCTCGAGAGGGTAGATGGCAAGTGTTACCGTACCAATTTCCCGTTCAATCCCTTCAAGCTCATTGCTGTGCCTGGATTGGAAGGCGTGAATTTGCCTGCCGTTACAGCGGATACCATCAGCGACTCGTTTGCGAAAGCTTACAATTTAGGCGTGAAGCAGAAATCTCATATCAAGGACGTGATAAAGGATGTCTATAACGACTACGGCATAACGGCGGATCCGTCGACATGGTCGCGTCCCGTGCCGACTCTGAACGACGTGATAGAAAGCTATTTTGAAAAATATGACGCCAAAGACTCTGTTTACGCTCTGTTTAGCAGCTTAAATGATTATAGCATCTTCACTAATGACAACAGTAACTGCGTCTCAATATTCGAGTGGCTTCAGGGTGTGAGGGTCATCGACCTGACCATCTTCCCCGATGATACAAAGCGCGTCATAGTGTCGCTGATTCTAGACCTGTTCTATTCAGAAATGAAGAAGCTTGGCGCAAGTCGTACATCAGGACGGTATCGTGAACTGAGGGCAATGATTATGGTCGATGAGGCCCATCAGTTCCTCTCAAAGGAGTTCAACTCTCTGAGAAGAATAATAAGTGAAGGACGAATGTTCGGAGTGGGCATGATACTGTCTACGCAGAACCTCTCCGATTTCAAGTCGTCACATGAGGACTACTCACAGTACATACTTAGTTGGGCAATACATCATGTAAACTCCATCTCAAAATCAGAGCTCGCAAGCGTGTTTGGTGCAAGTGATCCTCATTGGCAGGACTACATGGACTTCATCAACAGGGCTGAAATCTTCCAGAGCATCTGCAAGCTTGGAAGTAGGGTGGATGGTATCAAAGATTTGCCTTACTTTGAGCTGTTGAAAAAAGACCCGAGATTTGAAAAAATGATTTTATAAGCCAAACTCATAATAGGAAATCTTATATGGCAGAACCTTTCAATATACCGCACTCCACATATATTTTAATGTGGGATCCTGAAATATCCAGTACCACAATGGAGAATTACCGGGAATGGATTTATAGTGGTGAGCACCTGACACCAAACTGGAGTATCTATGAGTGGGAGAACCCGACGTGGGATGACGATTTCTATCTCGTAAAAGTAGGTGGTGAAGGTGAGAATGGTATAGTGATGGATGGTATTTTTGAAGAACTGCCATATCTGAGAGAAAGCTGGCGAGGTGATGGTACTTTCATTTTCTGTCGCGATTTGTTTATTAAAACAGATTTCGACCTAAATTGGGTTAATCGAACCTTTATGGAAATGAAATACAATCTACAAATCTAAGCTCGATGAGTTTTTTCTTTAACGAATGAAACGAATTAATCGAATAAACATTCGAGGGATTCGAGTAATTCGTCGAAAACTTGATTATTGATGAAGACCAACATGCACTGATAACCACATCTGGTGTCCCATTCTGCGGTGTTCGGACGGTATTATCCTTCCACCCTGCAGTTCAACACTTATCACCCTTCATTCAACATTGTCGCACTTCCTCCATCCTCACCAGGTCATAACCCTTAATTTGCACGACGATGCAGTGCAGCTGTGTACCGTGGAGCATGCTCTGCAACTTTTTGTCAGCGGCATAGGTCTTGATTTGCTCCACGGCCTCCGTCCACTGCCTCTCAGCCTCAGCATCTGTAGCTTCGGTCTTGAGATATTTCAGTTCAAGGATGTAGCTGTGGGCTACCATTGGGTAGACTGTGTAGTTGGGCAGGAGGAAGAAGTCGCAATAGCCGTGGGAAAACTCCATCTCCGGTGCGACGAGGTAGTATGGGTCGAGGCTGAGGAAGGCGTTCATGAAACCTTGCAGGTTACGCTCGCCCTCGATAAGCTGTCTGACGGCGGTAGTGTCGTGGTAAGCCTTGAGGATATAGTCCATCATGGGGTGCCACAAGCCCTCTACGGCGGCCTGGTAGAAAGGCACGTTGAGTTGAGAGAGCGCGGTAGGGTGTATTTGCTGGAAGGCCTGCATGAGGTAGTTGTAGTACTGTATGCGCACGTTGTTGTTCGGGATGCCGAGCTTCAGAGCCGCACCGAGCGTACCACGGATAGTGAGCATGCCGTAGTAGAAGAGCAGACTGATGAAGTTGTCCTCGTCGGTGATGCTCTCGGCGGGGAAGTAGCTGTTGATGGTAGAGATGGTGTATCCCGTATGTACGATGTCGTAGATGGTCTGCCGGCGCTCCTCGGTCATGTTGCCAATCTCGATGAGGTTGCGCAGCTTCTTGTAGTCGGTCTTCGTGTTGGGGTCGACCATCTCCTTGGGCTTTCTGCCCGTGTTGACCAAGGTTGACATGTAATAGCACACCATGTCGCTGTTGAACATGCTGGGCTCTGTGCCGAAACTCTCCTCGGCGAAACAATAATTGTCGTACCATGGCTTGATGTCAGCAATGATGCTGTCCTCGGTAACCTCGGGCTTGATGGCCCCAACCTCCTTGTAATAGCGTATCATCTGCCTGACCTCGTCCTCGGAAAAGCCGAGCATCTGGTTGAAGCGCTGGTCAATGGTCATGTTCAGCGCGATATTGTAGCCGCTAGTGAGATCGTCGAGGGTGATGGGAGCCACGCCGAGCATGATGATGCGGTCGAACATCGGCTTGAACTTCTTAAACAGTTCACGATATACTCCAGTGCCATGCGTCAGCTCTTGGTAAGCCTGCTGTCCCTTGACGTTCAGTATATCATTGGTGAAGTTGTCGTATTCATCAACAATCAGATAAAGCTTCAGTCCTACCATTCTTCCCAGATCACCCAGAAGATTCAGTTTGCTTGAACCTGTTTTGCTTTCTTGCAGCAACTGAGTGAGCTCTTCGGGATAGTATTTTTTGTATTTCAGGGCGAAGAGGTCGCACTGGAGGCTCATATAGTCGTTAAGGCTTTCTGCTATATGGTCAACATTGCCTTGTACTTTCGAAAAGTCGAGATGCATCACAAGATATTTGTTCCTGTTCTCTGTCGGGTGTTCTGCGACGTACAAGCCCTTGAACAACTCTTGAAAGTTGTCTTTCTCGTTGATGTCGTAGTAAGCTTCCAGCATGTTGAGGAAGAGGCTTTTGCCGAAACGACGCGGACGGACGAGGAACAAAAAGTTGCCTGCCCGTTCCATTCTTTCAAAAAACATGGTCTTGTCGACCAGATAAAGATTCTCTTCCTGCACCTGCTTGAAGTTTGAGATGCCGTAGGGAATGCGCTTGAAGTCGTTGTTCATAGTGGATATAGCTTATCTCACGTGCAAATATAACGCTTTCTTTTCAGCCCCACAAGCGTTATTGGCGGAAAAACTGCAAGAAAGCCAATGCTTATAACCTGAGTTCGGGATAAGTTAAGTCTCTTGTATAGAGGCGTATCTTACTTTCATGGACGTAATGATTCGGTCCGCAGCCAGATAGCTATGAACAATATCTATTCATCAATAAGACAGAAAATATCTGTAATTTTGCCTTGGTAATCTCAATAATCCTTATTGCTTAAATCTTTGCAACTATTTGATTTACAAACATAAAGATAATAAAATCATGCGAGATTACCAAACTTTTAAGACTCTTGTCTTATCCCGAACTCAGGTTGATATTTTCTGACATATATGGCAACCTTGAAAAAGAATGTAAAACAAAAAGGGTAGACAATAGTCCCCCCCCTTTTGTTTACAAGGTTATCAATCATTTCTTTGTCACTTTCAGTACGGCATTATTGCAGCCACCTGTAAGATCAACAGTCAGGACATATGTTTCTCCATTTTTAACGGCATCAGCAGAAGTCAAATATATGTTACCGTCATCAAGTTTTACGCTGGTTCCATTGACATCATGCTCTTTACCATCACCAACGACGAAGAGAGAACTGGTCGTTGATATGTGATGATCAGATTCTGTTCCTTTAAATTCT
>Ga0256406_1005006_pt1 | contig 14577 bp, 10 predicted proteins | sample RumenRJG_03DNA_FD_185986 | JGI IMG/M metagenome (GOLD analysis project Ga0256406, IMG submission 185986) | Bovine rumen microbial communities from Lethbridge, Alberta, Canada - RJG_03 | ecosystem: Host-associated > Mammals > Digestive system > Stomach > Rumen | place: Canada: Alberta | collected... | reverse complement strand
CGCGGAGGCGGCCGACGGCGTGGGGCCGGACCCCATGCAAGGCATGCCCGGCACCGGGACGCCGGACCCGGGCCCCGGGATCGGAATATGAAAACCCGCCCGCATCAGGGACGGCATCAAGCCGTCGCCGTGGATGCGGGCGGGTTCCGTGTCAGAACACCTGGTATCCGGATGCGTCGCGCAGGAAGGGGATGGTGGACGCGGCCCACGGGAACGCCCATTGGAACAGGGCCGCGACACCGGCCAGCGCGAGGATGACGACGAGCGCGATGCGTATGGGCGTCACTCCGGGCTGCAGGAGCCAGATCCGCGTGAACGGCCCCGCGTCACGCCACCCTCCCCTGCGTCCCAGGGCGGGCCAGCGCCAGGCGATGGCGGCGGACAGCCAGACCACGAGGTACGCGAGCAGCAGCGCACGGCAGGCAGCCGACAGGTCCCGCACCGTCGACGCGGGGACCAGGCCGAGCACGCGCGTCTGCGTGCGCGTGAACAGCGTGCCGCTCGATTGGTCGGCGGCGGTGGCGATTTCCTGCGGCACGCCGTCGCACACGCGCGACCACGACGCGAGCTGCCCGTATACGATCCAGCGGTGCGTGGGGTTCTGCAGGCGCGGATGGCATGTGGTGAGCGTGATGAGGCGCCGGGTGGGCGTGGCGTTCGGTTCGTGCGGGACGGGGTCGATGACGTCGCTTTGCGTGGGCAGCACGATTTCGTGCGACGTAACCGTGTACACGTACCAGTAGTCGGCCGTGCGGATGACGATGGCGTCGCCTTCCTGGAGCTTGTCGACGTCTCCCAGCGGGTTGCCGTATCCGGCGCGGTGGCCGGCCACGGCGAAGTTGCCGACGGCGCCGGGCATGCCGCTGGTGGTGTAGTGGCCCAGGCCGCCCGTATTGAGCTGCCGGGGCCCGGTTCCCTGGATGATGGCGCGGTTCCACGAGGAGCCGAAACGCGGGATGAAGATCTGGCCGATCAGTGAATCCGCGGCCGGCTGCGTGCGGATGACGGGCGCGGTGTCAGGGGATTGGGCGGGCGCGATGGGATACGTGCCGTCCGCGTTCGCATGGGGCGCGCTCCATGCGGCGTCGGTGAGGGTCTGCGTCTGTGCCTCGCCCTGCCCCGTCCACCACAGCTGCCACGCGATGTACAGCCCGCACACGACGGCCGCCAGGAGGAGCATGTCCCCCATGACGGCCGTCGCACGGCCCCGGCGGGCGCGGCGGGCCGGCGCGTGCCGGGGCGTGGGCGTGGCGTGGCTCATCCTTCCGTCCCGTCATGGCGGCGGATGGGAATCTCCTGCCTGGCGGGCTCGTCCACCGTGGGCCTCCTGCACGGGATCGGCTGCGTGTTCGCCCCGCGGTCGGCCCGCGCGGCCGGCCCGTCCAGGGGTGTCGCGGCCGCCGTGACGCGCTTCGACCGTCCCCCGCGCCCGCGCGACCGGCCGGCCGTACGATGGCGGCGGGGACGCACGAGGCACAGGCCCGCCGCGCACACGAGGATCAGCACCGCCACCGCCACGGGCAGGCGGCGGGACGTTCCGTCGGACCGGTGCGCCGTGTCCGCCTGCGCGGACGCGTCCGCCGAAGCGGAGGCCGAACCCGCAGGATCGGCCCCGGACTGCGTGCCGTCCTGCGTGGCGGTCGGATCCCCTCGGGCGGAGGGTGTCGCGGACTGTGTGTCCGGACCGGCCGCATCACTCGTATCGGAGGCGGGTGCGGCGGCCTGTTCGAGGGCCTGGGCCTGGGCCTGCATGCCGGGGTCGGCGTACGCGATCATGAGGACCATGGTGCCGTCCACGAGCATGTCGCACGTCCACCCGGCGAACCCGTCGGATATGCGCCACCCGGTGTCCCCGATGCGCGTGACGCCCTGGGACGCGTCCGACTCCCTCTGCCGCCACGAGTCCGCCAGCGAGTCCGCCTCCGGCTGGGTGACCGTCAGCCACACCACGTCGAACGTGTGGTCGACGGGCTTGTCCACGAACGCGGCGCACTCGCTGACCGTCGCCGTGCCGGTGACGATGCCGTACGACGTCTGCGAGCACGCGTCCGCGCCCTCCGCGTGCACGTACTCCACGAGGCCCTCGTCCTTCGCGGCCCGCTCGAGGCCCTCGAGGCCGTCCGCGCAGGCCGTCATGGGCGTCGCGAGGAGTCCCGCACACGCCAGGAGGATGGTCATGGCGCGCGCCACGCGCGCGCGGATGCGACTCCCGTTCATGCGCGTCCCGTCGGATCCTGCGGTTGCAACGCCTGGGTCGGCGCATCATACGGCCCCTGCGGGTACTGGGGTTGCGTGTGCTGGGCCTGCGGATACCGGGGTTGGGCCGGGTCCTGCTGTCCGGGGTATGCCGTGGACTGTGTGGCGTCGCCCCACTGCCGCGGATCCTGCGGGTAGGGTTGCCGCTCCCGTGGGCCTGCCGGCGTGGTGTAGTCGGCGTATCCTGCGTCGGGGTCGGCCCATGCCTGCTCCTGCGGGGCGTCCTGCCCATGACGGCGGCCGCGCGCCACGGCCCACACGACGATCACGAGGAGCGCGAGGACGCCGAGGATGATGGCGGCGACGCCCAGCATGGAGTCGTTCTGCTTCTGGCCCGCGGTTGTGGCCTGGCTTGTCTGCTGCGGGGTCGCGGACGGGGACGGGGAGCCGGATGCGGAGGCCGACGGGCTGCCGCTTGCCGTGGCGTCGCCCTGGGACGGGGTCGCGGTGGCGTCCGCACCCATGGCGGCGGTGAAGCCTGCGGCCTTGGCGAGGGCCGTCGAGTCGTCCTGGAGGTCGGAGCCGACGTACAGGACGAAGAGGACCTGCTCGCCGTCGACGTAGCAGTCGATGTTGCTGCTCGCCGTGGCGTCGAGGTCGCTCAGATGCCAGCCGTGGGTTCCGTCGCCGATGGGTTGGATCATGCCGGTGGACGCCTGCCGTCCCGCCTGGAGCGTCTCCGTGTACTTGGTCACGAGACCGTCGGCGCTGTTCTCATCCACTGTCATGTAGACGGCGATGAAGCTGCCGGCCTGTCCCACGCCGGAGTCTGACTCCAGTGTGTTCTTGTCCATTGCCGCGGCGCACTCGGCTGTTTCCCCGACGGTCGCGACCTTGGAGACGATGCCGGTGACGAGCTCGGCGCAGTCGTCCGCGGATACGCCTCTTCTTGTCATGAGTCCGAGTTGGCTGGCGCCTTGTTCGAAGCCTTCGATGGTGGCGGCCCGGGCGGCCGCCATGGGCATGAGGCCGATGGCGAGCGTGATGGCGGCCGCCGTCGCGGCGAGGCGCGAGAGCAGGCGGCGTGATGTTCCGATCATGATGGTCCCTTCTCCTCTGTGGTTTGCGGTAAGTGTGTCGTGTGGTGCCGCCCCACCGCGCCGGGCCGCGGAGGTGCTCGTGGCGCGCGACGCGGGGTGGCGCGGGTGGGACGGGGGTATGGAAAGGGGCCGTGCGGGGACGGGAATCAGCCACTGGGAAGAGTCCCCGCACGGCCCCGGATGCGGGCCGCCGCATGCTCCGTCGCGTGACGGCGGCCCGCGCCCCGGCGCGAGGTTCTAGGAAAGAGACGCCGGGGAGTCCTGGGGTGGGAGGGTCACAGGCCTTCCCACGGGTCGTCATCCCGCGTGGACTGCGGGTCGACGGGTTCCGGCATGCCCGGCGTGTCCGTGCCGGGCGCGGCGTGGCGGGGCGCGCGGACCGTGTCGAGCAGGAGGTCGACGCCCACGCGGTCGGCGACGAGGCGTTGCGTGATGTGCGGGCGCCCGTCCCTGCCGGTCCACGTGTCGGGTTCCGTGAGACGGCCGGTCGCGAACACGGGCGTGCCGGTGCGCAGCGTGCCGTCCGTCGCGGCCTGGCGGACGGCACGGGCCGCCGCCCCGTACAGGGTGACGCTCACGGTCTGGGATCCCGCGTCATGCCATGCGCCGGTCGAGGGGTCCTTGCGGCGCGTGTTGTGCACGACGCGCAGTTCCGCGTATTCCTGCCCGCCCTCGCGCATGGGCTGCCTATAGTACGGGTCGCGTGCGAGGTTGCCGTTGACGGTGAGGGTGGCGCGGATCGCGCCGCCCGCGCCGCCGCGCGTATCCTGGGTGTCGGTGGTGTCGCTCATCGCTCCTCCCGTCCCTGGTTCCCGTCGTCCGTGCCGTCGATGTCGTCCGTCTCGTCGTCCGGGGACAGGTCGAGGCCCCTGAGGTCGAGGTTCGACAGGTCCGCGTACGCGAGGTTGTCCCGGTTCTCCATGATGAGCTGGATGATGGTCTTGTTCGCATCCTGGGCGATGATCTCGCCGTTCGTGCGCTTGAGGATTGCCATGGTCGTGTCCTTTCGTGGTTACTGGATGGTGGTGGCGCCGTGCTTGCCGCGCATGGCGCGGCGGCGGCGTGCGAGGAGGGTGGCTCCGGCGGCCGCTAGGAGCGCCATCATGGCGCCCATGACGCCCATGACGTTCGCGCCCGTCTCGGGCAGGCGGTCCCTGACCGCGGCCTGGACGAGGGTCAGGGGGTTGCGGGTGGCGGTCACGGTCCACGTGCGGGTCACGAGACCGTCGGCGCTGGTCGCGGTGATGGTGCCGGTGCCGCCCTGCTTGTCGACGGTGACGGTCATGCCGGTCGTGCGGTCCCAGTCGGCGGCGAGGGTCCAGTCGTTGGGGTCCGCGTCCACGGTGTACGTGCCGGTCGCGGGGTCGAATCCGCCGATCGGCTGGCCGTCGACGATGATGCCGGTGATGTCGGCCGTGTGCGTGGCCTGCGTGATGTACGTCACGTCGTACGCGTGGGCCGCGTACGTGCTGCCGTCGGCGGCGAGGACGCCCACGGTGTACCGCCAGGTCATGCCGGTCGTGCGGGTGGCGCTGACGCTGACGGACTGTCCGTCGCGCGCCGTGTACGAGAACGTGCCGCCCTCCGGGATCTGGAACGAGTCCGAGTCCTCCGCGTGGTATGCGCCCGCCTGGTCGGTCCATCCGACGGATTCGAGGCTGGTATCGGCGGGATCCTCGCTGGGCGCGCCGGGTGTCTGCGCGGCGGGCTGGGCGGGCGTGAACCGTTCGGCGGCGGTCTGGTAGTCGCGCTGGCGCACGACGGTGACGGTGTACTCGCGGGTCTGGCCGGTGGCCTTGTCGGTCACGGTCCACGCCTGGCGGGTGCCGTCCGCGGTCTGCGTGGTGCCCGCGGTGGCGACGGTCACGCCGTCGCCCGCCTCGGGGAGGACGAACGGGCTGGGAGCGTCCTTGGCGACGGTGACGGTGTAGTCGAGGCGGTTGGGGTCCCACCCGTCGATGAGCGTGCCCTTGGTCTGGTCGCCCGTCGCGTTCACGTAGATCCCGTCGAGCCTGGCGGGGCTGTCGGGCTGGATGTCGGCCGCCTGGAACGCGACGGTCACGCTCACCGTCCTGCCGTTGATGTCCTGCGTCAGGACGCGGCTGCTGCCCTGTCCGAGCGTGGACGAGAGGGTGCCGAGGGTGGCGTCCGGGCCCGCGTCGACGACGAGTGTGTACGAGTCGGCGACCGCGTCGTGCGGGAGGGTCAGGGTGTACGAGTCGGTCGCGGGATCCCACCCGTCGACCGGGATGGACTGGGTCGTGCCGTCCGCCTTGGTGCGCAGCACGCTCGGGGTGGCGTGCGCGTCACGCACGCGGCTGGCGGTCACGATGACCGTGACGGGCGTGCTCGTGCCGTCCGGCGTGGCGACGGTGCCGGTGGCGCGCGCGGTGCGGGCGCGCCACTGCGCGCCGTCAGTGCCGGTCACGGTCTGCGTGGCGGAGAACATGCCCCCGTCGAGGGGGATGCCGGTGCCGTCGGACAGGCTGAGCCGCCCGTCGGCGGCGACCTGGGAGAGGTCGGGCTCGTCCTGGTCGCTCAGGCCGGTGCTGATGCTCGCGGTCCATGACCCGTCCGCCGCCTTGGCGAACGCGTGGCCGCCGGCGACGGTCACTTCCTTGCCCCACGTGCGGTTCACCGTACGCACGTACGTGAGCTTGCTGCCGTCCTTCGCCGTGCCGGTCCAGGTCTGCGTGTCGGTGCGCGTGGCCAGGCCCGGCGCCTTCTGCTCGCGCTCCCCCTCCTTGGTGTCCGCGAGGGTGAGCGTCACGTCCTCCCCGTCCGCGGATGCGACGGGCGCGTCCGGGTCGGCGTCGCCCTCGGCCTCGACAGTGCCCTTGCCCGCGTACGAGCCATCCCCCGTGGGGGTGAGGGTGACGCCGGCGCCGTCGGACACGCTCCACACGGTCGACGGAGTCGCGTCCTGCGATGTGCCGGTGCCCGTGTCGGTGGGCGCGGGCGTGGCCGGGTCGTCGGCCCACGCGGGTGCGGCGGCCGTGGCCGCGATCGCGCACGCCACGGCCGTGGCCGTGATCCTTCCGGTCATGTTCCGTGTCTTCATGTTCTTCTTCCCTTCCCCGGCGCCCGTGGACCGGGTGCCGGATGATGATTCCTTCATGTGGTCGCCGGCGCGCGTGGCGTGCCGCGTGCCCCGCGCGTGCGCGCGGGGCGTCGTGCCCCCGCCGGGAGTCGGACCCGGAGCCGCGATCCCCTCCCCGAGGGGGTTTCCATGGAGAGCTCCATAGAGAATTATGGAAATGCTGGGGTGGGAAGGAGACGATTCGCGGCGGCCGTCGTGAGGGGGCCTGGGGATCCCCGCCCCGGGGGGGCGGGAATCCGTTATTCGGTTATGGCAGGCTGGCTACTGCTCGTCGGGGGTCTGCTCGTCGCCCGCGGGCGCGGCGGTGGGGCGACGGCGGCGGGACCACACGGCCAGGCCGGTGCCGCCCGCGAGGAGCGCGACGCCGAGGATGACGAGCGGCATGACCGCGCTACCCGTGTCGGGCAGGCCCGGCAGGGCGGGGCGCTTGCCCCACCAGTCGTCGCTCGCGGTCAGGACGCGCGGCTGCTCGCAGCCCTGGATGGGGCCCGCGTCCGTGCCGACGCTCATCTGCGTGGGCACGCCCGTGCCGTCCGTGATGGTGACGGACCCGTCGGGCATGCACTCGCACGATTCGACGCTCACGGTGTCGTCCCACGGGTTGTCGTCCTTCTGATGGCACTCGGGCACGGGATCGCCCGTCACGGTCGCGCGATCATGGTGCGTGCTGCCGGGCGTGACGCCCGACAGGGTGCCCGTCACGGTCACGCTGTCGCCCGGGTTGAGGACGAGAGCGTCCCACCCGTCCGGGTACTTCCAGTCGGCGACCTGGCCGACGGTCTGGTCGAGCGTCTCGTCCGTGAGGTTCAGGTTCCTGAGCGGGAGGGTGCCGGTGTTCGTGATGATCACGCCGATCTGCGTGGAGTCGGAATCCATCTTGAGGGCCTGGTCCTCCGTGTCACGGTCGCCCGTGTCGGTGCCGCTCGGGGTGTCGTACTTCTCGATGGCGAGGCCTTCGGTCGGGGTGTGGGTGCCGGTCGTGACGGTGTTGGAATCCCACTTGCCCTCGTTGCCATGGAACGTGAACTGGTTGGGCTGCTCGCCCGTCGCGATGCGCGTGACCTGGAACGCGGCCATGAAACGCACCACGCCGTCCAGGCTCGCGTCACCCTTGTTGAGACGGTCGACGAGCTCCGGGGTCGCGTTGATCTCAAGCGTGCGCGTCGACTCGTCGTAGGACGCGGTGAACAGGGGCGTGTCGCCCGTGTCCTGGTCGGACGCGAGGAGGTTCTGCGTGCCCGGCGTGCCGTCCGCGGTCAGGCCGTACACGGCCCACTTGCCGTCATACCGGTCGAGCTCGTGAAGGGTGTCGGTGAAGCCCATGCTCTTCCAGTCCTCGCCCAGGGCCTTGCGGTCGGCCATGTCGAGCGTACCGGAATCGAGCGTGTACACGACCTGGCTGCTTTCGGCGACGCTCTCGCTGCCGTCGATGGTCGTGCCGGTCACGTCATACTTCACGTCCTTCTGGGGGTTCGGCGGGATGATGCCGCAGATCCACGGCACGTTCGTGTCGAGGCTCAGCGGCGTGCCGGTCGCATCCTGCAGCGTGTACGAGGTGCCCGCGATGTTCGTGAACGCGTGCTGCCCGTCGTCCGTGCCGTTGCCCTTGACGGCGTACCCGTCCACGTCGGTCGAGCAGAACGTCATCTCCTCGTTCGCATCCTTGGCGAGACGCTCCGTGTCATACTTCGCGGTGCCCTTGACCACGAGCGCGTACTGGGCGTGCGTGGCGCCCTCCGGCGCCTTGTACGAGGCGTTGGTCACGGCCTTGATGCTGGAGCCCGACACGGTCAGGTCGAACATGCCGGTCACATCCGTGCCGTCCTTGACGGGGTTCTGGGAGCCGCCGCCAGGCACCACGTAGATCGACACGCCCTTGGACGGGTCCGCGTCGGTCGCGTCCGCGGTGAACACCTTGTTCGCGGCGGTCCAGTCGTCCGTCAGGGTGAAACCGCCGTCGAGCCACTCGAGCGGCACGTCGCTCGTGGCGACGCTCGCCACGCGCGTGCCGTCCGCGTACACGTCACGGTCGCCGGCCGTCTGGTTGGACCAGTCGCCGTCCACGATGTCCTCGTCCGAAATCGCATCCGAGGAAGCGGAATCCGCGGAGTCCGTGGAATCCTGGTCGGAGGAACCGGTGGAGTCAGTGGAGTCGGAGTCGGTGCCGTCGGTGGAGAACGGGTCCGCGGTGCCGTCCATGTGCGCCCACGTCTTGCTCGGACGCGGCACGACGTAGAACATCTCGTCCGGATCCTCGCTCGCGCTGTGCGTGATGTCCGTCGTCAGGATCGGATTATCCGCCTGCTTGATGGTCAGGTCATACGAGTACTTGCCCGGCGTCCAGTGGTCGAGGCCGAGATCCGACGGGGTGAACTGCACGTCGGTCGTGCCGGCGAGCGGATTGTCCTTGTCTCCGTCCTCGTGGTCCATGTGGACCGTCGCCTGCTTGCTCACGGTCTTCGACTCGCCGTCGAGCGGCTCGTACGTCATGCTGAGCGTGCCCGTCAGGTCGACCGGGTCGCAGTACGAGCCCTGGCCGGTGGACTCGCATGCGCGTGCGGTCACGGTGTCGCTCATCGTGCGCGTGTCGGTCGGATCCTCCACGAGGGGCTGTGCCTGGCTGGCCTGCGTGTCCGCGTTACCGGACCACGTCTTCATGAACGACTCCTCGGCGACGCTCGCGTCCGTGTTATGGGACACGCTCGCGCTCGAGTACACGTTCGTGTCAAGGCCGCTCACGCTGGCCTCGAACCAGTAGCCGCCGGCCGTCCACGCGGCCGCGCTCTTGCTGCGCTGGAACGTGAACGGCTGCGTGGAACCGAGTGTCACGTCCTTGACGATGCTGTTGACGTTGCCATCCGGGTCGTGGAGCATGACCGTCACGCTGGGAACGGTCACCTGGTTGTCCGGGCACCACGAGTCGCCGCAGGAGAGGGTGACGAGGTCCGTGACCGTGTCATCCGAATCCTTCCCGCCGCCGGTCATATCACCCGTGTTCGCGCTGCCATCCGTGCTGATGGTCAGGTCGAGCAGGGCCTTCCACGATTCCGCCGCGTCATGCTCGCCGGGCACGTGGACCGGGTTGGCGAGGTTGGACTGCTTCGCGTAGTCGAAATCAAACCAGTAGTAGCCCGGCAGCCACATCGGCATGCCCAGGTCCGCCGGCGTGAAATCAGGCAGGACCGCCTGCCCGCCGGGAGTGCCCGCAGCGGGCACGGGCACCGTGCTCCACTTCTGCGACTCGGCCGCCGCCCGGCCGGCCTGGCCGTTGAGGGTGTAGGTCTGGCCGTCGAAGGCCTTCCAGTGCAGGGTGCTCGTCGCGGTCAGCGTCTGGTCCGACGCGCAGGAGGCGGACGCGCAATGCGACTCGACCACGTCATGCACCGCCTGCGTGCCGCCGGCCTTCACCACGCCCTGCTGTGACGACACCGTCCGCGCCGTCAGGTCATACGTCGGCGGCTGGGGCGTGTGCTGGTCCAGGGCGATCACGATGGCGCTGACCAGCTTCGGGTTATTCTCCAGCTGCGCGGTCATCAGGTCGTCCACCGAATTGCTCGACGCCGTCGACTTACTGTAAGTCCAATATGGCTGATTGGCATGCGTGTACTCGTAGGGTGCGACGCCGGCGTTCCAGACGCTGGTCCACCAGTTGCGGGCCGCCTGGTTGGTGCCCTTGAGGTCGCCGTGGCCGGACCCGTTGAAACGGTCGTTGCCGTAGGGGCTGTTGGGCGCGTAGATGACGCCGACGGCGACGATACGGCACTGGGCCTGCTCGCCGTCGTACGCGGGCTTGAAGCGTTCCACGCACTTCTGGTTCGCTTGGGCCTGCGCGGCCTGGATCTTCGCATACCCGTCGTACTCGCCGCCGACGCCACTGCCGTCGTTGGCGACGGTGATGCCGAGGTTCTTCAAGGCGAGGACGCTCGGGTTCCGCTCGCCGTACGGGTTGTCCGCGGCAGGGCCGAACGCGCCCGCGATCGGGTCGCTCGTCGTACCGCTGTCCCCATAGATCCACGCGATGTCCGCGGGCCACTCCTTGCCCGACGGGCTGGCGACGCCGAGCGAACGGCCGCTGCCGCCATGCCACTGCGTCGGCTGGCTGCTGTCGTCGGCCCACACGGCCGCCGCGCCACCACTCAGGGTGGCAAGCGCGGCCACGATGGCGACGGCCTTGCGCGCCCTGGGGTGCCCGGCTGTTCCTTCCTTGTGTCGTGCTCTGGTGAATAGTGTCATGAGGATACGTATCCTTCCTCTGTCCTTCAACACTTCCGGCCCCGTCCCGTCGGACGGGGCCGTCCGGACACCACGTCCGGCTCACCCATGGATGCGCAACCAAGCCACCCAGGTTATATAAGCCACAGACACCACGAAAAGAATCAAAAAGGCTCCCGGCCCACCCCGCGAGGAGGCAGGCCGGAAGCCATGAAGAGAGAAGGAGCCGGGAAGAATCAGTCAGTCAATGAAATGGTTATAACCATCATACGTACCGCCGCCATTCGCCTCGCATTCTTCCATCGTGTCTCCGCATCCGTAGTGCATGACGCGACCGTGCGGCACATACGTGCTCGAACTCGACCCGCCGCCCGTGGTCGTGTTTCCGCTGGTGGCCGGGGCGGGCGCGGAACCGGACGCCGCGCCACCGCTCGTGGCGGAACGGCTGGTGGAACCGGACGTGCCCGTCGCGGCGCGGCTCGTGCCGGTGGCCTGGCGGCGGCCGGTCGCGGAGCCCGATACGGCGGCCTGCCGCTGCTGCGCCTGCGCCTGCGCGGCCGCGGCGGCGGCCTGGGCGGCGGCATCATCCGCCTGCTTCCTGGCGATGCTGTCGTTGACGGACCCCATGGCCGCATCCAGGCCGGAAGATGCCTGGTCAAACGCGTCCGCGGCACTCGTCTGGTCGTCCACGATGCCCTGGGCGGCATTGATCGCGTCAGTCAGGGTGAAACGCGTCTGCGCGTCCGCCACCTGCCCGTCCGACGAGTCGAGCAACGCGCGCGCCTCCTGGATCTTCTGGTTCAGCGCGTCCACCCGGTCCTGACGCGCCTTCGCCGCCTGGGAGTCCGACACGGCCTGCGAGGCGGACTGGATGTCCCCGGCGCCCTGCGTCCACGCGGCGCCCGCCGACTTCCACGAACCGGTGAGCGCGTCGAGCGCGTCCGCGCCCAGGTCCGCGCGGCACGCGTCCGGCGACACCGCCGGCGACGTGCGCGCGGAATCCAACGCGTCCAGAGTGGATGAATCGGCGAGAGTGGACGGGTCGGTGGCGGCGACGGTCTGGCTGTCCGCGACCGCGTTCTGATACGCCTCCAACGCCGTCTGCGCATCCGACTGCGCCTTCGCGCACGCATCGTACGCAGCCTGCCGCGTCTGCTCGGCCTGCACGGCCTCCGCCTGCGCCGAACGCACGCCATGACGCCACACGGCGAATCCCGAGCCCGCGCCCACCACGCAGATTGCGATCAGGGCGGCGAGAACCACACGCCCCCGCCCATGCTTGCGCTTGCCCGGCGCCTGCGCGGGCACCGCCTGCCCCGCGGCCGCCGTAGTCGTGGCGTCCGCCGCGGGCACCGCCGCGGACGCCGTATCGATGACCTGCGTCTCCGTTTGGTCGGGGCCCACCGGCCCCGCACCCATACCGTTCATGTTCCCGTTCCCGTTCATGATGGCTCCTACTCTCCCTGGACGCGGCCGACGGCCACGCCCGATCGATTCTCTATAACTCTTATTATCCCCCGCCGCCACGCCGCGCGCGGAAAACACGTGACACGGCGTGGCGGGGTCGCGTTCAGTGTGTCAGGCCGTGGATCGCGCGATGGCAGTACAGGGTCGCGCGGGCGTCCTCCAACGCGTCATGCGCTTTCTCGTCGTACCCGTCGTATCCGAACGTGGCGGCTGCGTCCACCAGGCGGGCCCGGCCCTGCCCGTTGCGGTTGTCATGAAGCCAGTCGGAGTACTCCACGCGCACGTCCGTGATGTGTGCGCTCCAGCCCACGCCGGCGGCGGCGAGGAACCCGAGGTCGAACGGCGCGTTGTACAGGAGGAACTCGTCGTACCCAAGGAGGATTTCGGACACTTCCCGTCGGCGCAGGCGGAGGGACGGCAGGCCGGTGACGCTTTCCGGGGTGATGTGGTTGATGCGCATCGCGTCGGGCCATTCGGAGTGCCATTCGGGGGCGAACCGGAGGTTCATCACGGTGGAGCCCGTGCCGTCCACGGCGGACAGTTGCAGCACCTCGTCGCCGACGGGGTCGAGGCCGGTGGTCTCCGTGTCGATCGCGAGGATCTGCGTGCCGGGCCTTTCCAGGCTCATCTGCGTGACGCGCCGGTACACGTCCTTCGGGCGCGGGCGGGCGGAGGTCGTGGCGTCATTGGTTTCCATGATCGTGTCCTTTCCGGCCCGCCACCCGGGGCGGGCCTGGGAGTCATCGTCTTGTCCTGTCACCCGGGTGATGCGCGGACCGCCGCCCTTACTTATATCAGTTTCCGCGCGTGCCGCGCGTCACTCGTCCGCGGGCGCGGCCGGCCTGTCGAGGAGCTTGCGGGCGAGGATGTCGTTCACGTCCCGCCGGTGGCCGGGCACCACGCGCTGGTAGTGGCGGACGGCGACCCGCTCGCTCACGTGCCCGAGGTCGTCCATGCACTCCCGGAGGGTGCCGCCGTTCATGAACAGGAGTGTCGCGTGCGTGGCGCGCAACACGTGGAACGTGACGTCCTCCCGTCCCGCCCTTATGGCGGCCGTGTGGAAGTGCTTTTGCAGTGTGGTGGGGCTCATCACCTGGCTGCGGCGCGGCTGGATGAGCATGGGGTCGCCCGGGCGGGCCCACCGGTCCATGTGGTCGCGCAGGAGCGGCACGAACACGTCGGGAACGCTCACGACCCGGTCGCTGCGGCGCGTCTTGGGCGGGCACAGGCGGCAGCGGCCCACGTCATCCTTGCCACGGTTCACGGAATGGGCCACGTGCAGCGTGCGCGCTTCGAGATCCACGTCCGCGCGCATGAGGCCGCACACCTCCCCGATCCTCAATCCCCCGCACAGGGCCGCGAGATACACGCTGATCCGGTCGTACGCCGGCATGCCCTCGTAGATACGGCGCAGTTCAAGGGCCGTCAGGGGCGTCACGTCCTCCCGCGCGCCCTCCGGCCCGGACGGCACAGGCAGGTCCCACGGGCTTTCCGCGATCAGCCTGCCCCACTCGCCCACGCCCCCGCGTGCGGCGTTCGACAGAATCGCCTTCATGCGCATGCACTGTCGTTCGAAACTCCACGGGCCCTCCGGATGCTGTGCGTTGTACCACGCGTGCAACTCCCGGCGGCCGATCGACGCCACGTCCATGCCGCCGAACCGGTCCACGAGATGCGCCACGTCCGCGCGCACGTTCCGCAACGTCGCACCCCGCGCCTCACGCCCGTCCCGACGCCGGTACTCGCGCAGCCACGCGTGGGCGTAATCCGCGAACAGGACCCCGACGCGCCCCTCGGTCACGAAGGCCGCGCCCTGCACGGGCAATGCAAGAGGCGCGGCCACGCCGGGCGCCTGCGGGAACACGAGACCGCCCGCCATGCCGCCCAGTTGCGCAAGGAACCTCTCATGCTCCAGCCACACTCCCGCCGCCGCCCGGTCGCACTCCGGGAACAGGCGCTCCGCCATGCCGCCGCCCGGCACGGGATGCCACGCGCGCCACCCCATGCCGCCAGGCAGGCGGTCCACTCCGCCGAAAACCGACGTCGACTCCATGATTACCTCCATCCGCCTCTCCCCCGCCGACCCACCGGCCCCGCCCCGACGTCCGGGGCACGAACCATGCTCCCACCCACGCCGACCAAAACCAGCCTCCGGTCAACTTGACCACAAGCTGGAACGAGCCGCACGGCCGCACCCCGGACATGGTCGTAGCCTCTGGTCAACTTGACCAGAGGCTACGACCGGACAAGACGAAACCAGAACCTCCGGCTTCCGGTCAAGTTGGACACAAGTCGCGTACCGCGCAAACGATTCGGCCTCTGGTCAAGTTGACCAGAGGCCGATTGTGGATCCATGTCATGCGGTGTCATCCCTGTCGGAGGATCGCGTCCCGTGACCCCAGGGCGCACAGCAGAGCGAACCGGCGCACGGCGGCCGTCTCCCGACCCACGCCCAGCCCGGCGAACACGAACAACGATTCGAGTCCCACTCGGGGCACACTT
>Ga0256406_1005005_pt1 | contig 14578 bp, 16 predicted proteins | sample RumenRJG_03DNA_FD_185986 | JGI IMG/M metagenome (GOLD analysis project Ga0256406, IMG submission 185986) | Bovine rumen microbial communities from Lethbridge, Alberta, Canada - RJG_03 | ecosystem: Host-associated > Mammals > Digestive system > Stomach > Rumen | place: Canada: Alberta | collected... | reverse complement strand
CGTGAGGCATGTGCCACCACCATTGGCCTGCCGCTGGAGAAGTGCTTCTCCGCGTTGATACCTATGAACGAGGAGATGGAGGACCAATGCGCTGCTGTTTATCGTCGCATCTTCAAGGCTACCTGTGCCGATGCCCACGTACAGCTCTTTCCACATGTATTGGCAACGTTGAGACAACTTCATGATAACGGTATCCTGCTCTCCATCGCCAGCAGCCGCAGTCATGCTTCGCTGCAACATTTCGTTGATGACTTACAGCTCAACGGTCTTTTTGGCTTTGTGCTGGGTGGCAATGAAGTGGAGCGTGCCAAGCCCGACCCAGAGCCTGTGCTCATCACGCTCAGTCATTTTCAGGTGTCGCCGGAAGAGACAATTGTCGTAGGCGACATGACCTATGACATCCTTATGGGACGTCGGGCCGGATGCCGCACTTGCGGAGTAAGCTATGGTAATGGCTCGCGGCAGGAGTTGCTCGATGCAGGAGCCGATAGGGTAGTGGACGACTTTGCCGACATCCTTTGTCAATGAGAGTGTTTGTTATATATATAATAATGTGAAACTTATAAAGATACTTATAATGAAGTTCCTTTCTTTAATTGTATCGCTGTTGGGCTTTGCCGGTTGCGCCAATGCACAGAGCGACAGTCTGCAAACGGTGGATGCACCTGCCTTTGCCCATATCATTCATGTGGGTGACACAGCCGCTAAAGACGGTTCCGCTGATTCAGTCACAGTTCAGTTGGTCGACGTGCGAACGGCTGAGGAATATAGTGCCGGCCATATTCCCGGCGCCCTTAATATTGATGTACTGAAGGATGACTTTGTCCATGTGGCTACGTTGCGCCTGGCCAAGGATCGTCGTGTGGCGGTGTACTGTCGGTCAGGCAAACGTAGTTTGAAGGCTGCGCAGCTGTTGGTCAAACAAGGCTTCCAGGTGGTCAATCTTAAGGGTGGTTGGTTGGAATGGACTGCCAATCGTTTGCCAACTCAATAAATTGTCGTAATTTTGCATCATTAATCATGTAATATAAGCTTGAAAATGAAATACATACTTGTAACAGGCGGTTCCCGTGGCATAGGTCGTGCCGTGTGTGTGCGACTTGCTCAGATGGGCATGCCGGTCATAATCAATTACCGCTCCAACGAGGCAGAGGCCTTGAAGACCAAGCAGCTCGTAGAGGCAGAAGGAGTGAAGGCAGAGTTGCTGCCTTTCGATGTGACTGATGAGGCCCAAGTGACCAAGGCAATGGACCAGTGGGAGGAACAGCATCCCGATGACTTCATCTATGTGTTGGTCAACAATGCCGGTATCACCCGTGACGGCGTGATGTTTATGATGAGCGACGATGACTGGCACGACGTGCTGCGTACCACGCTCGACGGCTTTTTCTTCATTACCCGTCGCATTCTGAAGCATATGATGCCCCGTCATCACGGTGGCCGCATTGTAAACGTCGCTTCCCTGTCCGGCCTCAAAGGCATTCAGGGACAGACCAATTACAGTGCTGCCAAGGCGGGACTTATCGGTGCTACCAAGGCTTTGGCCCTTGAGGTGGCAGCCCGTCAGATTACGGTGAATGCCGTGGCTCCGGGATTTGTCGATACCGACATGACCGAGTCGCTCGACCGTGCTGCGCTGGAGCAGCAGATCCCCATGCGCCGCTTTGCCAAACCAGAGGAAGTGGCCGAGGCTGTTGCTTTCCTTGCTTCTGAGGGGGCAGCCTATATCACAGGAGATGTCATCAGCATCAACGGAGGGCTGTATACCTAACCGTAGAGCTGCCAATGCTCATACGCTCAACTCATTAACATACTATTCATGCATCTTTCTCCATCGCTTCAAGACTGCTACACTACCGACAAGCTGTCGGCGCGTGAGGCACAGCGATTGGCCGAGTTCATAGCGTGGGGACCGGCCATCTTCGAGGCTTCCCGTCTCATGCTGAAATATGGCGTTCTCGAATTGTTGCGTGACCACGACGAGGGCCTGACGCGGCAGCAGATTGCCGGTCAGTGCCATCTGAGTGACTATGCCGCCAAGTGCTTGCTCGAAGCCTCGCTCTCGATAGGTACTGTGCTGGTGTCGCCCGATACCGACCGTTATACGCTTTCGAAGACAGGTTGGTTTTTGCTCAACGACCCCGCCACACGTGTGAACGTCGATTTCAACCATGACGTCAACTACGAGGGCTGGTTCCACCTTGATGAGTCGCTGCAAGAGGGCAAGCCCGTTGGACTGCGCCATTTCGGACCGTGGCCCACCATCTATGAAGGCTTGTCGAGTCTGCCGTCACAGGTGCAGAAGAGCTGGTTCGGTTTCGACCACTTCTATAGTGACTCGTCGTTTGACGAAGCCCTGCATATCGTATTCGACCAACACCAGGTACGTTCGCTTTACGATGTGGGCGGCAATACCGGCAAGTGGGCACTGCGCTGTGTTGACTACTGTGCCAACGCTCATGTCACGGTGCTCGACCTGCCACAGCAGATTGCCATGATGCAGGAAAACATCAAGGGACACAACGGAGCCGACCGTATTGCCGGTTATGGCATCAACCTGCTGGACAACGCACAAGCATTCCCACAGCAGGCCACAGCACCCGATGCCATCTGGATGAGTCAGTTCCTTGATTGCTTCAGTATGCCCCAGATTGTCAGCATCCTGACCCGCGCCCGTCGTAGCATGGGCGCCAACACCCGCATCTATATCATGGAGACATTGTGGGACCGGCAGAAGTATGAGCCGGCCACATTGTGCCTCACCATGACAAGTCTCTACTTTGCGGCACTGGCCAATGGTTGCTCCAAAATGTACAGTACCGAAGATCTCACCCAGTGCATCAACGACGCCGGACTGGAGGTGGAGACTATCCATGAGCCCCTTGGACAGGGTCATTCCATCCTCGTCGTCAAAAGCAAGCAGCCATGACGGAAAAGAAATGGCAGGGAGACACCTTCGGCAACAACCGCATGCATCGCTGGCTCATCGCCATGTTGCGCCATAGTGACGTGCGCATCTACTATGTCTTTGCGGCTGTATGTGTGATACCTTTCTGCCTCTTGTTCTCACCCGGCGCCCGTCATGCCTATCGCTACTTCCGTCGGCGATGGCATAATGGTTGCGTGAAGGCACTGTGGCACACCTACGTCAATCATGTGCTGTTCTCGCAGGTGGTCATCGACCGTTTTGCCATGTTCGCTGGAAAGAAGATGAGCCTGCAAGTAGAAGGACACGATGCATTCAAAAGGCTGGCTCAGGGAGAAGAAGGCTTTGTGATGCTCAGTGCCCATGTTGGCTGCTACGAGATGGCCGGCTACGAGCTTGTGTCCGACAGCAAGCCCTTCAATGCATTGGTCTATGGCGGTGAGAAAGCCTCTGTGATGCGGGGACGACAACAGCTGTTTGGCCTCAACAACATCCACATGATTCCCATCCGCACTGATATGAGCCATCTCTTCGAGATAGACCGTGCACTGTCGGCGGGTGAGATAGTGAGCATTCCGGCTGACAGAGTCTATGGATCGCCACGCACGGTGACCGTCAACCTGTTGGGGACTGCCGCAGAGCTGCCGTTAGGCCCCTTTCAAGTACCTGCCATGCGCCAGCTCAACGTTGTTACAGTCAATGTGATGAAGACAAGCACACGGGGATATACCGCCTATGTCAAGGTCCTTGACTACGACAAGCAAGCTCCACGCAAGCAACAGGTGCAGCAGCTCGCCACCGCTTATGCTGCGGAGCTGGAACAGGTGTTGCGGCGCTTTCCAACACAGTGGTATAACTATTTTGAATTCTGGAAATAACAGACTATAACTAACTACATCAGATAATGGTAGATATTGACGTTAACAACCCCAGTGCCGCTTTCCTCAGCACGATCGACATCCATACGTTGCTGCCTCAGCAGGAGCCTTTTGTTATGATTGGCAGGCTGACACATTACGATGAGTCGAGTGTGACGACGGCTACTGACATCGCTGCTGACAATATCTTTGTCGACAACGGTGAGCTATGTACGGCAGGAATGATAGAAAACATCGCTCAGACCTGTGCCGCACGCATTGGGTATGTGAACAAATATATATTAAAGAAAGGAGTGCAGATAGGTGTCATCGGTGCCGTGAGAAAGCTCAAGGTCAGTGCGCATCCCCGTGTGGGTGACACGATTGAGACCACCGTCGACATCATTGAGGAATTGCTGGGCATGACGCTGGCCATGGCCACCGTGACCTGCAAAGGTGAGGAACTGGTACGCACACAAATCAAGCTGGCCGTCAAAGAGAAGGAAGATGAGTGAACTAAAAGCATCTAAGGATTTTGAGATACGCTTCAGTGAGGTCGACTCGATGAAAGTAGTGTGGCATGGGTCTTATGCCATCTATTTCGAGGATGCCAGGGAAGCCTTCGGAGCCAAGTTTGGCCTCGACTACATGAACTATCTCAACCACGACTGTTATGCTCCTATCGTGGAAGAGACCATCCGCTACCACAAGTCGTTGCGCTATGGCAGTCATCCGCGCATCGACATCGTCTATCGGCCCACACGTGCCGCCAAGGTGGTCTTCGACTATGAGATACACGACCGTGACAACAACGACTTGATAGCCACAGGTCACTCGGTGCAGGCTTTCGTCGATACCAATTATCAGTTGATGCTCTACAGTCCAGACTTCTATGTGGAGTGGCAGGAGAAATGGAAGGTGTTTGACAAATGATTCGTGTCGTAGCACATCATATCCTCTCGCCGTTGGGTGACTCCACAGCCGCCAATCTACAGGCCGTGCGCAACGGGGCAACAGCCATCCGTCAGTGGAACGGCCGTTGGCAGTTGCCACAGCCATTCATGGCATCACTTTTCAGCGAGTCGCAGATGGCGCAATGGCCTTGTGGGGAAAGCCATACACCGTTTGAGGCCATGGCCATTGCCTCAGTCAGCAAGGCCATCGCCATGTGGCGGCAGCAAGCTGGACCGGCGATGCCTCGTTTGGATGACGGCCGTACGGTGCTGGTGCTCAGTACGACCAAAGGCAACATTGGATTGCTCGACCAACTGACCGATGAGCGTCAGACAACCGACCCACAACTGCTACAGCGGCTGTCCCTCGGCCATAGTGCCGAGGTAATTGCCAAGGCCGTTGGCATTCCGACGATGCCAATCGTCGTTGACAATGCCTGTATCTCTGGAGCGTCGGCCATTGTGTTCGCCACGCGGCTGTTGCGCATGGGACGTTACGATCATGCGGTGGTGTGCGGTGCTGAGCGACAGAGCCGGTTCATAGTCTCCGGCTTTCAATCGCTCAAGGCCCTTTCATCCCAGGTCTGCAGGCCGTTCGACATAGACCGGACAGGGCTGAACCTTGGTGAGGCCGCAGCCACGGTGATTCTCTCACGCACAGCACCTGAACCGGGCTGGCACGTCGTGGCTGGAGCCGTACGCAACGATGCCCACCACATCAGTGCACCGTCGATGAGCGCTGAAGGAGCGTGGCGTGCCTTGGAATCGGTGAAAAGCACTGCCGGTGTTGACAGTGAGCAGTTGGCTTTCCTCTCAACCCATGGCACGGCAACAATGTTCAACGACCAGATGGAGGCGGTGGCTATCGACCGCGCAGGCCTGGGGCAGGTGCCGGTTAATGCGGTGAAGGCCAACTTCGGACATACAATGGGAGCCTGCGGTGTGCTGGAGACAGTGCTGTCGATGGCTGCAATTGATGCGGGCATCATATTGCCTACCAAGAGCTTTGCAGAACTGGGAGTGTCGAGGAGAATCAATGTCACAACCAAGGAGATGCCCACCAGCAAGTCCTCATTCATCAAAATGCTGTCGGGCTTTGGCGGTGTCAATGTGGCACTGTTCATGAGCAAGCAAGCTGAAGTGAATGAAAAAAATGAGGCGTTGCGTCATCAGCCAGTTATTCGCCATTCAGTCCATCTCTCCGAAAAGGACGTTACCGTAGATGGCGTCAAGCTTGCGGTGACTTCAATGGGGAAGGCACTGGTGACGGAACTCTACAAGAAGACCGGTGGCGACTATCCAAGGTTCTATAAGATGGATTTGCTTTGCCGCATAGGACTGGTTGCCACCCAACTGCTTTTGAAGGCTGAGGAAACAACGACATCAGATGCTGCAGAGCATCGTGCTGTAGTCATCGTGGGGCGTTCGGGCTCTATTCATGCCGACCTCAATTACCTGACATCGATCATGCATGCCGACGATTTCTTCCCCAGTCCGGAGCGGTTCGTCTACACCCTGCCCAATATCGTTACAGGTGAGATCGCCATGCGTTATCACTATCATGGGGAGACCAGCTTCTACCTGTTGCCTACCCGTGACGCGTCAATAGTCAGCGACATCGTACAGTCGGCTTTCCTCGATCCTGATACTACAAGCGTGATAGGAGGGTGGATAGACTGTGAGACGGACAATCGCTTTGAGGCCGAACTTAGTATTATAGAATAACATACAAATTGATATATATGGAAGAATTGATTAAAGAACTCAAGCAGCATATCATCAGTGCGCTGAACTTAGAGGATATGTCCCTTGACGACATCGATGCCGACGCACCGCTTTTTGGCGAGGGCCTTGGCTTGGACTCTATTGATGCGCTCGAACTCATTGTGCTCATGGAGAAGCAGTACGGCATCCGTCTTGCCAGTCCGGCTGAGGGAAAGCAGATCTTCAAGAGTGTGAGAACAATGGCTGAATACGTGTCTAAGAACCGTAAGAAGTGATGGTGCTGACCAATGGAGTAAATGGAAGGCTGTGATTGAGATGGAGAGTAATCCGATAGTCATAACAGGTGAGGGCATTGTCTGTGCCATTGGCAATGACTGTGCTTCGGTAGCATCGTCGCTGGAAGCCCGCCGGTCGGGCATTGGTGAGATGCGCTTCCTGCCGTCGGCTCATCATGAGTTGCCAGTAGGAGAGGTGAAACTCAGTAATGCGGAGATGAAGCAACGGCTTCATATCAATGCCGACCAGACCATGAGCCGCACGGCGCTGATGGGCATTATGGCGGTGAGAGAAGCCCTCACGAAAGCGCGAATTCAGTCAGCCGCTCACAAGCGCGTGTTGCTGATTTCCGGTACCACTGTTGCCGGCATGGATGTTACTGAGCAGGCTTTCCTGCGGACAGCCGGTCAGACGGCCGGTCAGAATGCGGCTGTTGACTTTATTGCCCATCACGACTGCGGTAGTAATACTGCCGACATCGCCGACTACTTCCATTTGTTTACCGACTATACGACCATCTCTACCGCATGCTCATCGGCAGCCAACGCGTTGCTGTTGGGAGCCGATATGCTGAAAGCCGGTGATGCCGACATCGTGGTGGCAGGTGGTAGCGAGGCACTGTCGCTGTTTCATCTCAATGGCTTCAACTCACTGATGATACTCGACCATGAGCGTTGCCGTCCCTTTGACGGCACACGCGCAGGACTCAACCTCGGTGAGGGTGCAGCCTATGTGGTGATGGAACGCTTAGATGATGCCGTGGCCCGTCATGCCACGGCCGATGCTTGTCTGGCAGGATATGGCAATGCCTGCGATGCATTCCATCAGACAGCCTCGTCGCCAGAGGGTATTGGCGCACTGCTGGCCATGAGGCAGGCTTTGGACATGGCCGGACTGAAACCAAAGGACGTACAATGGGTGCATGCCCATGGTACGGGAACGGTAAATAACGACCAAAGTGAGGCACGGGCCATCCGTCAGGTTTTCCAAGGCCATCTGCCGGCCGTGTCGAGCACAAAAAGCTTTACGGGACACACCACGAGCGCTTCTGGAAGCATTGCGGCCGTGATCAGCATCATTGCCATGCACCATCGTTTCATTCCCGTCAATCTGGGCTGGCGGCTGCCTATGGAGGATGCGGATGCTCTGACAGCAGAACAGAAGCTGGCCGAGAACGATGAGTTATCCTCATTGAGACCTTACATGGGACAGAATGAAGTGATGCTTCATACGGTGATGTGCAACTCATTCGGATTCGGAGGCAATGACACGTCGTTGTTGCTCACCGACAAGCCTATTGACGTTCCTCCAACGACGTTGATTGACGAACAGCGCATCGTGGAAGTGTCAAGTGTGGTCAACGACAAGGCAGAGACGGCTGCCGCCGTAAAGCAGTATGTCAAACCGATGGAAGCACGACGTATGGGTACCCTACTGCGCAGCACAATGCTTACCTCGTTGCAGGCATTGCAGCAAGCCAATATCTCTGAACCTGACGCCATCGTCACTGGTACGGCATGGGGATGTCTCAACTATAGTGAACAGCTGCTGCAGCAACTCATGGAGGGTGAGGACTTGCTGAAGCCTACCTTATTCATGCAGAGCACGCACAACACCCTGAGCAGTGCCATCGCCATTCATCTGAAGTGTCACGGATATAACATCACTTTCTCACAAAACAACAAGTCGTGGGCTTGGTCACTTTATCAGGCCCGGTTGCTGTTGCGGCTCGGGCGATGCAAATCGGTGCTGGTGGGTTGTCACGATGAGAGCACCCAGACATTCAATGAACTGCTTCGGCGCATGGGCAAGCGACCGGCGCCGGAGATACAGTCGAGGGTGAGCGTACTGAGAATGATGTAGAATAATTGAGCGGAATGAGCGTTAATTATAAAATAAGAAACGATAAGAATGACAGCTCTCTATAAGATATTGCCGATGGCCATCATGCAGAGTGCCATGCTGGCGGGAGGACAGGTGTTTCTGAAGCTTGCGATGGTCAGGATGAAACCGTTTGCCTGGACATGGTCTTTCTTCGGCAGTCTGCTCACCAACTGGCCGTTCGCAGCCTGTGGCTTGTGCTTCCTCTTTGCCTCGTTGCTGTGGATGCATATGCTCAAGGTGTTCCCATTGAGCTTGGCATATCCTTTGTCGTCATTGAGCTTCGTCTTCGGCATGGTGGCTGCCATCGTCTTCTTTCATGAAGAGGTGTCGCTGGCGAAGTGGATAGGTGTCGGACTGATTGTGGGCGGATGTTGTTTGATAGCAAAGTAAAACGAAATGATGAAATTGAAGATTGGATTACTGGTGATGCTCTGGATACTGCTGTCAGTGCCGTCAAGAGCGCAGAACTATACGCCGGTGCAGGTGAGGCAGCACATCAATGCCGTTGCCTCCCGCATGAAGACGATGACCTGCGATTTTGTGCAGACAAAGAGTGTCGCCATGCTTAAAAGTAAGCTGGTGTCGAGAGGTCACATGTATTACGCACAGCCTAATAAGCTGCGGTGGGAGTATACCACGCCTTATTCCTATACATTCCTGCTCAATGGACAGACGGTGTGGATGAAGAATGAAAAGGGAAGCAACCGCGTGAATGTGGCCCAGAGCAAAATGTTCAAGGAAATTACGCGTATCATGATGAGCAGTGTGGTGGGCAGTTGCGTGTCCAACAGTCGCGACTTCAATGTGACGCTGCAAGGTAAGGGCAACAACTGGAAAGCCATCATGAAGCCAAAGCGCAATCCTATGAAGCAGATGTTTAAGGCCATCACTGTCTACTTCGATATGAAGCGCGCCATGGTGATAGGCGTGAAGATGATTGAGCAAAACAATGATGCGACAAGCATCGTACTGCAGAATACCAAACTCAATTTACCCATCAATGAGAAAGTGTTTAGTGTGCGTTAGCATGATGGTGTTGGGACTTGTGGCTCCGGCCAACGCCGCCATGTCCGGCTCGTGTCGGATAGAGGTCGAGGACAGCATCGTGTTTCCCGCCAACGAGGGTGAACGTGCTTCCTACAAGGCCTTTATCAAGACGGGTAGGGGAGAGATCAGCGGCGTTTGCCTGTTGCTCCATGAGGGTGACACTATTAAAGGAGCCATCGTCAACGAGTTTGGCATCTCAGCATTGGACTTCACTTATGTTATGTCTGCCGACCGGATGACGCTCAATCATGTCATTGCCATGCTTGACAAGTGGTATGTGCGGGCTGTCATCAAAGAAGATCTGCGGCAGGTGCTTCTCGGTCTCCTACAGGGCAAGAACCATTATGACGACGAGCGATACCATATTAGTTATACGCTTACACCAATAGATAATACAGACAATAAAGCAAAAGATGATACTGAAGAACCAACTTTACCAGATTGAGCGTCAGCAGGTGGCTGAGGAATCGGCAACGTTTGATGTGAGCCTCAATGCGGGATGCTTTATCTATAAGGCTCATTTTCCTGGCAATCCCATCACACCAGGTGTCTGCATCGTGCAGATCGCCAAGGAGTTGCTGGAGGAGGTGGTGAGTATGCCGCTTGAGATCAGCGAGGTGAAGGATGTGAAGTTTCTTTCCATCCTGTCGCCTGTCGACTACCAAGAAGTTTCTTTCCGCTTCACTGACATCGCAAGGCAGACGGCTGACGATAAGCCACTTGTGGTCAAGAGCAAGGTAAGCGTACAATGGAATAGCAATGTGTTTACTACCATTGTCTTTACCTGTACGGCTAAAGAGGCGAAAGTGTGATGGCGGGGGGACTGATAAATAGAAGAAATGATGTCGGCTATTGAAGATGTCTCAAGCGTCCGCACCTCGTTCCGAAATCGGAGTATCTGCGTGATTATTCCCACCTATAACAATGTGGGTACCATAGGTTGTGTTGTTACGGAGGCACAGCGTTATTGCGACGACGTGATTGTGGTTGACGATGGCAGTGACGATGGCACGACGGAGGTGTTGCGTGCCATTGAGGGCATCGAGTTGGTACACTACGATCATAATCGTGGTAAAGGTCATGCTTTGAAGGTCGGTTTCATGACGGCACTTCATAAGGGTTTTGCCTATGCCATCACGATGGATGCCGATGGACAGCACAAGGCCTCAGACTTGCCGGCATTCCTCGAGGCTAACAAGCAATGGCCGGGCAGTCTCATCCTTGGACAGCGTAGCAACTGCAGTGAGTGGCAGAACAAAGGCAGCCGCTTTGCCAATCGCTTTTCCAACTTCTGGTTTTGTGTGCAGACGTTTCACTTTATCCCCGACACGCAGACGGGCTTCAGGCTCTACCCATTGAAGAAGCTCTATGGTTACCGATTGATAACCAGTCGGTACGAAGCAGAGCTCGAACTCATCGTCTTTGCCAGTTGGCATGGTGTGAAGCTCTACAGTATTCCTGTATCGGTGTACTATCCGCCCGCCAACGAGCGGGTGAGCCATTTCAGGCCCGGTTTGGATTTTGCGCGCATCAGTGTGCTTAACACCGTATTGTGCATCTTGGCCCTGGTCTATGGACTGCCGTTGTGGCTCTGGCGCAAGACAACGAAGGTATTGCGCACGGTGGCAACGGCTGCTTTCCTGCTATTCCCTTTAGTTTTTGTCTTCACGCCGATGGTGTGGTGCTATGTCCATCTCGGCCGTATGACGGAACATAAACGGTGCAAGCTTCATCTGCTTATCTATCATGTGCTGCGCTTCGCGGCTCTGAAGACCGGTATTCCTGGAGCGCGCTTCCGCTATGTTGCCAACAAAACTGTGGACTTCAGTAAGCCGTCGGTCATCGTGTGTAACCATCAGTCACATCTCGACTTAGTCTACTTGCTTACGCTCACGCCCCGCATCATCTTCCTGACCAACGACTGGGCATGGCATAATCCACTTTACGGGTTCATCATCCGTCATGCCGAATACTTCCCCATCACGATGGGCATAGATGAGCTTATGCCACACTTTCAGTCGCTTGTCAGTCGTGGCTACAGTATAGCCTTGTTCCCTGAAGGGACACGGTCGGTCAACGGTAACATTGGCAGCTTCCATCGTGGAGCATGTTATATAGCCGACGAACTGGGTGTTGACATCATACCGTTGCTGCTCTATGGTACCGGGCGGGTATTGCGTAAGGGAAAGGCATTGATGGAGAAAAGCCCGGTATACCTGCAGGTGGGCGATGTCATTTCTCACGAAGATCTTGAACAAAAGGGCACGTTGAAGGAACAGACCCGTTGGCTGCAAGACATGTATGTTCGGTGGTATGGACGAGTGGCTGACGGCATGGCAAAGTATGTTTGACTGGAATATAAAGGCTTAGGACTCGCATGAGACATTACAAAAGCTTGAGAAGGATGAAGGGCTCCAAGAATGTGAATCGCACACGAAGGGCTTGTAAACGATGGGCGGGGTGGTTGTTGCTGCTCATGGCCTTGCTTCCTGTGCCTTCGTTGGCTCAAATGGCTCCGGTCAATATTTGGGAAGGCACGTCGGTACGTCATCGTGTCTTGCTCACGCCTTATCTGGCTAAGGGCAGGCAGCGTCCTGCTGTCATCGTCTGTCCTGGCGGAAGTTACTTCTGGCACGACATGGTCAACGAGGGTGACAGCGTGGGACGATGGTTGCAACGCAATGGCATCTCGGCTTTTGTGCTTCATTACCGCACCGCTTACGTGCCGGCTTTCATCTTTCATTACAGGCTCTTGCTGAGAGGCAACCGTTATCCTGATGCCATTAACGACCTTCGTCAAGCGATGCGTTATGTCCGACGTCAAGCCGACCGTTGGCAAGTAGACACTTGCCGCTTGGGCGTGATGGGGTTCTCGGCAGGTGGACATTTGGCGATGAGTGCTGTCGAATTGCTCCCATCTGCAGAGTGGCCAGCCTTTGTCGCACCTGTCTATCCGGTGGTCACTATGTGTGAGCCATGCGTACACAAGCGATCGAGAAGGGGACTGATGGGTGACAACAGAACAGGAGACAGACGGCTGCGTGACAGCCTGTCTATGGAACGGCATGTGCCCGACAACTGTCCGCCGGTGTTTTTAGTCAACTGTCACGACGATCCCATCGTACATTATCATAACTCTGAGCTCCTCGATTCGGCCTTGACGGCTCACAAGGTGCCTCATCTCTACATACAGTATTCCACGGGAGGCCATGGCTTTGGAGCGTCGGGCTTGAAGGGCTCTGCCGAATGTCGCCAATGGCGCAATCGCTTTCTGACTTGGTTTAAACAATTAATGCAACAACAATGACATCTTACGATACTTCCGACTTTGATGATATCCGACCCTATACCGACGAGGAGATACCTGCGGCCATGAAGCGTATTGTGAACAATCGGTTCTTCCCTTTGCTCGCTCCTTACGTCTATCCTGATCGCTCGCTGTCTGACGTGCGCGAGCTGCTGTTGACGTTTAAGTCCATTCATGACTTCCAGGCAGATACCATGCTGAGTGTCAACGAACAGATTGTTAAACAGACGATAGATGAGTTCACGTGTTGCGGGCTTACCCGACTCTCCCCGTTGAGACCTTACCTTTATGTGTCCAACCATCGGGACATCATGCTTGATGCCAGCTTGTTGCAGTATTACCTCCTCACTCATGGCTTTGACACTTCGGAGATTACCTTTGGTGCCAATCTCATGCAGAATCAATTGGTGATTGACATTGGCAAGTGTAATAAAATGTTCAGGGTAGAACGCCCGGGAGGCAGCCTTAGGGAGTTTTACAAGAAGTCGGTTCATCTCTCCCAATATCTCCATTACACGATCACGCAGCAGCATCGTTCCGTGTGGATTGCTCAGCGCAACGGACGGACGAAGGACGGCATGGACACAACAGACCAGGGCATCATCAAGATGTTTGGCATGGCCTATCCAGAGGACAAGATACGGGCTATTTCCGATTTACATATTGTCCCTGTGGCTGTGTCTTATGAGTGGGAGCCTTGCGACATTCTAAAGACATTGGAGCTCTATGCCTCGCAGTTTGCGCAATACACCAAGAAGCCGGGTGAGGACCTCAATAGTGTTCTGACGGGTATCATGCAGCGAAAGGGCCGTGTGCACTTTGAGATCTGCGAGCCTATCAGTGACGTTGAACTTATGGCTCTCGCCCCCTTGACGAGCAATGAATACAACAAGGAAGTGGCCAAGATCATTGACCGCCGCATCATTGAGGCTTACCGGCTCTACCCCAACAACTACATCGCTTACGATCTGCGTTATGGATGTCATACCTATGCCGACCAGTACGATGACCGACAGTACGATGACTTCATTGAGCACTTGCGGAAGCTCGATGCTTACGACACCTGCAACATCGATCAGTTGCGCGACATTCTGCTCGCCATCTATGCCAATCCCATCATCAATAAGAAACAGGTTATCGCAAATCAGCAAAAGCGATGGTAATACAATAACAAGCAGACAGAAGCATGTTAACAAGCAGGTTGTAGTACATTTGTCAGTCTTATGAGCAAGCTAATACTTCATATCTTTGATTATTTCCATGGTCACCGCCGAAGGCTTCTTTTGACCATGTTGGGATCGGTTGTTGTCATTGTCGTGTTGCTCTTCCACATTCGCTTCAACGAGAACATTTCCGACTTCCTGCCTTTCGACCTTCGCGACCGTGAAGCCATGGAGGTGTATCAGCAACGTTCTGGTGCCAATAAGATTGTGGTACTCATAGGTGGTGAGAAGGGACAGTCGTCACCCGACAATCTCGTGGCGGCCACTGACGAACTGACCGAAGCACTCATTGATCATGGCGTGCCGGCCGCACTCATTCAGAATCAGGTTGACTTTGATGCGGCATCTCAGGTGAGTGATTTCGTGTACCGCAATATACC
>Ga0256406_1005003_pt1 | contig 14587 bp, 9 predicted proteins | sample RumenRJG_03DNA_FD_185986 | JGI IMG/M metagenome (GOLD analysis project Ga0256406, IMG submission 185986) | Bovine rumen microbial communities from Lethbridge, Alberta, Canada - RJG_03 | ecosystem: Host-associated > Mammals > Digestive system > Stomach > Rumen | place: Canada: Alberta | collected... | reverse complement strand
TAGTGGTCCCAGAAAGGAAACTTCAGATCCATGCCATATCATTGTACAGCTTTAACAATGAAAGGGAGCAGATCCTGGCTGGTTGCCAGGTGTCTGTTACCTATATCTTTATTGTAAGAGAAAGGAAAAGATAATTCTTTACGGAGCTATGCTAAGCGCGGCTTGCCAAAAAAACTCGCGCAGACCATCGTCTATAGACTCACTCCAAAAAATATAATAAAAAGCATAAAAAACCATAATAAAACACAGCGACAACTACTTGCAGAAGATCTAAAAGGATATGATCCCGACATAGATAGTGATAATGTTGCAAAAAAGGTTGCAGATTGGCTGGTCGAAATAGTTCAAAAGTCTGCGGGGCTTGTCCAACAAGACGAATTGACGCAAAAGAAACAACAGCAACTTGACGCTAGACTAAAAAATGAGTATGGAGATTATCTGCTTCTTGAGGAAGAAAACCATTGCTCATTTCCAGGATGCGGGCGCGAACTTGTTTTGACGAAAAATGGAAAAATTTCTTATGCATACGAAGTAAGTCTAATTGATAAATTAGCGCCTGTTACCCTTGAAAATTTACTGGCTATGTGTCCACAATGCCATGCTACTTATCTTCTTGATGACAATAAGAAAATCTGTAAGGAGCTGAAGGGAATAAAAAAGGTATTAGCAACACATATGCAAAATGTGCATTTGCTGGATGATTTGCCTTTGGAAAAGGGAATCATAAACGTGATAACGAAAATTGCAAAACTGCAAAAGAAAGATCTTGAAGAGGCTTCTCTTGACCCAAAAGAAATAAAACAGAAGCTTGATCCGGCGAAAGACACGGCTATCTACTATACCGTGAATAATTTTGTGGGCACCTACTTTGTGCGAATAAAAGAAATCATGATAAATCTTGATAAGCGCAAGATAATCGATTATGAGGAAATTCAAGATCAAATGCATGGGCTCTATCGCCGTTTGAAAAAAACTAAAAAATCTCGTCTTGAGATATTCAATGAAATAACAAAAAAGATGCATCGTGTTTCTTTACAGGATGAAATTTATTGTCAGATAGTAGTCGCCTATTTTGTCCAAAGCTGTGAGGTGTTCGATGCAATTACCAAATAAACTTTATTCATATGAAGAAAGCACCTTGGCATTGCTGCCGAAGGTGCTGAGAGAATTGAAAAAAGGTCCCGTTTTTGTCAATGAGCTTTATCTTACGATGAGACAGAATCTAAAGGATCCAACAGATTTTCTATCTGTGATGGATTGTCTCTATGCTTTGCGTGTTATAGATATGAGTGATGACGGAAAGGTTTATATATGCTTAAAGAAATGAGGTCTCCGGCTTTCAGAGAGAATGGCAGAGAGAGACCAGCAATCGTTTTTCACGAAGGATTGAATGTTGTCCTTGGTATGGCAAACGGCAAAAACTCTATAGGAAAATCTTCTGCTATGCAGGCGATCGACTTTGTGTTTGGAGGAAACACCTATCTCAAGGGTGACGGCGTAAAGCATGTGAAAGATCACACAATATACTTTACCTTTGAGTTCGATGGACAGGCTTATCGATTTGCAAGGAATACTGGAGAACCAGAGATTATTCAAATTTGTACAGACGGGTATGCATTGACAGGAGAAACGTGGGGAAAGAGCCAATATGTTGAATGGTTGAAAGAAAAATATAAAATTGATTATCCAGGTTTATCTTTTCGACGTACATTGAGCAGTTTTTTTCGCATGCACGGAAAAAGTAATACAAGTGCTCAAAACCCACCTCTTTATGGAATTCGCGGAGACAGCATGCAAAGATCGCTGGATCGTCTGGTTAAATTATTTGACCGATATAAAGATATTGAAGCTTACAACACCAAGCTAAAGGAACAGAAGGATAAGCTCTCGACTTACAAAGCAGCACGAAAATATCAATTCGTTTCTGATCTTGTTGGTGGTAATAAACAGTATGAAGAAAATTTGTCCAAAATCCGCTCCTTACAGGAAGAACTCGATAATCTCACGTCTGGGCAGAGCGAAGTGCATTCTGAAGAGGATATCGAGAAGAGACATCAAAAAGATGAGCTGACTGGACGAAAAATTAAAATCGAAACACAACTTGAGGCAAAACAACGCAGATTAAAGTTACTCGATATGAGCCTTGAGTATGGCTTGTATCCATCGCAAGCAGATTTGGATTCTCTTCAGGAATTTTTTCCGAACGTTAATATCAGAAAACTCTATGAGGTAGAAAATTATCATCAGAAGCTTGCCAGAATTCTTGACAATCAATTTGAAACAGAAAAAAGTACTGTTCTTATTGAAATAAAAAAATTGAAACAACAACAAAAAGAAATTAACGAACAAATAAAAGCTCTTGGATTTGTTGGAAGTATTTCTAAGGAATTTTTAGATAAACATTCTGAGATAAAAGGAACTATTGATGCACTGAAAGTTCAGAATGAATCATATTTGATGCTTCGAGATCTGAAAGAAGCAAAAAAGATTGCGAATAACCAACTAAAAAAAGCTACAAGCCAGATTTTATCTGAGATCGAACAAACTCTTAATGCAAAGATGGCTGAGTACAACAGTACGTTGTATTCGGAGTACCATAATCCACCAAAGTTGACGATTAAAGAATACAATAGTTACACGTTTGAGACTAAAGGTGACAGTGGAACTGCCGCAGCTTATAAAGGGATGATTATATATGATCTTGCGGTATTGAATACTACAGGTCTACCAGCTATTGCGCATGATTCCTTGCTATATGGAGATCTTAGTTTCAAACTTGTAGAGGGTATTATGAGATTATACGAAAAAAATGAAAAACAGATTTTCATATCATTTGATAAGCAAGGGGCGCATACTTCTAAAACTCAACAAATTCTGGAGAGACATGCAGTTTTGAAATTGTCAGACGGAGCCAATAAACTATATGGTCAGTCATGGGATATAGAGATGAGGGACGAGTCATGAAAAGAAAGATAAGCTACAAAAAATTATGGAAATTATTGATCGATAGAGATATGAAGAAGACTGATTTAAGAAATGGTGCTGGGATTAGTTCATCTTCTCTTGCCAAACTTGGCAAGGATGAGAATGTCACGACAGATGTTTTACTGCGGATTTGTAACTCTTTAAATGTTGATTTAAAAGATATAGCTGAAACTGTGCCTGACAGCGAAAATATAAAAAAACAAACACTGAACGACTTAAATTGACTGCAACAAACAAAGAAATAATGAATAATGAAGGCAACATTCAATAACGTCATTAAGGTTGCAGAGAATATATCAGGATACTTTTTATGTATTAGGTACTGAAAAATGGGCTCAGAAGCTAAAAGAAAATTACTACAAAAAAGTCTGATTAAATGTATTTTCAACAATAAAGAGGTAAATTATGTCAGTGAGAAATTACACTAAATTTAATGAAGCAACTCGCGTTCAAATGCCTGCTCTTGTTCATCTTACACGACTTGGATACAAGTATTTCGGGAAAATTACTGAAGATATGGCTGGAACAGTTTATGATCCGGATGATAACATTCTGATAGATGTATTCAAGAAACAGGTGGATAAACTAAATCCAGATCATTTAGGAATAGGTGATCAACTTTTAAGAGACATTAGACAAGAATTAGATAATGACGACCTTGGAAGGAGTTTTTATAAACGCCTGCGGGCCGAGTCACCTGTTAAGTTGATCGATTATGAAAACCCGGCTAATAATGTTTATCACTGTTCAGCTGAGTTTACGTGTAGAAGAGATGATGATAACTTTCGACCGGATATAACGTTGTTTATTAACGGCATGCCACTCGTATTTATTGAAGTGAAAAAACCAAATAATACAGGTGGGATAGTTGCTGAGAGCAAAAGAATGAATCAGCAGAGATTCCCTAATAGAAAATTCAGGCGATTTATAAATATTACACAGTTAATGATATTTTCCAACAACATGGAATATGATGCCGAAGGGGGTATTGTGCCTATTCAAGGGGCTTTTTATTGCACTGCAGCACGAACAAATGCTCCGTTTAATTGTTTTAGAGAAGAAAATCCCGGAAATTTAGAAATTGCTCCATTTATACGAGATTATCCATACAAGGATATATCTTCTGCCATAGAAAAGAAAATATTGAGTGATTTTAACTGTCAAGTTATCCATACAACTCCAGAATATCAAACAAACTTAAATGTTAATACACCTACAAATAGAATCATCACTTCTATGTGCTCGCCGGAGCGTCTTCTTTTCTTGCTCAAATATGGTATCGCATATGTAAGGATGAACCGAGAGATTGATGGAAAAATCGAATCAATAGATCAAAAGCATATCATGCGATATCAACAATTTTTCGCAGCAATGATTGTCAGAAAGAAAATTGATGCCGGGACAAAGTCGGGTGTAATCTGGCATACTCAAGGCAGTGGAAAAACTGCGCTTTCATATTATTTGACTTTTGTATTGTCGGATTATTTTGCAAATTATAATAAGGTTGCTAAATTTTATTTTATCGTTGACCGCTTGGATCTCTTGGAACAGGCCGCACAGGAATTCGAAGCGCGTGGACTTGAAATAAAGACCGCTAATTCGCGAAGCGAGCTAATGCAACAATTCAGAACAAATCAGGCACTTGAGGGAAATAGTGGTAAACCAGAAATCACAGTAGTTAATATTCAACGCTTCGAAGAAGATAGAACAGAAGTAAATCTTCCTCCATATGCTACAAATCTTCAACGAGTATTTATTATCGATGAAGCTCATCGAGGTTATAATCCGAAGGGATCTTTTCTGGCCAATTTGTTTGATGCGGATCCTAATTCAATCAAGATAGCACTTACGGGAACTCCGTTGCTTAAAAATGAAAGAACATCGTGGAAAGTTTTTGGTGAATATCTTCATACATATTATTATGATAAATCAATTCAGGATGGATACACGTTAAAGATAATTCGGGAGGATATTGAAACTTCATATAAGGAAAATCTGTCCCAAATTTATAAAAATTTAGAAACTTTAGTGAAAAAAAAAGACATTCGAAAAGACCAGATTGTTGAACATGATAATTATGTGAAGGAACTTTTACGCTACATTATAAGCGATATGAAAAAGTTCCGCCTGGTGCAGGGAGATGATACTCTTGGTGGAATGATTATTTGTGAAACCAGCGGACAAGCAAGAAAGCTATATGCGTATTTTGATGAAATTCAAGAGGAATTAAACAGGGAAGCGTCACAAAAAAGTCATTTTAAGGCAGCCTTAGTTTTATATGACAGCGCTGATAAGGAAACCCAGAAGCAAATAATTAAAGATTTCAAGAAGAATATGACGGTTGATGTTCTAATAGTCTTTAATATGTTGCTGACAGGATTTGATGCTCCACGCCTTAAAAGGTTATATCTTGGGAGAAAATTAAAGGATCATAATCTATTGCAAGCTATAACGCGGGTAAATAGACCATATAAAGATCACCGATATGGCTACATTGTGGATTTTGCTGACATAAAAAAGAATTTCGAAGAGACTAATGCAGAATATTTGAAAGAATTAAATAGATTTAATGATCCTAATGAAGTTGGGGACGGGAATGTTACGGATACATTCACACAGGTTATTGAAGACAATGATGCATTGATTCAGCAGATGCGAGATGTTCGACAGACTCTATTTAAATATACAATAGATAATGTAGAAATGTTTAGTTCTGAGATTTCTACAATTGAAAACAAGAAGGAACTACTGGAACTGAAACGAGTATTGATATCAGCTCGTGATTGCTGCAATGTTGTTAGGGCGTTTGGTGACGATAATTTGAAAGAGGCGTTTTCACATCTTGAGATTGAAAAATTACCTCAGATGATTTCGGAAGTTCAGCATCATATAAATAATATCAATGAGAAAGAAGCGTTTGTTCAAGATGATAGCACAAAACAAATTGTTAATGAAGCAATGGCTGATATCACTTTTAAATTCAGAAATATTGGCTCTGAAGAAATGAAAGTGATTTCTGGAGGGGAAGAATTAAAAGAAAAATGGAATAGAACCATCCACGAGTTTACGGATAATATTGATCAGGAGGATCCTGAATATATCACACTCAGAGAAGCATTTATGCAACGCTTTAAAGAGCATGGATTTGTAGTAGACAGTGTCGAAGAGTTTGAAGAGCATACTAGAGCACTTGATGAGATATTAAAAAAACTTGGTGAACTAAAGAAACGGAACAATGCTCTCTTACATAAGTATCATGGTGATGCCAAATTTGCAAGAGTACACAAGAGAATTCACGAAGAAAATGAAAAGAGACTGAAAGAGCATAAAGAACCAATCGTCTCACAATATGATGATAAAGTAATGCAAGTTCTTTTATGCATAAAGAAAGTCATAGATCAGAAGGTATATGATCGCAATGATATTTTGAAAAAGGATGCTTATTTCGATCGTACTGTGATGGTGCAGACGAAACAAGGCTTGGATGAGCTGCATATTGAAAGTGACAGACCAGATCGAGCATTTATCCAAAAAAGAATTGTAAAGCAGTATCTAGAACAGTACCACGGTATGTATACAGCGGTTTGAACAAGGTAAAAACGGTAGAAATATGGATATAAAAGACAAAACATATGCACTAATTGACAGTTTAAAAGCTACATGCCAAACCTATGGATTAGGCAATGATGGTAACGAATATAAAATTATTACGCAGGTATTTTTATACAAATATATTAATGACAAATTTGGATATGAAATAAAGAAAATTAGTCCTGAAATTGCCTCCGCCGAAAAATGGGAAACAGCATATTCTGACATGCCAGAGAATAAAAGAGAAAATATTCTTGATGATTTATCTCCTGATGTACCCTGGCTTAAGCCAGAACATCTCATTTCAAATTTATGGAATCAGCAGTCTAAGGGCGATTTTGATTTGATTTTCGATGCGACAATGGTAGATATTGCCGATAAAAATGCAGCAATCTTTTCTACAAAAACTACACAAAAAACACAGATTCCTTTATTTGAAAAGCTAACTCCATATGTGACTGATGAAGCACAGAGATCCAATTTTGCCAAAGCACTTGTAGATAAACTTGTAAATTTTTCTTTTGAAGAAACGTTCTCTAAGAGTTATGATTTTTTTGCTCAGATATTTGAATATTTAATTAAGGATTACAACACTGCAGGTGGCGGGAAGTATGCAGAGTACTATACCCCACACGCCATTGCAACAATTATGGCAAAACTATTGGTAAATGATAATTCAAATTTGCACAATATTGAATGCTATGATCCTTCTGCAGGAACAGGTACGCTTTTAATGGCTCTTGCACATCAAATTGGTGAAGATAGATGCACTATTTTTTCACAGGATATATCTCAACGAAGCAACAAGATGTTGAAATTAAATCTGATATTGAATGGACTTGTATCCTCGCTTGATAATGCGATTCAAGGCGATACGCTTACTGAACCATATCATAAATCTGATGATGGACAAAATTTACGTCAGTTCGATTATGTAGTATCCAACCCGCCATTCAAGATGGATTTTTCTGATACACGAGAGAAAATAGCAAAGATGCCCGCTAGATTTTGGGCAGGGGTGCCAAATGTTCCTGCAAAGAAAAAAAGTAGTATGGCTATCTATACTTTGTTCATTCAGCATGTAATAAATTCTTTGAAACCCGAAGGCAAGGGCGCCATTGTAGTTCCTACTGGATTTTTGACGGCCAAGACAGGTGTAGAAAAAAACGTTCTACATTATATTGTTGATAAGAAGATTATTAGTGGTGTAATTAGTATGCCTTCAAATGTGTTTGCAACTACAGGAACAAATGTTTCTGTTTTATTCTTTGATAAGTCCGGTAAGACAGAAAAGGTTATATTAATCGATGCCTCTAAGATGGGAGAAGAATATAAAGAAGGGCGTAATCGGAAGCGTCGTCTTCGCCAAGAAGAGATAGAGCAAATAGTCAATGTATTTAAAAGTAAGAAAGCCGTTGATGAGTTTTCAGTATTAGTCACATATGATGATATCAAAAATAAAAGATACGCCTTGTCGGCTGGACAGTATTTTGATGTAAAGATTGAATATATTGAACTTACCGAGGATGAGTTTCAAGAAAAAAAAGCTGAATACCAGAAAAATTTACAGCAATTGTTTGATGAGGGAAAAGTGCTTCAGAATGAAATTATTAAACAGTTAAGCGAGGTCAGGTATGAATAAAGTAAAACTTGGAGATATTTAGAATATAAAATCGAGCTATTTGGAATACAGATTCATAATGTTAAGCATATTCGTTTAGTGTATTAATGTTAAATGCTAAGAATATTGTTAAAGATGAGATGATAATGAATTTTATAGATTGAATATCCACATAATAGATTGTACGCATTTAAGAAGATTTAGCAATAAAATGTATGGTAAGGAGATTGGAAGATGATTTATAATGCAAGCTTGCATAATAAACATTGGAGAACTGAAAAATTAAGCAACTTAGGAACTTTTGCAAGAGGCATATCAAGACATCGGCCACGAAATGATCCAAAACTTTTTAATAATGGTAAATACCCACTCATCCAAACTGGAGATGTTAAAGACGCAATTTTATATATTGATAAGCATAATCAAGAATACGGAGATTATGGGCTTAAACAAAGCAAACTGTGGAATAAAGGAACATTGTGCATCACTATTGCTGCTAATATTGCAGAAACAGCAATTCTAAGCTACCCTATGTGTTTTCCAGATAGTGTCGTTGGTTTTATAGCTGACCCTAAAAAGACTTCACCTGAATTTATGTATTATATTTTTGAATATATACGTTCTTCTATACAAAAATCCGCTTCAGGTAGTATACAAGATAATATTAATATTGATTATCTAACTTCCTTGGATTTTAAAATTCCGGGGAAGCAGTACCAAGACGCTATAACAAAAACACTTGTGTCCATAGATAAAAAAATATTAAATAATATTAAAATAAATGATACTTTAAAAGCTATGGCATATGATATTTATATGCACTTATTTTTCTCCAAAACTCCAAACGGGAAGTTAGGAGATATTCTAATTGAAAGAGACAAATCAATAGTTCAAGTTGGAGAAGCAGAAAATTCAAACGGCGAATATCCTTTTTTTACAAGTGGATCTGCAATTTTAAAATGGAGTACCTATTTTGCTGACGGAAGAAATTGTTTTCTGAGTACAGGTGGTAATGCTGACGTTAAATTTTATGTCGGGAAATCTGCGTATTCAACAGATACTTGGTGTATCTCTGCAAAAAATGATATGTCAGACTATTTGTATCTTTTATTGTATTCAATCAAGCCTGAACTTAACAAAAAATTTTTTCAAGGAACGGGATTAAAGCATTTACAAAAACCTTTATTAAAAGATAGATTAATTTATATTCCTCAAAAATCCGAATTAGATTATTTTAATAAGCAAGTTATGCCTATGTTTAATATCATTTCAGAGGATACAAGAGAGAACCAGCAATTAGCATCATTACGTGATTGGCTTTTGCCTATGCTAATGAATGGTCAAGCTACTATCGGTGATTGAGCCGCTAAATGATAATTTGGCACTGCGGAACGATGTAACGAATTAAACAAATATACTGGGAGGGTTTCATGGGTTTCAACTTACCAAATGGTGCAGATATAAGCGAAGAGCAGTTAGATATTATTAATCTGCCGACTACGAAGGACTGGGTAATCAAAGGTGCGCCGGGAACGGGTAAAACGGTCATGGCAATTTATCGCGCCGGACAGGCAAGCCAGACATCAAAGGGAAAGCCGGTTCTCATGCTGGTCTATAACAATCCACTTATGAATTTCCTTTCAACCGCAGTTCAGGGAAATTACTTCAAGAATGTAAAGATTGCAACATATCATCGGTGGCTGAATGATATGTACCAAGAGGAAAACTGGGGAGCTGTTCCGAAAGTTAATAAGGATGATTTCTTGTGGGATGCGATTGCACGGCGAATGGCCACTATTGGTAAGAAATATTCGCACATTATCATCGATGAAGCACAGGATTTCCCTATAGAACTGCTTCAGATCTTAAAGCGTATTTCAGATCATATGACCTGCTTTATAGATCCCAATCAGGTAATTAAAACTGGAAACACAGACACCTGTGAAGCGATAAAAACGCTCTGTGTAGAAGCACCATATACGCTCACCAGAAACTTCAGAAACACAAAACCGATACGGGATTTGTCAGCACTCTATTGCCTTAACGGGAAGCCGGCGCCTTCGGATATTCCGGGGAAAAAGCCAGCCATCATCAAATGTTCAGGCGGCTACGACGATCAAAACGCCAAGATGTCTAAAATCATTAATCGCAACAAAGAAAAAAGCATCGGGATCATCGTGAACCCGAGTGCGCTCAACAGCACGTTTAATGCGATGCAGAACTCTCTTTCGGACGATGTGAAGGTACAGATGCACAAGCCTCAAACCCATCATCGTATCGATTTTGATCAACCGGGGGTGAAGATCCTTTCCTACGGCACGATGAAGGGACTGGAATTTGATGTCGTGCTGCTTCCGAATTTCGACCAGATTAAAACGCAAGATGACGAGGTAGTGGACGCGAACCGGGTGTACGTTGCGATGTCACGTTCGGTCAGCGAGTTATATCTGTTTTATTGGAATGAGAGACCCAGTTACAATAAGATTGATACGATGACAGCGCTGACCGCGCACAGAGATCTCCTTGAGTGGAAGTAAGGAGGATGCATGAAGCTTTATTTCTACACGAATAAAAACCTGATGTTTGACTTTCTGGAACGCAGTACCATCGCGCCAGACAGCATCATCAAAGACATTAAAGGCTACCGCACTATCTCAACCCTGTCAGATCATTTTTTATTCGTCACACATAAAAAGCTAAACCGAGCTTCCAGAGAAAAGGGAATCGCTCAACCGGAATTTGTCTATCCGATTACATTGGAACTGTCCGCTCCCACAGAAAAAGATGGAAACGCCATTTTTGTAACACCAGGCGAAACATCCGATGAATATCATGCGGGACAATTGTGCGATTACGATCCGGAAACGGATGTGGGCGCGTTTCTACTTGGTGAGATTCCTTTTTCAAGGGTTGAGAAAATATATTTTGATACTCAGGATGATATGGATATGTTCTTAAGGCCGTCTCCGGATTATTGGTATCCTGAGGACAAATATGCCCTGCTGCCAGAGGATTTCGATGATGAACTGAGCCTTTCATTAGATGAAAAACAGCTTGCGGCAGCAAGCAGCATTCCTGTTGAAGATATTCTGAGCGGAATTCATGAAAGAGAAAAGAGACGTGCGGGGCTTCTCAATTTTGTGGACGGAACGAAAAAATGGCAGCAGGAAAAATATGCGTTTGACATCGATCCAAGTTTGCAAAACTTATTTAGCCTGAAGGATGAAGATATTGCTGCAGCACTCCCTCATTATCTTGAGACAAAAGGAAAAGGTAACGTTGAAAAGCTGATTCTTTATAAAGATACCGAGAACAGCGCTGAACTTAAAAAAGCTGATCAGGACAAAGATGATCGCAATAAACAGAGACTGTACAATGTGATTTACAGAGCTTTTCTTCAAGAAAAGGTAAACATAAAGAAATCGCCTGAAAAAATGAAGGATATATGTGATCAGGTGATATCTTCGTGGACAAGAAAAAAAGAAGCGCCCTCTGTTCGTAAGTTTATTACAGAAATTGAGAAACTTATTACTGATGCAACAGATAAAAATCCTGAAGAAATAGCTGCGGAAATTCCGAAAAAGGTCGATGTTTTAAAAGCCCTGATGTTCGTTGCGAAGAACCCTAATAGCTATACGGATTTTCTTACATCACTGGATGTTTACCATGCTGATTTACTGACACGGCGCCGTTCCATGGTTCTCTGGGGAGTATTAAACGGTCTGTATGGCTTGCCGGGTGAAAATTTTAATAAAGAGAATCAAACGCTGTGGCAGTTTATTGAAGAATACGTGCTAAGAGAACAGAAAGAAAAAATAACCACATTATCCGTCAACGCGCCTGCTCCGGTCGTCACAGATGGTTCTGTTTTTGAACTGGAGCTGCATGAAGAAAGAACTATTACTTCAGGAGAAATCCGCCAGGCGATATTGTCAGGAGATCCGAAAAAATTCGAGGATGCTTTTTATGAAAAGCTATTTAATACGGCAGCAGTTGAGTACGGATCCAAAAAGAAAGCACAGAATAAAGGATACAAACATAGTGTTGCTTCAGAGAATCTGCCTGCCATTAAAAAAGGAGATGTATTAGGTTCAGCAACAAGAAAGTTTCTTGAAAAGCTTATAAAAGACTGCAAATCTCCAGTTCCAAACAAGGAAAAGCTCTTTAAAGACTATATCGAAGACGAAGAAAAATTTAAATTTGTTTTTGATCAGGATCCGAAATTCTGGAAGACGTGTTACAAAAAAATAATGGAGCAAGCTGATGCGTGATTATAAGCAAATGCTGCGGCAGAATGCCGATGTGCCAGAGCTATCGTTAGTTGAAGACGATATTAATAATGCCGATATATGGCAATCCGCGTATTGGATAGGCAGTTTTTTATTCAATCAGGATTCTGGTGAAGCAGACAGACTCATACTGAAGGCCTATGAGAAAAGCTTCAGGCTTGGATTAAATGTCAGAACCGATCTGGATTGCTTTTTAAAAGCAACACAGCAGCTCGCAATAATCTATTTTCAGTTCCGCATGTATGAGGAGGCCATCAATAAGCTGATGGTCTTAACCGCCAATGCAGATCAGGTCCCGGACTGGGTGCATTTATATTATGCATCCGCGCTGATTCATACAGAAAATCTTCTCCGCCTGGCAGAAGAACCAAAGATTTTTTTCAGGCGAATTGACCAAATTGACGAATCGAATCCGGATTCCGTCAACAAAAGAAAATTTATATTTCTTGAATTTTTAAACAGGATCAGCGAGCTTTCAGAAACAAGAGATGTTTCAAAGACAGATACCGATTGTATTCTTGATAAAGCGGATGAGCTTGGACTTGAAAATACGGATGAATGCCATCATTTCAAAGCGGCTCTGGGCATAGCAGATGAAGACATAACCTCTGCTATTGAAATCCCAGCTGTCTACGAAAGCATGATCGCAGATCTGAATCAGAAACTTTTTGAATTGCAGTCGATCATTGATCAGCAGAAGCAGGAACTCAATCGAAGCAAGCAGCAGACAAAAAATGATGCAAAAGAACTGACAAACCTGAAGCGAGACAAACAGAATCTGGAACGCCGTGCGGAAATGACGGCGCAGAACCTGAGAGAGACAAAAGAACGTGAAGCCTTGGCTCAAAATCGAATCAAAGCACTCGAGAGTCAGTTATCCGGAAACGAAAAGTCCAGACAGCAACTGGAAGAGAATGCCGCCGTCATCAGCGAGCTTCAGGGCGATGTTATAGATTTAAAAGCCACATTATCGGAAGTTCGAAAAGAAAATATGCGGCTGAAAGAATTGTCGGCAGCCGATAACGAGCATTTAAAGAAGCTGAAGCGTGAACTGGAACAGTCTCAAGCAGAAATACAAAAACTTAATTCAACAATAGCCAACCAGAAAACACAAATCGAAGCAGCGCAGGCCGCGGTTAAAGAAGCGGAAGAAAAGGCCTCGGCAGAATCTTCGGATCAAATCTCCAACCGGTCCGATCCTGGAGCACAAGTATCGTCGCGGCCGAGCTTTAAAGCTGATGATTTCCTGCAAAGGCGGCAGAAAATCTTGATCATTGGTGGATCTGAGGCAAAAGCGGATCATCTGCGCGGAAAGCTGAAAAGTCTTGGATTCGACTTTTCGAAGGATCAGCTCGAATTTGAGCTCGAATACGATAACGTCAAAGACTATGCTTCCAGAATAAAGCAGTATAGCACAAAATATGCGGGAATCATTGTCGGACCGTGTCCACATAAGGCGAAAGACATTGGTGGATATTCAAGCTTTATTGAAAAAATGAAATCCGAGAAAGGGTATCCGCATATAGAAGAAGCCAGAGATAAATCTGGAAATTTGAAGATATCAAAAACATCAATCAGTGATGCGATGAAAAGAATGGCAGTACACTTACAGTCGATAGCATGATATTCGCGCGAAAGGATAATGTATTAGGAAATTTTATAACAATAAAAAGATTATAAAAAAATATATAGATGCTGAAAAGATGCTAGAAACGTCTCGTTATGTGTAAAGACCATATCAACCTTTTAATGATAGCCACACATTTTAACGAACATCGAAATTTCGCAGGAAGGAGGGTGCAAAACGACAATGGCATAAGTAACTTAAACAGAAGGCTAGGCTGTATGATGTTGTCAGATAAGGGCTTTTCATGTAGGCTGCAAGGTAGAAATGCTTTTGTTTAAGCACTTTTTACTCTCTTTCTTTCAGGGGAAAATACATATTGCCTTTGTATCAAAGACAGTAGGAAGATAGTATCTGGGCTGCACACCGGGTATTTGTGTATGCTGGTCTTGGGCTTGTGCTGTTTATTTGAGCTAAACGATCGGAAAACCTTTGGCGCCTTAGCCGTTGTTTTACTCGTATATATTGCATTGACAG
>Ga0256406_1005002_pt1 | contig 14588 bp, 9 predicted proteins | sample RumenRJG_03DNA_FD_185986 | JGI IMG/M metagenome (GOLD analysis project Ga0256406, IMG submission 185986) | Bovine rumen microbial communities from Lethbridge, Alberta, Canada - RJG_03 | ecosystem: Host-associated > Mammals > Digestive system > Stomach > Rumen | place: Canada: Alberta | collected... | reverse complement strand
TTCTCAAAGATGAGTGTTATAAGCACCACGTAGTTTCTGCGTATGCTAATGAACTATGATTGTTTTTACGATCTATGTTAGATAATTACACTCTTTCTACTTACAATCTCTCTTTCGAGGATACATCTCAATACGGATGTACCGGGAACATTTTAGCACGCATGACACACCCGAAAGGGTCCTCAGGAAAAAAAGACGAATCAGAGCTGTCACTTTTGTGCCGCTTTGCCAAAAAGCCAGGCATCCGCGGATTCCCGCGAACACCTGACTTTCGTAAGCAATGATGTATCAATAGAACAGTGAGATGAAGAAAGAGACTACACTCTTCCGGATTCTATACGGCGACATCCTCTGCGGTGGGCGCAGCCGGCTCTGTCATCGCGTAAGGATCCAGCAGCGTATCGAGCTCCTCTGCGGTAAGAAGGCCCTCGGAGAGGCAGATCTCCCGGACGGAGCGGTTCTCCTTGACGGCTCTCTTTGCGATCTCGGCGCTCTTCTGATAGCCAAGACGGGGGGACAGAGCGGTTGCAACGCCTGCGCTGTGCTCGCACAGATCTCTGCAGCGCTCGCGGTCTGCCGTGATGCCGGTGATGCAGTTGTCAATGAGGGTGGTGACAGCGCCTGTCATGGCGCTCAGGGATTCGAACATGTTGTAGAAGAGAACGGGCTCAAAGGCGTTCAGCTCCATCTGGCCTGCCTCTGCTGCCATCGAGATGGTGGTGTCATGGCCTGCGACGAGGAAGGCAACCTGTGTCACGACTTCCGGTATGACGGGGTTGACCTTGCCGGGCATGATGGAGGAGCCGTTCTGCTTTGCCGGCAGGTGAATCTCGGCAAGTCCGCACTTGGGGCCGGAGGAAAGAAGGCGAAGGTCATTGCACATCTTGGAAAGATCCAGCGCGCAGGTCTTCACGGCGCCGGATAAGGCGACGAAGGCATCGAGGTTCTCGGTGGCATCGAACAGATCCGATGCCTGATGAAGCGGATACCCGGTGATGCGGGAAAGGGTCGGAACAATTTCCGACAGGTAGACGGGAGTGGTGTTGATCGCACTGCCGATGGCGGTTCCGCCAAGGTTTACGGTCTGCATCGCGCAGGAGGCTTCCTCGATTCTGCGGATATCGCGGCCGACCATCACGGCGTAGGCGTGGAAGCTCTGGCCCAGGCGCATCGGAACGGCGTCCTGCAGCTGTGTGCGTCCCATCTTGAGGACATCATCGAAGGCGTCTGCCTTGGCATAGAGGGCAAGGCACAGACGGCGAAGTTCCGAGGTGAGCGGCTGTACGAGATCGAGGCAGGTCAGCTTTCCGGCTGTCGGGATTACATCGTTCGTGGACTGCGCCATGTTGACGTGATCGTTCGGGTGAACCAGGCTGTAATCGCCCTTCTTTCCGCCGAGGATCTCGCAGGCTCTGTTTGCGATGACCTCGTTCATGTTCATGTTTGCGGAAGTACCGGCGCCGCCCTGAACGGCATCGACGATGAACTGATCGGAGAGCTCTCCGTCAATGACCTCATCGCAGGCCTTGCAGATCGCCTCGGCGATCTTCGGGGAAAGGGTCTGTGCCTTCCGGTTTGTCAGTGCTGCGGCTTTCTTGATCCTTGCAAGATTCCGGATAAAGGAAGGATTCATCTGGTTGCCGGTGATCTGGAAATTCTCCTTTGCGCGAAGTGACTGCACTCCGTAGTAAGCGTCTACAGGAACTTCTCTCGTACCGATCGAATCCATCTCTACACGTGTTTCCATTGCAAGCCTCCTTTTCGGTTGCCGGACTGATTTGCTTTGTTGCCGGCAATCCTAGTCCTCCCGTCCGCCGTTGTAAATATTTTTTCCCGAAATCGTTGTTTCGGTTTGAAATTCGGCCATTTCGGCTTAATCATTTTCATTTTTACGGCGTCCCGCTTTCATTTTTTAGGTTGCAAAATTTTCCGCCCGGATGTAGGCTGAAGCCGTGAATAAAGGATGGAGATGGATCAGGAAGGAGACGCCTTATGGACGAACCCAGACTCGACACCATCGACAAGAAAATCCTGGAACTTTTGCGCGCAAATGCGCGCACCCCCGTCAAGGACATCGCAGCAGCGGTCTTTCTCTCGTCGCCTGCGGTGTCCAATCGTATTGAGAAACTCGAGAGCGCCGGCATCATCCGCGGCTATCATGCCCAGATCGACTACCGGCAGTTCGGCTATGGCATCAAGGCCTTCATCAATCTCGAGGTCGCTCCGTCCCAGAAAAAGGAGTTCTATCCCTACATCCGCACCGTCGACAACGTCATCGAGTGCAACTGCGTGACCGGGGATTACTCCATGCTCATCGAGACCGCTTTCCAGACCACCGAACAGCTCGATCACTTCATCAATGAACTCCAGCACTTCGGAAAGACCAAGACCCTCATCGTCTTCTCGACCTCGGTGGAACATAGGGACGTGCCGATCCGCTGAGAGCAGACAAGACAACCCCAATGAAAGAAGCAGAACAGAAAACAAAGAGGAAGGTGCTCCTTGCGGGCTCTTCCTGCGTGGACGTCCACGTCTACATCGACCACCTGCCGGAAAAGGAAGAGGACATCAACGCCAGTGACATGGTCCTGACCCCCGGCGGCTGTGCGCGAAATGCCGCAGAGGTCCTGAAAATCGAGGGAGTCCCCTTTACCTTCCTGACACCACAGGGCAGCGGAACCTTCGGGGACTTCATGCGAGATCACCTGAAGAGCCTTGACGTCACTCCGGTCGATGTTCCCGGGGAGAACGGGGCATGCTTCTGCCTTGTGACTCCGGAGGGTGACCGGACCTTTCTTACCGTCCACGGCGCCGAGTACGATTTCCCGGAAGATCTGTTCGATCACGCGGACCCGAAAGACTACGCATATCTTTACCTCTCCGGCATCGACGTTGAAGCGGACCAAAGCGGCGTCCTCACCGCCTCCGCAGAGCGCTTTGCAAAAGAAGGTGTCCGGCTCTTCTTTGCCCCGGGACCAAGGATCACGCACCTGAACAAAAACGTCCTTGAACTCCTCCTCTCCTGCCGTCCGGTTCTTCACCTGAACCGAAGAGAGTACGAAGCGCTGGACCGTCGTCTTGATAGCCATCTGGAAGAAAAGACGTATGCCCTCATCATCACGAACGGAGCATCTCCCGTGGAGGTCAGAGAAAACGGAGCCCGGACCTTCTGCCCCACGGTCCCCGTTGTCCAGAAGGACGGGACCGGCGCCGGGGATGCCCATGCGGGCGCTGTCCTTGCAGGACTCTGCCGGGGCGAGGGCCTTGTGACAAGTGTCCTTCATGCGAACAAAGTCAGTGCAGAGAAGATCAGCAAGGCACGCTGACAAGATCAGCTCAAAACCAAGCGAGGGATTGCTGCAACACAGCATGCAGCACTCCCCCGCTTTTCTGTTATCCAGAAGTCATCAGTGCCATTTCGGTGAAACTGCTGTCCGCTTCCAGGGATCCGAAACCTCTCAGGAAGAAAGCACAGGTACCCGCCGAAAACAGCCCCTGCGAGTTGATCAGATGCAAATTTACCTCAGAGGTAAAGTATCAAGGAGACATATCCGTCGGGAGGAAGCACAATGATGAGAAGTCAAAGTTTCATTGCAACACCGCCTGGGGCGACAATCAGGGAGCAGCTGACATACAGAGGCATGAGTCAGAAGGAGTTTGCAGTCCGGATGGATATGTCTGAGAAGCATATCAGCAGGCTCATGCATGGGGAGGTACAGCTCACGCCGGAAACAGCAGTAAAGCTTGAGATGGTGCTGGGAGTTCCGGCTTCCTTCTGGAATAATCTTGAGGCCATCTACCGTGAGAAGATCATAAAGGCGGAAGAAGAAAATGCCATGGATGAGGATGCCGAGCTGGCGAAACAGTTTCCCTACCATGAAATGGCAGAACTGGGATGGATTCCCAGGACAAAAGAAACGAATGAGAGGGTAATAAATCTCCGAAAGTATTTTGAGGTGGTGAAGCTCTCCCTCCTTGGGAATGAGCAGATTACGAGGATTGCATGCAGACGCCTTGCCATCACAAAGAAAAGCGACCTGGCCCTGATGGCATGGGCGCAGGAAGCAAAGATTCAGGCGCGCGAGATGAAAACCGCCCCTTTCAATATCCGCAGACTTGAGTCTGATATTGTGGAAATCCGGAAGCTGACCGTGCAGCCGCCGGAATCCTTCTGCCCGCAGATCCAGAAGCGCCTGGCAGATGATGGAATTGCGCTGGTCATACTCCCGCATCTGGAAGGATCTTTCCTTCAGGGGGCAACCTTCCTTGACGGGAACAGGATCGTGGTGGGGCTCACCACAGGAGGCAGAGATGCAGACAGGTTCTGGTTCAGTCTGTTTCACGAGCTTGCTCATATTGTTCTCGGCCATGTCGTGCAATCGAATGACGCCACGGACGAAGATGAGAAGGCGGCAGACCAGTGGGCGAGAGATACACTGATCTCTCCGGACGCTTTCGAGGCGTTCAGAAAGGCTTCCGATTATTCGGAAAAGAGCGTCCTCCGGTTTGCCAGAGAACAGGGAATCGCTCCCGGGATCGTCGTCGGAAGAATGCAGTCTGAAAAACTGATTCCGTACAACACGCTGAACAGTCTGAAAGACGAGTTCCCTGCCTGAAGTAAATATCGGGTAGTGGGCTTTCCTTCCTGGAACGCTCGATCACACACTGCCCAACAAGCAAAGCCCCACGCGGGAGGCCGTTCATGCCTCCCGCGTGGGGCTTTGCTCAAATGTATTCGCTTAAAGTTCTTCAACTACTGCTGCCGCAGCGCGTGAACACCCTTGTTGACGTTCACGATGAAGTCCTGCACGTTGGTCAGAATGCTCTTTGCGGCAAGAGAGCCGCGGTCGGCGAGCTTGTTGACCACGAACTCCGAGGTATCCACCGTATAGAAGTAGATCTCCCGGATGGTGCCGTCGGGGAGCATGCGATAGGAAGGAACCATGTTGCCGGTGGCGATGGTGTGCAGCATCGTCGCCATGCAGATGACCGTGGTGGCCTTCCGCACGAGATCGCGCATCGCGTTCTGCGCCTGGTACACGTCGCCGTAGATCTCCGGCATCGGTCCGTCATCACGGATGGAGCCTGCAAGGACGAAGGGCACGTTGTACTTGACGCAGTTGTAGATGATGCCGTTGTCGATGTGCTCGTTTTCGATGAACGCCGGAATGGAGCCGTACTGACGGATCTTGTTCAGCGTATCGAGATGGTTGTAATGTCCCAGCGGCACCGACTCCTGCGTGTAGATGTTCTGGCCAAGGGCCGTGCCGAGGTACGCCCCCTCCAGATCATGCGTTGCCAGCGCATTGCCGGCAAGCAGTCCGTCGACATATCCGTCCGCCACGAGCTGTCCGAAGGCTGCTCTCGAATCGGAGTCGAATGCACAGGCAGGTCCCATGACCCACAGGATGTTGCCGTGATCTCTCTCGTAGTCGAGAAGCTCGTACAGATGATCATAGTCGCGGGAGAAGGCCGTCTCACGGGATCTTCCCTGACGGAAGGCGAACAGATCCTTGTTCTTATCCTGGGATCCGAAGCCGTAGGGATAGACGTAGATCCCCTCGGAGGCATCCTCCTTTCGTCCGATCACCACGAGATCGCCCTTGTGAAGGTTGCGGAACTCGATCACCTGAATCCTGCCGTCCTTCCAGACCGCCGTGCAGTCCATGCGGCTCTCCGTGGCAAGCTCCCACTTCCCGTCGATCTTGAAGTACTCCGGAAAGATCGTCGTGCTGTGATAGTGATCCGGTGCCACGCCGTCCTTCGGCGCGGGAATCAGCGTGCAGTCCGGTGCGGAAACAAACGGCTCCACCGAAAAATCCGGCGGTGTATAGGTGCGAAGTTTGAAACTCATATCATCCTCCAGTAAAAAACGTGCGGCGGCACTTTTCCCATGCCGCCGCACCCTTGCGTTACCAAGGACTTATCTTACTCAACATTCCGGTCAATCTCAAGGGGACAAAATGGGGAATCCGATCTGAAATCCGATCGAATCCCCCATTCTGACCTTACTTTTCTATGCCCGGATTCTCGTTCCGGTCTTCCCGGCGATGCCCTCTCCCGCTCTGTCAAGGAGCGTGATCAGGGCCTCCCGCCCGGGTTTTGACTTTGCAAATTTCACCGCCGCCTCAACCTTTGGCAGCATGGAGCCCTTTGCAAACTGTCCCTCTCTGATATACTCTTCCGCTTCCTCCGGCGTCAGACTGTCCAGATCCTTCTGGTCCGGTGTTCCGAAGTGGATGGCCACCTTCTCGACCGCGGTCAGGATCACCAGATAGTCCGCGTCCACCTCCTCTGCAAGAAGCTCCGCCGCAAAGTCCTTGTCGACCACGGCTGCGGCGCCCTTCAGGTGATTGCCGTTTGTCCGGAACACCGGGATGCCGCCGCCGCCCGCGGCGATGACCACGTGATCGGTGTTGACAAGAGCCCGGATCGTATTGATCTCGACGATCTTTTTCGGCAGCGGACTTGCCACCACACGCCGGTAACCGCGTCCCGCATCCTCGACCACCTGATAGTCCCTCTCCTTTACGAGCTTTTCGGCCTCTTCCTTTGTAAGGAACGAACCGATCGGCTTTGTCGGGTTCTCAAAGGCAGGATCCTCCGGATCCACCTCCACCTGGGTCAGGCAGGTCGCGACGTCCTTCATGATGCCGCGGTTTCGAAGCTCCTCGCGGATCAGGTTCTGGAGATCATAGCCGATGTAGCCCTGGCTCATCGCGGTGCACACGGACAGGGGACAGGTCACATACTCTGTGGGGTGAGCCCTGGTGAGCAGCGTCATCGCCTCCTGAATCATCCCGACCTGCGGACCGTTTCCATGGGAGATGACGACCTCGTATCCCTGTTCAATGAGATCCGCGATCGGCACCGCCGTATGGCGCACCGCTTCCATCTGCTCCGGGAGATTCCGGCCGAGGGCGTTGCCGCCAAGGGCCACCACGATTCTCTTACCGTTTCCCATCTCAGAACTTCTTGCGTGCCGTTGCACCGGCATCGAGGGCATTGAGCGCTGCGACCGGATCCTTCACCTTTGCAAGGAAGATCATCGCGGCGATGATGTACGGCTTGTAGGAAGCTTCCTTATAGAGCGGATCCATGTATCTGGAGAACACGGAGTTGTCGACCTCGCCCTCTTTGCAGGAAAGACCCGTGATGTCCGCCGGCAGGCAGTGCATGTACAGGGCCTTGCCGTTCTTTGTTCTGGACATCATCTCTTCCGTGCAGGACCAGTTCCTGAACTTCGCGTTGTTCGCAAGAAGCTCCTTCTCGAGCGCATCGATGCCCGCCTGATCGCCTGCCTGATAGAGCTTCGTTCTCTTCTCCATGGCTGCATACGGAGCCCAGCTCTTCGGATACACGATATCCGCATCGGCAAAGGCCTCTTCCATGGAGTTCACCTTCGTGAATGAGCCGCCGGATACCTGTGCGTTCTTTTTTGCGATGTCCTCGACATCGCTCATCACATCATATCCTTCCGGATGTGCCAGAACGACGTTCATGCCAAAGCGTGTGAACAGACCGATGACACCCTGCGGCACGGAGAGCGGCTTGCCGTAGCTCGGGCTGTAGGCCCAGGTCATGGCGATCTTCTTGCCGCGCAGGTTCTCGACGCCGCCGAAGAAGTGGATCAGCGATGCCATGTCCGCCATCACCTGTGTCGGGTGATCGACGTCGCACTGGAGGTTCACAAGGGTCGGCTTCTGCTCGAGGATCCCGTCCTCATGTCCCTTCGTCACCGCATCCATGAAGGTCTTCTGATACTTGTGGCCCTCGCCGATGTACATGTCATCGCGGATACCGATGACATCGGCCATGAAGGAGACCATGTTGGCGGTCTCACGGACCGTCTCGCCGTGGGCGATCTGACTCTTCTTCTCATCGAGGTCCTGGACTGCAAGACCTAACAGGTTGCAGGCGGAAGCAAACGAGAAACGGGTTCTCGTGGAGTTGTCGCGGAAGATCGAGATGCCAAGGCCCGAATCGAACACGCGGCAGGACTTGTTGCGCTCCCGAAGATCGCGCAGCGCGTCCGCGACAAGAAAGACACTCTTCAACTCCTCGTCGGTCTTGTCCCAGGTCCAGTAGAAGTCATTCTCATACATCTTCGAGAAATCAAGTCCGGCAAGTTCCTTTGCAAGTTCAACAGCTTTTGACATGTTATTTCTCCTCCACATAAAGCATCGGCACTGCGGCATAGAGAGCAGCGCAGGTCTTCAGATCCTGTTTGTACGTGATCTCATTCGGCGCATGCGCCTGGCTCTCCGCGCCGGGTCCGAAGCCCACGCACGGGATGCCGAAGCGTCCCTGAATCGAAACGCAGTTCGTGGAGAACGTCCACTTGTCGACGAGCGGGCGCTGCCGCTTGTCCATCGCCTCCGGCGCGCCGATTCTCTCCTTGCCGAAGAGTCCCTCGTGTGCCTTCACGAGAGCCTGCACGTGCGGTGCGCTCTCCTTGTTGATCCACGTCGGGAAGTAGCACTCGGTGGGATAGACAAGTCCCGTCCAGGACGGGCGCTCATAGGTGTACATCGACACCTTCACATCCTTTGCATACTTTCTGCAGGCGGGAAGGTTCCGGATCTCCTCAAGGCAGGACTCGAAGGTCTCGCCGGCCGTCATGCGGCGGTCGATCGAGATCGAGCAGCCGTCCGCCACCGCGCAGCGGGACGGAGAGGTGTAGAAGATCTCCGAGATCGTGCAGGTGCCGCGGCCGAGGAACCGTGCGTCCTCGTAGTGATCCGGGTTGTATTTGGGGTTGAGCATCTTCACGAGACCCTTGATCTCGTTCCCGTCCGAATCGTCGTTCTCATTCAGGTCGCGGACGTTCTCGATGACCTCGGCCATCTTGATGATCGCGTTGTCGCCGCGCTCCGGTGCGGAGCCGTGGCAGGAGATGCCATGCATGTCGACGCGGATCTCCATGCGTCCTCTGTGGCCGCGGTAGATGCCGCCGTCCGTGGGCTCCGTGGAGACCACGAACTCCGGCGTCACATGCTCTTCATTGTGAATGTACTGCCAGCACAGGCCGTCGCAGTCCTCTTCCTGGACCGTTGCGGTGACCATGATCCTGTATCCCTCCGGAATCAGCCCGAGATCCTTCATGATCCTTGCGCCGTAGACGGCAGAGGCAATGCCGCCCTCCTGATCGGAGCCGCCGCGCCCGCCGATCTCGACATCGTTCTCATATCCTTCATAGGGATCGAACTTCCAGTTGCCGCGGTCGCCGATGCCGACGGTATCACTGTGTCCGTCGAAGGCGATGATGCGATCCCCCTGGCCCATGTAGCCGATGCAGTTGCCCATGCCGTCGATCTTTACCTCATCGAAGCCGACCTTCTTCATCTCCTTCTCGATGCGGTGAATGACACCGTCTTCCTCACAGCTCTCGCTGGGGATGGCAATCATCTCGCGAAGAAATGCCACCATATCCGGTTCATATTTGGCTGCCTGTTCTCTGATTGCATTAAAATCCATAGCGTGCCTCCTTTCAGACCTGATTTCATTCTATCAGGTGGCAGTGCAAAGTCAATCACACTTTCAGGCATGCTTACAATTTTTCAGCATTTTAACCCCGTTCTTTTCACCGTTCCTCTTCTTTCCCCTTTTCCGCCTCCTTCCGCGGACAAACAGCACCGCCGCAAGCGCCGTGATGCCACCTCCCGCCGCCCGGAACGGCAGGTGTCCGCTCCCTCCGGCAGCAGGCAGCTCCTCTCCGGCAGGGTTGACGATACAGAGCCCGTAGCCGAGGCTTTTTGCATACGGCAGCGAGTCATCAGGAAAGGTCACCTTTCCGTCTTTCCCGAGCGTAAAGTACGTCTCCTTCTGCAGAATCACATGCCCCTCCGGGGCTTTCGTTTCCTCCAGGCAGTATGTTGCCGAAACGTCCAGCTCCTTCAGAACCGTCGGAGAATTCAGGTTCGCAGAAACCGGGATGTTCTCCAGAACCACCTCAGTCGATCCATCCGAATTCACCCGTTTCAGCCGAAACACCGCCCCGTCAAGGAGATACCCCCGGAGGGCTGCAGCCGTGTTCGCGCCCTTCGGCAGTGAATCACTGACCTTGTACAGAGAAAGGTCCGTTTTTGTCCGGATGTTCGTAAACGTAAAGGTATAGCCGGCCTTTGATGACAGCTTCACGTAATTCTGACCATACTTTCCGCTCTTTGTGCCGCTTTTCAGCCTGGCCGATACCAGCTGATAACCATCTGTGGTTTCCTCCTCCACCTGGATCTTGCAATCGACAGGAAGTCTCTCCAGCCGGATGGCAGTACCCGCCGTCATCCTGAGCGTGACGATCGTTGTCCCCGCAAGAGGAATCGCGTAGACACCGTCTGCGGGTTCCTGTCCGGCTCCCTTCAGGGTGACATCCGAAACTGTTCCCTTCTGAACCGTCAGTTCCGCGGTTCCCGCTGCTTTCTGGATCTCAATCCGGAAGGGAAAGGTCTGACCTGTGACAGACGGCGGGCCGGAAGAGTCCAGTTTCTTTTCGATCACGGCAGAGGTCAGCGCCTTCTGCGTATTGGTCAGTGTGATGAGACCCTCCTCGTCAAACCGGTAGTAGTTCGTGCCGAGCCTGTAGTAATCTACGATATCATAGTCCGATCCGACGCTGCTTACCCGGTGCAGATATCCTGTTGTCAGGACCTTTCCCTGATACCGGATTTCAACCGGCATCACGTACGTGGAACTTGCGACAAAATCGTCCAGTCTCCAGGGAGAGGGAACCGTTTCTTCCACCAGATAGTATTCCGTACACAGGCTGCTGGCACTGGCTGCATAGGCATGATCCGATCCCTTCTGAAGGGACGTTACAGTAACTGTTCCGACTCTCGATCCGCTGCTGAGGTTGCAGGAAACCGTGGTGTTCAGGGGAAGGGACACGGTATTCCGATCCGGGCTGGTCTTCCCGTCCCTGATGAGACGCCCTTCCACATGGGCTGTCACTGCATCGGTGGGTACGCTGTCGCCCGGCTGCATGGTCCAGATTTTTCTCCCGTACAGATCTCCCGTGGTGGACGATCCCGTATCCGATCCGCTGCCTGCCTTCAGGACCCTGGCGCTCCCGTACAGCTGCACACCGGAGGTGTCCTTCGCACTTGGCGTATACGACAGGGTTGAAACAGAAGAGGTTGACGAAGCTGCCGCCAGCAGACGCCTTGCCGCAGGCCTTTGAACGACCCGGTAGGTCAGGCGATAGCTCACCCCGTCCGGCACCTGATACGTTGCCCCGAGATCCCAGATGACCGCGTTCTGCGTGTCATCAAGGACCGCCGCACTGACCGTGTCCCCGCCGTCCGCAAAGGAAACTCTTCCGTCCTGCACACTGCCCGGATACGTGATCCCGTTTCTTACCTTCTCATAGGTAAAGCCGGTGCTCCGGTCAAACAGCTTTCCGGACGCAACGGGATCCGTAAAGGTCACCGCCGCATAGCCAAGACTTGCCTTCCTCGAGGCAAGATCCGGCAGATCGCCCGAAGACAGGGAAGAGGCTGCCTCCCCCGCTCCAAGATCCAGCACCATGAGGTCCCTGCCGGAGGATTTTACCTGTTCCGCAGCAGAGGATGCCGCCTGCAGGCAGGCAGAGACACTGCTCTCGTCCGAAGATCCGTTCCCGAAGACCGGGCAGGACAGAGTAAAGCAGCCATCATCTGCAAAGGATCCGGATCTTGAACTCCGGACCCCGGGTTTCCTGCAGGCGCAAAGAACCAGCACGCAGCGCCGGTCCTGCATTGCCGGGATCTCTCCTGCAGCAAGCAGTGCGTCCTCCCAGTTGGACTCTCCCGCGATGCCGCTCTGCGCCTCAACGACAGCGCGGCAGGTCCCGATGTCCACAGGGCTTTTGGTGATCCTCGTAGCAAGGCTTCCGAAGCCGACGACCTCACACAGGGTATCCGAGGGAAGAGAGTCCAGAACAGACCGGATCCCCGCCTTCTCTGCAGAAAGAGCACCCTCATCCACTGAAAGATCCATGAGGAAGATGACAAGGAGCCTGTCCGTCATCTCCTGCATGGCATCGGAGCCTGTGACCTGCAATACAACCGTGTCATCAGACACATGCCGGAAGGTGCCGCCGTTTTCCGCATAGGTAGCCGCCCCGAGATCCTCTGACGGCCAGGAAAGCCCCCGCTCTCCGCTCCCGCCGGAAGACATTGAAAGCGGCCGGTAGATCAGGCGGATCGTACCGGTAAGGTCAGGCGATACGACAGGCAGGACCTCCGCCCCGGAATCGTCCAGGGTTTTCACGTACCGGTATCCCTCGATGTCCCGCACCGCGTTTCCCTGTGTTCCGTCAAAGGACACATCGAAGGCGGAAAATGCACCGCTCTCATCAAGAGTTCCGTAGAGCACGGAAAGCGGCGCCGCGCTCTCCTTCAGAGAAATCCGAAGACTGTCCCCCGTCTGCACAAGATCCGACGTCACGATATCCGCATCCAGGGGAATCAGCAGATCCTGCCGCACGATCTCGCAGGAGAGGATCTCATACCCTTCCGGCACCTCACCCGAAACCGCAAAGGGAAGCTCAGCATCAAGTTGCCGGATCGTCTCAAATGTCTCTTCCCGGTACACCCCGTAGGATACCGGAAGAACAGCAGGGCTCTGCTCCTTGTTTTCTCTGCACAAAAGCCCGATGATCCCGAGGTGATCCATCGCGCAGGTGATCCCGAAAGCCCCGGCCCCCTCAAGCTCTGCAGGCGGATCTACGGACAGGTCAAGTGCCATGACGTCCTCAGAGGGAAGCGGAGAAGAAAGCAGAAGTGACACCTCACTGATCCCGGAGACCCCCGTCGCGGAAAGAGAAAAGAACCGTCCGGTACCGGCAAGATCGAAGCTATCACCCGGAAGCTCCAAAGCAGAAAGCACCGGCTCCTCTCCCGTCTTTTCCTTACAGGTCACGCGGACACTTCCAAAGTCAAAGTCCCCCTTCAGTACAAAAGCGGATGAGGCAGAGCTTTCCGCAGAAGAATCGTCCTTCTCTCCGACTCCGAAGAGCAGTGCCGACGTCAGAGCCGATGCCGGAACGGAAAACGAGATCGCACCCTCATCGCCCTCCGAAAGGATCGTGAGAGCATTCCCGGAAATACCGGCAAGAATCACCCTCTTTGTCCCTTCCGGGGCCAAGGGGAACGAAAGCTCCGCTGTCCCTTCCGGCAGGAGATCCTCTCCTGTCTCAATCGACAGGCCTGTCAGGAAGGTCACCCTGCCGCCGCAGAGTGCTTCCGCCGCCGCACGCCAGGATTCCGCATCCGATGTGGATACATAAAGACTCTCCCCGGAACCCGTCACCACACGATACGGAGATTCCGGAGCAGAATCTGGCGAAGTCTCCACAGGATCCGCCTTCGTGCTATCCTCCGTGGAAGCCTCCGCTGTTTCCATCGAAGATTCCTCAGCGGGATCTTCTGCGGGGTCTTTGGCAGAGTCCTCGACAGAAGCAGCTTCCGTCGCTCCTGCTTTTCCTTCTTCCGGATCCTCTGCCGCCGTCGTCTCTTCGAGAGACGTTTCATCCACTTCCGAAGGCAGTTCCATGGAAGCCGCGGATTCTGTACTCACTTCCTCAGTTGCCACAGGCAGAGTCTCCCCCTCTCCTGTCATCTCTGTCGCTGTTTCGGATTCCAAAACAGAAGCTTCCGTGCTGACGGATTCTGCGACAGCAGCTTCCGTGACCGTCTCTTCCTGCACGGCAGTCTCTTCCAGGACAATCGCCGGATCGTCCCGGACCGTTTCTTCATCGACAGCCGATGCCGGCCGCTGCAGGGCGAGGCAGGGCAGCAGAAGAGCCGCAATAAGGATCAGAGCAAGATAGATTCGTTTGATTCTGTGGTGTTTTCCCATGCATGTCTCCCTTGCAATGTGAGTCTTTGCAGGAGAAACATCCTTGCTGTCTGTTCAGTTGAAAGCAATTGGCAGAATCGCCGGAAGATGCTCCGGCAAAGAACGGTATGAAGCCCCTTCCACGGCGTCCGGAAATACGTCATGGTTTCAGAGCTGATGAAAAGCTGGCCTTATCGTAACATGAATCACAAAGGGTTGTAAACAGAAAAGAAGAAATTTTGCAGAAAATGGAAAGTCCGGATTATGCGAAGCCGAATAGAAAATAACCTGTCGTTTGCGACAGGTCCTGTCCGGATTCACCGTAATACTCGTGTTTTTAAGACTGTTTTATTTTATATGCCTGCAGAATCGTGCAGAAGCATTGACGTCTCTTGCCGTTTCTGATACATTTAACTCGCCCTGGAAACAGGGTCTGGGGTACTGTCATAAAACGGTAGGCGGTTTGTCCTTCTGAAACAGGAGGGCATTATGCAAAAACAGCCCTCCTGACTTCTTTGAAGAAAGGAGGGATGCCCAATGAATGTTTTCGATTTGATGAATCTTATTCAATACACGATAACATGTATTGGTGCAGGTATTGCCGTTTGGGAATATCTGCGGCATAAAAAATAGCCGCCACATCCACGGGATCTTACGAAATCTCTGGACATCGCCATTCGGGCACTACCGCTCGGAGCATCATTCCTGGTGCTCCGAGTTTTTAGTTTCACTTATCCGTACGCGGACAGCTGATCAGCTTCAGCAGACCAATT
>Ga0256406_1005000_pt1 | contig 14595 bp, 11 predicted proteins | sample RumenRJG_03DNA_FD_185986 | JGI IMG/M metagenome (GOLD analysis project Ga0256406, IMG submission 185986) | Bovine rumen microbial communities from Lethbridge, Alberta, Canada - RJG_03 | ecosystem: Host-associated > Mammals > Digestive system > Stomach > Rumen | place: Canada: Alberta | collected... | reverse complement strand
CCTTTTTATTTCGTTTCGCATCGCTACATAAATAAGACGACAAGCGAAAAATTAATCGATATTATAAATGAATAAGTAAAGATGGTGGAGATTACAATTCACATAAACCGCTGATAATCAATGAGAGCGGAATACGGGAGTCGAACCCGCCTTGCGGGCTTGGGAAGCCCGAGCACTACCGATATGCTAATTCCGCAACTTCTCATTGAGCCGATACCCGGACTCGAACCGGGGACCCACGCATTACGAATGCGTTGCTCTACCAACTGAGCCATATCGGCGACATCAGCAAACCCCTTCTGAAATTGCGGTTGCAAAAGTAATACAAAAATCGGAAACTACAAAATATTATTCGATGAAAATAAAAAAATAAATAATTTATTCGCTTTTACTCTACCATAATTGGAAGATTTTTTGTAAGTTTGCGCTGTGAAACGAATGATAACGATACTTGGACCGACAGCCTGTGGCAAGACAGAACTTGCCGCACGACTCGCTTACGACTTAGATGCTGAGATAATTTCGGCCGACAGCCGTCAGGTTTACCGTGGTATGGACATCGGCACAGGAAAGGATCTGGACGATTACACCGTCAACGGCAAGCAAATACCCTATCACCTTATTGATATATGCAAACCGGGTGAAAAATATAATCTCTTTTGTTTTCAACAGGATTTTCACGATGCTTATAACGACATCATAAGCCGTGGGAAGCTGCCAATACTCTGTGGGGGAACGGGACTATACATAGAGTCGGTGCTGCGTGGATACAGTCTGTCGCCGGTGCCGCAGAATCCGGAACTGAGGCAATCGCTTGAGGGAAAATCACTTGAGGAGCTCACCATGATTCTCAAGGAGCTAAAGGCTAAAACAGGTTCAACGATGCACAACACAACTGATGTTGATTCCTGTCAGAGGGCAATAAGAGCCATAGAGATTGAAACTCACAATCTGCACACACCTATGGACCGACGAATGATGCCACCGGTCGACTCGCTCGTCGTCGGTATCAATATCGACAGAAATCTTAGACGTGAGAGAATAACCAAACGGCTGAAACAACGACTTGACAATGGCATGGTAGATGAGATTCGGGGGATTCTTGCATCAGGAGTAAGCCCCGACGACCTGATTTATTATGGCCTTGAATATAAGTACGTTACGCTCTACGTCATTGGGAAACTATCTTACGACGAAATGTTTCGCCAGCTCGAAATAGCCATACATCAGTTTGCCAAACGGCAGATGACGTGGTTCAGGGGTATGGAGCGCCGAGGAACGAAAATCCATTGGATTGACTCCCAACTAAATATTGAAGAAAAAATTAAACTTATCAAACAGCTATGGCAGTAGAATCAACACGATGGGGAATATTATACTGCCCCAAGGGCGGTATATTGGAGAATCCGAAAAAGAAATGGCTGAAGATTGAGAAAAGTCTGAAGCACTATGACATTGACTACGATAAGATAGTCAGCGAGAGTATGGGTAGTGTGGATCGCCTTGTGAAGATGATGATAAACAATGGTTACAAGACAATTGTCATAGTCGGAGGCGACTCTGCCCTCAACGATGCCGTCAACAGTCTGATGCAAACCGACAAGAGAATCCGTGACGAGATAGCAATAGGGATAATCCCAAACGGATTGATGAATGACTTCGCTCACTTTTGGGAAATAGATGAAGATAATATCGACGCTACCATACGCGGACTAAAAGAGCGGAAAATACGTCGAGTCGACCTCGGTTGCATAAGATACAAGAACAAGAAAGGCCAGAACTGCCACCGCTATTTTATCAACTGCGTCAACGTCGGGCTCATTGCTGCCATTATGAACCTGCGCCGCCAAACCCATCACATATTTGGCTCTCGCTCTCTGTCGTTCATTTTCTCTTTCATCCTCTTGATATTCCAGCGTCTTGATTATAAGATGACCATAAAAATTAACAGCGAGGAGATAAAAAGAAGAGTTATGACCGTATGTATTGGCAACGCCCTTGGCTATGGTCAGACTCCGAATGCAGTGCCCTATAATGGATTCTTCGATGTGAGCGTTGTCTATCATCCGGGAATAACACAGTTGTTTGAGGGAATTTATCTTTTTGTCAAAGGCAAATTTCTCAATCATAATGCTGTGCATCCCTACCGCACAAAGGAAGTGAAACTCACTGCCGCCTCTGCACTCGTAGGCATCGACGGAAGAATCATGAGTTCTTCACCGGTTGGTGAGTTCCGTGTCGTCATAGAGCCGGAAGCTATTAACTTCATAATGCCGTAGACTATTGACATTGGAATATCGACTTCGCAATGTCATAATCTATTGGCATTGGTATTATCTTTACAATGCCATGGACCATGAGTACCCGCGCCGGTGCCTACTCTTTTCCGGAGACGTAAGCAAGTGATGCGGGTTGGATTATACGGATTCTCTTGCCGTCGGTATCAATAAAACCTTCTTCACGGAAAGAGGTCAGAGTACGGATGGCGTTACTCGTCGACATATTTGCGAGATCAGCAATATCGCGCCTTGTAATCTTGCCATGAATCCAACCATCATTGTCTGTTCCAAAACTCTTCGATAGGAAGAGAACAGTTTCAGCAAGACGCCCGCGGAGATGCTTCTGCGACATACTCACGATACGGTCATCCGACATTCCCAGTCCATGGGCAAGCTCCTTGAAGAAGTAGTCCATGACCGTAGCATTATCGTCGATAAGTTTGCTTATGACATCAACTGGCAACATAGCCACAAGAGCATCCTGCATTGCCACACAATTTGTCGAGTAATTCTCATGAGCAAAATATGCCCTGTAGCCGAAGAACTGCTCCTCACGGAAAATCCGAATAATCTTAGGCCGTCCATCGTCAGAATTACGGAAAATCTTTACACGCCCCTTCAATACAAAGTAGATATAAAGAGGTGTGTTTCCGATATGGTAAATGTAGTCATTTTTACCGAGCAACTTTGTGCCAATATTCTGCTTGATGAGATCAGCACTGGCATCTGTCAGTGGATTCCAAAGATTAATCAGAATATCCGATGGGTTATACCCTTTGTCAAAAAATTCACTCATAACCTCATTTATTATTATCGAACTCAAGTGCAAAGTTAACAAATAAAAAACAATTGACAAATAAAATTACCGATTATTTTACTATTTTACATTTTTATTTATCGAACCAAGAAAAATATTGAGTATTTTATTGGTGAATAAAATAATTTTCGTAACTTTGGGGAGTCAAAACAACGCACCTAACCAGTGCAAGTTCTGCTGATAAAAAAATAGTTAAACCTTAATCATATGAGTTATCTAAGATTCGAAAAAGCCTTGATGACGAATCTGCAGGAAAGCCTAACGAGGGAGTTGCTTCGTACAAACAGGTCGGGAGCCTATTCGTGCTCAACGATTGTGGACTGCAACACCCGTAAATATCATGGTCTTCTCGTTGTTCCGGTTCCTGAACTCGACAATGAGAACCATGTGCTTCTGTCCTCGCTCGACTGCACCGTCATCCAGCATGGTGCAGAGTTCAATCTTGGCCTTCACAAGTACCAAGGGAATGTCTACAGCCCTAACGGACACAAATATATCCGTGAGCTCGACATTGAGAAAGTACCATCAACGATCTACCGCGTTGGTGGAGTAGTCCTGAAAAAGGAAGTCGTATTCCAACACTATGAGAATCGAATCCTACTACGCTACACCCTCTTGGATGCACACAGCCAAACGACTCTGCGCTTTCGTCCTTTTCTTGCCTTCCGCAGCGTGCGCCAGTTTACGCACGAGAATTCCACTGCAAGCCGTGATTACGAGGAAGTGGAAAACGGAATCAAAACATGCATGTATGCTGGCTACCCTACCCTTTACATGCAATTCTCAAAGAAAAATCAGTTCATTTTCAGCCCTTACTGGTACCGCGGCATAGAGTATCCCAAGGAGCAGGAACGTGGTTATGCCTCCAACGAGGATCTCTACGTGCCCGGCTACTTCGATATGAACATGCGCAAGGGTGAGAGTGTTGTTTTTGCGGCTTCAACAAAGAAGTCGGCCACTTCATCTTTGAAGAAGCTCTTCGACAAGGAGGTTGAGGACCGCCACCCGCGCAACAACTTCCTCAACTGCCTTATCACGGCCGCCCACCAGTTCCATAACCGTCGCGGCGAGGAGAGATACATCCTCGCCGGATACCCGTGGTTCAAGTGCCGCGCACGCGATACTTTCATTGCCGCTCCCGGACTGACACTGTCTATTGAGGAAGTCGAATACTTCGAGAAGGTGATGAAGACCGGCATCCACGCTCTGAAGCAGTTCTATGCCGGAAATGAATCGACTGAACCAATATACGAAATTGACAAACCCGACGTGCCATTATGGTGTGTGTGGGCAATACAGCAATATGCCGATAAAGTCGGTAATGAGAAGTGTGTTAAGATGTACGGGGCTTTCCTCAAGGAGACCATGAAGTTCATCGAGAGCAACAAACACCCTTACATGACCGTGGAGGACAATGGACTGCTGTTTGTCGACGGAGGTAAGGAGAAGGCAATGACCTGGATGAACTCCACGGCCAATGGTCATCCTGTAGTACCACGTACCGGATATATAATTGAATTCAACGCTCTGTGGTACAATGCATTACGCTTCTGTGCCGAGATGTCACCATCGGACAGCAAGGACGCGCAACACTATGAGGCTCTTGCTGAGAAGGTGAAGGAATCATTCATCAAGACCTTCTGGAATCAATATGGATACCTTTTCGACTATGTTGATGAAGGAGAGGATGAGCAGGACTGGAGTGTAAGACCGAACATGATCTTTGCAGCTGCCCTCGAATATTCTCCACTCGACCAGAGTCAGAAGAAGAGTATCATTGACATCTGCACACGCGAACTGTTAACGCCAAAGGGTCTGCGCAGTCTCTCGCCGAAGAGCAGCGGCTACAATCCAATGTATGTCGGACCACAGGCACAGCGCGATTATGCATACCATCAGGGCACCGCTTGGCCCTGGCTTGGAGGATTCTATCTCGAGGCCTGTCTGAAACTCTTCGGACGTTCGCGACTGAGTTTCGTCGAGCGGCAGATGATTGGCTACGAAGACGAGATGTTCCAAGGGTGTGTCGGGACAATTCCTGAACTTTTTGACGGCAATCCACCTTTCACAGGGCGTGGTGCCATGTCATTTGCGATGAATGTGGCAGAAATCCTACGGACAATGGAGCTGCTCGAAAAAATGAACTATAACACGGAGGGCACAAAATGAAAGTACTAATGTTCGGATGGGAATACCCACCACACGTCTATGGCGGACTTGCTACAGCCAATTTCGGAATATCCGAAGGACTACATGCACAGGGCGACGTTGACATAACATTGTGTCTTCCCAAGCCCTTCGGCGATGAGGACCACACCTTCGCCAATATTATAGCCATGAACTGCGTCCCAATAGCATGGCGCGATGTCAATTGGGACTATGTCAACGGCAGGGTCGGCAATATCATGAACCCCGACCTCTACTTCAAGTTGCGCGACCATATTTATGCCGACTTCAACTATATGAATGTCAATGATCTCGGAGCGATGGAGTTCGCCGGAGGCTATCCCGGAAATCTTCATGAGGAGATTAACAACTACTCCATCATTGCCGGAGTCGTTGCGCGCACCGTCGACTTCGACATCATCCATGCCCACGACTGGCTCACTTATCCCGCGGGGATCCACGCTAAGCAAGTCAGCGGAAAGCCACTGTGCATCCACGTCCATGCCACCGACTACGACCGTAGCCGTGGTCACGTCAATCCGACGGTTTATTCCATTGAGAAGGACGGTATGGACAACGCCGACTGCATCATGTGCGTTTCCGACTTGACCCGCAATACCGTTATCAATCAGTATCATCAGGATCCGCGAAAGGTGTTCACCGTCCACAACGCTGTCTACCCTCTGAGTGCCGAGAACGAAGCCATTCCTCGCGTCGACCACACGAACAAGGATAAGATTGTCACCTTCCTCGGACGAATAACGATGCAGAAGGGACCGGAGTATTTCGTCGAGGCCGCCAATATGGTTCTCCACCGCACACGACACGTGCGTTTCTGTATGGCAGGATCCGGCGACATGATGAACGCAATGATAAATCTCGTAGCCGAACGGCGCATCGCCGACCGCTTCCACTTCCCCGGATTCATGCGCGGAAAAGAAGTCTACGAATGTCTGAAGGATTCCGATGTCTATGTCATGCCATCAGTGAGTGAGCCTTTCGGCATCTCACCGTTGGAGGCTATGCAATGCGGCACACCAACGATAATATCAAAGCAGAGTGGATGCGCCGAAATCCTCAACAACTGTATAAAAGTCGACTACTGGGACATCCACGCCCTTGCCGATGCCATATACAGCATCTGCCATAACGACAGCCTCTTCGATTATCTGTCAACCGAGGGAAAGAAGGAGGTTGCTCAGATTACGTGGGAGAAGGTAGGACGATGGATTCGTGAGCTATACTTGCGGACGTTGGGATGGAAATGACCCATGCGGTCACGAGACATTCATGACCACAAACTCTCTCGCAGCGCACTAAGCGTCAATATCATTCATAACAAAGAAAACAAAAATAACAATCATTATCAATAACAATGAAAACGATCTGCTTATATTTCGAGATACATCAGATAATCCATCTGAAACGCTATCGTTTCTTCGACATTGGCACCGATCACTACTACTATGATGACTATGAGAACGAACGTAGCATCAACTACATAGCAGAGCACAGCTACATGCCGGCCCTCGACACCCTTCTCCAGATGATAAAGGAAAACGGTGATTACTTCAAGGTCGCATTCTCAATCTCCGGAGTTGGAATGGAGCAGCTCGAAGTTCATGCCCCGCAAGTTCTCGACAAGCTCCAGCAGCTCAACAATACCGGGTGCGTGGAGTTCCTTGCCGAGCCCTATTCGCATGGACTCTCCTCACTGGCAAATGCCGAATCCTTTGCTGCCGACGTGAAGAAACAGTCGGATAAGATGACAGAGTATTTCGGTCGAAAGCCTACGGTACTCCGCAACTCATCGCTCATCTACAGCGACGACATCGGACTGCAGGCTGCTCAAATGGGATTCCAGGGAATGCTCACCGAGGGAGCCAAGCACGTCCTCGGATGGAAGAGTCCCCACTACGTTTACAGCTGCTCTGAGGCACCGAACCTCAAGCTCCTTCTACGCGATGTCAAGCTCAGCGATGACATCTCATTGCGGTTCAACAATCACGAATGGAATGAGTTCCCACTCTTTGCCGATAAATATGTCGACGAGATTGCTGCACTGCCAAAGGAGGAAGAGGTCATCAACATCTTCATGGAGCTTTCTGCATTAGGCATCGCACAGCCACTGTCGAGCAATATCCTCGATTTTCTCCATGCTATACCGGCATGCGCCAAGCAACGCGGCATAACGTTCTCTACTCCATCCGAAATCTGTGAAAACCGCAAGAGTGTGGCACTGCTCGACGTTCCCGATACACTCAGCTGGGTTGACGAGGAGCGCGACATCAGCTGCTGGCTCGGAAATCCAATGCAGCGGGAGGCTTTCGACAAGCTCTACTCTATCGCCGACCGAGTGCGCATAGCCAACGACCCGCGCATCAACCAGGACTGGGACTACCTTCAGGCCAGCAATAACTTCCGATTCATGACGACAAAGCCAAGCAACGTTGCGCTCGACCGCGGAATATACTCCTCGCCGTTCGATGCGTTCACCAACTACATGAACATCCTTGGCGACTTCATGAATCGTGTCAACGACCTCTATCCTGACGACATCGACAACGACGAGCTCAACTCGCTGCTGACAACGATCAAGAACCAGGGCGACGACCTGCAGATGAAGGAGAAGGAGATAGAGCATCTGCAAACGAAAATCCGCAAGCTACAGGAAGAGGAAGAGAGTCTGCGCGCTACTATTGCCAAACAGAAAACAAAAGCAGCCGGAGCACGAGCAACAGCCAAGCCCCGTACAACCAAGAAAGCCGAACCCAAAGACAAAGCATAGATTGTGAGATTGCAATTTAAAAAAGTTATCAGTTGGTAGCAATATTCAGCCACCGACTGATAGCTTTATATAATGTGACCATAATAACACTAATTAAAACAATAAACAATGAGAAAGATTTCGTTAATAGTAGCAGCTGCCCTGGCACTTACCATGGCAAGCTGCGGAAACAAATCGGACAGTGCGAATTCAGCCACCGACTCTACTATGACCGACTCAGCAGCAGTCAGTGACTCTACAGCCGGTGCTGCCAACGACTCTACCGTCACAACCATAGAAGCCGGTGACGCAAAGGCCGCTCCTATGAGCGCAGCAGCCCTGACAAAGGAGATTCAGGCCAAGATTGCGTCGAAGGACACTCAGGGTCTGACCACTCTCCTCAGCAATGCAAGGGCAAAGATTACGGAGCTCGCCAAGAGCAATCCCGCTCAGGCAAAGGCTTATGTCTCACAACTGCAGCAGTATGTCGCTCAGCACGCCGCTGAGATAAAGGCCATGGCCAAAGGCAATGCTACCATCAATCAGGCTGTCGACGAGGTTAAGAATCTGGATCCCGAGAAAGTTGTCAATGCGGTTGTAGCATCAGCCAAGGCCGACGCTAAGAATGCCGGTGAGGCCATTACGTCGACTGCCAAGGGTGCTGCTCAGGAGGCTGTCAACAAGAAGGTCGACGAAGCTTCTTCAGCAGTGAAGAGTGCCCGTGAGACCGCCGACAAGAAAGTCAACGACGCAGCGAACAAGGCTAACAAGAAGGCTAATGATGCCGTGAATAAAGCTAACAAGAAAGCCAATGACGCCGTGAATAAAGCAACTCAGAAAGCCCTCAACGGCTTAGGACTGTAACGCTTGCGTTGTTAATAAACGAAATTACTGCTATCATGTTTTCACATCGTCAACGGCGTATGAAAACAAGATAGCAGTTTTTCTTTTTAGCCGTCACCATCATTTCAGCTCCAACTCCTTTTGCAGACGGACAATCTCATCACGATATTGCGCAGCCTGGAGGAAGTCGAGATTCTTCGCAGCCTCCTTCATCAATTCAGTAGTGTTGGCAATGCTCTTCTCAAGCTGCTGACGCGTCATGCGTTTCACTATTGGATCGGCTGCAAAGGCTGCCGACTCCTCCGGAGCCTGATAGCCCATCTGAATCTTTGCCGTCGGCCGCTGATGCATCGAAGTCTGGTATGAAGTCTCCGACGAAGTGCCCTGCGTAGGCAGCGTATTATGAATTTCCTTTACTATCTGTTGCGGAGTAATATGATGCTCCTCATTATATTTTAGCTGCTTGCTGCGTCGACGCTCAGTCTCGTCGATAGTCTTCTGCATGCTGTCGGTAATCGTGTCGGCATACATTATAACCTTGCCGTTGACATTTCGCGCCGCACGGCCTGCTGTCTGCGTCAGACTGCGGTGAGATCGCAGAAAGCCCTCTTTGTCGGCATCGAGGATGGCCACCAACGACACCTCCGGCAGGTCAAGACCCTCACGAAGCAGATTCACACCTACAAGGACGTCATAAACTCCGGCACGCAAGTCGTTGATAATCTTCACACGGTCGAGACCGGCCACATCACTGTGGATATATGCCGTTGCCACCTCGTGGTCGAGCAGATACTCGGTAAGCTCTTCAGCCATACGCTTCGTAAGCGTCGTCACCAACACGCGCTCGTGGCGCTCACGGCGTTGCTCAATCTCTTCCATCAAGTCATCAATCTGATTCTCCGACGGACGCACCTCAATCTCAGGGTCCAGGAGTCCCGTGGGACGGATGAGCTGCTCTACGACGACACCCTCAGCCTCACGAAGCTCATAGTCGGCAGGTGTGGCACTGACATATATAACCTGATTGATGAGACTGTGGAATTCGTCAAATTTCAGCGGACGGTTGTCGAAAGCGGCTGGCAGACGGAAACCATACTCTACGAGGTTCTTCTTCCTCGCCCTGTCACCACCATACATCGCACTTATCTGCGGCACACTGACATGGCTCTCGTCGATAACCATGAGGTAGTCTTTAGGGAAGAAATCCAACAGGCAGTAAGGGCGCTCTCCGGCCTTACGGCCGTCGAAGTAGCGGCTGTAGTTCTCTATGCCCGAACAGTGACCGAGCTCCTTTATCATCTCGATATCATATTCCACACGCTCCTTGATGCGCTGGGCCTTGATGGCATCACCAATCTCCTTGAAGTAGTCGACTTGCTTTACGAGGTCGTCCTGAATGTCGCGGATGGCCGTCTCGGTCTGCTCCTTCGACGTAACGAAGAGGTTGGCAGGATAAATCTCATATTCCTCGAACGATTCAATCCTATGAAAATCGACTGAGTCGACCTCCTCTATGCTGTCAATCTCATCGTCCCACCAACTGACCCTCAGTACATTGTCGCTGTAGGCCATCGCTATGTCGACCGTCTCACCCTTAACGCGGAAATTGCCACGCTTCAGGTCAATATCATTACGGACATAAAGGGCATCGACGAGACGGCGCAGAAACTCATTGCGGTCTATCTGCTGTCCCCTCTTCAACTTTATGACACTCGACTGCATGGCCACGGGACCGCCCATACCATAAATACACGACACCGACGACACCACGATGACATCCTTCCGCCCCGACAGAAGAGCCGAGACGGCCGAGAGCCGCAGACGGTCGATCTCGTCGTTGATGGCAAGGTCCTTTTCTATATAAGTGTCGGTAGAGGGCAGATAAGCCTCCGGCTGATAGTAGTCGTAGTACGATACGTAGTATTCCACGGCATTATCGGGGAAGAAACCTTTCATCTCCTCAAAGAGCTGCGCGGCCAAAGTCTTGTTGTGGCTGAGGATAAGCGTCGGCTTGTTGACATTGGCAATGACATTGGCCACGGTGAACGTCTTTCCAGAGCCTGTCACACCAAGAAGCACCTGACTCTTGTCGCCATTGAGGATACCGTCGGTAAGTTCCTTGATAGCTTCCGGCTGGTCGCCCGTCGGTTTATACTGTGATGTAAGTTGAAAGTCCATAGCATACAAAGGTAACACTTTTCACCGTTGAGACCAAGAAAAAATGCGAAAAAATGCCACGATAAGTCAGAGAAATGTTATTTGAACAAAAAAAACAACGCTAAGTTTTTGAGGTTCACCCAATAATGTGTAACTTTGCACTTCAAAGCCCAATATATGGATAATAAAAGACATCTCAAGATAATTCTTCCAGTTGCATTGTCGATGCTGCTCACCGGTTGTGCCCATGAGTACAACCAGGTGTTTAAGACATCCGACTACGACTACAAGTATGAGTTCGCCAAGGAGAGCTTTGCCCGTGGCAAGTACACCTACGCCGTTACTCTTCTTCAGGATCTTGTGACGATGAAGAAAGGCACCTCCGATGCTCAGGAGTGCCTCTACATGCTCGCCATGGCCGAATATGGAGAACGCGACTACGAGGCTGCAGCCGAGACTTTCAAGAAGTACTACCAGAGCTATCCCCGCGGCTTCTATGCCGAGATGGCATCATTCTATGTCGGGCAGAGTCTCTACATGAGCACACCGGAACCGCGCCTCGACCAGAGTCAGACCGTGGCTGCCATCGCAGCGTTCCAGGAGTACCGCGACATCTTCCCCGACGGAAAGTTGAAAGCCGTTGCCGAACAGCGACTCATGGAACTGCAGGATAAGCTCGTCGAGAAAGAGTATCTCAGTGCAAAGCTGTACTACAATCTCGGCTCCTACTTCGGCAACTGCACCAGCGGGGGCAACAACTATGAGGCATGTGTCGTCACGTCGGAAAACGCACTCAACGAGTATCCCTACACATCGCTCCGCGAGGACTTCTCCATTCTTATCATGAAGAGTAAGTTCGAGCTGGCGCAGATGAGTGTCGAGGCTAAGAAGATTCAGCGCTATCAGGATGCCGAGGACGAGTGCTATGGGTTCATCAACCAGTACCCCGACAGCAAGGAGCGTGCAACAGCAGAGAAATATATAGCGAAATGTAAGGAGTTCACTAAGGAATAATATGGATTACAAGAAATCAAAAGCACCGGTAAACACCGTTACCCGCGATCTTCCCGACCTGTGGAAAGATACCGGCAACATTTATGAGACAGTGGCAATCATCGCAAAGCGCGCTAATCAGATTGCCGTAGAAATTAAAGCTGACTTGAGCAAGAAACTTGCCGAGTTCGCTTCGTACAACGACACTCTCGAGGAGGTCTTCGAGAACCGTGAGCAGATAGAAATCAGCCGTTACTACGAGAAACTGCCGAAACCCACCCTGCTCGCCACTCAGGAATACGTTGAGGGCCACATCTACTGGCGCGACCCGTCGCAGGAGCAGCCTAAAGAGGAGGCATAACCATGTGGCAACGCAAGCAGACCGTATATCTCATTGCATCACTGGCAGCAATCATCATCTGTCTGCTCTCACCGATAGGCAGTGTCGAGGAGCCGACCGGAATGGGCGCAAGCCATCTGCTGACAAACTTAGGTTTCACCAAACTTAATGTCGACAGAGGGATGCCAGCATGGCCGTTGTTCATCTTTGTCAACATTGCCGGCATCATCTCCATCGTCGACATCTTCCTCTTCAAGAACCGGAAGTTGCAGATGCGCATGTGCTCTTACGCCATGATTGCTGACATGCTCTGGTATGTCTACTACGCCATCTTCTACATGCAGTTCGACCTTACCATCCACGTCAGCTTCGCCGCTTGCCTGCCATTGGTATCATGCATACTGCTCTGGCTCGCCAAGAAAGGCATCAAGGCCGACGACGATCTCGTCAGAAGCATGGACCGCATAAGATAAGACATCATCTCATTAATCACCGAATATAGGCAGGAGTCGTCACCAAGATGGCCCCTGCCTTTTATTGTGTAGGGCTTTAGTGAACTTAGGGCTTTTGGGGCCAAGCAGCTATAGAAAAGGACCTACAGGAGCTATAGAAGCTATAGGAGCTAAAGGAGCTATAGAAACTATAGAAACTATAGAAACTATAGAAACTATAGAAACTATAGAAACTATAGAAGCTATAGGAGCTATAGAAACTATAGGAGCTATAGAAGCTATAGAAGCTAAATGAGCTATAGAGAAATCGAATCTATTTATATGCCATAGCCATCACGGCCGGGACCGTTTGGCAGGGATGCTGCCGGAATATATGATTGTCGTAGCGGCGGTGACCGCCCGGAGGAAGTGTGATATTTGCGAGGATTCTTTCTGTCGGCAAAGGTAGCAAACATAAACGCCAATACCAAATTTCAGCTCTTTATTGCCGTTAAAATCTGTTAACAACAAGCCGTAACCCTCATTCTCCTATCTTTATCGTTTACGGGGCGCGTATTTATTGTATAAAAAGCGCATATTTATTGTTTGCGAGTCATTAAGCAGATTCCCATAATGGGAATGTGGTAATAGGCGACAAAGCTGATTTCTTCTTGTAATATTGTCGACATGCGATAGCTATACAATGAGCAATGAGCAGTGAGCAATGAGCAGTGAGCAGTGAGGTAGCGGTGCGACGCAATGAGTAATGAGCAGTGAGCAATGAGTAGTGAGGTAGCGGTGTAGCGGTGCGACGCAATGAGTAATGAGCAGTGAGCAATGAGCAATGAGGTAGCGGTGTAGCGGATGAGGGGAGGAAAAGAAAAGCGGCGGGGAGTTGGTGAGTTCGGAAAAGATTGTATATTTGCAAGTCGAAAATAAGAATGCTGATGAAAACAGAAAATAGCGAAAACTCCTAACTCCCCCCTCCTTGCTCATTACTCATTACTCATTGCTCACTGCTCATTGCTTTGCTCACTGCTCATTGCTTTGCTCACTGCTCATGCGCTACACTGCTACACCGCTACACCGCTACATAAGGCCGATACAGACATGCGACGAGGAAAACACAGAAAATGAGACTATAGAGTAAAAATATATTATAATACTATATATTATATTATTATTTAATATATTTATAATTAGTATTTTATGTTATTTGTTTGTTTATCTTCTTTTTTTACAAATGCGCTTATTCAGACATGCGATAGCTATAAATGTAGCGGTGTAGCGGTGTAGCGGTGCAACGCAATGAGTAATGAGCAGTGAGCAATGAGCAGTGAGGTAGCGGTGTAGCGGTGCGACGCAATGAGCAATGAGCAGTGAGGTAGTGGTGTAGCGGATGAGGGGAGGAAAAGAAAAGGGCGGAGAGTTGGAGGGTTTGGAAAAGTTTGTATATTTGCAAGTCGAAAATAAGAATGCTGATGAAAACAGAAATAGCGAAAACTACTAACTCCTAAACTCCCCCTCCTTGCTCACTGCTCCTTGCTCACTGCTAATTGCTCATTGCTCATGCGCTACACCGCTACATAAGGCCGATTCTGACATGCGGCTTGGGAAATGGCAAAAGCCACTAACCATCCCTAATTTCTCTACAAACAGCTGATAATAAGATATCTGCAGCATACATCCAAGTAGGGGTGGGGTTTATCCCCACCCTCGCTGCTGCGGGGCATTTGCTTTGTATCTTATCCGCTGTTGGTAGGACGGGGATAAACCCCACCCTCGCTGCTGCGGGGCATTTG
>Ga0256406_1004999_pt1 | contig 14600 bp, 20 predicted proteins | sample RumenRJG_03DNA_FD_185986 | JGI IMG/M metagenome (GOLD analysis project Ga0256406, IMG submission 185986) | Bovine rumen microbial communities from Lethbridge, Alberta, Canada - RJG_03 | ecosystem: Host-associated > Mammals > Digestive system > Stomach > Rumen | place: Canada: Alberta | collected... | reverse complement strand
TATAGCCCCTGTTCTTGAAATGAGTTCTTTTTTGAGCACAACAATGTCCGCAGAACCTTCATTGAAATCACAGAGGATTTCTCCCTTGCCGTCTTTTTCATCCACACTGCTCCTATAAAACTCTGTGACAACTTTGGTCAGACGAAAAGAACGAGCCAATCTGCAAAGAACATCAACCAGGGTTTCTCTGGAAAAATGTTCAAAATCAACCATGGCATCGACGAATTTTATGAATAGTTCTGAAAAATCATCTTGTGTTGTCAATTTTTCATCAGTATTATCTAAGTTGGCCATTATTTCTCCTCCAGTTCTCAGTCCGAGATTGATATAAATTGAAAGAGGATGACTTTATTTGAGTATATCATATAAGACAATTAATAGCATCCAAAAGGCTGTGAAAAACAAAAGATTATTATGTGTGTTGGCTTATTCCTATGTTGCGATTCTATACTTCTTTACAAAATCGAAAATACGTTCCGCAATATCTTCAGGAGAGGTGAAGGTATTATGGCAGCAGAACTAAAACCCATTGATGTTATATGCCAGCCTTCCCGTGATGGGAAGATAACCCCGATGAAAATAAGGGTTATTGATGAGGATGGCGAATATCAGGAATACAAGATAAAAGGATATAACATCATTATGAGGAATAACATAGGATTAAATAAAAAAGAATACTGGCTGCTCGCTACGCAACGCGGCTGTTTAGCTCCGCAAAAGCGGCCGAAGCAGGGCGCCATATGCACCAAAACTGAAAATACTTCCTCTGGAAGTACAGTAGAGATTGGATGCAGGAAATGATTTGCAATAATTATGGATGTTGATGCCGATAATCTTGGGCTTCCGGGCTCTGAACGTATAGATATCATTGATGTAAAAATTGATGATCTGATGCTTCGTGATGTCTTGTTACAGCAGGAAGGCTTGCGCGAGACAGAGTAGCGCTCAATCTGACGGAGAGCCACAAGACGGTTCAGAATATCAAGGAAAGAAAAGGTTTCGTCGTACATATCGCAGATGCAAAGCATGTCGTAGAGGCTGATTTCTTTGGAATTGCAAGTGGTAACAACATGAAGGACAAGTTTGAAAAGAGCGGACTTACTACAGTCAAGTCTGACCTTGTAGATGCTCCGATCATCAATGAGCTTCCTATCGCAATGGAATGCGAGTTTATCGAATACCAGAACGATGAGACAGGAATAGGAGTTATCGGAAAAGTCGTAAAAACCTCTATTGAGGAAGCAAATATGTCTGGAGACAAGGTTAATATAGATTCTCTTGAAGCTATCGCCTTTGATCCTTACACACATGGTTATTATAAGGTGTCCGGAAGAGTCGGAGAGGCTTTTTCAGATGGAAAGAAGCTCTTTTGATGGACAACAATTTACAATAATAAAAAAGCTGAGGGCTCAACCTTCAGCTTTTTCTATTACTTTAATATATTCAAAGCCGAAAAGTTCAATCTGATCCAAGACCTTCCTGAATTTTTCGCCCATTTCGCTAAGACTATATTCAACTCTGGGAGGAACTTCGGCATATACCTTTCTGGTTATCAGTTTGTCATTTTCCAATTGTCTTAACTGTCTGGTCAGCATAGCTCTGGTGATGTCCGGAATATTCCTTTCAAGTTCGTTAAAACGTTGTGTTCCTGTACTAAGCTGAAAGAGTATAACTATGGCCCACTTACCTTGAAGGACTCTTTGAGTTGTGGCATAAGGACATTGACCGTAAATGCTTTTCATTAAAATTTTCTCCTTGTATTTCCACAATAGTATCAAAAATGTGACTATGTATTATAAATGTTCGTACTTGTTTGAAATTGCCTAAGGGATAAAATGATGATACAACAAACAAAAACAAATATCAAATACATGGAGGAAAACAAAAATGTCAAATTTCAAAAAAGTAAACGTAACAGAGGCTCCTAGAACAGAACTTCATGATGCTCTTGGTTTAACGGGAGCAGAGATAAGTATCAATCATCTTCCTGCAGGAGCAGGTGTTCCCTTTGTACACTCACATAAAAATAATGAGGAAATCTATCTTATTCTTTCCGGAAAGGGTAAGGCTGTAATTGATGGAGAGGATGTTGAAATCGCTAAAGGTGATGTGGTTAGAATTTCACCTGAAGGAAAGAGACAGTTTCTTGCTGCGGAAGATTCAGAGTTAAGCTATGCATGTATCCAGGTCAAGGCAGGTTCAATTGGTGGATTCACTGCAGAGGATGCAGTGATGTACTGATCCTCAAAAGACACCAGCTTTTTCCATAACCATATCTGATAAAGCAAACGGAACAATTTCAGCCGGATCTGATGCAGGGCTTATCCATTCATCTATTCTTTCTTTTGGAAGCATAAGTGGCATCCTGTCATGGATTTTGGATAGCTCTGCTGTTGGCTCTTTGGTGAGAACCACAAATACAGGATAGCCGTCTTCGATGCGGTAAAGACCGCAAAGCCAGGTCACAGTGCAGCCTCTTGGCTGTATGGCATATTTATCACCGGTCTTGACCCTGCCATCTGCGCTTTTGAAATGTTCCCACTCAAAGTAATAAGAAGCTGGGATGATACATCTGTGTGATTTCCAGGCGTCCTTGAAGGTGGGCTTTTCCATAGCGGATTCAACACGGGCATTGAAAAGGCTCCGTTTACCGTCTCTTGCAAGAAAGCCCCATTGCATGGGAAATACACTTTTTACACCTTTGGCATTGGGGGCTATTACAGGAACTATATCTGTTGGGCGTACTTCTCCATCAGTGATCAGCGGCCTTGCGTGGGTATCTATGAATTTACTTGTTAGAGATGACCTTAAAGCAATCTCAAATATATCTTTTAACTCCGGGAGATCCTTCTCCAGTGCATATCTGGTACACATATCGTTTTAACTCCTATGGATATTCCTCTACCTCTTCATAGCCGTTATCGGCATAGTAGTCTTCATTTATTTGCTCGGACTTTGCAAGTTCATCGCTAAAGCCTTTAAGAGCATCAAAGGGACTGAATATCTTGGCTCTTCTTCCAAGATCCATTGCCGGATGTTTTATGGAAAAGCTGTCAGTCTTATCATGCTTTGGTTTTCCCTTTAAAAAGACATCTCTGTATCTGAAATTGGAAGGTATTTCTATCACAGAACTTTCGCTATTCATCTGATTCCTCCGTTTCTAATAGACTGGAGGCTGTGCTTTAGGCTCTGTGACCTCCGATCTGCCTATTTCTCTCTATAGTTGTTGCACCTTCAAGGAGATTTGTTCCTTTAAGAAGTGCATTTGCGCCATACCTTGTCCTGACTTCCAAAAGGGCAGCACGAAGTCTTTTTTCTCTGTTTAGTGCATCGTAATCTGTAAACAGATCCATCTGAAATATTCCTTCGTCGCTTTTTACATCACAGGCACAGATACCAAGTCTGCGGAATAGAATCCTGTGATCACTTTTTTTCTTTACATCTGCCATTATAAGGTCAGTAACCAGCTGAACACTGTTGGTTGCTGCACGCATACGCACTGTGCCATTTGAATGCGCGGGGTGAAGTCTTCCATACCAGTCGATGGAAAGTCGTCCATCATAGGAAGGGCAGTATTCAAGGCTCTTATAGTCATAGCTTATCCACCAGGTAAAGGTAGAGGATACGAGGTTTTTCTTATACATGTCACAGCACAGAATATCGATCATTTCCATAAGGACGATGCAGGCTTCATTATATTTGTAAGGACGGGGTAGCACCTGACCGTTGGAAAGAGAATGATTATCGGTCTTGTAGTGCTTGATGTCATACATGGTTACGGGTTCTATGCCCCATGCATGATCTATAAGGATCTCAGCATCGATTCCAAATGTCTTATAGAACCATTCTTCATCCCACTGTGTCCGCTGTGCTATATCGCCCATGGTGTACATGTGATTTCTTTCAAGCTTACCAGCCTTTCCATTACCTATCTGCCAAAAATCTGTAAGAGGTCTGTGATCCCAAAGAAGATATTTATAGGTATCCTCTGTAAGAGTAGCGATACGTACACCATCTTTATCAGCCTGAGCTTTCTTTGCAACTATATCCATGGCAACCTTGGCTAGATACAAATTTGTTCCGATACCTACTGTTGCAGTGATACCGGTACTTTTGAGGACATCCCTGATCATGGTCATAGCCATGATGTGAGCAGGAGATTCGCCTGTACGTTTTGCCTCATCTTCATAGAAGTGCAGGTAAGGAGTACAGTCTATAAAGCATTCATCTATGCTGTAGACATGTACATCCTCAGATGCCACATACTTTAAGTAGATACCGTAGATCTTTGCGGATATCTTTTCGTATTCTGCCATACGAGGCACAGCTGTTATATATAGAATGCGTGTGTGGTGCATCTGCTCATATTTTTTTATTGCCTGCTTGGCTTCAAAGAGCCTGGGTCTTCCCGGTACACCGATAGCTTTTAGTGCTGGAGAGACAGCCAGGCAAATGGTTTGGTCAGACCTTGATGCATCTGCCACAAGAAGATTTGCTTTAAGTGGGTCGAGTCCTCTTGCCGCGCATTCCACAGATGCATAGAAACTTTTCATATCAATAGCGATATAGGTTCGCTGGTTTGTGTTCATATCATTTTTCTGAATATTCCTCAAATGAGGCAAGATGGATTTCTTTTGCCAAAGGAAAGACTTCAGGTATCAGGAGGTTAAAGTAAGCTGAAATCCGGTAAACTATATCCAGTGAAGGATTCTGTTCACCGTTTTCAATCTTACTGATTGTACGTCTGCTGATATCAAGGTCGGCAGCCATTTTGTCCTGACTGATACCATGGCCTTTACGAAGTTCATAAACTCTGTTTGAATAGATTAAATCTTTCAAGATGTTCACCCCTCTCTTATAAAAATACAGACTATTTCACAAGTATCATTGTAAACAAAGGAGTGTCCAATAATATGGACTTAATCTGTGGCGAGTCTTCCAAATATCTTAAAGGTGCTGTATTCGTCTACTTCTATAGGTTTGTACTTTGCATTCAGGGATACCAGGAAGGTGCCGGTTTCCTTTTTTACAAATTTTTTGAAGTAGGTAAGACCGTCAAGAAAGAATAGCCCCAAGTCCCCGGATTCAAGGCAGTCTGTCTGTTCAATCCATACAAGCTGTTCATCCTTAAATCTTGGCTCCATACTGTCACCGTCAAGATGAACTCCAAAGGAAGCTTTTCTTGGTACATGGTCAAAGATCTCTATTTCATCAAAGTTTTCATCATCAAGGAAATTACCGGTTCCTGCTGATGCAGAGGTAAGAGCTATCTTCATCAAGCGTCCTTCCATAGGGATAATCTCTGATGACCTCTTATCGTATTTTCCTGAAGCTTCCAGAAGATCAATATAATCGTAGACCTTGATGATTCCATCATCATTGAGATTCCTGAATGGGTCATGTGGATTCTCTCCGATAAATTCTGTATAGATATCATTAATCTCAAGAATCTGACACAGTGCAAGGAGCTGTTCAGCAGTTGGCATGTTTATACCTTTTTCCCAGGCACTTATGGCAGCATTACCTACATGGATGTCGAATCGTCCAAGCTCTTTTGCTACATCGATCTGAGATAAGCCTTTACTTTTTCTGTTCTGTGCAATGACCTGTCCGATGTTCATAGTGTTTTCCTCATTTCTGTCTTATGTGCAGACTAAATTAGTCTGTGTTGATTTTATATTTGGAATATACCACAGTAAAAACCTAATATCAATGGATAATTGAATATTGTGATATATAGTCCCGTTGAAATTTGGATATGGTTGATTTATAGTTGATAATGCAAAGAGGAGAACGGCAGACGGCACACACCTCTGTGTAAACGGAAAACGGCTGCCAGATATTTGGGGAATGTGGAGGTAATGGATATATGGAGAACGATGTCTATATGCGTAGGGGGACATGAAGCATCGGCCTTCTGCGCATGAAGTTACAAAACTTACAGAGGCTTTTGATAAGCTGCTCGGACCTCGGAGACTTATAGTCGGCTTATCCGAAAAAGTAAATATAGGAACATTCTCAATGACTTGTAAAGGTGACTTTCCCTTTCCTTTTCAAGCTTTTGAACAAATCTTTGATTTGGAGGTGAGCAGTCTAAGTGCAGGAAATTGAGTTTTATTGCAAGAAATGTCGTAAGAGCATGAAGATGTCTTACGAACTTACCGGAGATAAGGATACTCCGGTCATGAATGGGATCAGCATCAGGTGTCACACAAACAAGTGCACCAGAGTAGTAACCCTCAAGAAATATACTGAGGGCAAGATAATACAGAGAGCGGGCGCATCCGGCAGATGCTATCTGTAAATGAATTTGAACATAGGCGCGGAGATCCGTGCATAACAATGACAACTAAACGAGGGCATCATGATATGGGGGTATAGCCCACCGCGGACGCATGATAAGAAATCAGTTAAAGGCTGAGTCTTATTGTGCGTCCTTTTTCTTTGTTCCTTTTTCTGGTTTTGGCCCGGAAAGAGGGAGAAGATGAAGAAAACATCAATCGATATCACAACTATTGGCGGAAGGATCAAAGCAAAGAGAATAGAGGCAGGTTTATCACAGGAAAAGCTTGCTGAGATGCTGATGATCAAGCAAAATACGCTTTCTAACTATGAGAATAACTCTCATGACGTTCCTACAGATGTTCTATCTGGCATTTCCAGGATCTTTAATACAACACCTTCATACATTATCTGGGGTTCCTGTGAGGAAGAGGACTGGACCACTGAAATCAGAAGCCTCTTAAGAAGCATTAAGAATCCTAAAGTTCGTGAAACAGCAATTAAACAGCTCAAAGCTCTGGTTGAGATGGATGCGGCACTTAGCTGATATCACAAATTGTGATGGGATTATCACAGATGGGGTAGGGTAATAAGTTATATGGACTTTTATCATGAATACATAAACAAATAAATCTCACATGCCTGAGATGGCCATTAAGGCGGTGGGATGCATAAGGAATTCAGTAATTGGAGAAATCCATTGCTGCTTCCTGAGCATCCACCGTTACTTACTGTGCTATCTCTTTTTATCAGGAGTCGGTGGAAGTGCACTGGCTCCTTTTTGCATCCTGCCGCAGATGGTTACAGGCGGAAAGGACAAAATTATGAAAACTATGGTTCCCAAAAATGAATTCGGCTTATTTGCTGACATAAAAGGAGTGCCGAGGATTGACAGTATGACTGTCGCAGAAATCTTTGGAAAGCGTCATGACAATGTGATCAGAGACATAAGAGGACTTGATTGCTCAAAGGAATTCCTGCTCCTCAATTTTGAGGAGCAGACCTACATCGATAACAATGCTCACACTCAGGTTTGCTACAACATGACAAGAGATGGATTTGTATTTCTGGTTATGGGATACAGGGGCAAGAAAGCTGCGGCATTTAAGGAAGCGTACATTAGGCGCTTTAACGAGATGGAGGAATTCATCAAGTATCTACTTGAAGCAAGAACAGAGTTTCCGCTTCTTACAGCGAATATAGCGCTCATCAAGGAAAATCCTAAGCCGTATTACTTCAGCAACGAATGCGACATGCTGAACAGAATCGTACTTGGAAGAACTGCCAAACAGGTCAGAGAAGAACATGGACTTAAGAAAGGCACAAGTATCAGACCATATCTCAAAAATGAGGAGATTGAGGCGATAGACCAGCTTCAGAGAGTTGATATAGGCCTACTTATTTCAACTCCGGATTTTCAGAAGCGTAAGCAGTATCTGGAGTGGTTCTATATGAAGAAGTTCCAGTAAAAGGAGATGGTCAGATGGGATTAAAAATCAGAGATACGGATCTCCTGGACAAATATATGAAAGCAAATGCTCATAAGCGGCTTGACCTTATGATGGAGTATTACCCGGTTTTTCCGGGGATGCTCCGAAAGATTGAGAAGAAGACAGAATACAAGATCAAAGCGGAAAAAGAATATATAAAGAGTCACAGTAGGGATGAGCTTGGTGTCAGAGTACAGACTTCCGGGAAAAGTGATCCTACTGCAAATGAGGCAGTAGCAAATGTAGCCTTGGAAGAAGCTTTCAAAACCGGAGATGTTGATAAGGGAATGCTTAAGGATGTTGAAAATGCAGATGAATACAAAGAAGCCATAAGAATGGTCAGCATTATGAGAATGGATTATGAGCTTCTTGTAGACATTATCAGTGGTTTTGATACGGATGATTCAGTGATCATAAGAAAACATCTTTCAGAAGGAAAGTCTTTCAGAATAATTGCAGAGGAAGAGGAGTGCTCCAGTGACTCCATAAAGAGAAAGTACAGAAGAATCCGGGATGAAATAAAAGAAGAAATAATAGAGTGTCTTGAAATGAACTGTAGGGGAGGAAAGCAAGATGAATGTCATATCTGTTGATGAATATAAAGAGTCAGGAATTTACACAAAGGAACAAGCAGTAAAACAGACAGTTCCAATATATGAAAAGGTAACACTCACGATCAGAGAAGCAGCTGAGTATTCCAATATTGGTATAAACAAGCTGGAAAGCCTTCTTAGATCTCCAAGGTGTCCATTTGTTCTGTATGTGGGTAAGAAAAAGCTCGTTAAAAGGAAGGAATTCGAGAAGTTCATAATGGACAACATTGAGATATAAACGCAGTAATACTCAGTGTTTCACTGGAGTTCGCGAGTGCCACAAAAATGAAACAACATTGTAAAGAAGCCCCGGTTAGTGTATAATATACGTTGCTAATTTGGGACTTCTTTTAGTTTGAAAGGAGTCGCAGATGGGTAAAGATCTCAAAGGAAAGGAGATTGGAGACGGAATTTATCAGCAGCCTAATGGAACATATTGTGCCAGATTTGTTGATAAGTTCGGTAGAAGAAAATCTAAACGTTCAAAGAAGCTTCAGGAAGTGAGACAATGGATTGCTGATGCAACTTATATTGATGAACACAGTGATTTGGACCAGGCTACGGATATGATAGTAGATGCCTGGTTTGATTATTGGATAAGCATCAAGAAGCAGACAGTAAGACCTAATACAGTCAGGAACTATTCAGAGCGATATGAGCGCAATATTAAGGATGTTATTGGGAAGAAGCTTTTGACAGAGGTTAAACCGATTCACTGTCAGACTATTTTTTCCAAGATGGCTGAAGAAGGTTATAAGACGACTACTATTTATCAGACCAGAATTGCTCTTTACAACATGCTGGAATTTGCAAGAGAAAATGATGTTCTCATAACAAATCCCTGTAAGAAATCAGTGAAGAGTGATATGGGTAAACCTTCAGCCAAGAAAGAAGCCCTTACTATTGATGTTCAGAAGAAGTTCTTGGAAGCTGTGGTTGGCTACAGCTATGAGAATCAGTATCGTTTTGTATTACAGACTGGTCTTCGTACCGGAGAGCTTATAGGCCTTAAGTGGAGTGATATCGATTTTGAGAATCGTACAATGAAGATTGAGAGATCGATGGAGTACCGCTATAAGGTAGGTGAGTGGAGAATTGGTCCTCCTAAGAGTAAATCAGGATATAGAACAATTCCTCTTACTGATGAAGCAATCCGTATCTTGGAGAATCAGAGAGCAAAAAATAAAAAATTAAAACTCATTCCGATAGAGTGGAATGATACCGTGTTTCTGTGTAGGAACGGCACTCCGGTCAAGAATAGTACTTATGACACTGGATTGTTTAAGTATTGTGATCGTGTAGGCATTCCTCATTTCTCAATGCATGTGCTCAGACATACTTTTGCAACAAGATGTATTGAGGGTGGAATGAAGCCGAAGACCTTACAGAAGATTTTAGGTCATTCTAATATCGGTATAACTATGAATCTATATGTTCATATCACAGAGGATGAGAAACATAGAGAGATAGATTTAGTGGCTGACGCTTTAAAAGTGATATAAAACTTAATGCGAAATAAAGACTCGTGGCACTCGATGTGGCACTCGGTCAGAAAGACATATAGCGAAAAGCCCATAAAATAAAGGTTTTTAAAGGAGATATAAGATAATATGAAACTAGGTATCGTCGGCCTTCCAAATGTCGGAAAGTCTACATTATTTAATGCAATCACAAAAGCAGGTGCAGAAGCGGCAAACTATCCGTTCTGTACGATTGATCCTAACGTTGGCGTCGTCGCCGTACCGGATGAGAGACTGAAGCTCTTGTCTGATCTCTACCATTCCGAGAAGACCACCCCGGCTGTCATCGAATTCGTTGATATCGCCGGCCTCGTAAAGGGTGCCTCCAAGGGTGAAGGCCTCGGCAACCAGTTTCTTTCAAACATCCGTGAGACCGATGCCATCGTCCACGTCGTCCGCTGCTTCGATGACCCGAACGTCATCCACGTTGACGGCTCCGTCGATCCCCTTCGAGATATCGAAACCATCAACCTCGAGCTCATCTTCTCAGACCTCGATCTCCTCGACCGTCGCATGGCAAAGACGAAAAAGGCCATGCTCGGCGACAAGGACGCAAAGTCCCAGTACGAAATTCTCGAGAACCTCCACAAGCACCTCGAGGAGGACAAGCTCGCCATCACCTTCGATGCCGGTGACGACGATGCAAATGCCTTTGTCGACACCCTCGACCTCTTAACCAGAAAGCCCGTCATCTACGCCGCAAACGTAGACGAAGACTCCGTGGCGGACGACGGTGCGTCCAATGATTATGTAAAGAAGGTCCGCGAATACGCAAAGTCTACAGGCTCAGAATGCTTCGCCATCTGCGCATCCATCGAAGAAGAAATCTCCGAGCTCCCGGACGACGAAAAGAAGGAATACCTCGATACCATGGGTATGAAGGAATCAGGCCTCGATAAAATCGTCCGTGCGTCCTATTCACTGCTCGGCCTCATGTCCTTCCTCACCGCCGGCGAAAAAGAAACCCGTGCCTGGACCATCAAGAAGGGCACCAAAGCCCCGCAGGCAGCAGGAAAGATCCACTCCGACTTCGAGAGAGGCTTCATCAAAGCCGAAGTCGTAAACTACAAGGATCTCCTCGACTGCGGCTCCCTTGCAAACGCCCGTGAAAAAGGCTTAGTCCGCATGGAAGGCAAGGACTACGTGATGCAGGACGGCGACGTCGTTCTCTTCCGTTTCAACGTTTAATTTAAAAGTCAGAATAGTGAAATTCCCAAAAATCTGCCAGATGTTGCAAGACATCTGACGGATTTTTTTGATGCAAAAAATAGGTCAATGTGGGAACAATGGGGAGGTCAGAGGGGCATCCTCATTGTTCCCGCATTGACCGTCCGTGCAGCCAAAATCGGTGGTGCGAAGTGGGGATTTTCGAAAAAGCCGGGATAAACCTGGGAATTGTCCCCACTGGGACCGAAGGCCCCGGACATGTCAAATTCCGCACATTTTTTAAAAATTTCTGTATTCTTTATTTAGACCTCTGTAAGAATCCTTACCACAACATGTAGAAAAAATGATGAAATTCTGAAGAAAAATCAAAAATTCTACGCATTTTCCGCGAAAATCCAGAAAAAAATTTGCTCCATTATTGCGCTATCTTAGCTTGACACTTTTTTCATTCCATTGCATTATAATATCAACAGGTGGTAAGAAGTGGTAGAAAGTGGTAGATGGTAGCAGGATGTTTACGGGAGAGTATCACCACAATTTGGATGCGAAGGGACGGCTGATCATTCCGGTCCGGTTCCGCGAGGGACTCGGGACGGAATTCACAGTGACACGCGCACTGGACGGCTGCCTCGCTATGTATGCATCCACAGAATGGCAGGCACTCGAAGCAAAGCTCACTGCATTACCCATGACCAACGAAAAAGCAAGATCCCTGAAAAGATTTCTGCTTGGCTCTGCCACAACCTGCGAGCTTGATAAACAGGGCCGTATCCTGATTCCACAGGTCCTTCGTGAGAAGGCGTCCCTCGACAAGGACATCACACTTCTTGGTGTCGGTGATCACGTCGAGATCTGGAATTCAGATAAGTACAACGAAAAGTATAACTTCGACGACGAAGCGGCTCTGGAAGCCGACTGGGAGGGATTAGGTGTCTGAGTTTAAGCATTATTCCGTGCTGCTCCATGAAACAGTGGACGGGCTCAGGATCCGACCGGACGGTATTTATGTGGATGGCACCATCGGTGGTGGCGGACATGCCCTTTCGGTGGTGAAAAAGTTAAATGATAAAGGCAGACTCATCGGAATCGACCAGGACGCGGCAGCGATTGAAGCGGCCTCGGAAAGACTTCATGAGTTTAAGAATCGGACCACCATCGTCCGGTCGAACTATTCTGAGATTCGAGATATTCTTCACAGCCTTTCCATCGAAAAGGTCAGTGGAATTTATCTCGATCTCGGAGTTTCCAGTTATCAGCTTGACACGGGTGAGAGAGGCTTCAGCTATCGGGTGGATGCACCGCTCGATATGCGGATGGACCAGAGAAATCCTGTTACCGCTGCAGATATCGTCAATGACTACACAGAGGCACAGCTCTTCCATATGATTAAAAACTATGGAGAGGACCGCTTCGCACAGAACATTGCAAAGCATATCGTGCAGTATAGACAGAAAAAAAGAATCGAAACGACGCTCGAGCTTTCAGATATTATTTCCGGCGCGATCCCGGCGAAGGTACGGGCAACCGGCGGACATCCTGCGAAGAGAACCTTCCAGGCGATTCGGATCGAGCTGAATCAGGAGCTTTCGGTTCTTGAAAATACATTGGATACGATGATCGATCTCCTCGAGGAGAACGGAAGGCTTTGTGTCATTACCTTCCATTCACTGGAGGATCGGATCGTGAAGACGAAGTTCAGAACGGCAGAACACCCGTGCATCTGCCCGCCGGATTTTCCGGTCTGTATGTGCGGAAGAAAATCAAAGGGTGTTGTGATCACGAAGAAGCCGATTCTGCCATCCGCACAGGAACTCGAAGAGAACTCACGTTCAAAGAGTGCGAAGCTTCGGATCTTCGAAAAGCATACGGAAGTGTAAGCCTGCCGGTTCAGCCGGTGACGGAGGCATAAGAAAAATCAGATCCGTGCTTTGCACGATGTGATAAAGGTTTTAAGCAGTTTGGCAACCGGTCCTTAGGGGCCAGGTGGGGGAGGATTGTGATGGCGAGAACGAGAAATGCCTACCGGACAAGCCGATCCGTCTATGTGGACGGCAATACGGTCCGGAAAGTTATGCCGGAAAGACAATCGAATACCCGTCCGAAGAGTGATGCACTCAGCGTCCGCGAACGTCAGAGAATTCTCAGCGACCGTGCGATGGAGAGTCGCGCGCGTGCAGAGAGACTCGAAAAGAAGACACAGGCTATTTCTATGCCGTATCTTTTTGCGTTGCTTCTTGCATCGGTAGCCACACTGTATCTTTGCTTTACATACATTCAGCTTCAGACAGACCTGAACACCCGTATTTCTACGATCGATCAGAAGAAGAGCGAGCTTGATGCGCTTCGCTCTGAAAATGATGCGCTGAAAAACAGCATTGATACATCTATTGATCTGGATGAAATCTACCGGGTTGCTACGCAGGAGCTCGGCATGGTATACCCTTCGGAGGATCAGGTTATTACCTATGATAAGTCTGAAAGTGAGTATGTAAGACAATATGACAGCATCCCGCAATACTGACAAAAAGAAAAAACCAGGAGAAAAAATCCTGATCTCCTATATGCAGACAAAGCTGGCCGTCACCGTCTCGGTGATGATGCTGGCTTTAATTGCTCTGGTCGGTGTGCTCGTTCATATCGTACGGACAAACAGCGATCAGTATAACAAAATTGTTCTTTCTCAGCGGCAGGCCTCCTATGACAGCCGGACGATTCCTTTTCGCCGGGGAGATATCATGGATCGAAACGGGACTGTCCTGGCTACAAGCGAGAAGGTCTATAATCTGATTCTTGATCCGTACGTCATTAATTCCGGCACGGATGGCCGTTTCGTGGAAGCCACCATCAAGGCACTCTCTGAATACTTTCATTACAGTGATACAGAGCTCCGGGAGCTCATCAAGGATAAAGCCGGCAAATCCTATATCAAGTATGAAAAGGCTCTGTCCTATGATGAAAAAAATGGCTTCGAAACCTATGAAAAGGAACAGAACGCTGCCTACCAGAAGGCAGGCTCGAAGGAGCGAATTCGTGGCGTCTGGTTCGAGGATGAGTATAAACGAACCTACCCATATGGCTCTCTTGCCTGCAATGTCATTGGTTTCTCCTCACAGGACGGGACAAGCGGCACCGGCGGCATCGAGCAATATTACAATGATACCCTGACCGGTACGAACGGTCGTGAATACGGTTATCTTGATTCTGATACGAATCTTCAGTCGGTTCTCAAGGAACCGACGAATGGTGAGTCCATCGTCTCGACGATTAATACCAATATTCAGAAACGGACGGAGCAGTATCTCATGGACTGGCAGACAAAGGATGTCGGCTCAAAATCTGCCGCTGCGGTCGTCATGGATCCGAAGACCGGCGAGGTGCTTGCGATGGCCTCGACGAACCAGTTTGACCTGAACGATCCGAGAAAGCTGGATCCATCCATCTACCCGGATGCAGTGCTCACGGAGCTTGGACGGAAGGAGGCCGTCGGTGTCTATCACCGGGAGCATCCGGACGAGCCGGCTATCACGGAAGACGATGTCACAAAATAT
>Ga0256406_1004998_pt1 | contig 14601 bp, 10 predicted proteins | sample RumenRJG_03DNA_FD_185986 | JGI IMG/M metagenome (GOLD analysis project Ga0256406, IMG submission 185986) | Bovine rumen microbial communities from Lethbridge, Alberta, Canada - RJG_03 | ecosystem: Host-associated > Mammals > Digestive system > Stomach > Rumen | place: Canada: Alberta | collected... | reverse complement strand
AGAGATAAGAAAGGTAAAATTGTATATACCACAAAGAACGTACCTGTATACGAATACAAAATGGTTCCAAAGAGGTACAAGTCTGGTAAGAAGAAAGGTAAAGTTGTCAAGAAGAATGGCAAGACTGTCTACACAGTAAAGAAAGTACAGAAAAAAGTACCTGTATATACATATAAAGGTGGTGTTACCTATAAGAAAGGTAAAACCAAAGTTAGACTTGACAAGAAATGGCAACAGCTTGTAATTAACGGAGCTATCAAATCTATCTCTAAGAGTGGAAAGATTAAATACATTAAAGGAGATAAGATTCAATCTGTTAAAGATGAAAATCTTGCAAAAGCTATTCAGGATTTCCAAGATTACTATGATAAATATCGTGAAGCAAAAGAGAAAGCGGAAGAGCTTAAAGTACAAAAGCTCGATGCATTTAAACAAAGATTCGATAATGTAGTTTCTGATTATCAGAATAGACAAAGTATTATTGAACATAAAGCTACTATGGCTTCTAAACAGAATGATATTCTTCAAACCAGGGGAAGAATGATGACAGCAGCAAATTATACTGCTATTAAAGAAGCTAATGAAGCAAAGCTTGCATCTGAAGTTGAAGAACAAAAGAAACTTCAAAAGAAGATGCACGACTATCTTAAGAATGGTGGCAAGAAGAATTCTCAAGCATGGCAGGAAATGACCATCTCAATGAATGAGAATCTTGAAGCACAGCTTGACACCAAGAATGAGATTGCGCAAGCAAGCAAAAATATTCTTGAGACTCAATGGAAGAACTTCGATAAACTGCAGGAGTTATATAATGTAATTCCGAATGAGATGCAGTTCCTTGTAGATAATCTCACTAAAGATGGATTATATTATGAGTTAGATCATTACTATGATTCTGATATTGCTCAAGGAAGAAATGTGTCTGAGCAGATGCATGAGTATGCTAATATTGGTAAGTTAAATAACAATGGTATCGCTGCCGGAGGATTAAGACTTGCTAAGTATGAAGCTTATATTGCACAGGCAAAGAGTTATCAGAAAGAAGTTGAAAAGCTTAAAGAAGAAATTGCTGCAGATCCGTATGATCTCGACATCAGAGCGCAGTATAATACATATCTTGAAGCTTATCAATCAGCAGTCAATAGTGCTAATGAAGAAAAAGAAGCAATCAAGAGCTTAATTTCTGATGGATATCAGAAGCAATTAGATGCTATCAATAAGATTATTAGTGCTCGTAAAGAATCTCTCCAAGCAGAAAAGGATCTGTATGACTATGAACAGTCTATGCAGGATAAGCAGAAGAGCATTAATAGCTATAAGAAGCAGTTACTTGCACTTCAGGGAGATAACTCAGAAGAGGCTCAAGCGCGAAGACAGATTATCCAAAAGAATCTTGACGGTGTCAAGAAAGATATGAAAAGTACTCAGATGGATAGACTCGTATCCGATCAAGGTGCTATGCTTGACCAGCTTTATACCAGACTTCAAGAGCTTACTGAAAAGATTTCTAATGATACTGATCGTTCTATTGAAGAACTTAAGACTCAAGTAAGAGGTGGAGCTTCTACTATTAAAGATACAATTAGTTCTGAGACAGAAAAATGGGGATATAAAGTATCTGATGACACACAAAAGATCATCGATCAACTTAGTGTATCTGGTAATATTTCTGATACTATTGGAATAATTAAAGAAAACCAGACTGGAATTGAAGGTACACTTGAGCAGATTCTTCAAACTCTTATGGATTACATTGAAGCTAAAGGAGACAAACAATATACTGGATGGGAAGAACTTAAGTCAAAGCTGTATGATAAAAATGGAAATCTTCTTAAGAGATATTCTACGGACAAGCATGGATATAAAGATATTACTAAAGAGATTGAGAAGCTTGAACAACTTATTAAAGAAAAAGGTTGGACAGCTAAAGAAACTCAAGAACAATATGCTACAGTACAAAAGCTTGTTGGTGAGGATGATAGTAATTATAACTCTCGTGTTAAAGCAAGACAGCGTACAAACAAGCATCTTAGTGACCTGAAGAAGACAGAAGATTCTATTAAAAAGAAGATTAGTTCTGCTAATGATAAACTTGGAGAGCTTAAGAAAGAAAGAAGGCATGCTAAGACATCTTCTGAAAAGAAGAAACTCGATAAAGAAATTGCAGCTGAACGTAAGAAGAGAGATAAGTATAAAGAGCAATATGAGAAAGCTAAGAATGAGTATAATAAGCTGAATAATCTTATGAAACAAGGTGGAGAGCCAGCAATGGACTACATTGATGATGTTCAGGCTGGTAAAACCAAGTGGCAAAAGGCTGATATCAAGCGTGGAGAAAAAGCTGTAGACACTCACCTGAAGAATCTCAGAAAAGATAAGAAAGCAGATCAAAAGGCTCTTAAGAAGCAAGAAAATAAACTTTCTGATATTAACAAACTTATTAGTAAATCTCACGGTGATGCCAAGAAGAACCTGCAAAAGCAGAGAACCGAGATCACTAAGAACATTCAGGATTTACAGAAATCTATTGATTCCAAAACTATAGAGATTAACAATATTGTTAATATGCAGATGGAAGGTGGACAAGGCTGGATGGATTATGTTCAGGACGCTGCTGATGGTAAACAAAAGTGGCAGACAAATCCTACTGGATCTGATAAGAAGACATCTTCCAGCTCTTCTAATAAATCTTCCTCTTCCTCTTGGAAAGCTCCATCAGTGCTTAAAGGATTTGACCACGGTAAAACTAACAACAAATATAAAAACGCTACAACAGCGCACGATATGCTTAGATATCGTGGATATGATGTAAGTGGTAGTGACAGTGACTTCAAGGCAATCTTTAAAAAGATTTTCGGTCGTACATGGAAAGGTACTGCAAAAGATACTAAGGATTATAGAAATTGGTTAAAGAAACACGGTTTCGCTCAAGGTGGAACTATCGGTGATCTCATTAAGGGAACTGGTGAAGACGGATTTGTACTTGCCAGAACAGGAGAAGAAGTCCTCTCTATTCCTAAACTGAAGCTTGCCGATGAAATGGTTTCTAAGTTAATCAATGCCAGTGTTGCCACACCTCATGTTGCAACAAATACAAATACAACAACACCTGTTGGTAATATAACATTCACTATTGAAAAAATGAATCTTCCGAATGTTAAGGATAGTAAGGACTTTGCCAATAATCTTATTGGTGTCCTCAAAGATGATACTAGGATTCAAAAGGCTATCCGTTCTGTATCTATTGATATGGTTGGCGGTGGAAATACCTTCGGTGTAAGGCGTTTCTAATCTTATTAATGAGGGGAGATATATAGAGATATATGTCTCTCCCCTACCCTAATTGACGAAAGGAGTGAGCCATGCATGCTATGGGAATGCCACCGGATCATCTTGCAAGAGCGTTAAGAGATATCTCTCTTTACGATTTCTTAGCAGCTATGGTCTTTATTATTGGAGTTGTAGCCTATGTAAGTTCTAAGCTTCATAAGCTGTTGGAAAGTTACAGGAAAGCAATAAATGAATTTGAGGAACACAACGCAGAAATCAAGAAGCACTCTAAAGCTATTTCTAAATTAAAAATGGAAGATAACACAATTCACAGTGACATATCTAAACTTAGTGGAAATGTTGAAGTTCTTAGACAGATGCTTATAGGAATGCAAAAGAAAAATGATGATTGTGAACGAGCGAGGTTGAAGAACGAGATTAGTAAAGCCTACCAACGATTTCATAAAGTAAGAAAATGGTCTTCAATGGAAAAAGAAGCTATGGAAGACTTAATCGAACAATACGAAGCGTGTGGCGGTATGAATAGTTTTGTTCATAAAAAAGTTCAGGTTGAAATGTACACTTGGGAAGTTACAGATGATATTGTTGAATAATTTATATTCTGCAATGAATTTTATAAAGGAGCAAGAGGATGGACTTTAATTCTATATTCAATAGAGAGAAAGAAATTCAAGCAAATAGAAATAAAGGCTCAGAAAAATATTTAAGCGAAGATAAATCTTCACAGGTAAAAGAACCTGTTGAAAATATTAATTTGGTTGATTCTCAATATAATGAGCCAGAAACTAAATCACTAGAGCAGAAGCTTGTTGACAGCTTGGTTGCAGAGCGTGATGAGATTAAAAGTAAGTATATTAAGTTAGTTGAGTCTCTGGATTTACATACAGAGGCACAAGACGAACTGAATGACAAGTGCTTTGAAATTTTAGAAGCATGGAGAGAATGTCAAAAGATATATGATGAGGGACTTCAATCTATTGTTGAAGTGAGAACCAAATACCAATCTCTTTGCGATGAGATGGAAGAATTAAAAAAAGAATACAAGAAGAAAATGGATAAATTATTGAAGGACGCAAAACAGGAATTGCGTCATTAATTTATTTTGAAGCTTATTTTTATATACAAGGATTTTATAGAATACAAGGATTATAAGGAACACTTAATTATTTTGAAGAAAGGGGCGTTATATGCAAGTCAAAGACATAATTTATGACGGTCAGAAATTCTCTGATTATGGTCTGTTAAATGTTTATGTGTCCTTATCAGAGGAGCTTACCCCTGATATTGGTAATAAGTTAGAACTCACTAAAGTTAAAGCTGCCGATGCGGATGTTTACCATATTGTAAATGCACAGTATCAGGATGTAGTTCAGTTTCAGATTGAAGCTACCAGAATTAACTGCGAATACATTAACAACTACGAAATGACTGGTAAAGAAATTAATGATTTCCTCTTCTGGCTTAACAGAAAAGAACCACATAAGTTTCAGGTTATTTACGACAAAGATGGATTTAATGATATTTACTATATGGGTACATTCACTGAATTCAAGCCTATTAAGGTAGGAGCTGCATTAGTTGGTTTTAACTGTACTTTTACTGCCAATGCCCCTTTCGCTTTTCATGAACCTGTTACCTTCACAAATTATAAAATTAAGGTGGATAATACAGGGAAAATTATTAAAGATGCGAACGGTAATATTGAGCATGATAGAAGCAAGGAATTCCGTTATAACAGTATTTCTACTGAAGAAGGTTTTATCTATTGTGACTGCACAGTAAAACTGTTTGAAGACGGAGATTTCACTTTAACAAATGAATATGATTTAAATCCAGTTGTAGTGAAGAACTGCAAGTCTGGTGAAATACTTACCTTCAAGGGGTCTAACAATGTAAAGAATTTAACTTCTTCTCTTGGAGATGCACATAAAAAATTATTTAATGATTTTAATTTCAGATTCCCTAGAGTTATGAATGTATTTGGGAATCCACATAACCAATTCAAGTCTAGTTTGGATGCCGAGATTACAATGACATATATCCCAATCGCAAAGGTAGGTGAGATATTCTAATGAATTTACTTTCAAAATATTCAGGAGAAGTTACTCCTTACACAGTTATTCTGTGTAACAGAAATCATGTTAACCTTGGTCTTATTCAAAACCCATCAGAGCTTACAGTAAAGATTAATATGAATGCAGCCGATGAGATTACATTCACACTTTATGAAGAGAGCGAACCTTTGTGGGATAAGATTGAAGACTTTAAATATGTATTGATTAAATATGTGTCGCACACTCGTGACTTTAGTCGTGAGTAAGACACATAAATAGTTAGCATATAGGGAAACTTGTATGTAGTGACGTTTAAACGTCCAACAAAGATACTGAACTGCTGAAAATTCGTAAAGCTAATAATACTACAGTATAAGCATGAAATATGGCTAGGTACGAATGTTGCGAAAGCAGAAAAAAATTATTAGATGGTATAAGGTTAAAACCTAAGTGCTTAAAAATCGAGAACCAGCAGCCAAGCTCCGAAAAGGAGAAGGTTCAACGACTATCCCTCTTGAGGGGAGTAGAATCAAGCGATTCGAAGTGGTATCGCCTAAACCATAGAAATATGGCAAGGATAAGATATAGTCTGTGCTCATGTGAAAGCATGAGATACCTGCTGCTAAACAATAAGGCAGATAAGGATGCATGGAATTAGCGACACCATGTGAACTACAACCTCCATAGATGACTAATAGTCCTATGGCTTTACATATGCTATTAAAATATAGCTAAACTATACTGATATTTACTTGACTTTCCGTGTTACATATGTTATTCTATGCGTAAGGAGGATGGCATGAAAGTAACACATGGAAGAGGATATGTATATTCAATCCAATATCATATTGTATGGTGTGTCAAATACCGAAAAAAAGTTTTAACAGAAGATGTTGAGAAATATTTACATGAAGTATTAAATAATATTGCTCAAGAAAATGGGTTTGAAATACTTGAAATGAATGGTGAGGCTGATCATATACATTTACTGATTAATTGCTCACCACAACATTACATACCAAATATGATAAAGGCGTTAAAAGGCGTTTCGGCACGATATTTAATGAAAAAATATCGTGAGAGATGGAAGAATGTTCTTTGGGGAGGACATTTATGGAATCCATCCTACTTTGTTGCTACCGTATCAGAAAATACCGAACGGCAAATAATAGAATATATAAAAAGCCAAAAGAGAAAGTAATATGGAAAAAGCATATAAATATCGTATATACCCAACAACTGAACAAAAAATATTAATTGCAAAGACGTTTGGATGTGCAAGATTCGTTTTTAATTATTATCTTGCCATGAGAAAAGAATTGTATGAAGAGTCTAAGCAAACAATGAACTATAGTACATGTTCTAAAGATCTGACTAAAATAAAAAAAGAATTATTATGGCTTAAAGAACCTGATAAATTCGCATTGCAGAATGCACTTAGAGATTTAGATACTGCCTATAAGAATTTCTTTGATAAAAGAAGTAAATATCCAAAATTTAAATCTAAAAAGATTCATAATAATTCTTATAGAACGAGTTATACAAATAACAATATCAAATTTCTTGGCAAATACATACAACTTCCCAAACTTGGAAAATTACGTATCACAGATAAAATGATTCCTCAAGGAAGAATTTTGAATGCTACAGTGTCTCAAGTTCCAAGTGGTAAATACTATGTGTCTTTATGCTGTACGGGAATAGAGATTCCTACATTGCCAAAAACTTCAAAAGAAGTAGGAATTGATCTTGGTATTAAAGACTTTGCAATTACTTCAGATGGTATGAAATATCATAATCCTAAATATTTGGATAAATCTCTTAAGAAACTTGCTAAACTTCAGAGAGAGCTTTCTCGAAAAACAAAAGGAAGTTCAAACTGGGTAAAGGCAAGAATTAAGGTTGCCAGACTTCAGGAGCATATTTCTAATCAGAGAAGAGACTATTTACAAAAGTTGTCTACTAAATTAATTCAAGACTATGATGTCATTTGTATTGAAGATTTGCAAGTAAAAAATATGATTAAAAATCATAAACTTGCACGTAATATTGCTGATGTATCATGGTCTGAATTTACAAGAGAACTTACATACAAAGCTGAATGGTATGGAAAGAAAGTTGTAAAAATAGATAAATTTTATGCAAGTAGTCAAACTTGTAGCTGTTGTGGTAAAAAGTTCCCTATTACTAAAGATCTTAATGTTAGAGAATGGGTATGCCCTAATTGTAAAGCAAAATTAGATAGGGATATTAATGCAGCAAAGAACATTTTAAATGAAGGGCTGAGAATATCAGCTTAAATAACATATGTAAAACCGTAGGAACTACGGGGATAGCTTGGGTAATCTCACCTCGTTAGAGGTGTTGACCAAGAACCCCGCGACTTTAGTCGTGGGAGGTTCAGTCCAGAAATTGATTATCTGAATCCTAACGGAGAGTACTTTGAGATTGCTGTTTCCTATTCTGTAGAGAATGGCGGTAAGAAAACTATTACAGGTGTATCTGCAGGAGAATGTGAATTAGGACAGATTAATCTTTATGGTGTAGAAATTAATACTGAGACAGATATTGACCGGGCAGATTATAAGGTAGCTAAGTTCTGGGATGAGAAGACAGAGAATCAGTCTAATACGCTGCTTTACAGAGTATTAAAGGAAGTTCCGAATTGGTCAGTTGGTCATGTAGATGCTTCTATTGCACAGCTTCAGAGAACATTCTCTATTGATGGAATATCCATTTATGACTTTCTGACTCAGCAAGCTGCACAAGAGTTTAACTGCTTATTTCAGTTTGATTCGTATGATCGTGTAATCAATGTTTACGATCTTTATACAGTATGTACTCATAAGAATAGTGATGGCACATCTTGTGGAGAACGTGGAGACTTCTATCAGGTATGTCCTAAATGCGGAACTGATGACGAACTTCATTATTATGGTAAAGACACTACAGTTTATGTTGACTCTGAAAATCTGTCAGACAATGCAGGATTAGAAATCGATAAAGACAGTGTTAAAAACTGTTTTCATCTGGTAGCTGGTGACGATAATATGACAGCTGCGGTATTAAACTGCTCCCCTTCTAATTCTAGCTACATCTATTATTTCTCTGATGAGCAGAAGGAAGATATGTCTAAAGAGCTTAGAGATGCTTTAGATAAGTATGAGAGTGATTTGAAAGCTGTACAGCCTACTTATGCTGATATGATGGAAAAGTATTATGATGCAATCGATAAGGAAAGTTATTATGAGAACACCATGATGCCTACCCTCACCCCTGATTTGCCTACTACGACAGATGAGTATGAGAAGAGTAAGTTCTATGCTGATAAGCTGACAAATTATAATCTTTCTCCTATTGCTCTTGATTACATTTCTCCTGATACATCTCAGGCTACTGTAGAAAACTCTATTGAAGAGTATGCTAAAGTCTATGTACCTACTGCATATTATGAAGTTGAAGTAGCCAGAATTGCTGATTGGAATCATGTTAAAAATGTTAGTCTGCCTACCTACATGGTAGATCCAACTTATTCATATGATGAAGCAAGTAATACAGGAACTTGGACTGGTGTACTTGTTGTTAAGAATTATAATGACGAAACCAAGCCAGCGTTCTCTCAGGTACTTACAATCAGTTTTAGTTCTGCTAATCAGGAGCAGTTTATCAGACAGAAGATCGAAAAGATGCTCACTACATATGACTATTATCAGAGAGATGATTATAGAGCAAATAAAGATGATCGTTATATGTTCAACGTTCTGAAGCTTACTGATATTGATAAGTATAAAGAATCAATCAAGTTGTATTGTATGACACTCCTGAAAGACTTCCGCACTTCTATCGAAGGATGTCTTGATATGCTTTCCGAATTCAGTATTGGTGATGGATCTGATGAAACAGACCAGCAGCCAGAATTCCAGAAGTTATATAACACATACTATCAGATGCGTGAGGCTACTGAAGCTGAAATGAATGAACGTCAGAAACAGATTGATGAGCAAAACGCACTGATTAATAAATACCAAGCTGAAAACAAAGAGTATATTGAAAAGTATAATCTGAAGAAATATCTTACTGGTGATCTGTATAACGAGTTCTGTGCTTTCAGAAGAGAGGACGAATATAACAATACAAACTATATCTCCGACTCTTTGGATACGGCTAAAGAATTATTTAAGAGAGCTAATGAGTTCTACAAAGAAGCTACTAAGGAACTTAAGAAAGCATCTAACTACAAGTATAACATTACAACTGACTTAGCTAATCTGCTTGCCATTAAAGAGTTTGAACCACTTGCTACAGGCTTCGATCTTGGTGATTGGATTAGGATCAGAGTAGATAAAGATATCTTCAGATTGCGCTTTATTAGTTATACAGTTAACTTCTCACAGCTTGACAAGATTCAGGTTGAGTTCTCCGATGCTACTAAAGCTAGAATCGATGATCCTTATTATTCGATTAAGAACGTGTTAAACCAAGCCAGAAGTATGGCTACATCCTACTCTGCTGTTACCAGACAGGTTAAAAATAACAGTGATAAAACTACTGTAATTGACAACTGGGTAGAGAATGGTTTCGATGCAACTAAAACTAAGATTGTAGACAATGCTACGAATCAGGGAATCACTATTGACCAGCATGGTGTGCTTGCTAGGCGTTGGAGCGATATTAATAAGAAGTTTGATAATAAGCAGCTTAAGCTTATTAACAATGGTATCTATATTACAGACGATAATTGGAAGACTATTAAAACGGCTTTGGGTAATTACTATTATCAAGATCCCGTTACTGCAAAGCAGACAGAGACTTATGGTTTGATGGCAGATACGATTGTAGGTAAGTTTATTCTGGGAAACAAATTATCCGTACAAGCGTTAGGTAAAGATCCTATTACAGGAGATCAGAACTTCGTTACATTCAATGTAGATTCTGATGGAGTACAGTTAAATAACAGCTCATTCTCACTTACAGCGAATAAAAAAAATGCTTTAGGACACAGAAATAAGATTGTGCTTGATCCTAAGTTTGGTCTGCTTATGGGGGATGACCGTATTCTGGATTACTCTAATGGTAAGTATACGATTAAATCTGATTATGTAAATGAAGATGGAACGCTGAAATATAACGTATCAAGTGGTCAGATTCCAGATGGTGCAAGTACATACATTGATATTAATACTGGTAATGTAATCTTTAATGGAAGTCTTCACGCATATAATGGCTACTTTTCTGGCACTGTAGCTCAGAATAAGACTTCTGTGGATGACGATTCTCATGCAGGATTCTATTTTGATGGTACTGGACAAGCCAATATGGGCGGTAATGCAAGCCATATTAAGATCAAGAATGACGGCACTGTAGATATTAATTCTGATAATGTGAAGTTTGGTAATGTATTCAGCGTTAATAATACCGGGGCTAAGATTGCAGGATTCCATTTAACTGATGGCACTATGTACACTGGAAATAAAAGTTCTATTGATAGTGAAGAAAGCGGAATATATATGGATAGTAATGGCAATTTCGCTATTGGCAATGGAAGTAAGGGTATTACTATTAAAGATGGCGCAATGACGTTTAATGGAGATATTAGTGAAGATGATTTAACTGCAGGACTGGCTCAAAAGATTAACGAAGGTGCGAGTGCTAAAGAAATTGCTGAGGCTGCACAAATATCTGCTGCAAATGCACAATATTTTTATAACCAATGGGTTGAATCTGGTACTACATATATTGATGGAAGTAAAATTGCAGCAGGAACTATTACGGCTACACAATTAAGTGCGGTACAATTTAATACTTTAACAGATGGAATAACAAAGTTACAAATATCTGGTGGTAATGTTAATTTCTATTTTAGTTCAGATAATATATGTACCGGCTCAATTGGGTCGGCGGCAGAATTGTTGCATATTCAATCTAGTTATGGAGTGCTTATTCAAAGTGGTACACAAAGTATTTCAGTAGGACACAATGGAATTACAATGAATGGGGATTTTATTGCAACTCTTCCTATCAGTTCGTTAGATGTTACAAAACATTATGCAGGTTCTGGAAATATTATTTTTGGAAGTGATGACCAAGGTAAAAATGCAGCTGTAACTGGTTGGGTAGATGATCATTATGTAAAAAAGTCAGATAGAAGAGTAAAAGATAATATAAAAACATTAGATGAAAATACTATAATAGATATCTATAATAAAATTAACCCAGTAAGTTTTAATTATAAAAACATTAAAGATCCCGATACGTTTTATACTCAAGGTACTCAGTTCGGCTTTATTGCTCAAGAAATAGAAAGTATCATTAAACCAATATTTAATGATAATAGTGTTGTTATTACTAAAACAGAATACCTAGGAGAAACAGAACGTAAACTTTGTCCAGACGGATTGAAAAAAATTAATTATGAAGAATTCCATGCTTTTCATGTAGTTTATGGGCATTATCTTAACAAACGTATTAATCAATTAGAAGCTAAACTATCTGAATTGGAGAATAAAATAATTAAAGAATAATAGATATATTTTGCGTAAAAGAAAAGAAGCCCTCGTAACAAACAATCACAAAGGCTTCTTCTCCGCTTTATTAAATATTACCATACATGCATTAAATGATTTATCTACTTCAACGTATAAATAAACAACATATATGACCATATCTAATAAAACTTAATATACATTTTTCACTCATATCCATTGATGTACCGAAAGGAAAAAGGTACAAAAATGAAAGCAACTATAATATACTATAACTATTTAAAATTGTCAAGAGCAATCAAACGATTGCTCTTTTTTTTACGCTTTTACGATTGAATGTTTTCATCATTCCCCAATAAGCCATTCCACCACAAAGATAAGCAATTACATCTTTCCAATCTCCGTAGCTGTCAGGTCTAAAGAATGGTGTTATATACTCCCAAAAGATTGCGCAAATGAAAATAAATAACATGCATACCCTAAACTTTTCTATCCTCTTTTTGATGAGCAATGAGTACACTGCCAGAAAAAAGATGCCACACAGAAAATCATTCAAATGGAATGCAATAAAGCCTCCAACCAAAGTTTTGTAGTTAATTATATTACGTATATAGAACCTATTAAGCGAGTAAATAACAAGCACTGTAATAGAGATCAATGTATTAATTTTAATGTCTCTCGCAGTATATAATTCTTTATTTTGCATTTGAATATCCTCTAAAAGTTGCAATATGCTGATTAAACATATATAATGATTATATTCGTCAGGGGATGTTGTTCGCAGGTCGTATGGCGGTCAGCCCCAGAAATTTGGTGTTGAAGCCACTAACGAATTGCTAGTGGCTTCTTTTTTTCTTTTAAGCCTATCCTTCTATTCCAAGAATAACCATGCAAACAATAAACGCTACAACAGCCCAGACAAAATCGCTGTGCTTTTGCTGATATGGAGTTTTATGCCCGCATTTAGGACACTTGTTTGCCGTTATTGGATAAAGCTGACCGCAGCATTCACATTTAATCTTATCTACACTGCTGTGATCATCTTCAATAACATGTCCGTGTTCATCATAAATCATAATAGTCCTCTCTTTCTAATTTACATGAATTATAATTCTTTTTAGTAAAACATCTGCATTGAAATTATATCATACAAAATATTTAAATTGTTAAATAGTCTGGATAAGGCTTAAACTTTCTAACTCCTTTCTCGTACTTAAAAGCCTCTGCTATATGCACGTATGTATTAGCTGTAACTTGTATACCTGAGTGACCGAGTAAATATGAAATTGTCTTGATGTCCACTCCTTGTGCAAATAAAGCTGTAGCATATGTATGTCTTAAAATATGCACTCCATGTTTGTCTTTAGGCAGCTTGGCAGCTTGCATCAATTTATCACATGCTCTGCGCACGTTATATGTCCATAGGAGTGTGTTATTTTGACTTTTGAAAATCAGGTCGGTATCAGAATTATCTTCTCTTAAATGCTTCTCTATGATGTTTGAGACATTATCATTTACAGGTATAATCCTGTAACTGCTTTTCGTCTTAGGCATCTCTTGTATCTGCATACGTTGTACTCCGATCTTCTGCTTTCTCACATCTACCCGTGATACAGGTAGAGCATTTCTTCTGATATATAGCATCTGAGTTTTAGGGTTGTAATCTCTTTTCTCTAGTGCTATTCCTTCGCCTACACGCAAGCCTGTGTTGAGCAGTACATAAAGCAGATCCGCATATGTAGATCCATCTCTCTGACAAGCATTACAGAACTTCACAGCTTCTTTATCAGTGAGCCAGTTAACTTCTTTCTGTGCTTCTGTAGGCAGATGGATGTAATCTATTATGTTTGGTCTGTAGTAGAGTTTGTTTTTTATTAGGTAATACTGATAGAAACTCTTTAGTGCTGATTTCACTTTCTTCATCGAAGAATATGACAGTCCTTGTTTTCGCATTTCATTAATCAGCTCATTGTCAATAATCTCTACTGTTAGCTCTGAGACAGCCAAATTTCCGATATGAGGTACGACTTGATTGTGTATGGTATGATAGAGCCTTTTAAAACTTTCAGGCTTTAAATCGTGCTTTTTAATGGTTTCTAACCATTTGTACATCTCATCGGCTAAGGTTGCTTTCGTTGCCACAACAGCCTTACTCTCCGGGAAGTCAAATGGAGTTACTTTATTAGCTTCTATTACTTTGTCTTTGAATAAGTTTAATTTCTCTTCTACAGATGCTTTATCCTTACCAGAGAACTGTTTACGTACTCTTCTACCGTTGCGAGTAATCATGATAGAAGCATGCCATTTACCATCGTTCCCCAGATAAATAGATCCTTGATGGTTGGTGTTTTTTTGATGTTTTTTTGCTTGTTGTTTAGTCTTCATTACTTATTCCCCCTGTCAGATAATTGATTGCACGAAATTGATAGAAGTAAATAAGAAGTAAATAAGAAGTAAATTAAACACATCTAATTTACTTCTCAGAAGAAGGATAATTACCTATTTTTTCCTCTCCAGAATCAATTGTGCAAAACTAGTAGAAGTAAATAAGAAGTAAATTAGCGTTTATGGGAAGAAGTAAATAAGAAGTAAACTTGCGATGAATAATACTGCATAAATAAGATTTCTAACATGAAAAAAGCGTGTGCTTTCAACACTCACAATCTCTGAAAGTATTGAAAACACACGCTTGGATCAAATGCTCAGACCCGGAATCGAACCAGGGACACGAGGATTTTCAGTCCTCTGCTCTACCAACTGAGCTATCTGAGCAT
>Ga0256406_1004996_pt1 | contig 14602 bp, 18 predicted proteins | sample RumenRJG_03DNA_FD_185986 | JGI IMG/M metagenome (GOLD analysis project Ga0256406, IMG submission 185986) | Bovine rumen microbial communities from Lethbridge, Alberta, Canada - RJG_03 | ecosystem: Host-associated > Mammals > Digestive system > Stomach > Rumen | place: Canada: Alberta | collected... | reverse complement strand
TCTTTTTGTTCTCTGCTGAGTTTTTTTGAATGAGCGCAAAAGCTGCTGCAAAATCTTCCGCTCCCGTATTTTTCTTTCATCACTTTGCCGCAACGTTCACACTTGTGGTGTGCTTTTCTCCATTCTTCTTCTTTTCTTCTATGTAATTCTTCCTTCTTTTTTGCCCAGGTTTCGGTTGTCTTTATTATTTGTTTTTCCCTTAATTTCATTTTGTTTTCGTATTTGCCGGTGGCTTTTAGATGAATGGCGCAATTCGATTTGTGGCCATTGAAACTTTGGGGATTCGTGAACTCCTTTCCACATTCGCATTTGTATGTTTTGGCCATCTTTTGTTTTCTCTCCTTATCGGTAATGGTCCTCCATCTCTGATTCCCACAGAGGTCTTCGTCTTATAAGGACGACGCTCTAGTTAATTGCGCTAATGGAGGATGAGGATCAAGGGCTGGGGTAACTGTCCCCCTGATTGATGATAATATACAAAATTGGAAACGAAGTATCAATAGGCAATTTAATTTTTTTGAGATTTTTTAATGATCGATCGTCGCGACGACTTCCTTGACTCGCGCGTCGCAGAGCGTCTTGAGCGCCTTGAAGTTCACGGTTGGGAGGTGCATCTTGTTGAGGATGATTTCCCAGTTATCGGACCAAAACTCGAAGAATACCCTGTTAAGCAGCTCGAATGTATGTCGAGGATCCATGACGGCCTCTCCGTATCTCTCGCAGATCTTCGAATACTCTTTGGCGATGTGCTCGTCGGTGAGGTATTTGTTGACGATCATGCGCTCAGTGGCGTGCTCGGCCGTCCCGTCCTTGATTTCTTTGTTGGCGGAGCGAAGGTCTTTCTTCTTTCCAAGGAAATCCTCGGTAAGCATCTTGGCCCACGTGCGGCGCCCGTATTTATTGATGAAATCGTAGTTCTTGATGACAATCCCTTCCCCAAGCCCGGCGGCGCATAGGAACGCGCCAGTCTGCTGAAGCTTTTCCTTCACCTGATCTGGCGTCGGGTTCTCCATCTCGCACATGAGAGGGATGATATGGCATTGCGGGCAATTCTCAAACAGCTTGACGTATTGGGAATAAGGGAGATAAGCTCCCGTGCTTTCGTCGAGCACGTCGAATACGTAGAACTTCCTCCACGCGTCGAGGGCGTACGTCCTGAGGGTGTGGGGGACGAGCCATTCCCCGTAGATGGTGTAATTTGGGTGGGCTCTGAGAATGGCGAGCAGCCCGTTATAGAGTTCTTCGTTCTGCGTCATTGAGAGAGCGAAGCCGGCGTTGTCGTCTTCTGGGGTGATCTCTCTGTTGCGGGACCCAAAGCCAAGCGTCCCATCGTCTTTCAGGAATACTTGGGAATTGGTTCCGTCTATCTTGTAGAAAAGGAAGACGGTTCCGTTCAAAATCCCGTCGACTTCGTCCGTTCCGAGTTTCATGATATGCTGATATTTGTGAAATTCCATAGATCTTCCTCCTATATGCCGCTGAGTCCTTATGCTATGTTTTTGGTTTTTTGATTTTGGTGCCTTCGACCAGACTTGAACTGGCACGGTGTTGCCCACAGGATTCTGAGTCCTGCGCGTCTGCCGATTCCGCCACGAAGGCGTTCGGTTCAATTCTTCTTATCTGATTTGTTGAGGAACTCTTCCGTTTCCTTGATGAAGCGGTCGATGTTCGAATTGTCATCCCACTTTTTCTTTGCCGCTTCGTAGTCGTCCATTGGGGTGGGGGAAAGAAGTTCGTTGAGCCGTTTGTCTCTCGCTTTCGCCTCTTCCGCGTCGCGTCTGATCTTTTCGTCCGTGAGGTACCATCCCCACCATTCATAGAAATCGTCGTCCATTTTTGCTGTCCTTCCTTTCTGCGCTTCCATTCTATCGCCATTTTCCCGCGCCGTCAACTTAAAAAAAAGAAAGCGGGGCAATTCCCCGCTTTCCGTTATATTTCTCACTTTGTTTCTTCGGCGCCTGTTTTCGCGATGGGTTTCGGTTTTGCCATATCGTCTGTGTTTATTGTCTTGCAGCCGGCTTTGTTCCCGGCCTTGAAGTCTTTCTCGATCCGCTCCATCTCTTCTGCCGAGATCATCATTTTGCCGAGCAATATTCCTTCCGCTGCATTCTCGATGTAAAGGGATTCCGGCTCGCTGAGCTTGTCCATTGCCATTGCATACGCCTTTTTCATCACGGACCGGAAGACCGTGAGTCTCTTTCTCTCAACCTGTTCCGGGCACCCCATGTCGTCGAAGGGGTAGCAATTCAGCGCCTCGAAGCCGAACAGCCCCGCGGCGATCGCCCCGTTTATCTCGTTCTTGGCGTCGCTTATGTCTTGAGAGCAGCCGCTCGACGGGTTTCCCATGAACGTCTCTTCCGCCGCGCGCCCCGCGAGGCAGACGGAGATGTCCGCGACGACTTTCTCTTTCGTGGCGTATGGGTCTTCCCAGTCGCCGACGACGAAGTGCGTGAGGCCGCCCACGCTGCCTTTGTTGGCGGAGTTGATGACGATGTCTGACCATTTCCCGTCGACGGCGTGTTTGAGTATCGCGTGGCCGATCTCGTGCACCACGGTCCTCCGCAGCGCGTCTTTCGGCATTCCCACCGTGGTGGTCTTCTTGACGCCAAGGGCGTAGAAGATCCTGTCGAGGAACGTCTTAGTGAGATTGGCGTCATAGAGGCCCTCGCCGACCTTCTTGCTCCCCTCGACCATCCCGGAGCTGAGCATGAGCCCGACCTCTGCGACGAGCGACTTGATCGCCGCGCACGAGAAGCCCTCGGTTTTCTTCGCGAGGACCTTGCAGTCGAACATGTTGCCGCAGCTGATGCCGTTGAATTCCGGCGACATGGCGAAGAATCTCTGGAACAATTCCTCGCGGTCCTCCAATGTCGGCGGATAGAAATTGATTATCTTGTCGATTCTCCCCGGGCGGATGAGGGCCGGGTCGAGCGAATCGGGGTCGTTCGCCGTCATGATGACGAAGATCCCTTTGTTGCCCTCTATGCCTTCCATGTTCGTCAGCAGGCACGAGAGGACGGTCCTCGACGTGTCAGACTCGAAGCCATGGTAGGAGGCGTTCGTGGTGATGCGCCCCACCTCGTCGATGAACACGATCGCCGCTTTGTTTCTCTTGGCCTTGCGGAACACCGACTTGATCTTCCTGCAGATGTCCCCAAGGGAGCCCGCGAGGGCCGTCCCGTCGATCGAATAGGTCGGCAAACTGACCTCATCTATCAAGGTTTTGGCAAATAAGGTCTTACCAAGACCTGGCTCTCCCGCGAGCAGAAGCCCTCTCGGGCAATAGGAATTGGATTTCGGGTTCTCCGCCATCCTGTTGAGCGCCAAGGCCATGACCTTGAGCTCTTCCTTCTCCTCTTTGTATCCGATGATGTCATCAAAGCAGTATCGCATTAGTGTGTGCCCTCCGTTTTTTTGTTGGCCATTTCGTCCATCTCTTTCTGGCGTCGGACGATCGAGATCAGGTACCGCGCCCTTTTGACGCAGGATTCGTCGCTCGTCCGCCTTTCCCCCACATAGAACTGTTTCTGGAACAGCCCCTCTTCTGGGTCGGTGAGGATCAGGTATTTGGCGATGTGCCCTTTTTCGTCCGCCCGATACTCGAGCGTCGCTTTCGCCGACGGGCATTCCGGGACGTCGATCGCGCGGATCAATCCGAGTTTGCCGTCGATGTATTCCTTGACGAAATCCTCATAGTCTGGATTGCTCGCGCCGCATCCGACGCAGCGCCCCCCGTAGTAGAAGTAGTATTGCTGCCCCGGCCCGTCGTCGAACACCATGACGCGTTTGCCCATATGGCGGACGACGCCGACCCGGCGGCGCAGTATCTCTTTGAGCGACGGCCGCAGATGCGCGGGGTTCAGCTCAATGAACTTCTTCCCTTCTTCGGTTATCTCGTAAGAGGGGTTGCCGCTTGAGGTCTTGCTCTCTTTCTGGCGTATGTATCCTTTTGCCTCCAAATCGCTCAGGGCGACCTTGTTGTCGGCCGCTATGCCGGGCCACCAATCGCAGTGGCTTCTGCGCATCTCGTCCAGACACTTGGAGATCCGTTGCTTTTTGTTCACTTGTGCTCCTCCTGAATTTTCTCCTTAAATAGTAAAACGGTTGACTGCGAGAGTCAACCGTTTTGTGCGAATTTCGTGAAAATTTTTGGAAACAGATCCTCACAACTTAAATAAAAGGGCAATTTTATTTAAGGTATAAGACGTGTTTTTTCATAAATTTGACTATTTTTTACATTGATTTTCAGAGTTTTCATCAGCGTTCGTTGACGGATTTTTCCCGTCCGTTTTCTGCGAATTCTCTGTCATTTTTTTGAGTTCTGCGATTTGCTTGTCTTGGGCTCGCATCTCACACGCGATGATTGAAAAGATTGCGAAGTACATTACTGCGATGACGATTTCTAAGACGACGCAAACGATTTTTGTCCATTCCATTATTATTTTACCCCCGCGAGTTTTTTGGCTTCTCGCTCAACGTCGGGCCGCTTGCCGAAGATCAGCCCGTCTTTGAAATTCGACATGTCTCTCTTGATGATCGTCGAATCCTCGTAGCGATTGACGATTTCCGGCTTCGTGAGCATGCCCGCCAGTTTCTCTAGGCAGTCTTGCTTGGAGTCGCCCGGCCATAAGTGGATGGTTTTGTCCTTGCAATAGATGACGAGGAAATATTTTGAGTCTTTTCCCTGAGCTTCGGTTTCCATCAGACATTCTCCTTGGAGCCGTTCTGCAACGATTCCCAATAAGCTTTTTTCTCGTCGTAGATTTTGTCTCTGAGATAGAGGTTTTTATTGAACCAGACGATTCGGTACAGCCCTTTCGACCCTTTGAATGTGAAGCGGATCCCATAGGTTTTGTAGCCCTTGGCCTCGCTGTCTTCTTTTGCCATTGCCACGACGCCGCTGAAGTCGATGTCCACGCCTTTGATGTTTTTCGTGGTTTCCGGATTGGCGACGAATTTCTTTGGCTCGCTTGGTTTTTGATAGCGGGGTTTGTCATTATGATCGTAAGGTTTTGCGGGCGTAGGCGCGTTGTTGTGATATCTCACATAGACGTTGTTTGGGAATTCTTCCTTTTCGTTCGCGTATGGGGAATAATCGTCGTTTTCCTCGATGATTTCGTTCCATCTTTCGGAATCGCCTCTGCGCGACTGGTGCCCTTTGCCTTTGAACTTCTTTTTTTGTTTGCTGTTGCGGTTTTTGATGAATCCGCCTTCATCTTCGTAGTAGTCTTCGTAGTAATCGTAATTGCTCATTTTTATTTTTCCTTTTCAAGTGAACTACCCATTGTCTAAAGCCAATGGGCTTCCTGCTTCGCAGATCTCGTAACCTACTGTCTCCACAGGCGTTGATTTGGGCAGTCCCTGCCCTATATTGTTGTTTTATATGATTTGTCTTAATCCTTCTTTTAAAATTTGTGATTTTCACCAGAAGTTGACATCGTCTGTGAGGTCATAAGTGTTGTCTGTGGAGTGGTATCGTGGGTCCCTGTGTGCCCATAATCCGTTCTTCCCTCTCACCGCGCCATTGTATGACAGGTATTGCTCATAAGTATCGAATCGGCGGCCGATCCCTTCCTTTTCAACCATATCATTGTTTTGCTTTAAGATCTTTGCCTCGTCTTTCTCGTCGATGCCTTGCCGGTCCACGATATATGACAGGACTTCTTCTTGCGAAATCTCTTCGCCGTATTCTGTATAGATCTTGCAATCGCCGGAAGACCAGACTTTTTTCCAGTCATCGAGACTGTTGATCCCGATAAGCGGGTAAATACAGAGGCTGAAATGCCAACCACAGGATGATTTGCCAATATGGAGGACGTGATAATAGTCCTTATTCAGACTGTCAATGTCTTTGTAATAGGTTTTGTTCCAGGCATACCCGTTGGTGAGTTCCATTACCTTCGGGTCATCATCAAGTCCGTCATACATCACCGACACGGGATCCTTATAATCGTATGGCTTGTACTTCGCTTTGACATGAGCGTAAAAATTCGTTCCCATTTTGTCTCTCCTTTCTAATCAGAAAACCAAGGAATGCAGACATATCCTTCTTTTTGGCATTCCTCCAGATATTGAAGCAGTCTTCTGAGGCCTAATGCATGCGACACGTCGTAGTCTTCTTCGTCGTAATGGTCGATGTTTTCCCTAAGCTCAGAATTCTCATCTTTCAGTTCTTTGATCTCTTCTGACCATTTGTTGAAAGCGAATTCGTTGTCCGATTCGCATTCTTTCTGACATTCTCTCAGCTCTTTTATCGTTTCCTTGTTTGCGAAGATTCGAGAGAGCAGAGAGCGCTTCGTGCTGGCGCCGTTTTCAATTTCTTCGTTGATTGCGTCCTCCACATGTTTCTTGTATTCCTCAAAGGGGATATAATGAAGGGTGATTGGCCAGCATTCGAATTTCTTTTCTTCTTCCGTCTGAGGCACGACATAATTGTCCAATTCCTTGTCAAAAGTCACTTGGGTGGTTTTCCCATTTCCCGACTCGTAGCCATATCCCCAAGAATAATTGACTTTGCAACGGCCGCATGACCATGAGTCGTCTTCTTTTTCTTTTGGGAAGTCCACTTTTTCCAAAAATAGCTTCCCTTTGTCGTCTTTCTTTTTTTGTAAATACTGAATCCAATATCCAAGCCCATTTAGGTAACCTCCTTATAGATTCTACCTTATTTTATTATGGGGAAACCGAAAAGTCAAACGTTTTTGTTTGCATTTTTCCTTTGGTTCTTCGTAAACCCCAATTTCACCGGCTGATCGTCCTCGAAAACGAACACATTGCATTTCCAGGATTCTGCCGTGCAGGCGTCGATCATGATGAGATTTTTGCCTTCCCATGCGTCGAATATCGCGTTTTCGCCGAACTCCGGGGTCCCCAATATCTCATGCCACGCGTAAGAGGCGTGCCAATGGCCGGCGATTATCTTCTTGCCGCGCGGGACGCCGCCGATTTGCGAAGCGCAATAGTAAGGGTTCTCCCAACGCGCTTCCTCCCACTCTTTCTCGCCCGCGTCCCTCCATTTCGGGTCAGGCACTGTTTTGCAGTAGAATTTGTTCGCTCTGGAAACGCGTTCGATGGTTGGGATCCATGCGTGGACGGCTACGTATTTGGTGAATTCCGCGTAATCGACGAAATTCTCGTCTATCCATTCCGTCAATTCGGCGGTTTTTTCCGTTCTGGTCGGAAAATCCTTGGCCTCGTCCGTCAAACCGAGGTAATAATCGTAAAAATCGATGCCATTGAGGTCGCAAATCGTTTTGGCGGTGCCGTTATAGACATCATGGTCGAGCGGATAGCCTCTCTTTACCATTTCTTCGAGAAGGCTTTCGTGATTTCCTCTGATCAATATCTTGCGCGGAAGGGATTTGATGTATTCATACGTCTCTTTCATTTCGCATCCTCTGTCGAAAACGTCGCCGCAGACAACGAGCGTGTGATCTTCGTTGTTTGGGTCGAATCCGGCTTCGTCAAGAGCTTTTTTCGCGACGAAGAAGAAGCTGTGAATATCCGATGTCACGAAATATTTCATGATTTTTTCTCCTTTTAATGAAAAATAAGGTAGACCGATGGTCTGCCTTTTCACCAGAAATTCGCGTCTTCCGTGAGGTCATAGGTCCCATCGGTCAGCTTATGGCGACCATCGTTGTGCGCCCAGAGCCCGTCGCGTCCGCGTTTTGCGTGATTGGCGGCCATATAACCATCATAGGACTCATAGACGCGGCCGATCCCGTATTCCTTCGCCATTTCGTTGTTGGCCTCAAGCATTTCGGCTTCGGTCTTGTTCGACCAAGACTTGCGGTCGACGATGTACTTAAGGGCCTCTTCCGGGGTGATTTCGTCCCCGTATTCCGTGAAGAGCTTGCAGCCCTTCGAAGCCCAGACTTTTTTCCAGTCATCGAGGCTGTTGATGCCGATGGCGGGGTAAATACACAGCGAGAAGTGCCATCCTGCGGATGATTTCCCGATATGCAGGACGTGATAATACTCTTTGTCGAGGTCTTCCAAGGTTTTGTAATAGGTATGATTCCAGACATACCCGTTGGTGAGCTCCTCGACTTTCGGATCGTCGTCAAGCCCGTCGTACATGACGGAGACGGGGTCTTCGTAGTCGTATCTCTTGTAAGTCGCTTTTATGTGAGCGTATAGATTTGTTCCCATGTTTGTTCCCTCTTTTCTGCCTTCAATCGGAGAAGAATGGAATGCAGACGTATCCGTCTTTCTGGCATTCTTCAAGGTATTCGAGCATGCGTTTGACGAGTTTGGCGTGGCCGGCGTCGTAATCGTCTTCGTCGTAATTCTCGAGTCTGTCTTTGAGCTCGGCGATCTCGCCCTTGAGGTCTTTTATCCTCTCCGCCCATTTGTCGAACGCGAATTCGTTGCTTTCGTCGCATTTCCTCTGCCACTCCCTCAGCTCGGAGATCTCCTTGGTGTTCTCGTCGATCTGTTTGAGCAGGCCGCGCTTTGTCTCAAGCGACTGCTCCTCCGTTTCCTCTATGGCGTCGTTCACCTGGCTTTTGAAATCGTCGAACGGAACGTATTTGAGGATGGTCGCGCGGTATCCTTCCCTCTCCGGATCGAACCTGTATCCGTCGAGCTCTTTGTCGAACGTCGGCTCGGTGACCGGCGAATCGGGGTTGCCGAACTCGCCTTCGCTGTGCCCGTATCCCCACGAGTAATTCACGTTGCAGCGCCCGCAGCACCATGCATCGTCTTTGCGGTTTTCGGGGAATTCCTGCCTAGTTAGCGCGATCTTCCCGTCTTTTCCCTTCTCTTTTTTGTAGATGTCGAATCCAATGTCTAATCCCATTTAGGTAACCTCCTTGTTTTAGATCCTATCTTATTATTTTAGATCCTATCTTATGTTAATATGGCGCGGCGAAAAAGTCAACCATTTTTCCATTGGTTTCTCGTTTTCCCCAGTTTTGGCGCCCTGTCTTCTTCGAAGACGAAGACGTTGCACCTACCGCTGATCGCCGTGCAGGCGTCGATCATGATGAGGTTCTTCCCCTCCCAAGCGTCGAATCTGGCGCCATTCCCGAACTCCGGCGTCCCCGTTTCCTCAGACCATGCGTATGAGGCGTGCCAATGCCCGGCGATGAGCTTTTTCCCCTTCGGGATGCCGCCGACGCGCTTCATATAATCATAAGGGCTCTCCCAGCGGGATTCCTTCCAAGCGGCTTCCCCGGCCTTCCTCCAATTTCTCATCCGGGCAATGCGGTACCATTCGCCGGATTCGATTCTTTCCGTCGGCAGATATGAATGGACGACGATGAATTTCGAGAATTCGGCGTAATCGACGTAATTCTCGTCGATCCATTCGACGAACTCTTTCGTTTTGTCCGAATGCGCGGGGATCTTTATGCTCCCCTCGTCGAGATAATCGTAGTCGATGCCTCTCCGGCCGTTCAGGTCGCAGATCGTCTTCACCGTCCCGTTGTGCACGTCGTAGCTGTAATAGAAGCCGCGGTCCACCATGTCTTCGAACAGGTCCTCATGGTTTCCCCTGACGAGTATTTTCCGAGGGAGCCTTTTGACGAATCCGTAGACTTTTCTCGTGTCGTCGCCGCGGTCGAACAGGTCTCCGGCGACGACTAGGGTGTGGTTTTCGTTTTTTGGGTCGAATCCCGCTTTGTCCAGAGCCTCTTTCATCGGCCCGTAATAGCTGTGGACGTCCGAAATCGTGAAATATTTCATAAAATTTTAGGCGAGGAAACCCATGGATTTATCCATGGGAGGAATCGCCATCCTCCTTTCTAGCAACGTTCCCGCGTTGCAATATTGAATAGAAAATTTTCTATAGCTCAACGAGCCGTTCTGTGCTTTCTCGCCGTTGAGCATGCGTATGTCCATATACCCAGACGCTCTTCGTCCAAATACAAAATACGTGTTACCGTCATACTTCACAGAGTCGAATAGCCTGCATCCTTTCATCACGTGCGGTGCTTGGTTCCGTTTGCGGATGCCGCCTTTTAGAATCTTATTCTTATGGATCTGACGATTATGTCGTCTCATGGCTTTCGCATAATACCATACCTCGTCCGGCTTTGCGGTAAAACGCTTGCTGATGACGATTGCGTCATTGATATGCGATTTTTCGATGCGATATAGGTCGCGATGCAATTTCGTGATATATCCATATGTTTCGGTGATTGGAATGTCCAGTTCCGCGCGCAGCCGTTCCAGAAGCGTCTTGCGCATGATGCCCATGAATGCCGCGTCACGCAGAGACTTCATGCAGCGTTTCGCTTTACGAGCCGGGAGCGCTTTTGTGCCGGTGTGGATCGCCTTGTGGCAGTCTTCGCACAGCGTGATCAGGTTGTCGGGCGCATTGCCGCCGGTCTTGCGACTTTCCAAATGGTGCACATGGAACTTAACTCCATCGCCGTGTTTGCCGCAGCACTGGCATGTGTAGTTGTCGCGTTTCAGCACATACTGGCGGACATTGTAGCTGTCGTACATTTCGCCAAGCTGATAATCCGTGCCAACCGGAAGCGGCTTGCCTTCCTCCATCGCTTTCATGCGCTGCGTGTCGAATTCCGCGGTTTCCACATGGACTTCCGTGATTGGAAGAATTTGCCGCACGCGCTCAATTGCGGTGATATGTTCTTGGATCTTTACCTCGACAGACGGTGCAAGCCAACCTTTGTGTTTTGAATGTGCCCGATTGTCGAAACGCGCTTCGCGATATCTGGTCTTGCGGCTTCGACGGGATCCCCTGTTCTGCCGCCGCGTAGACATCAGATTCACAACGTCATTGCGAGGCGTTAACTCTTCCGCGAACAGAACTTCTTTTCCCGTCGCAGCGGCAATGCCGACGTGTTTGCTGCCGGCGTCAACCCCAAGCGATATAGATTGCTTATATCCAGAGCTTCCATACAAAAGCCTGATCGTGAAAGGCATCTGCTTCACGACAGTGGCTTTCTGTTGTTTCAGCAGCAGTCTGGCTTTTCTCGGATTGCACGGCATCAATGGATTGCCGTGTTTGTTGAGCACAAAGACCTTCATGATTTCTCCTTTCATTAAGTGCCAGACCAATGGCGGAGAACAAATCTCCGCCCGGCGTCTGGCTGCCGTGGTGAAGCTGGTCGTCGGCCAGATTCGATGCCTTCGCCAATGTTGTCTGAGTTTGTTATGCCTTCCGCACCGCTCCTACCCGTCAGAGCTTTTAACGGCGGGCCAGAGAGCCGCAGATTAGGCATTACGTCCGCGGGTCTGATGGCAGAGACAACGTAGTGCCGTTAGCGTGCTTGACCTGCACAACGGCACTAAGGCTATTCAGTCAGCGCTTGCGCGCTACGACACGAAGCGATGGGATCTTTTGCAATCCCACGCGCTTCAGCCGTGGGTTACTGAAGCCTTTTTCCCCTTCTCCTAAAAAAAACAAGGAGGTTTTCACCCCCTTATGATAACGATATGGCCGTTTGCTGTCAACTGTTTTCTTTCTCGCTTCCCTCATTCGCGGCGTTTGCCCTTTCTGTCGATCAATGTCTGCAGATTGAAGAACAATGCCAGTCTGGTGAGCAATTCCACTCCCCCTGGCACAGTTGACTGGAACAAGACTGGAAGGTCTGGTTCGCAATCGCCATGAATGCTCCCGTCTTCGTCAATGTTGATCCCAACGTCCATCACGACGACCGAAGATTTGAATTTCATGTCTTTGGTTATGAGATTCTTCTTGCCGGCCGCGGCGACGAGGATGTCGGCCCCCGCGACGCGTGCCTCGAGCTCTTCCCTCGGTGTTTTGGAATGGCATATCGTTACCGTGCAGTCTTTTGACAGCAGCATGTCGGCCATTGGTTTGCCGACGGTCTCGCTTCTTCCGACCACGACTGCGTTCTTGCCCTCCATCTCGATGCCGAGCGCGTTGAGAAAAGACAAGATCCCAAGCGGGGCGCACGGGTAGCACATGCTTCTCGTGTTGAACCCGCTTATGTCTTTCGCGACGTTGATTTTGTCCATCAAGATACCGACGTCCAATCTTTCAGGGAGCGGGAGCTGCAACACTATCGCATCGACATTCGGATCGTCATTGCATTTGAAAATCTCGGTGCGGACGTCGTGGGATTTGATAGTGTCGGCATAGCGTTTCACGACCACGTCGACCCCCATTTCTCCACCGTCTTTGACTTCGTTTTTGACGCGCGATTCCGTTGTTTTGTCATCACCTATCCACATGACGACGATGCAAGGTCGTCTCCGCATGACTTCCGTGAATGATTTGAAGTATTCCCGCAAGGCGCTTTTATTGGCGTCGACGAATTTGTCGACCATTTCTTTTGAATCAGTTGTCGCCATAATTTCCCTCTCTATCTTCCGCTGGAGCCAAAGCCGCCGTCTTCCCTTTTTTCGCCGAGGTCTTCCACCAAGTCCGCGAGAATGACCGGCTCGATCACGATTTGGCAGATGCGGTCCCCTTTCTTGAGGAGAATGTCGTCTTCTGTCAGGTTCATGAACACGGCCTTGTATTCCCCGTGATATCCGCTGTCGCAGGTGCCGATGCCCGTCCAGATCCCGGTCTTGTTGAAACTGGAACGGGGCTTGATGACCGCCATATAGCCGTCCGGCACGTCCAACGAGAAGCCCAACGGCACCATGACCGGGGTCCCGCCGACGGGCAGACCAGAATCGCCTGCGCATATGATTGGGTCTTTGCGTCCCATCACGGCGAGCGCCGGGAGGATGACGTCCTTCGGGCAATAGCAGTCAAGGCCCGCGTCGTTATAGTGGGCGCGGGTCGGGAGGATGACGTCTGGGCTCAGCTTAGTCGCCTTGATCTTCATTGCCGCCTTTTCCCTCCCTGTTTCTTCGGCGCGTCTTTTTTGCCTTCCTCTTCCGAAAGGATGCTCTTGAGCTCTTTCGCCAAAACGCCGATGTTCCCGCGCAGGGAGTCGACGAGCTCTTTGAGGTCGGCGCAAAGGAATTCCCCGTTGTCGTCAAGGTCTCCGTCAAGGTCTCCGTCAAGATCTCCCCCGAGGCCGGCGTCTCGATCCTCGCCCTGTTCTTCGCATTTCGCCGCCGCGGCTTGGGCGGCCTGGGCGGCTTGGGCGGCATGGAAGCCGCATGCGGCGCATTTTCCGTGCGTTTCGGCTTCGTCCTCTTTTTGGGGGTTTTTATCGCAAACGCCGTCTTTCGGCTCCTCCTCCGCCCCGTCTTTCCGCGCGTCTTTGCTGAAGGCGTGGTAGAAGACCAGCATCTCGCCGTAGAGAAGGATTTTGATCTCGTCTGCGCTTAGCCCGGCGAGCAGTTTGTTCAACAGGCCCGCGTCGGCGAAATAATCGCGGACGTCGATTTTCCCGTACCAAGCGTCGAAGCTGTGTTTTTTGGCATATTCGACGTCTTCGCGGCCGAAGTTCCATTCCTGCTCCGGGTCCTTCATGTAATTTTTGATGAAAGCCCAGGTGCGGGCATTGCAAAAATCGATGAACGAGCGATTGTCTTTGAGCATCTTGCTCGCGCATGTGCTTTTCGCGTTTGCGAAATCATTTTCAAGATCGATTTCTTCAAGGTCGATTTTATTACTCATTGGTGTTTTTCCCTCCTTGGAATCTTTTGATGATATCATACAGGGCCGAGAAGAAGAAGTCAATGTCCTCTTCCGTCGTCAGCCGCGTGAATGATATTCTGACTGTGTGGTTGATCTGCGCGGGGGAGAGCCCCAGCGCGACCAAGACGTGGGACGGCTTTGCGTCCCCGACCCCCTCGCTGCTCGCGTCGCACGCGCTGCTGGCGGAACATTCCACGCCCATCGCGATGAGCTGGTCGAGCAGATAGACATTGTCCGGGAGCAAGTCGCATCTGACGCTGCAGATGTTCGGCGCCTTATGGCCGCTTATCGGCTCATTGAGAACTATGGCGCCCTTCCCGTATAATTTTCCCGCCTCTTTGAGCTTGCGCCCCATATAGGCGGAGAGGCTCTCGAAATGCGCCACCGTCTCGCGGCGCGTGTGGAGGCGCATGGCCTCCCCGAGCCCGACGATGCCGGCGGTGTTCGAGGTCCCTCCTCTCAGGCCGCCCTCCTGCGCCCCGCCGACGATGAACGGCTCGATGGGTGATCCTTTGTGGCGCACAAGGCACCCGACGCCCGTTGGGCCGTAGATCTTGTGGGACGAGAACGACGCGTAGTCCACCCATGACCCGTTTTCGAGGCTCAGCCCTTTCAGGGAGTTGCCCCCGCCGATCAATTGTGTGCAGTCGCAGAGAAGGGGGATCCCCTTCGCGTTGCAGAGCTTTGCGACGCTTCTGATATCGTTGACCGTCCCCGTTTCGTTGTTGACCGCCATCACGCAGACGATGGCGACCGAATCGTCGAGATACTTTCCTACGAAAGCCGCGTCGACCACGCCGCCCTTGGGATAGTCCATGATGCGGGCCTCAAAGCCGGCCTCGGCCATGTGCTTGGCCGTGTTGAGCACGCTGGAGTGCTCCGTGGCCGTCAATAAAATGGCTCTTTTATTTAAGCGGTTTTTGAGCGTTCTGAAGCAGGCGAACTGGATTGCCCAGTTGTTTGCCTCTGTGGCGCCGCTCGTGAAGTAGACATCGTACTCGCCTCCTGTCTCAAGGGCGGCGGCTATTTTATCTCTGGCCTCCTCGACGGCCTGCATCGACC
>Ga0256406_1004995_pt1 | contig 14604 bp, 10 predicted proteins | sample RumenRJG_03DNA_FD_185986 | JGI IMG/M metagenome (GOLD analysis project Ga0256406, IMG submission 185986) | Bovine rumen microbial communities from Lethbridge, Alberta, Canada - RJG_03 | ecosystem: Host-associated > Mammals > Digestive system > Stomach > Rumen | place: Canada: Alberta | collected... | reverse complement strand
GCTCGATCTGTCGTCATCCGATGTTGCCGCGAGAGATAACGACTGGGTTGTCTATGTGAGGGAAAGTCTCTCAGATGCCCCAACAAAGCTCATCATCATGCGCTCCGCAAATGTCGGATCCCTGTTCCTCGAAAGTGCCGACAAATACGGTCGGGGGCGTGCCTATGTAGAAGAGTCCCCAGACCATTCTTTAGGGGCCGATGGCAAAACCTATGCGCTTGTCGATACAGATGGCAGTGTCATATCAGGTGACCTTGCCCAAATTAAGGGTCGAGGAAACAGTACCTGGACCATGGATAAACGCCCCTATCAGATCAAGCTCTCGAAGAAGACAAGCCTCGTCGATGGCAAGAAGGCCAACGCGTCGAAGAAGTGGGTTCTCCTTGCCAACTACGCAGACCCGACGCTTCTGAGGAACTCGATCGTTCTCAATACTGCTTACAAGCTCGGACTCACCTCTACCCCGCAGTGCCGTACCATCGACCTCTACTATGATGGGGAATACCGTGGAACCTATCTGCTTGCAGAGAAGGCTGAAGTCGGCAGCGGCCGCGTCGATATCGAGGAAATCGAAAACGAATCCGTCAACGGAAAAGACACCTCGACGCTTCCCCTTGCCCGCTCAACCAATTCCTACGGCAACGAGTTCCAGTACGTCACAGGGCTGAAGCCGGCAAAGAACAATACCGGTGGCTATCTCCTGGAGATGGACGATTACTATTCTGCCGAACGGTCCTGGTTTGCCGTCAAGGCAGGAGGCCGCACCTACCATATCGTGCTCAAGAGTCCTGAAGATGCCACCGAGGAGCAGGTGCGCTACATCAGCGAGTATGTCCAGGCTCAGATCAATGGCATTGACACGAACAGTCTTGCTTCCTTCGATCTTGACAGCCTTGCGCGCACGTTCCTGGTGGAGGAGTTTGCCAAGAACGTCGACTATATCAGGCATTCCTCTACCTATATGTACAAGGATCAGGACAGCTCAGCACTGATTTCTGGACCGGTGTGGGACTTCGATCTGGCACTAGGCAATGACCCCGAGAATGGTTGCGACCAGCCGACAGGCTTTGCTTCGGAAAGCTACGCCTTCTTCCTGGGCAACAGAAGCTTCAGGCAGCAGGTGCGCCAGATCTTCAATGATGAGCTGAAGCCTCTGGTTCAGAAGACCCTTCTGGGCAAAGGCACACAGGGCGAGCTTGCCCCCCTCAGCATCATGGTGGAAAAGATTGCCGCTTCCCAGAAGATGAACCAGGTTATCTGGCCCAGCTTCAAGAACAGCCCTTATCAGATTGCTACGCAAGCTACCTACGAAAAGAACGTAACCGTTCTGCAGAGCTTCATCTCTAAGCGTCTTGCCTGGCTGGACTCCTATCTCAATTCTTCACAGTGGGCTGCATAGCCCGCTTGACATCGAATCTGCATGCCTAGCCGGATGACGCAAAAGAGCTGCCCCGCCTCCTACATTCAGGAAGCGGGGCAGCTTCATCTTTGAGATGCTTTCTGCGGTGGGACAGCAAGTGCAATGGCGCCCACCTTCTACCCTGCAGCAGACAGCTATTTGAGGTCGAGATAGTCCTTCCAGTAAGCTACGGACGTAATCGTGCTCCTGCAGGCTGCATAGGCTTTCTCGAGCTGCTCCTTGTTCTTGCGATACTCTGCAAGGTCGTCGTTGAAGCGCTTCCAAAGTGCCTTGCCGCACTCATTGTCGCGATGGCGGATGATGCCAGTCTTGGACTGGATGTTGATGACAAGAAGCGTATCGGTGCCATAAAGCTTGCCCGGCTGATAGGACCAGCCAACGCCCTCGATGATCTGTACCGGCTTCTCGAACGGCTTCAGATTGCCATAGAGCTGGCCGTTGAGAGACCTTCTGAAGATCTGGGTGTGGTAGACATTGAACACCTTGCCGTGCAGGTGCCCGCCAAGCGGGATATCGCGGGAAATATCATCATGGCAGAGCGAATCGATATCGATGCCAAGCTCGTCCTTTGCCTGCTTCTTGAGCTCTGACAGCGGAATCTGGCGTTCCTTGTTCTTGTTCGCTGCCATGAACGTCTTCTCGGAGATGTCCTTCTGCATGAAGAACTCGGGGCCCTTCAGGAAATCCTCGAAGCCCTGACAGACAAGCTCTGCATCCTTGTAGTTGAACTTCACAAGCTCAATGAGAAGGTTCTCGGTGATCTCGGTCGTGAAATCGGTATAGGGCGCAACCTTCGTGATGGCCTGACCCAGAATGCCGTTCCTCACCGTCTGGTAGCGCTCGACGCCTGCGTTGTAGCGCATGAAGAACGCATCATGCCAGATGCAGATGCCATTGAGCGTCACGAACTTCGGCTTGCAGCGCAGACCATACTCTGCGTCGTCAAAACGTACGAAGAAAGGAAGCGGCATGCCATTCTTCTTGATGACAGAGATGGGAATGCAGCAGTACCACCAGGCGGCATACTTCTGCGAAAGGTCGGCAAAGGCTTCTGTTGCCGGATGGTAGGTCTCGTTGACAAGGCAGTCATGCAGCACGCTCATACGGAGCACGGGCTTGTAGGAGCGATAGATGCCCCTCGATGTCATGTAGCCGATATCCTCCCAATGGACATCGGGCTCATCGTGGTTCATCATGGCGCCGCTGATGAAGGCTTCCTTGTACTCATCATTGAGAATCGTGAGCAGCTGATAGGTACGCTTTATGCTCTCAGGAGAGACCTCGACATCATCGTCCATGAGAAGGATGTTCGTGACGTCCCCAGCATCGAGCGCCTTGATCATGCCATAGGCAAAGCCGCCGGAACCGCCGACATTGCGGTTCGGGAATACCGTCACGCCGTCGCCGGAAAGCTTCTCTGCATCGAGCGTGCTTCCGTTGTCGATAACGAACATGCGGAAGTGCTTTGCGATATCGTCGTCAGAGCCGAGAATCTTCTCGCGGACCAGTTCGATATTGTGGGTGATATAGGATTCCTTCTTGAAGGTCGTCGTGGAGAGTGCAAGCTCGACCGGACGGATGCTGTCGTCTGGAACCATCGCGGCATAGTAGGAGTTCCTGATCTCCACAGGGCCGTCAGCTTCGATCAGGAAGCCGCACATGACGTCAGACTTGTCATACTGGATTGGAAGCTCGATTGTGTTCCAGCCCTCTCCATCGACAGCAAAGCTGCGCTCGTCTTTGCGGGAGGCATAGTCGAACACGTCGGCATGCGTCTGGTAGACGCCTTTCACCTTGCCCTTGAGCTCCAGATGGAGCAGATAGGAAGTTGCGGCGGTATAGCGGTCATACTTCTGCACCGATAGAGCATTGAAGAACGTCGTGAAGTCGAATGTCCCCGGGCCTTCCAGCACCCAGGAATCCTCTTTCTCGAAGACCTGCGCATCGCTGCGAACGTAGAGCTGCGGCACTGTGAAGAACTGCCTCGTGCTCTCCAGAAGGATATTGGCTATCTTGACCTTTTCCATCTTTAACCTCAGCTTGAAGAATCGTCGTACTTGATTTGCGTTTCTCACCACTATGGATGTTACTGTCTAGCAACACAAAAGAATATGATGCAGTAAAAGAATACATCTGTCGACCTACTCCGAGACCATCTGAGCCGCTGGCTTTTCAGACTCTTGCTGCAGGCATCTAGCAGCAGAGATGAATAACTACCATCTTTCCTCGTCGTATAATGCAGCAGATACAAAACTGAAAGCATATGAAGCTTTGTGCGAGAGGAATATCCTTGCAGCCAGATAGCCTTGCGTCAGCAGCAGCGACGCCTACGCATACGACCGGTCGGCTCCAATATATCGATATCGCAAAAGGCATAGCCATTCTCGCGGTCATCATTGGCCACGCTGCCATCAGGCTGGCAGGCCTGTCTCATGGCGCAGCAACTATCGTTGCGGTCTGTTTCACATTCCATATGCCCCTGTTCTTCCTCTTGAGCGGCTATTTTCTGCACTATGAGAGGCCCTTCAACTGGAAGAAAGAGGCCAAGCGCCTCGTTGTACCCTATATCGTCGCTGCTCTTGTTATTGTTATCCTAGAGGCTCTCACGACCTTCTTTCTGAGAGACCAGCCTCAGGGCATGTCGCTGAGACGCTATGTCGCAGAGTGGCTCAATGCCGCGGTCTTCGGAGCTGCCTCGCTTACCGGCAAGGAGCTGTGGCCGCAAGTATTCCGCATCGGAGCCATATGGTTCCTGCTTGCGCTCTTCTGGGCGCGTCTTTTCGTAACCTGTTCCTGCAAAACCCGCTATAGCGGCATTTTCGTCCTCATCCTGGCGCTTGCTGGCGGTGCCAGCGCACGTTATATCTATCTCCCTTTCTCGATCCAGGCAGGCATGACCGCATCAATCTATGTCTATCTCGGTACGCTTGCACGTAAGTATGATGTCATGAACTACCTGCGCAGCCACAAGCTTGTGCTGATTCCCGCCCTCCTGATATGGCTCTATGCCATCCTCCATTACACGGGATTCGGCATGGGCACTGCCGATTTCGGAGCCACGCCACTCGATATAGCCCGAAACCTTATCGGATCTCTTGGCGGCATGGTTTCAATTGTGATTATCTCGATGTATATCGAGCAGCTCGGACATTGGGTTGCTCCTCATCTTGCTGAGATTGGCAGAATCTCCCTGCTCATCTTAGTCGTCCACATCATCGACGACGACGTGACAAGAATCGATGCAATGAACCTGTTCCTGCTGTCCTCCGGGCTAGGAGCTTTCAAGCTCGCTATCCTCGATTCTGTCCTCAGGTGCGCATACACCCTGCTCATATCATTCCTGCTCGAGCGCATTCCCTTTATCTGCAGGCTCTTCGGCCTGCCCAAGGCTGCGAAGTCGCAGAAATAACTCGCTGCCTACATGCCGGAACGTATGCAAGCAGAGCCACGCTTATACCCGTCATGTCATCTACGGCCAAGCCTTACAATCGTTTTGGCAACTATTTTCATGAGGAGTCCAACATGCATGGGTGGCTTGCATTCATACTGAGTTATCTGAGCCTGGCATTCGCTATCTTTGCGCCGGGTTACCTGGTCTTGCGCTGCATCTCTTTTGACCGCAAGGCTGCTCTCTGTGCAGCACCTCTGGTCTCTGCTGCGCTCATCGTAGTCGAGGGGATGCTCTATGCATCTCTTGGCATCTTTGCGAATTGGATAGATACAGCCTTGCTGCCTGCATGCCTCTTCCTTGCCCTTTTCTTCCTCCTCAAGAAGCATTCGCCTCTGATCGAGGACAGACCTGAGAGGCTTTCGTCCTGGATGCCTCTCGCTTTCTACATTGTCGTTTCCCTGATTTTTGCCATCTTCATGTTCGCAGGCAATATGGATGGGGCAGCTGCGTTCCAGCCAGACAACGACAATGCCACTCACCTCAACCTCATCAAGACCATGTCCCTGAGCGGCAACTATTCAATCCTTCACACGAGCTCGTACCTGCCTGGAGAGATATCTCCTCACCCCAATGGAGAAGCCGGCTTCTATCCCGCGGTCTTCCATGCCTTTGCCGCAACATCAGCAAGCCTGTTCAGCATCTCGGCGGCTCTTGCAGAGAATGCCCTAGCTGCCGTCATCATTTCTCTCGTCTATCCACTCGGGTTCTATCTCTTCTTCAAATCCGCGGTCGGAAGAGATGACAGACGCCTTCTGCTTTCGGGAGCAGTCGCAGTTCCCATCGTCCAGTCATTCCCCTGGAAATTCCTGACGTGGGGACCCCTCTTCCCCAACCTGCTAGCCTTTGCACTGATTCCAGCTGCCTTTGTCCTCTTCTCTGAAGCGCTGAAGCGTTTTGGAAACCACAGGCAAGCAATCAAATGGATTGTCCTCTTCTGTATCGGTGCCATGGCGGTGGCGGCATCCCATCCCAATGGCCTCTTCACGCTTGCCATCTTCTGCGCTATCTACCTGATCCATTTCCTGCTCTTCGATGAAGGTACGGTTCAGCTCAAGCCAGCTGGCCGGCGCGCCGCAGCCTTGATAGTGGTCCTGCTTGCTGCAGGTTGCTGGGTTCTCCTATACAGGATGCCTTTCATGCAGAACGTGGTCCACTTCACATGGAATCCCTATCTCACGAATCTGGCCGATGCCCTCATAGATGTCTTGAGCCTGAAGCTCACCTCTGTGAGTGCGAGTATCGTCGGCTCTCTTCTGATGCTCTGGGGCATCTACACATGTATTCGCGACTGGAAGCGCTTCGGCTGGATGGTCATAGTCTTCTGCTTCGTAGCAGTTCAGTCCATAGTATGCGCCATGCTGCCAGGTGACAGCCTGCTACGCCACCTGCTATGCGGCTTCTGGTACAACGATCCGAACAGGATTGCAGCAAATGTCGGACTGGCATCCGTGTCGCTCATTGCCTGCGGGCTCACTGGCCTTCTGAATCTCTTCGCTGGCAAGAACGTTATCACTGCAGATAACAAATCAAATATGGCCAGGACTGGCATAGAGATGGGCGCTGTCTGCGGCATGTTTGTCTTCGCATTTGTCGTCAGCCATGTTGCTGGAGGAGGCACAGGCTTCTCCCTGCCAACCGATGCAACAGAGACGACGACATCGTTGATAGAGTACAAATACAGCACCACGACCCCGAAGGGCTACGACCTTGAAGAGCAGCAGTTCGTTGACAAGGTTCTCGACATCATTCCAGAAAATGCTTTGATACTCAACATACCGAGCGATGGCAGCTGTTTTGCCTACTCCATCCAGAATGCAAATGTCTATTGGCGCACGGTCGTTATCGGCACCGAAACGCCTGAGGCGACCTTGATTCGCACGCGACTCGTCGATATCACCACCGACCCTGAGGTCAAGAATGCAGCATCCTCTATCAATGCCCATTATCTTCTGATGCTCGACGTCGGTGCAGACAGAGACGATCTGAACCGCATACTGCCGGTATACCGTGACTGGCAGTGGGAGGGCCTCAATACCATCAATGAGACCACACCCGGATTCACGCTCCTGCTATCTCAGGATGATATGCGTCTCTACCAGATTGACTATTAGCAGATAGCCCTGCTCTTCTTCGAAACAGAGACGAGCTGTGGCCTTTTAGATGGCCGCAGGCAGGACAGATGGCCGAGGTTATGCTCTCTGACGCCTATGCGGTCTTCTGCTTGCCCTTTTTTCTGCATGCTCCTTCCCCTCTAGCGGAGCATGCGAAAAGGTCTCAACGCAATATATAGGCAGACCGATTGCAAGGACAAATACGTACCGTAGTGAGAAGGCGACGGGGGTTGCAATCAGAATCGTCAGCACAACCAGCAGGGCGGGCCATGCCAGAAGAAGGCCGCGAGGCTTTCTGCTGTCGATCTTCATCGCAGCAAGGAGGAGGAGAGCCCAGAGCAACGTACCTGAGCCGAAGAATGTGCATGAAGTCGCAGTCCTGCTCGGCAGGTCCGATCCTGTGGTCCTCTGGAAGAGATCGATCCTTTCAATTCCGTAGTCATTATCCTGGACACGGGTATCCAGGAAGCCGTAGGCATTCTTTGCGCCAGGAACCCAGAAGCCATACGTCTCCATCACATAGGCGCGGATATAAGTGCCGACATTCTTGAGGCCGGTCCGGAGCCAGATCTGCATGAACTCCGATTTCGAGGTCTTGAGAAGCTCATTGTTGAAGGCCGCATCCCACTTGAGCGTATCTGCAAGGCAAGGAGTGTAGTTCTGGTAGCTCTCCAGCGGCAGCAGCTCCCCCAGATACTGCATGTCATCAGAATCTATATCTCCCTCATAGACAACAGCAGCCGCGACCTGCTGCAGCGGGATGCCGACAGACTCCGCATCTTCCGTTGGAGCCGAGATGGCAGAGAGGATTGGTCCGACAACCAGGAGGCAGGCGGCAAGAGCCGGGACAGCTGAACAGAGGAAGGCCTTGGGGTTCTTCATCCGAAACGTCGTTACGCCCAGCCAAGCCACGACGCCCAGCGTGACAAAAGGACCGTTGTTCCGTGCAAACCAGACAAGCACCAAAAGGATTGCAAGAGCAATGCACTGCGGCAAATACAGTTTCCCTCCCTTGATCTGCCTGTTGACTTCGACAGCCAGGATGCCAGACAGAAGAACCCAGCAGGAAAACAGAGTGTCCTTCTGGATATTCATCGCATAGATCGGAAATGCCGGAACCAAAGCATAGAAAAGTATGGCAACAATCCACATCCATCTGCGTGCCCCGCGGACCCGAACCCACTCCAACGAATATGAAAGTGCTCCTGCAAGCACCGTACTCTGGAAAAGCGCAAAAGCAAAGACAGCATGGTTTGGATTTGTGCCAAACAGCTTGAAGAAGACTCCAAGCGTCAGCGTAAATATCACGGGGTGGTGATTGGTCAAGGGCGTATTGCCCAATATCTGACTGATCGACATAAGGGTATCTGGCAGGACGACACCGGGATAGAGTGCCAGCATGTATGGCAGCCACGCAGCCAAGAGGATGAGCGTCACTATGAGGATGCGGCTGATCTGAAAACGTGCAGGTTCTTCTCCTGATGCAGCGTCCTTGCTGTTCCCTAGAAGAAAAAGCCGTTCCGCTACAAAGAAGATGATTCCTGCAGCAAAGAATATGAGCACTGCCTCGACATCAAGACCAGACAGATAGTTCACACGATAGGTACCAGAAATCCCTTCAAAGACGATGCGCGATTCCAGAGAACAAGCCAAGCCAAACAGCAGAGATGCGACTATGCCTCCCACAAAGCGATATCTCTGATCCCCTGGCTTCATATGCATAGCATGACGCAGGGACTTCCCACTTCCCGTCTCAGCGCCGACGCTCTCAGATTGACTGGCTCCCATCAACATCTCCCCAACAAAAAAGCACCGAGGCGCTGCGGACATCGATTGGATGCCCGCCGCATCGCCTCAGCGCTCTATCTTTCCGCTGTCCCGGATTCCGGCATGTGGCTCTTTTGGCCACACAGAAGGATGCCGCCTTCAGAAACACCAGTCAGCAAGGCACAGAGCGTGACAATAAGGTCACGATAGGTGAGGAATCCCGCATGAATGTCGGAGTGATTCGAGGCGCCGCAGTACCAGGCAAAAGGAAGGATGGCCACAAGGAACACGCCGCATCCAAGAGCTATGATCTGTGCCCTCTGCTTGCCCCGTGCTCGCAGCGCTGCCGCAAGTACGCAGGCCACCATGACTGCGAGAAGAATCCCCATGAGAGGAGCAAGCTTCCCGACCACAGCAATATTCTTTGCGATTGCAGACGATGCAGAAGTCTGCGGCATACCATCGATGTTCGTAGCACCCGTTCGGAACAGCAGCTGCGACACTGCATCTCCAAAGGCAGAAGGCCCCAAGACAATGGCCGCGAGTATCCATTTGGCCACCCACAGAATCCCATATCCAAGACCCCAGAACAGAATGGCCTGAACTAAGGTCATAGCAAGATTGCGCGGCTTGCAGCTTCTGTATTTGAGCAGCAGAACCACACACAGAGGAAGACCGAGTGTAATGACTGGATTGTCAAGGAAATCGAAATATACCGTGACGGCACCGATGACAAAGAAGAGCCTGCGCAGATCGTAATCGCTCCATCCATCACGCCATGCCAATACGAAGCATCCTATGGCCGCAATAGCAAAAGAAGAAAATATCGGCAAGGTCGCCGCGGCATCGGCAGCGCCGAAGAGCCCCATGGACAGAAGCAGGGCGGCAGCATAGAAGATGCCATGCGCTCCCCACCTCCGATAGAAGGCTATCGAAGCTAACCCCAGAAGCACGAGCAGGGCTGTCTGCAGAATCAGCCTGATTTCACGTACATTGAAGAAAAGGAGAAGCGGTTTCAGAAATACGAGGTAGCCATGCCAATATCGCGAGTACGATACATTCGTCTCGCCGTTGATGCTATGGGCGATTGTCGAGATGATGTCTGCATCAAAGTAGTATCGGGCTTCCACGGAATCTCCGATTGGATTCCCGCTCCTCGTTGCCGCTTCATCGAGCATGATAGAGACAGTGAAATTGTCATAGCTGATGCCGGTCGTATACGAGATGGGATAGGCGGACTCGCTTTCCATGATCTGCTCTGATGCAAGCAGATTGTTCTTCATTAGATGCACAGGAATGCAAAAGACGAGTATGAGTGCGCCCCAGAATATGCCCACCATCAAGAGCGCCAGCACAGGCATGCTGATAGACTTCTTGTCCCGCTCGGCGCTTATGGAATGCGGCTCAGATAGCTGAGCCATATGCTTCGATGCTGTCACTTGAGAACCTTTCAACCTGACCCGGGACTGCTGACATTTGCTTGATGAGCGATAAGAAAACTTCCTAAGATGCATCCAGCCATTTCTTCCGGGAGAAGAAATTCCAGAGCATGACAAGAGCTGTCGCAAGGACCTTGACCACAACATACCACGAGTCACCTAGTGCCTGCGTGCCGGCCCACATGATGAACTCGTTCAGAAGGAAGCCGACGGTGGCCAACGTGATGAAGATGACAAACTCCTTTGCACGGGAGAGGTCCTCCCTATGGACAAAGACATAGCGCATAGAGGCCCAATAGTTGAAGGCCAGCGAGACGCAGTAGGAAACAGCAGCAGCGGCAACAGGATTCACCCCGAAGATCTCATGAAGCAGGATCATGACGCCGAAGTCGATGATGGTCGCAAGCACACCGACTACACCGAACTTCAAGAACTGTCCAATCAAGCTCTTCAGCGACATCGACATCTCCTCGTGACAAATCTCAGATGAATTCAGGCTCATCTGCACTGGCATCTCTGCCTGCAGCAAGCTCAGAGAACTATTCTATGGCTCGCAAGCCTCTCGGCGCCGCTCATCCCCTCATTCTATGGAAACTCGCCTGTCCAGACGACCAGCCTTGTGTTAGCGCTCATGTACGGAAGACAAAATAGGCTATCATTGTTCCGTCCAGTATCCTTGCGGCCGCAGCATAGCAGCTCTATCCGCAAGAACAACGAATTCAGACCGTTGGAGAACAACATGCTTCCAGAGCATACTGTTGCCGTTCTTATCCCCTGCTACAACGAGGCCGTTACCATCGGAAAAGTAGTGGATGACTTCAAGCGCGTGTTGCCTGATGCAGATATCTATGTATATGACAACAACTCCTCTGACGACACTTCGCGTATCGCACGCGAGCATGGTGCTATCGTCCGCTTCGAACCCAGGCAGGGCAAGGGCAATGTCGTTCGCCAGATGCTCCGCGAGATCGATGCCGACTACTATCTTATGGTCGATGGAGACGACACCTATCCTGCCGAGGCAGCACCCGAGCTTCTGAAGCCTCTCGAGATGGGTGTGGCTGATCACGTTGTCGGAGACCGTCTGTCCAACGGCACTTACGGCGAAGAGAACGACCGTGCATTCCATGGCTTTGGCAACAATCTGGTGCGCTGGCTCATCAAGCGTCTCTACCACTTCGACTACAACGACGTCATGACTGGCTACCGTGCTTTCAACCGCGTCTTCGCAAAGACGCTTCCAGTGCTTTCTCCAGGCTTCGAGATCGAGACCGAGCTCTCTATCCATGCTGCAGACAAGCGCTGGCGCATCGCCCAGGTGCCTATCGAGTATCGTGACCGTCCTGAAGGATCGGTATCGAAGCTCAATACCTTCTCTGATGGCGCAAAAGTCCTTGGCATGATTGCCTCGCTTTTCAAGGATTACAAGCCGCTGGGCTTCTTCTCGATCCTTGCTCTGATATGCCTGATCATCGGCCTTGCTATCGGCATCCCCGTGATTGTCGAATTCAACCAGACGCATCTTGTCCCCCGTCTGCCATCCGCAATCCTGGCAGTTGCATTCTGCGGCCTGGCCGCGCTTCTCTTCGTGTGCGGCCTGATTCTCGATACCGAGGTCAAGGGTCATCGTCGCGACTGGGAGCTTGCTGTTACTGAGGAGTACGAGCTGGAGAACAAGATTGCCAACGAACGCCGAACGAAAGCGCAGGATAGATAGGCAAGTTCTCTCCCCGCTGTCCCTCTGACAAATCAAACCAGCATCAGCACAATGAAGGCACCAGGCCGTAAGGGCCGGTGCCTTCTATTCATTCCGCATATCATCTTTTCGTTATGCGTAGATTTCAGAACAGTCGAAGCTTCTGCTCGTATTATCTTTCCTCGTCCTTGTTCTCCTTCTCATGCAGAGCAAGTTCTTGTGCCAGCTGCTCCACCTTGTCAGTCAGCCTGGAAATATCGCAGGCCATATTGAAGAGCTTCACAAGCATGAGGATGATGATCATGCAGAAGACGAAGTTTGACGGAGAAAGGAAGCCCAGAAGGCCTGCGAAGAAGAAGGCTATTCCGGGGAAGACCGCAAACAGAATCATGAGGACAGCGCAGACTACCCAGTAAACGGAGTCGGCGATACGAATCTTCTTCTTGCGGACACGGTTGATGACAACCCAGAGGGCAAGAAGCGATCCGACTATGAGGACGATACGCAATATAGGAGACATATCAGGCAATCCTATCTAAACCATTGAAAGAGCAGCAGGGACAGGCAGGTGCGCGCCATGTAGGAGATGGCACTGAAGTATCTGAGATAGCTGGTGCCGCCCTGGCGCTCGCGCATCTTGGCAGGTATCTCTATGACCTTGGCACCTTTCCTGATTAAGAGAGAGATGGTATCTGGCTCAGGAGCGATATCGAATTCGTGCGCGAAGGTCTCTATCATCTTCCGGTTGTACATGCGCATGCCGGACGTTGGGTCTGTGATGGTCTGCTTCGTTGCCTGCTTGATAAGGGCTGTAATGAGCTTGGCGCCGGTGCCGCGGGCACCTACTGCTCCTCCACCAGCCAGATTGCGGGAAGCAATGACAATATCTGCATGCTGTTCCTGCATGGCATCAGCCATCTTGCTGATGTATTGCGGCATGTGCTGACCATCAGCATCGAACTGGACTGCCGCGTCATAGCCATGACGGCAGGCATATTTCATGCCCGCCTTGACACCTGAGGTAAGGCCACAGTTGACCGGCATATCGATGTGGTTCAGATGCAGCTCATCGCATATTTCAGGCGTATGGTCATGCGATCCGTCATTCACGACCAGATAGTCGATATCAGGACAGACAGATGTAAGCTCGGAAACAGTATTTGCCAGACATTCCTCTTCGTTGTAGGCAGGAATGATAGCAAGTATCTTCAAAATGCTCTCCCTATACTACGCAGCGCAATGCCGACGCCACACCCTCCGAATACCATGATGAACATGGCATATTGTGCATGATAATCCTTGGCTCTGGTACCCGTCATTCCGATACCATCCTGATTGGCACGCATGTACAGACATTCAGTATAGTTTGCTTATAGCGTCTCTACATTCATCCCAACAAAATCTGAAAGCCTGCCTATCCGCTTATTGTGCAGTCGCTCTCGGCAGACATGCCCCATCATACTAAAGCTCGTTAATATAGATGCATGTACAGAGCTTTTTCTACACGTGCGACCCTGTTCAGGAGCCATTGGCATGCCCACTGCAGAACCGAAAGTCAGCGTCATCATCCCCTGCTACAAGGTGGAGGAGTATCTGCCTAAATGCATCGCTTCCCTAATAGGACAGACCCTTGATAGCTATGAGCTCATCTTCATCAATGATGGTTCACCCGACCACTCTATCGATATCCTGAAGGAATGGCAGTCGCGCTATCCCGACCGCATTGTCATTATCGACAAGAAGAACGAAGGTGTCTGGAAGGCAAGGCTGGACGGCATCCATGCTGCACAAGGCAGCTATATCGCATTTCTGGACAGCGATGATTCTGCAGAGCCCGATTTCCTCGAGAAGCTCTACGACGCTGCGGAAAGCAGTTCTGCGGATATTGCCGTCTGTGGCTTCTCCCGTATAGATGTTGCCAGCGGCAAAACGCTCTCACGGGAGCTCTGCGATAAAAGAAGCCCCTTCTCTATTGCCAAAGATCCGGGACGCCTGATCGAGCTCAACGGAGCCTTGTGGAACAAGCTCTTCAGAAGCCACATTCTGAAATCCGTTGAAGATATCGAGACTACACCGACCGTCCTCGAGGATCTGCTCTTCCACTGGCTTGCATATCTCAATACGGATGGAACTGTGACCTTCGTCCCTGAATCTCTCGTGAACTACTCGATACACGCAGGTTCTGCAATCCAGACCATAAAGCCCCAGCTGATTCAGCCTACCTATGAGGCATTCAAGGAGGTCAAGGAGCGCTACGCCGCATATAATGCCCCGAAGGGCAAGCAGGAGGCACTCGATGCTGCAGCATTCCTGCACCTCGGCATCTCGTTCAACTACCGTCTTGCTGCCTCTCCTGACTGCGACCTCAAAGCAACCATCCAGATGTGCACGGAGTTCTTGAACAAGAACTTTCCCACTTGGCATGACTCTCCCTATATCAATGGGCAGTATGCGCGCACCCACGGCAAGACATTCAAGAGGCTGCTGGCGGTCTCGAGATTCTATAAGCTCGGGCTCCTCCCCGCTTTTCTCTCTGCCTACAATGCCGCCATCACCCATTTCGGCATCGACATCAAGTGGTAGCCCATTGCCGTTAGGAGCCCTTAGTGGATAACCAGCCCAAGCCTCTGGATATCAAGAAGAACATGCTCTACAACACCATAGGCAGCCTGACCTACCAGGGCTGTCTATGGATCACCACGGTCCTTGTGGCCATCCTT